>Ga0210097_1000005_pt1 | contig 126893 bp, 130 predicted proteins | sample Joice_CattailNLA_2_FD_185521 | JGI IMG/M metagenome (GOLD analysis project Ga0210097, IMG submission 185521) | Wetland microbial communities from San Francisco Bay, California, USA, that impact long-term carbon sequestration - Joice_CattailNLA_D2... | ecosystem: Environmental > Aquatic >...
TGGGCGTGGGCGAGGGATCCGAGGCCCAGGCCCCACTGGCACGTGCAGTTGTTGGAGGCCTCACCGGATCAACGCTGATCACCCTGGTGCTCATTCCGGCTGTCTATTCGTTGTTTCATCCCGAAACGCAAAAAAGTTCCTTGCCAAATGAAAAATGACAAATCTAAAGAGGGTCCGCGGGCCAAAGCGGTCGTATCCGATACCGGACGCACACTGGGCACGTTTGCGGGTGTTTTCACCCCCAGTGTTTTAACCATTCTGGGGATCATTTTATTTCTGCGTCTGGGTTTCGTGGTCGGCAATGCCGGCCTCGGCCGGGCGCTTTTAATTCTGGTTTTAGCCAACGGCATTTCGGTATTGACCAGCGTCTCCCTTTCGGCCGTTGCCACCAATCTGAAGGTTAAGGGCGGCGGTGATTATTATCTGATATCCCGCACTCTGGGCCTCGAGTACGGGGGAGCGATCGGTATTGTGCTTTTCCTGGCGCAGTCTGTATCGATTGCGTTTTATTGTATCGGTTTCGGTGAGGCGGTCGCTGCCATGCTACCGACCGAATTCAGCTACCTTCCCCAGATCATTGCCGCTCTGGCGGTTTCTTTTCTTTTTTTCTTCGCCTGGCTCGGTGCTGATTGGGCCACCCGGTTGCAATTTGTGGTCATGGGCATTTTAACAGCGGCTCTGCTATCATTTTTTATTGGGGGTTATATCCATTGGGACACCGCACTGCTGGTCCAGAACTGGTCTGCACCGGAATCGAGTCTGGGTTTCTGGGTCCTGTTTGCCATTTTCTTTCCGGCGGTCACCGGTTTCACCCAGGGCGTCAGCATGTCGGGCGATTTAAAGGATCCCGGGAAAAGCCTGCCGCGAGGCACTTTTACCGCCGTCGGCGTCTCCATTGTTGTCTACTTTTTATCGGCCGTTATATTTGCCGCCACCTTGCCGGCAGAAATCCTGAAGGGTGACTATGGTGCCATGAATCGCGTGGCCTATTTGGCGGTTCTGATTTCAGCCGGCGTCATTGCCGCAACCCTGTCTTCGGCCATGGCATCTTTTTTGGGCGCCCCCCGCATCCTGCAGTCATTGGCCGGCGATCGAATTTTCCCGTTTCTGCATCCCTTTGCCAAAGGATTCGGGCCGTCTGAAAATCCGCGCCGGGGTGTGCTGCTTTCCGCCGGTATAGCCTACGCCACCATCGGATTAGGCCAGCTCAATCTCATTGCGGGGTTGGTTTCGATGTTTTTCCTGATCTCCTACGGGCTGTTAAACTATGCCACCTACTTCGAAGCCCGCTCGGCCAGCCCCTCGTTTCGTCCCCGCTTCCGTTATTTTAGCAAATGGCTCAGCCTGGCCGGTGCTCTGGCGTGTCTTGGCACCATGATGGCAGTTGATTTTCGGGCCGCTATCGTTGCAGTTGCAGTGCTGTTCGCCATTTTTCAATATCTTCGACGAACGGCAGGACCTTCGCGCTGGGCCGACAGCCGCCGCTCCCATCATATCCAGCGCATCCGCGAGCATTTGCTGGCAGCCGCCAACGAGCCGGAGCATCCGCGCTACTGGCGTCCCCAGATTCTGGCATTTTCCGATGACACAGAACGACGAAGCCAGCTGCTGCGATTTGCAGCCTGGATCGAAGGAGGCAGCGGTCTCACCACCGCTGTCAAAATTATTGAAGGCGAAGGCCTAAAAATGCGCAAGCTAAAAGCGGAAGCCGCAGCCGAACTCCAGCAGGATATTATCAAAGACGGTGCCCGGGCATTTCCCCTGGTGGTGGCAGCGCCGAACCTTCAAATCGGAATCCAAAGTGTGGTGCAGGCCTATGGTATCGGTGCCTTAAAGGCCAACACCATTTTACTCAACTGGCTTGGCGAATCATCCAAAAAAATTCTGGGCCTTGAAGGTGGGGAATTCGGCCGCAATATTCGATCGGCATATATTTACGGCTGCAATGTTGTTATTCTGAATGCCAAAGCCGACAAATGGACAGCCATCGAGGAAACCGAAGAGCGCAAGCGATATGTTGATGTCTGGTGGTGGGGAGATGCCACCAGCCGGCTCATGCTGCTGATGGCCTATTTGATGACCAGACATGAGAATTGGGATCAATCTAAAATCAGATTGCTGGCCGTCGATGACGGCAGCCGAACCGATCTGACTATTGACAGTATCCGGGAAATGCTTGAAGAAATTCGCATTGAAGCCGAACCCGCGATCGTCCGGGATGTCGATGCCGACACCATTGCAGAATATTCAACCGATGCCGCGTTGGCTTTTATTCCTTTCCGTATCAAAAGCAATCAGATTGTCGATCCTTTCGGCAATCCCATGGAGAATACGCTTTTTCTTTTGCCGCTAACAGCAATGGTTCTGGCTGCTGAAGACATAGAACTGGATGCGGAACCCGAAAAAGGCAAAGCAGGCGAAATGGCCGAAGTTTTAGATACGCTTGAGGATGCCAGAAAAACAGCCCGGACAACAACCAGGGAAGCTGAAAAAGCCACCAAGACAGCTGAAAAGGCTAAAGCAAAAGCAGAAAACATGCAGCAAAATCCAGATGACGTTGATTCAGATAACCTGGCTGTTGCTGAAAAGGAAGCTGAAGAAGCTGAAAAGCGAGCTGCTAAAATGACCCGCAGAGCAGCCAAGGCAGCCGCGAAGGCTGAAACGGCCGCCCGCGAAGCAGAGTCCTCGGGTGTTTTACCGGAGGAAGATAGAGAAGAGAAATAATTAATCCCTTTCGAGATTCTGGCAAAAAAAATTAACTGTTTCGAGGAAGAGCTGTAAAAATGGAAAACGGAAATCACTTTAAAGTACCTGCTTCAGAAATTGATTCGCGAACGCTCATGCTTCAGAAGGAACTCCAGGAAAGCGAAATTGATGGTCTTTTCATTGTCCAGAGGGTGGATCTGTTTTATTTTTCAGGAACCTCCCAGAATGGCTTTATGTACATTCCATCGGATGGCGCCCCGTTGCTGTTTATCAAACAATACCTGCCCAGAGCCGAAGAGGAGTCATCGGTCGCCAGCATTATAAAAATAAATTCCATCAAAGAAATTCCAGGATTGATCATTGATCATTTCGGAAAACTGCCTGCCACGATCGGCTTTGAGCTGGACGTTATACCCGTCAACGATTTTACTTTCTACCAGAGTCTTTTTTCCGGCAGCAAATTTGTAGACGGCTCGCCCCTGATTTTAAAATTAAGAAGAATTAAATCGGAGTGGGAAATAACTCAGCTGGAAAACACGGCTGATATGACTCGTCAAACTTTTGACTATATGCAGGCCACTATTAAAGCCGGAATATCTGAAATGGAATTTGCCGGCATGTTTGAAACCTATGCCAGAAAGCTTGGCCATGGTGCCAGTCTTCGTGTGCGCCATTACATGACCGAAGGCTACCCCTGGCATGTTCTCAGCGGCAAATCAGGCGGCATGGTCGGTTTGCTGGATTCGCCGGCCAGCGGTGCCGGTACTTCGGCGGCATTCCCCGTGGGAGCCGGCAGCAAAAAGCTGTGTACAAATGAACCGATTATGGTTGACCTGGGTTCTGTGCTAAACGGCTATCACATGGACGAAACCCGCATGTTGGCTATAGGCGCCATGCCGCCACGCGCCATGGATGCCAGCCTGGCTGCCATCGAAATTCACGACAGCGTGGTGGAAAAATCCAAACCGGGAATTACGGTCGGCGAACTGTTTGAGCACTCGGTTCGATTGGCAAAGTCTCTGGGTCACGAAATACCATACCTGGGACCCCCGGGGCACAAAGTCTCCTTTATTGGCCATGGTATCGGACTGGAGCTGATCGAACCTTATATTATGGCCAGGAATAGAAACCACCAATTGGAGCCAGGGATGACGTTTGCCCTGGAACCCAAAATGGTATATGAAAACGAGTTCGCCGCCGGTGTCGAAAGTGTATTCCTGGTAACCCAGACCGGTGCGCGACTGCTCAGCAAAGTAGCGGTGGAGATATTTGTGTGCTGATTAAACGAAGGGAAGAACACCATAATGACAAAAATCGGAATTCCGAAACCTAAAACTGCTGAAGAAACTTCACAATTAATAAAAGTAGCAGTAGGTGAAGAGAAGGCCGACCTGGCCGTTATAAATGCCAAAATTGTGAATGTCTACACGGGTGAAATCCTGGAAGATCAGTCCATCACCGTTAAAGGTAAATGGATTGCCTACGTGGGTCAAAACGTCGCGGACAGCATAGGGCCGCAAACAGAAGTCATCGATGCCGGGGGTCAAACACTTATACCGGGTCTGATCGAAGGACACACCCACATTGCCTGGCTTTACACTGCCTATGAATTTCTCAAACATGTTCTCCCGGGTGGCACCACCACGATTGTTACCGAAACATTTGAGGTCTACCCTGTTAGCGGATACGATGGCGTGGTTGACTTTCTTGAATCTTTCAAGGATCAGCCGATTAAGATATTCGGGACTGCCCCAGTGATGATTTCAACCAGTCCGGCCGCACGGGGAATACCGCCTGCAACGCTTGAAAAACTCCTGGCCCGGGACGATGTTCTCGGTCTGGGAGAATCCTACTGGCAGGCTGTGCTGCAGGAGCCTGATAGAATATTGCCGCTGTATGAGCAAACCTTGACGGCAGGCAAAACCCTTGAGGGACATTCTGCCGGTGCAAGCGGCAAAAAACTGGCCGCCTATGTGGGCTGTGGAATATCATCCTGTCATGAGCCGATTACCGCCGGTCAGGTTCTGGAGCGTTTGCGGCTGGGCTTGCACATCATGATCCGTGAAGGCAGCATCCGCCGCGACCTGGAAGAAATTGCGAAAATTAAGGACAACGATATTGATCTCAGGCGCTTGATCCTGTCAACAGACGGTGTTGGACCGGAAGATCTCCTGGAAAAAGGCTGCATGGAATTTGTGCTTCAGAAGGCGATTAATTGCGGGTTTGATCCGGTTACGGCTATTCAGATGGCCACCTTGAATGTGGCCGAACACTTTTCACTGGACGCTCTTATCGGGGGGATCGCCCCCGGGCGGTATGCCGACATTGTCATCCTGCCTGACGTCCATACCATCAACGCCCGGCTGGTAATCAGCAACGGCCGCGTAATTGCCCGTGAGGGCAAGATGCTGGTCTTACCCCGCAAACACGAATACAAAAACAAGAGCCTTACTAGCGTTACACTTTTACGTGAGTTTGAACCAGCGGATTTCAGCATTCGCGTAAAAGAAAAAACCGGTACCGTAACCGTCAGGGTAATGGATATGGTAACCGATCTGGTAACCGCCGAATTAGAAACCCAATGGCCCGTAAGCGATGGTCAGCTCCATCCCGACATTCATCAGGATGTCGTCAAGGTATCTGCCATCGATCGCACCCACAATCCCGGCAAGATATTTAGCGGCTTGATCAAACGATTTGGCCTGAAATGCGGAGCCATAGCCTGCAGTGCGGCCTGGGACACATCAGACATCATTGTTGCCGGCGCTGATGATGCCGATATGGCCTGCGCGGTTAATCGCATCCATACACTTCAGGGGGGAGCCGTGGTCTGTGATAAGGGCCGAATTCTCGCTGAGCTGCCCCTACCCGTTTTCGGTATCATGTCAAATCTACCGATAGAAGACATCGCTCGCCGATTAAGGGAGATTAAAAAGGCTGTAACTGATCTTGGTGTCGGTCACCCGGACCCGTTGTTAACTTTGATTACCCTGACCGGCGCTGCCATCCCCTACCTGCGGATCTGCGAGGAGGGCCTGGTCAATTTAAAAGACGGCCAAATTAGACCGTTGATTGCATCTTGATTCGGTGGCCGGATGCATTAAGTTAATGAAGCCTTCTTAATGTAACCGATACTTTAAAAAGAGATTCATATCATGGAAAAAAGCAATTTGTTGGATGGTAAAAAAATCCTGGTAGTGGACGATGAGTCGGATGTCCGGGAATCACTAGAGGAACTGTTGCCTATGTGCGACGTTGTGACGGCTTCCAGTTTTGAGGCAGCCAAAGCGTGTATTGAACAGGAGCAGTACGATCTGGTCATTTTGGATATTATGGGGGTTTCCGGCTATGATTTGCTGCAGCTGGCAACCAGGAAAAATATGACGGCGGTCATGCTTACAGCCCACGCATTGACACCGGAAAACATTGTCAAGTCATACAATGAGGGCGCCGCTTATTTTTTGCCGAAAGAGGAAATGGTCAACATCACCTCGTTTCTCGAGGAAGTCCTGGAAGCCCAGCAAAAAGGCAAAGGCACCTGGGACAACTGGATGAATCGGCTGGCCGGTTATTGTGAACGCACCTTTGGCGATAAGTGGCAGGACACCGAAAAGGATTTCTGGGACAGATTCCCGTTTTACTAGGAGCCTGATTGAGTTTAAATTCAATCAGGCGTTATTAGTTATTCGAGCATAGGGGACAGCCCGAATTAATTTCTACTAACGACTATCGCATAATTTCTCATTGATCGAATCCCGGTCAATGGGACCCGGGGTTGAAAATGAAAAAATCCGATAGCCCCAAACCGGCAACCCTTGCCGTGTGGGCGGGAGAAGACGGTCCATTATGGCAACGATCCACCCAGGTGCCTGTCGTCCACAGCGTTTCCTTCGGCTATGAAGACATGGATGAATGGCTGCAAGTCGGTCAGGGAAAGGCGTCCGGACATATTTACAGTCGCAACACAAACCCTACCGTCCAGGCCTTTGAAAAAAAAGTAGCCCAACTGGAAGGAGCCGCAGTCGCCACCGGTTTTGCAAGCGGTATGGCTGCCATCAGCAATACGCTATTCACATTTCTTTCCCCGGGAGATCGGGTGGTATCCATAAAAGATAGCTACGGCGGAACAAACAAGCTGTTCACTGAATTTTTGCCGCGGTTTCAAATAGATGTTACTTTGTGTGACACCATGGATCAGCGTGCCATTGAAAAGGCGGTGGCTGAAGGCTGCCGGATGCTTTATCTTGAAAGTCCCACCAACCCTACCCTCAAAGTTGTCGACATCGCCGGTCTTTCGAAAAAGGCCCACGATGCAGGTGCCCTGGTCGCGGTAGATAGTACCTTTTCCACACCGATTCTTCAGAAGCCCCTTGAGTTGGGGGCCGATCTGGTTTTACACAGCGCCACCAAATTTCTAGGAGGCCACGCCGATGCCCTGGGTGGTGTTGTTTGCGGCCGATCAGATTTGATGGCACAAATTTATCATTTCCGGGAAATCAACGGTGCCGCCCTCGATCCCATGGCGGCCTACCTGCTGCTGCGCGGTATGAAAACATTGGATTTAAGGGTTCACCGCCAAAGTGAGAGCGCCTTGAAGATCGCCCGCCATCTGGAAGGCCACCAAAAAGTTGAGCAGGTTTTCTACCCCGGGCTTGAATCCCATCCCCAGCATGGGATTGCCAAAAGTCAGATGACAGCGTTTGGCGGAATTTTAAGTTTTTCGATCAGGGGCGGTTTCGAGGCTGTTTGCAAGGTATTGCCCCGGTTAAACTACGCCCACCGAGCCGCCAACCTGGGGGCTGTGGAAACCATTGCCGGTCCCCCAGCAACCACCAGCCACGTGGAGTGCACCGCCGAAGAAAGGGCCGCCATGGGCATTCCCGAAAACCTGGTGCGCTATTCCGTCGGCATTGAGGATGCGGATGATTTAATATCAGATCTGGAGCAGGCCCTGGCGGACATAAATTAGGGAACACCGATTTTTATTTCTATTGAAAAATCATGCAATCAAGGTTACATGTTGTTAGATCCAATTCTTGGTCAAACAGCGGTCGGCTGCTTAGAAGCATTCCTGGCCTCCGATGTATCCTGGACATCGGTGGGATTGAGTTGAATCACACACTGCCCTGCGTAATGTGATGAGAGTAGCGAAGGGGGGCTCTTAGAGCAATGTCGTTCACGCGAAACCAGACCATCAAGGGGTACTTGAAACGCTACCATCTGGATGCGCACATACTTACGTTGATCATCGCCACATTTATCGGGGTCTTGAGCGGATACGGTGCCGTCCTTTTCCGCCTTCTGATCAAAGGCGCCCAGTATGTCTTCTACAACAATACGGGTGATATTCTCTCCTTTTCTCAAGCGCTCCCTGTCTATATTATCGTCGGTATTCCTTGCCTCGGGGGGCTCATGGTCGGGTTGATCGTGACCTTTGCAGCCAACGAAGCCAAGGGACACGGTGTACCGGAAGTCATGGAAGCGGTGGCTCTTCGAAACGGCCGTATCCGGAAACGGGTGGCCGCGGCCAAGATCCTGGCTTCTGCCATCTGTATCGGATCGGGCGGGTCTGTGGGACGGGAAGGTCCCATCGTCCAGATTGGATCCTCTCTCGGTTCCACTGCATCACAGATATTCAACATTCCACGGGCGCACCAGAAGACAATGGTAGGGTGCGGCGCCGCCGCTGGTATCGCCGCCACCTTCAACGCCCCCATTGCGGGCGTCCTGTTTGCCCTGGAAATCCTCCTGGGCGATTTCGGAATTGCCTCCTTTTCCCCGGTGGTTCTGTCTTCCGTAACGGCCACCACCATTTCCCGGCATTATTTCGGAGATTTTCCTGCCTTTACCATCCCCGCCTATCATCTGAAAACCCTGTGGGAGTTCGCCATCTACCCCTTCCTGGGGCTCTTTGCCGGCCTAATGGCTCTTCTGTTCATTGTGACATTGTACAAGACCGAGGATCTCTTCGATGCCATTGCGATTCCCCAGTGGGCGAAACCGGCCTTTGGGGGGCTTTTGCTCGGAGTCATCCTGATCAAATTCCCCCACGTGTTCGGGGTGGGTTACGGTGCCATCAACGAGGCCCTCTTCAACCAGCTGTCCGGGATTTTCTTAATCTCACTGGTCTTTTTGAAAATTGCGGCCACCTCCATTACCCTCGGGTCCGGCGGATCGGGCGGCATCTTCGCCCCTTCCCTTTTTATTGGGGCCATGGCCGGAGGGTTCTTCGGTTGGATCGCGAACATCCTTTTCCCCTCTTTGACTGCATCTCCGGCCGCCTACGCCCTCGTCGGGATGGGGGCGGTAGTGGCCGGGACAACCCACGCGCCGATAACCGCTATTATTATCATCTTTGAATTGAGCGGCAACTACAAGATCATCCTCCCCATGATGATCACCTGCATTCTGAGTACGATGCTGGCCTCTTCCCTGAAAAAAGGATCCATTTACACCATCAAATTGCTGCGCCGCGGTGTGGATATATCGGGCGGCATGGAACAAAATATCCTGCGGTCCATGGAGGTTGGGCAATTCATGCTGAAGGACCCTTCCACGGTCCCCGAGGGAATGCGGTTGCTGGACTTGATAAGGACTTTTAAAACAGAAGATGTCTCCTACCTGCATGTAGTGGACCGAAATAAAAATCTGACAGGAATCATCTCTTTCAGGGATATCAGGCCCATCTTCCAGGAAGATGGGCTGAATTTACTGGTTGTGGCAAAAGATGTCGCAACCACAGACCTGAAGACCGTGAAGCAGCAGGACAGCATCCTGAAAGCCCTGCAGATCATGGGCGACCTCGGTATCTCTCAACTTCCTGTGGTTGGGGGGGAGAACGAAAAGAAGGTCATCGGCACTCTCAGGGACAAGGATGTGATAGCGGCCTACGACAAAGCCATCATTCGCCATGAAATCGAGGCCGGTTGAAATTGCAACGATTTTGTTCAATAGTCGAACCGATGACACGCATCTTGAATCAATATCTCTCGGGCGTCTTTTAAGGCCTATTTGCTTCTCCATAACGGGAACTGTTTTATTCAGAGGGAGACCAGATCAAACAAATTACCTGATCCCTTTATTTGCTAAATCAGCTAACCTTTTAATTGCACCCCACCATATGAAGGGCAACGCCACCAAAAGAATAAAGCCGAGAAATGCTAAGCATATGTAATAATAATTTTTGATTTTCTTGAACTTGATTTCATCTTGATTGGATAAAAATGCTTTTGTTTTAAAATGCCTTAATATCAACTCGGAAAACAAGAAGATCAACGCCATTGAACTTGCAAAAAGATATGCATTTACCCTGAAGTCAAAAAGTTTTAATTCATTCAGGATTTCAGCATAGATAACCCCAAAGACAAAAAAGCCGATCATGCACACAATAAGGCGGGTCATTTTATTTACATTTTAATGGAGAATACCCTAAAGATTGAATTAATAAATTTGTGACGACCACAGATTCAGATGATCGGTAATAATTTGTCAATTTCAAAACTTGACAGCTTGCCAATAGCACAACTTCGCTAAAATTACAGATACTGTATGAATATCACAGCTTTTTTGCGGTTTATAAAGTGTTGATAAATAGCAGAACCACAGGTCCACCCGGATGCTGTAAACATTGGAGACTACAAGTTGTTTACAAATTACTATTTCTTAAATACAGATAAGAATGCATTTCTTGCTGCTGAAAGAGCACCTCGGTCTTTAATGATTTCTTTTAGCTCCCCTGGATCCAAATGAATCGCACCGCAGTTTTCATTTACACATATGTCAATTTTGACATTGCCCTCGTCGATTTCAGCTAAGCTCTGTGAACCACACCGAAAACAATGGTACTTATGTTCTTCGCAATATTTTTTGGTTGATTCTTCACGTGCCTTTTCCCTGAGCTCCCTGAGTTTAAGTTGATCTCGTTCTGCAAAAAATGCCTCTTCAGATCCTTTTTTCGGTTGAATCTTAACAGAAACTCGCTTTCCGGTCATAATTTTCCCCTTTTAAGTTAAACTTGTTTTACCTCATAAATCAAAATACATAATCCACTGCCGGGTGAAAATGTAGTTGAAAAATTTCCACTATTTTAGCATTACCTCTTGGCCTCAATAAGATCAACTCTAAAATTGAGATAATCAGTGTTTTATCCATAGTCCAGATACTGGTGATCATATAAAATTCAAGGCTCATAAAAGCTGGCATCGCTTGCTATCAATGCTGCCGAAATTACAGATATTAAACGATTATCACATTATTTTTAGAGGTGTCAAAATCTGTGGTAGTAAATAGCGAGACTGTCGAAAAAGCCCCAAAAAGGCAATTTTACCAATTTCGCATATAGTAAAATCAATAGCTTACAAACACTAAATTCACAGATTTAGGGTTTTTCGACAGTCTCAGCAGAAAGCACCACCACAGCCCTGAGAACCGCGCCTTATTAAATTACAACTTTTTTAGGGCCTCTAAAAGTTCATAGGTCGGAGGCATCAACGTTCAAGGTCACTTGCGCCGCCACCGAACTTGTCCGTCAGGCCGCAGACGTTCACGGCGTCAAGTGAACCGCCCGGTTCGGCACAACGATGTCCAGCTCATCGAATAATAAAATCAGAGTATGACCGTCAAACGAATTCGGATACAACTGTCCGGGTATTGTCACCCGTGCCCCAGACCTTTCAGGATCTCACGCATATGGTCAATATGAAATTTGACATGAAATGATCCTAAGCCCCTGATTAGCTGCTCCAGCGTCGGGTATTCCCCCAGCGGCGATTCTTTGAGTAAGGGAACATGCGCTTTTCGGTCGAGCTGCTCCCCGGATAGGCCGGCGGCAAACTCAGAGATACAATCGTATTCCTTCTCTACCTCTGCGAAGAGCTCAGCAAAGGTCATTTGGGCGCGTTTTTCAGAAAAAAAAGGGTTCTCGGCCTGAAGATCGATCATGGGCGTGTCCTGGTCCAGGAAGGCTTCCAGGAGCGGCAGATGGCCCGAGCCTTCTGGTCCCGATAGGTGAGAAAGGATTTCTTTGGGAGACCATCGTCCTCCAGGCACACGCGAGGCTGTGTTCTCATCAACACCTTCACAGACTCTCTTCAGGTCTTCAATCTTTTGTCGTACTTTTTGAGCCAATTGTCCCCCGGTTAAAGTTGCCATGTCTAATTTTCCTCCATAACTCTTTTTGACTGTATGCTGTGCTGTTAAGCCGAACCAGTGATTATACAGATCTGTTTATCAGGTTAATTTTATATAGATATTCTGCCTTATGTTAGGGCTTCTTTGGCGCTTGCAACTTCATTTTTTTAGTTCGCCGCGTCTTTTTATACGACTCCAATTCTCGAAAAGCTACAATCTTGCGACCCCTATACTGCTCATAGTCGGTAATAAATTCCCGTGTATGATTGTATGGACCGGCTATATAGCCGGGGCGTTTCGAGTCCGCGAAAAAGTAGATTTTGCCATCGCGCTTGAAACTTACCAGCCAATGTAAGCGAAGCGTATTCCCCGCGATACGTATCGGATCAAACTCAACCATTAGATACTTCGGATCGCTCTGCGGATCGATGCGCCTGAGCGTCTCAACGCCAAAGCGCGACAGGTCGACACATATACCGGTCTTGGTGGCGAAGAATTCAGCTGGATGGTATATAGAGAGTGCCTCATGCTTTGTTTTCCGGGTCTCAGAAAGCTGCATCGCTCGAGCGATGTCATATGAAAAATTAGCGGCAATCCACCCATTGATGTCTTCCGGGGTTTGCCAAATTTGCAAAGATTGCTCGTACGTGCCAGCAGCCTTGAACACAATGGGTAGGCCGGGTTTATGCCCTGGCCCATCAGAGAAAGTCTCTGCACCTCGAAGACCGTTAGCAAAACCAGCTAAAAAGAAGAGCGCAAACAGCACGAGCACCTTGTTCATGCGATCCCCTCCTTTCCCTCCCGTAGAATTCACCGGCGAGCGTCAGCCTGCCCGGTGGAATAGCTTGACGAATTATTCAATTGCGCATGAGCAATTTTTGGATTCTGAAGATCCGAATGAAATGGGATACCACATTTTGTGGTCGTGCATAATTAGCTGATATCTTTGATTTCCCGGACCAGATGAGTTTTTCCGTTTTCACATCGTATAAAATTGATTGACGGTATTTAATATGGCGATTATTGTTCTAATTTTTGTTTATAGCCGATTTGATCTCATACAGCAGGTCGTCATATTTCTTGTCGGTTGGTTTTAATTTAGCGGCCTCTTTGGCGTCGTTCAGTGCCCTCTGATAATCTTTCTTTTTATACCATACGGTTGCTCTGCCATAAATTGCGCTGTCGAATTCAGGGTCAATTTTGATCGCCTCACTAAAATCTGCCACTGCCCCGTCATAATTCCCGTTGGCATATTGAATCCAGGCCCTATTGCTATAAATGAACTTAATCGTCTCATGCCCCGGAAGCAGTTCTATGGCCTTGGTATAATCATGGGCAGCTGAATCAAAATTATCGCTTTTCTGGTAAGCCTCGCCCCGATTCACAAAAATATCATAATTTAAGGTTTTATTGCTCGCAGGAGTCGTCTCTAATGCTTTGGTAAGATCATAGATTGCTTTATCGTATTGACGATTTTTTAGATGGGCCATTCCCCGGTTAAAATATACAATATTGTTGTCCTTGCCGTAGGGTGCCAATTCCAGGGTTTTATCAAAGCTTTCAATCGATCTATCGTATTCCATCCTCTCGTAAAATAATAACCCCTCTTCGAAGTACTTGTCGGCATGTTTATTATACCCGGTGGAACATGATAGGTTTATGATGAATATTATACCGGCAATAAGGATCGAATAATAATTTGAATTTCTCATAATTAGGTCCCCTTTTACAAAAAATACAGTCCTATTTTTTAAGACAGTAACGAAAATCGCAGTAGGGTGCTCCCTGCATAATTGTCTGGGTTCTTTTAAGCGAAACGGCGGGATTAAATCCTTCGATCAGAGCATAATCGCGGGCACAGGATAACGCCGTACCAAGCTCGTGAATCTCCAGTTTCTTATAAAGCTCGGCATAACGGCAGCGGGTAACATTAAATGAAAAGGCCTCCCCGGTCTGTTCGATCACATCTATTTCCAGGCCATCGTCCATGGTCCAAAATCTCAATGAATCCGCAAAATGCTGAAACGTGACACCACCCATAAATCCAGCAAGTTCGGCACCTTGCTTTTTGGCAATTTTCACAATTGTCTCACGCATCACCTCCAGCACTCTTTCCCGTCCAAATGCCTCCCCCATAGCATCAAGCATCGGCGCCAGTATGCGGGCTTCTACCTCACGTCTGGTCAAAACACCGATTTTAGCATTGAGATCGTCCTCGGGAGCATGATTCATTGTGTCAGAGTGATCTTTTTTATTCTTTTCGCCTGGCATGGATACCCTCCTTTCCAATTAGAGAATTACGCAGGATTTTACAGGGCCTGCCACTTGCTTTCAAGAAATATTTAGATTACGAGACTTAATTACCAGCTGTCTTGACACTTTACAACTGGCTACCAGTTGTTTTATAAAGAAAGCTTGCAACAGGATCAATACGATTCATCGGGAAGGAGATCTGAAATGAGCGAATTCGGAAATAAATTAATCGATTTGAGAACTGCGCGCCAATTAAGCGTGAAGGAAGCTTGCCAGAAAGTCGGTATTCCTCAATCCAGATTAAGTGAACTGGAAAGAGGGGTGCGGATACCCACCGCCGGCCAAATTGCACGACTTGAAAATTTTTATGAGGCCGGATCCGATGAACTCGCAAAATTGGCGAAATTATTTGAAGAAAAATAGCTAAAATTATACTATTCGCGGATCTCAGCGATCCAAGTTAACCCGTTCACAGATTCCTAAATGATGAGACTCATTGCGACAGCAATTTTAAGTTGCCTTCTTGTTGCCCTTGGCCCGACAATTGCCGGAGCCGATCAGCAGGCCAGTAATGCCGTCTCCAATCCAGCCGGCGGATGGCAAAAACTTGCCGATGGCCTTGAGCTGGGAATTTTTGAATCTCCACAGCCCGCTGAAATTGGTGATTCCATAATCAGGATCTTAAGGATCGACCCTGAACGCTACGAATTAAAATTGCTCAACGCTTCTGTTTCTGAAAAAAGCCGTTCTCTGTCCGCCAAGCAATGGTGCCGTCAAAATGGGCTGATGGCCGCCATAAATGCCAGTATGTTTCAGGAGGATTTTAAAACCAGCGTGTCATTGATGCGCACCAGAACCCACGTCAACAACCCGAGACTTCGCGAAAAAGATATGACCATACTGGCCTTTGATAGACTCGGGACAGGAGTTCCCGAGGTTAAAATCATTGACCGCCAGTGTGAAGACTTCAAAATCTGGAAAAATAAATACGGTTCTCTGGTCCAGAGCATTCGCATGATTTCCTGCACGGGGAAAAACGTATGGCGTCAACAACCCCAAAAATGGAGCACAGCGGCCATTGGTATCGATAAGGCGGACAGGGTGCTGTTTATCCACGTCGGCTCTCCCTACAGCACCCATGACCTGATCGACATCCTCCAAGAACTTCCGATAGATATTGCCCGGGCGATGTATGCAGAAGGCGGCCCCCAGGCCCAGTTGTACATCAAAGCTGGTGCACATGAATATGAGTTCGTCGGTCATTCTGAAATAGATTTGACTCATACCACAAAATCTCTGTTTTCCTGGCCGATCCCCAATGCCGTGGGGATTTCTCTTAGAAAGGATTAGACAATGACCCAGAAATTTTTATATGCCTTTATTGCCGTATCTGTTGTGGTCATGACGGCATGTTCGGGCACCATGCAAGGTGTTATGCGAAAAGATGCCAGAAGAGTGCCGTTTAACTATTCGGATTCGAGAATCGGTACCGCCAACGTTGGGGTGGCGATGCCCGACGGAGAGCACTTTGAAGGGCGTGTTGAAAGAGGTATGGACAACACCCGATCCAATTCAGGCGCCACAAAGAGCACCCATCGGTTTGAAGCAATAGAAACCTTTGATGGTGATGCCGATGCTGTATTGTCAGGCAACAGGGGAAATATTATGAAATGCCGGTTTCATTTATCAGATATCCTTTTTGGCTTCAGCGGCGGTGGATATGGGATATGTGAGGTTTCGGATGGAAGGGTAATGGATATCTTCTTTTGAAACCCATAAATTTTGTATATTCAGCCAATTACCTTTATAAATGACGCAGCCTTGGAAGGCGAAAACATGGCTTATAATAAGGAATGGGAATAAGAGGTATCATATGGTTGAAATCCGCATATATGGAAAACTGCGCCGCCATGCACAGAATATCCCGACTGATAGCGATAATGTCATCCGGATCGCTACCGAACCCGAGGAAACCTTGGAGACGCTCTTAGCTAAGTTGGATATACCCGGTACTGAGATTTATTCTATTTTTATCAATTCAAGATTGCTGGCAGCCCGATCCGGCATGGCCTCAATGGTCGGCTATCAACAGGTCCGAGAAAACCCTTATAGCTGGGATTTAAATGTGATTGTAAATCCTTCAGACCGTATCGGCCTGTTTGGAAGGGATATGGCGGCACTGGTCGTCTAGAATCCATCTCAAAAATGTCTTTTGGCCCATCAGCAAACCGAAAGGATAATTTCTATGAAAAAAGGGATGATGGCAAGCATGTTGATTGCTTTGCTGGGATGCTCATCGGCCTATTACGGTACAATGGAAAAGCTGGGCTACCACAAGCGGGATTTGATGGTTAACCGCGTCGAATCTGCCCGGGACGCCCAGGAGGACGCCAAAAAAGAATTTCAATCCGCCCTTGAAAAATTCAGCAGCGTTTTACAATTTGACGGTGGGACACTCGAAAATAAATATGACCAGCTCAAATCGGCATACGATAGAAGCAATGCGCGAGCAGAAACCGTGCGGGAACGCATTGAATCCGTAGAAGACGTGGCCGAAGCACTGTTTGCTGAATGGGAAGAAGAGCTGGATCAATACTCCAGCGCCAGTTTGCGTCGCAGCAGTGCCCGCAAGTTAACTCAAACCAAACGGCAATATTCCCAGCTTATCAGCGCCATGAAGCAGGCCGAAAGGAAAATGGATCCGGTTCTCACCGCTTTCCATGACCAGGTATTATTTTTAAAGCACAACCTTAATGCCAAAGCCATTGCTTCCCTGCAAACCGAGCTGGGGTCTGTCGAAGCCGAAGTGAACGCATTGATCAAGGACATGGAGGCTTCCATAAATGAGGCCGACGCATTTATCAGCGCGATGGCCAAGGAATAGAAAGATTGCTTGAAGCAATCTTTAGGTACAAGGCAAAAGGTATAAGGTGAAAGGCTTGGGAAGGATGATGTCATTCTTAAAAAAGCGCTACAAAAAAATGCCACGAACCATGCTGAGATATGCCATTGAGAAATTCCCCGAGGACAAAAGACAGCGCTATCTGAAGGGAACTCTATGATTTCGGATCTGGGATTGGGGATTTCGGATTTTATCGGGGGGAATTTATTAAAAGGTCATTTCAATTATGAAACAATTTACAACGCTGATGATTTTTATAGGGATTTTAACACTGCTGGCCTGTGCTGGCAGCCGGTCAGGAGGCGCCGAAACGCAAACCGACGCCGTGCAGATCAGCCGCCAGCGACTTAAGGATATTACCGGTATCGAGTGGCATTTGCAAAAGATGATAGCGGATAACAAATCCGTTCCTTTGATAGCAGACACCAATAATACCTTTTCGTGTGATGAAGACGGTAAAGTAGCCGGAGTTGCAACGATTAACCGGTATTTTGGAAACTTTACCCTCAAAAAGGATGGTGATCTTATCTGGAACAAGGCTTTCGGTATGACCCGTATGGCAGGCCCCCCGGAATTGATGGAGCAGGAGGCCAAATTTATGCAAGCCCTGCCCCGAGCCTCCCGCATATATCTGAAAGGTCCACAACTTATATTGGCCAGCGAGGATAAATCAACATGGCTTGAATTCCAGAAAGCTGATAATTAGCAACCGCTATCAAAACCATTATCACAACAGTCTGGGCTTGACCTTTAGGAATATTTATTGCATATTTAACAAATGGTTATGCGGTCTTGCCTCCACCAGAATCAATAACCCTAAATTTATTTTGCTGGATTTTGCCGGCCTGCAAGATGATATGGTGTAAACATGTCGGTTTTTAAAAAATGTACCTGCTGCGATAATCCCTGGTTTTCCCGCGAAGAATTCCTGGACGACAGCAAACTCGATTTAGTTGGCTATCAGGTAAATTTCACTAACCTTGAACTGGGCTATTTCCTTTTCAACCATCTGACCTGCCGATCCACCATTGCTGTTCCAGCCGGCCTTTTCAAGGACCTCTATGACGGCCCGATTTTTTCAGATCGCAAAACGAATACCGACAACTGCCCCGGATATTGTGGTGAAAGAGATATTCTCAACCCCTGTAGCGAAAAATGTGAATGTGCCTATGTCCGGGAAATCATTCAAATTGTGCGCAAGTGGCCTAAAAATGCATGTCAGCCGCCTACGGCCGCCCAGGGCCGTTGCTGACAGCCTGAATTCAATCTGCGGTCCATATTTGATTTCAAGTCATCTTACCTAACGCGGATTTATTCTGTTCCTATAGCCAATATAGAAAAGAGAAGGATAATATGTTTACCCATGCCCTTTCCCGAAAACCGGGACCCAATTTTGCGCAGGGACTTACCACGGCCGTTACCCAAGAACCGCCCAACTATGAAATTCTCGTCGCCCAGCACGCGGAATACATGGCCGCACTGAAATCCATCGGGCTTGAAGTGATTTTGCTCGAGGCATTGCCGGATCACCCCGATGCCTATTTTGTCGAAGATACAGCTGTGGTTGCAGCGAATGTGGCGGTTATCACCAATCCCGGGGCTGACGCCCGCAAAGGCGAAGAAGAAACCATTGCCCCCGTCCTGGCCAAATACCGTAAAATTGAAAAGATTCGGCCTCCCGGAACCGTTGACGGCGGCGATGTTCTTCAGGTGGGCAACCATTTTTTTATCGGAGTGTCCGAACGAACCAACCATGAAGGGGCTCGTCAGCTGGGCCATATTTTAGAGGGCTATGGCTATACATACGCCACAGTAAATGTTGGCAAAGGTCTGCACTTTAAGTCCAGTGTCAATTATGTCGGAAAAAACACCCTGCTGGTTACCGGCGATTTCGCCGGAAATGACCAGTTCAAAAGATACGATACTATCATCGTTGACAGGGAAGAATCATATGCAGCCAATACCCTGTTTATTAATGATCACCTCCTGATTCCCCGGGGTTATCCCGGCACCCGTAAAAAACTTGAAGTCCTAGGATTTAATCTAGTCGAACTGGATACCAGTGAGGTGCGCAAAATGGATGGGGGGTTGACCTGCATGTCGATCCGCTTTTAGGAAAGAGGAGAGAAACGATGCTGCCGGAAAAGCAGAAAGCCGCCTACACTGAATTTTACAATTCTGCCCGCTTTAATGAAATCCTGGAACCTAAAACCACCCTGATGCTTCACCTGGCCTCGGCTATGGCCATCGGTTGTTATCCGTGAATGAGGCATTACCTTGGTGTTGCCAGGGAAGAAGCACTGACCGATGAGGAAATCGGTGCGGTGCAATCCGTTGTAATGGCGGTTTCCGCCGGCAGGGTTGGGGCGCAGTTCAGGGATGCCTGTGAATTGGATTAGAAGTGATCTCAAAAAGGATTAAAACCTTTTTGTCAGGCGGATAAATATATTAAGATATCTCTTTGGAATGAAAATTCGTGATAAAGCAGCGGGTTAAGATCGCCCATCTTGATACATCTCAAAAGAGCATTAATATATGAATTAATCCCGTGATCCCGGCATTGATGGGATCGATAACCGGGGAGAGAACATTCAAATTCGGATAACAATTGGGAGATTCAATATGGCGGAAGAAAGCTTAATGGACGGCAAAAAAGTATTGCTGGTTGACGACGAACCGGATGTGCTGGATACCTTGGAGGATTTGCTGTCGATGTGTGAGGTCGTCAAATGTACCAACTTTAAAGCCGCTAAAGATTATATGGAAACCCGTGATTTCGATATGGCGGTATTAGACATTATGGGGGTTGAAGGCTATGAGTTACTGGATATCGCCGTTGGCCGTGATATCACTGCCGTCATGTTGACCGCCCACGCTTTAAGTCCCGAAAATGTCGTCAGGTCTTACAAAGAGGGCGCCGCCGCTTATTTGCCCAAAGAAGAAATGATCAACATCGTATCATTTCTGGAAGATATTTTAAAAGCCAAGAAACAGGGCAAAAATCCATGGACCAGTTGGTACGGAAGGATGTCATCCTTTTTCGAAAAAAAATTCGGTCCCAACTGGCAAAAAAACGACAAGGATTTCTGGGAAAAGTTTCCTTTTTATTGATTGCTTTAACTGCCTGAAATTATTAAGAGCAACCCCTAAGAGGCTGCTCTTTTTTGCCCCAATTTTGAATGTACCGGAGAGCGAATGATTATCAGAAGCGCCCCCAGCCGGATCGGTTACTGCCATGCCCCGTAGAAACCCGATAGCCATTCGCCGCCGCCCATTTCCGTCCGCCACGGCCAGCTTTCCAGAACCAGAGTTCAAATATTCCTCGTTTTGGTTCATTAAGATGGCGGCGATTTCATTTCAATACAGATCCTATCACATAGGTTTTCCATTCTTTATTGTTACTGAGGTATCATGAAATTCTTTACCACCAATTTTGATGGGGCTGTCTTTCCCTCCGATAATCTTGACAGTTGAATTATCAAGCAGTTTTATAGAACCATGATCAATACACATGACTCCATCAGTTGCCACCCACTTTTTGCTTTCTAAATCCTGCAGGAACGTTATGTTCGGAGATAAATTTGTTTTCCCTTGGAATATATCTATATTGTCGGTGATACCAGCTGCTTCGTCAGACTGAATATGTATAAACCCAAATTCAATCGTCATTCCTCCAGACGCGTCAGTGCCAATTTTATTTCCGTTTTGCAATAAAAAGCTAGAATTTAATTTCCCCAAAGATGTCTGATAGGAACCAACAGATTCTACGAGTTTAATGCCTTTAACTTCCTCTGCATTGCAATTTCCTGTAAACCAAAATAAAATAGAGATAAAAAAAATAATTGAAACGCAAAAAACAATGGAACCAATTTTCTTGTTCGGTTGTAAATACATGTCACCTCCAATTTGATTTGATTTATAACAAGTCATACCAAAATGAACGAAAAAATCTAGACCGTCATTATGGCTCTCCTAAAAAAACAAATGCTCCCCAGTAAATGGGGTTTGTGTGACCATATCGTTCTTTTACAATTTTCAGCTGCCTAAGGGTAGCCTGCCTAAGCGCTTTGCACCGGTTCATATTTTCCTTTGTCAGGTTATGATAAAAAGCAATCATTTGTTCTTTGGTTTCTCGGTCAGGCACAGACCACATGCTCATAACTAAACTTTTTGCGCCTGCATGAAGAAATGCCCGTCGAAGTCCATAAACACCTTCACCTTTCTGAACATCACCAAGGCCCGTTTCGCATGCAGACAATACTACCATCTTAGTGCCGCTGAGTTTTAAATTTAAAATCTTTTCGGCTGTAATAATACCATCACTTTTCCCAATATCGTTGGCTTGCAGCGCATGGTTAGCTCCCGATAGCACGATCCCAGATCGTAGAAGAGGATTTTCAATTCTTGCATTGATATTATTTAATAGCTGGTTACCTTTATTCGGGTAATTTTTTTTAGCACCAAAGCTAGTTAAGGATCTGAGATCAAAGTCGTTGAGGAAAAATCCATGGGTTGCCAAATGAAGAAGTGAAGGTGATTCAGTTTGCGATAATCGGCTTTCTAAAGCAGCTTTTCCGGTATAAATAGTACATGTTTCTTCACCGAGCAATTTTTGTATTTGCTGTACTTCATCCTTTGTATTAGGCAGCCGGGAAAATTTCATTCCTCTCATATCTGCCGACCGATCTGTGAAAACCTTTGCTTTATCAACCGCTTGTATCTCCTTTCGCGGAATTGTTTTATTATGCTCGCCGTCTAAAATCATATCAAAGTCAGGATCTCCAAAAAGCAATGCTTTTGAATTAGGAGTGCTAATATCACTAAAGCCAACGATGTCCCTCCCAACTGCTAAATAGTTGAATGTGAAATCCTCGATTAAATATCGACCATCCGGCCTCTGAAGTACCTCAAAAGGGATTAAATTTAAATTCCCATCTGGTGATAGAAATATATCCTTCGCTTTTCCGATTTTTTCTTCAATGGGTTTAAAAACCAGGGAATAAATCTGCTGAGAATGTTTAGAATACAAATTACTGTTTGTACCCATTTCAGCAATAATTTTCTTTTTAAATTCAGCAACGTTATTATCAATTGGTTCAGCTTCACCGAGATCGACAATTTCGACATGACTATCCTTGCCGGATTTAAGTATAAATACGAAATATCTTTCAGGAAGCCATTTTGCATCAGTGCCACGGGCTCTGAAATCGATCGGTGTTATCCTGGCGAAATCAATAAGCACTTTACCGGCAGGTAGAGCCTCAGATATTGTTTTTGTATTAGAGATCGAAATTTGCTTATTTTTGCTGTAGATCTGACTAATTTCACTCAATTTTATTTCTAAATCTTCTTTTTCCTTTCTCAGTTGTTTAATTCTGTTATTAATATAGTCAAGATCGTATTTACCTGTATCGGCAAATGTCAGCCGGGACAAATTCGTTCTTACCTGAGAAAGATCTTGAGAAAGTTGAAGAGCTTCCTTGTTGTCAGAATATATCAAGGCCTGTTTAAAACGCTTCTGCGCCTCTAATATTATTCCCTTTCTTTGGGCCCAAATATCATATAAATATGAAATTTCATTGTTATTATCGCCAAAATATTTGCTCGCTATTGTGAACAGGCTGTATAAATGCCACTGTTTTTCCTTCAGAAATAGTTGTTTTTGTCTATCTGATGAAAATCCCATTGCCTGATCAATCAAAGCCTTCTCTATACCAATGCCTTTCTTCATTGATAATAATGCTTCTTTATTTTTTCCCATTCCTGCGCAGGCAGCTGCAATATTAAAATAATTAACAGATAATGACGGATGATTAGATGATAATTTTTCGATTCTTATAGCAAGGGCCTTTCTATAATATGAATTTGCAATCTCAAAATCACCCAATGCAAGGCGACAGCCACCCATATTGTTGTAAAAGGTTGCAACATTTAAGTGTTTCTTCCCCAATTTTTTTTCCAAAATGGATAGGCCCTGCTCGTACAGTGGCAACGCGGTGGAAGGTTTTCCGTCCGCAAGATGAACTTCCGCAATATTATTAAGTATTTTACTTGCAAGCAGGCTATCTTTTCCCAGATTATTCTCAACAATCACGAGGGATTTGTTATAATACGCGAGAGACTTTTCATATTCCCCTGAGGATTGATATATAGAAGCCAGATTGTTATAAGATTCGGCTACATCCAGATGATTGGGACCAAACGCCTTTTCCCTTATTGATAGGGCATTTTCATACAATTCTAGAGCCTTTTTGAAGTCACCTAAATAAGAATATATTCCGGCAATATTGTTCATGGTCGCTGCTGATAGGGGATGATCATTACCAAACACTATTTTCCTAATTCTTAAAGCCTCTTCGTAGTTACTCTTTGCCTTATCATAGTCACCCATATCAGCGTAAAGACCTGCAAGGTTATTCAATGTATCCGCGACTTTGTCATGTTCTGTTCCATAAATCGACTTTCTCAAAGCGGCTGCTTCTAAAAGTAACTCTTCCGCGGTTGAGAACTCTCCCATAGAAGAATACAGCGATCCAAGGTTATGCAAAGCTGACGCATAGGACGGGTGCGTTTTACCAAAGTTTTTAACATAAATATTCATTGCTCGCTTCATTAATGCTTCAGCCTCAGCATCCTTATTTAAAGACTCATATAATGCGGCAAGATTATTTAAACTGGTGGCCGTTTCAGGATGATTGGGACCAAGAGAAGTCTCTCGAATCTTCAAGCTCCTGCTGCACATTACTTCTGCTTTCTCAAAGTCTTTCAAGGTGAAATAGAGGTTGCCGATTTTGTCAAGAATTGTAGCGACCCCTGGATGGCTGGAACCAAAGTATTTTTCTTCCAAGGCAAGAGCTCGATTGCCAACGGCAATACCTTCCTTAAGCTTTGATAGAGAAAGATAGATATCGGTTAAATTTACAAGGGCATTTATTATTTTTGGATCATTTTCCCCATGCGCCCTTTCAAGGATATCAAGTGCATTGGAACAATAATTCTCCGCTGTTTGATAATCACCGATGGCAGAATATACAGCGGCCAGATTATTCATCGTTTGGGCCACATCGGGATGCCATATTCCAAAAGACTTCTTTCTGATAGCCAAAGCTCTTAGGAGAATTGACCTAGCCTCGGTAAATTTACCTTGAGAATAATAGACAACGGAAAGCAGGTTCAAGGTCGCAGCCACATTAGGATCGTCAGGACCTGCACTTTTTTCCCAGGAGGCTGCAGCCTGTTTGTAAGTTTCCTCTGCTTTTTCGAACATACCCGCATTTTTATAAATGGTTGCCAGATTTGTCCTAAGCGTTATGTAATTTGGGTCTTTCAACCCAAATGCATGTTCAGCTAACTGTAACGCTTGCTGGTATAAATTAATGGCTGCTGGATAATTTTGCTGGCTATTATATTCCTCAGCCTGCTTGAAGAGTGAAATTACCTGAAGCTGGTCAGGAGTTGGCGTCTGAGAATGGCAGGGGATGGTAAACCCTAAAATCAAAATGACGGTAAATAGCGTAAATTTTTGAGTTGGTTGACCATCGAAAATATGAAGCACCGGTTTATCAAAATTTCTGAAAAATTTCCGGATAAAGCATATTTTTCTTCGCATTGAGACCACCGTATACGGATTCAGGAGATTCTCACATATCTTCCAAAAAGCCCATTTCTCTATTCTGAATTTTTACTTTTAGTTTTGGAGGTAACGGATCTAGCATGTGAAAAGCTAATTTGGTTTGCTGACCGGGGTTAAAACCAGAGAGGCCAAACGTAAGGAGTGTACAAGGCCGAAAAGCGCCGTTAAAATACCATAAGTCCGCATATTTTGAATTCCCATTCTGTTCAACTAACTGAGCAGATGTAACTATTTCAATCCACTCCCTTTCATTTTGTGTAGCAATATTGACGGTTAATACTACGAATTGATGCCCGTCTTTGGCCCACACTTCATTATCAGGTGGACCGAGAACTTGTTGATTGTTTGAGAGTTTATTATTTGTGATTTGAAATTGTTGACCACCGAAAGGAAGCTTTTCAGTGCTTTTTATTAAGACATATTCCAACACTTGAACCGGGATATCTTGAGATGCACTTGTTTTATTTATTTGGGCGGGTTGTACATTTTTTTGAACAGCTTGTGTTTGAGTACCACCACAACCGGCCAATAAAATTGCAATTAAAAAAGCAGACAGGAAATTGTAAGTATTAATACTCAATTCATTCATAAAATTATTGTGTCGCATAAGAACATTCCTTTCATCTTGTTTTTTTACTTCTTTGTTAATCGTTAATTGTATTTTTAATGAGTCGAACGAATGACCGGCGAATAATGACCGTAGAGCAAAGCGAAGTGGCTATTATGCTCCCTTGTCCATGCGATCAACAATCTCATTTCATTCGTTTTTCAGCAAACGCTTGGTTCTTTTTGATTTGCTTCATCAAAGCTTCATCCTTGGCAGTCTCCCATGCTCGTTCGAAAAACTGTTTGGCCTCTCCGAATCGCTTCGCGCTGGATAACTGGACACCAGCCAGATTGAGCAACTGAGGGTCTCCGCCTGATAGGCTGAGCACATTGACGAAATCACTAATGGCCTGGTCGGTCTGGCGCAGGACTTTAGCTCGAAGCAGCCCTCTCTCCAGAATATCGTCCGTGCTCTGCGCGCTGCTTGCGGATTGATCTATCTCTGCGATCCGTTGCCTGGCCAAGGACTGGTAGCGGGATAGAATGACGTTCGCATGTATGCAGCCCACGATGTAAATGATTGGAGCAATAAAGGCGAGGTCAGCATTACCATGTCGAGACAGCGAAAGAAGAATGATCATTGGGACAAGGTAGAGCCACCCTTTGCCCTTCTTGCCGAGCTGACTGAATACAACGGCCAGCAGCCATCCGAAAATGAACACACCAATACAACACATAACATTGAGCCCGGTTCGTCCAATTCCTTGAGCCTTCAACACATAGTCATTCAACTCTTCATTTCTGCCGATCATTCAGCACCTCCTGAGGTTGAGCTAGGGTGATAGATGTTTCTGTATAAAGATCCCTGAGCGTTTACTTTTTGGAAATTTTCGGAAAGGATGGCGAAAAAGAAGAGAACCAGGAAGTCCCAGGATTGTATTGTTCCAAATGGAATGCGTTTGAGGGTGCGTTTCAAATTCTAATCTCCCCAGATCCAGATCCGAGCCGTGCCTAAAACCAATAAAGCTTTCAGAGGTGCATTCATCCTCGGAAAGCTTTCGCAGTATACTTCTCAGGTAACCGGTCCCATTGCAAGTCCCTTAAGGTCTTCATTGATTTTGTTTAACTTTTTTTTTGGCAGGCAGTTTAGAGACTCGCCCTAATCTTGTCAAGTCTGATTTTGGAACCAGAACGAAGCGGATTTATCCGGCGGAATAAGTCGTTTCCTATTTATTAGAGAGCATTACAAAAACCGTCTGCAATCATGCCAGTAATTCGGGTAATTCAGACAGGTTTTTAATCTCAACGTTCGGTTTACCGGGAAGTCGTTCCGGGCTTTGAGCGAACCGGTTGATCCAGGCGACGTTTAAACCAAAGGCGGCCGCCCCTGCCGCATCCCAGGCATTGGAAGACTGAAAGACAATTTCTTCCGGTTTTAGGCCCAACTCATCGACCGCAATCTGGTATACGCGCGGATCCGGCTTAAATACCCCTGCGGTTTCAACGGAGAATATCTGGGGTATCATTGATTCGAGCCGGGAATTTTTTACTGCCGCCTCAAGCATAGTTGGGGTTCCATTTGAAAGTATCGCAATTTTAAATCCATGCGTTTTCAGTTCAGACAATGCTCCAGGCACTTCCGGATAGCAGTCTAATTCCAGGTACGCCCCCATCAGATCCTTGCTGAGCTGCGAATCCTTTAGGCGGTGCATCTCGAATGCGAAATCGAGGGCATCCTGGGTCACCTGCCAAAAATCGGCGTGTCGCTTCATCAAACTGCGCAGCCATGTGTATTCCAGCTGTTTGGTGCGCCAAACTGTGGATACGCGATCCGCAATATCCCCTAGTCGCTCACGATGCTTCCCAACAGCAGAGTGAACATCAAATAGAGTTCCGTAGGCATCAAACACACAAGCCTTGATACCACCAATTGCTGGCTTCTGGGACATGGAATCCTCCTTTCAGGCTTAGAAGATTTTTCCTTCGACTTTTAGGGTCAGACCCGTTATCTGGCATCTGAATGGATAACGTTGCCAAAAATTATCGCTCTGGGCTGCTTTGAGCATATTACGCCATCCAAAACAGCCCCGGCATTGTTGCCTCGATCGCAAGCAAGGCGGCGGCTTGCCTTTATGGATAACAGCCGTGTGATTTGGGGGGTTGGGCATCATGATTAAAAACTCCTTAAGCCTTGCAGTATTGCCTCAGGCGTCATCCGTAAATCGGTCAGCCTAACGCCGGTTGCATGACAAATTGCATTGGAAATGGCGGAGGCGACATTCACCATGCAACCCTCGCCAATACCTTTGGCGCCGAACGGGCCGGTCGGTTCTTTGGACTCTACGATAATCGGCACGATTTCAGGCACATCGCAGGCCCTCAAAAGCCGGTAATCGCCAAAACTGCTGTTCAATATACGTCCATCTTCAACCAGCAGATCCTCGGTGAGGGCAAAACCCATACCCATGACACCGCCTCCGGTGATTTGCCCTTTGACAAGGTCCGGGTTTATTGCCCGGCCCACATCAAAGGCACTTGTCAACTTCAAGACGTTGACTTCACCAGTCTCAGTGTCCACTTCCACTTCCGCGAAGATGGCGCCGTAATAACCCGGCATGGCAGGTGCAACACCGGTGGCCGAGCCGATTACCTGCTCACAGACACTCATGTCCTCAATCTGGGTTTTGCGCATCAAGTCGCTGATCAGGATTCTATTGTCTGGATGGGTTGTTTCGAAAATTGCGCCATCTTTGATTTGAAGTTGGTCTCCCATCACCCCCAGCTCTTTAGCCGCGAAAGCAAGAAGCTTTTGGCGGGCCTCGTTAGCCGCTGCCTGGACGGCAAGGCCACCACCGTAGGCCTGCCGGCTTCCATGGGTGCCGCAATCAAGCGGTGTAATCTCGGTATCGGTTTCGGAAACAGAAATTTTTTCAAAATCAATGCCCAGAGACTCTGCTGCAATCTGAGCCAAAACGGTCCTGTTGCCCTGGCCCTCATCGGCCGCCGCCGTCACCAAATTAACGCTACCGTCCGCATTGATCATCACTGTTGCCGAAGCCGGATCAGGCAATGCTTTGCCCGCACCCGTACCATGCATCATAATGGAAAGCCCGATGCCCCGCTTTTTGGGACCCTTGATCGGCTTTTGGTTTCTCTTCTGCTCCCAACCGGATGAGGCCGCGCCTTTTTGCAGACATTCCTTCAGGCCGTTGCTGCGGATCTCTTCTTTCAAGACAGGGTCTATTTCACCCAGCTGACGGCAATTTTTGAGCCTAAGTTCCAGCGGATCCATGCCAAGCCGAGCGGCAATAATATCCATCTGTGATTCCTGGGCAAAATTCATCTGGGGATTGCCATATCCTCTGAAGGCGCCGCACAGGGATTTATTGGTAAAAACAGCTTTTGCTGTGAAGCTGTAATTTGGAATTTTATATAAACCGACGCCGGTAGATAAACAGTCTGCGAGAACCCCGATATAGTGGGTACCGTACCCACCGACATCCGAGACGATTTCGACATCATTGGCCATCAGAATGCCGTCCTTGCTTGCACCGGTTTTCATCCGTATGGTCATGGGGTGCCGGGTTTCGGTGGCAATAAAATCTTCTTCTCGGCTGAATGACATTCGAACAGCCTGCCCGGTTTCGCGCGAAAGCCAGCTGCACATCACCTCAAGTCCGTGGATAAGCCCGCACCGCCCCCCAAAAGCCCCCCCGGTATGAGGTTTGATGACCCGAACTTTATTAAGGGGCAATCCCAGCGCCCCGGCCAGGTAATGCCGGCTCCAGTGTGGGAGCTGGGTGGAGGAGTAGACGGTCAGTTTTCCGTTGGATTGGTAGTGTGCAAGGCAGGTCCCAAAAGGCTCGAGGGCCGCATGCTTCTGTTTCGATGTCCGGTAGGTGTTCTCAATGGTTATATCTGCATTTTTAAACCCGTCCTGGATGTCCCCATACACTTTTTCAAATTGAAAGGCGACATTGCCCCGCTCGTGTATTTTGATGTCCTTTTCGGCCATGGCCTTAAAAGGATCATACAGGGCCGGCAACGGCTCGTAGTCCACCTTAATCAGTGAGAGGGCTTTGGCAGCCGTCGCTTGATCATCGGCCGCCAGGGCCAACACCGGGTCCCCGATAAACCGGACCACATTGTCGCGCAAAAACATCTGCTTTTTCTTTTCCTCGGTTCTCAGGGAAAACCAGTATTCAATTACTTTGGGGACCTCCAGGATAGTTGCCACTGCCCGGACGCCGGGCAATTTTTCAGCAGCCGAGGTGTCGATATGTTTTACTCTGGCATGGGCATGCGGGCTGCGCAGCAGTTTGGCATGCAGCATATTATCAAGTTTTATATCAGCGGCGTATTTGGCTGACCCGGTCACCTTTTCGATGCCGTCAATCCGTTGCAGGGGTTTTCCCACCGCAATAAAAGTTTCAGACATCCTCATCCCCCTTCACTTACTCTAAACTGGAGGCTTGCCCGCCTCAGGCATTGTTTTTGAAACCATTTTGGCTGCCTTGAGGACGGCTTTCACCGGCCGGTCATAGCCCGTGCACCGGCACAGATTATTGGATAGATGTTGCCGGATCATGCTCCCGGTAACTTCCGATTCATTATTGATCAGGGAGTTGGCGGCCATGATCATACCGGGTGTGCAGTATCCGCACTGCAACGCGGCTTCGCTGATAAATGCTTTTTGCAACGGATGAAGCTCAGATCCTTTTTGAAGTCCTTCAATGGTCAGTATGGTGCAATTATCGGCCTGGACCGCAAGCATCAGGCAGGACAATACCGCCTGGCCGTTGAGATTCACCGTGCAGGCGCCACATTCCCCTTCCCCACAGCCCTCTTTGGTACCGGTCAGATTGAGTCGATCCCTGAGGACATCCACCAGCCGGTCCCCCGGGTCCACGGCCAGTTCATGCCAGAGGCCGTTAACCTGTATCTTTATGTCGATTTGGGTCATGATCTGCACCTCCGCATGCTGGTTTCAAGGGATCTGCGGACCAATACCCTGACCATTTTCTTGCGGTAAGCGGCAGTTGCGCGAAGGTCATCGATCGGCCGGGCCTCTTCGGCGGCCGTCGCAGCTGCTTTTTGAATGGTTTCCTCGCTGAGTTCTGCTCCGGCAAGCACAGATTCAGCCTTTTTAGAGCGAAAAGCAATTGGTGCAACTGCTCCCAATGCTATTCTGGCAGCCTCACAATGTCCTTTATTGCAAGTGATAAAGGTTGCTGTATTCACGATCGCCATATCGATTGCCGTCTGGTGTCGTCTGAGCTTTACAAAAGCTGTCCCGGCTTTTTGCGGACATCGGGGGATGCGAATTTCCAGCAATACCTCCGCTGGATCCAATGCCATATAATTGGCACCTTTAAAGAAACTTTCGATCGGGATTTCTCTTTCCCCCTTCGGCCCTGCTGCCACCAGGATGGCATCGAGTACCAGCAGAGGTAGTGTAAGATCCGCACAGGCAGATGCATTACACAGATTGCCCCCCACAGTTGCCCGATTTTTGATGGTGGTGGTAGAATGGCTGTCGGCCGCCTCAGCCAAAGCCCGATAGGGACCTGATAAAAAAAGAGGAGATGTGCAGATAGTGTTTATATTGGTCGCCGCGCCGATACGGATCTGGTCATTTTCTTTTTTGAGATAATTCAAATCCAGCTTGGAAATATCCACCAGATGACGGATGCTGTCGTTTTCTCTAACGCCGGGTCGCAGGGGCAAAATATCAGTTCCGCCGGCAATCACCCGGGCTTTCTTTCCTAATCTTGATAAGATTTCAACAGCCTGAGCCAGATCCCGGGGGCGGTGATATTCTTCAATTTGAAAATAAACGCTCATTGCTGTGGCTCCAGGTAATCCTGTTGAAGAACTGTTTTACGCACTTTTCCGAGGGCGGTGCGTGGAAAATCAGTCTTAAAAATGACCTTCTTGGGCCATTTGTAGTGTGCCAGTTTCCCTTCGCAGAATCCGATCACGTTTTCAGGCGCTAATTCCACGCCCTGCTTTGGCATAACAAAGGCTAATCCTACCTCCCCCCAGGATTCATCAGGAACGCCGACAACCGCGATATCTTTAATTCCGGGATGATTCCGTAAAACCCTTTCGACCTCGGCCGGGTAAACATTTTCACCCCCGGAAATATACATGTCCTTTTTGCGGTCGACCAGGTAAAAGTAACCATCCCCATCCATGCGGGCCAGATCTCCGGTGTGCAGCCAGCCGCCCCTGATGGTATCCTCAGATTTAACCGGATCCTGCCAGTATTCCGTCATCATGATCGATCCCCTGACAACGATTTCGCCCACCTGATCGGTCTCACACGGTCGCCCCTGACGATCAACAATCTTAACATCGGCATGAAAAACAGGTCTGCCCACCGAACCGGGTTTGCGCACGGCATCTTCCTCATGGGCCCATAAAAGAATGGAGGTTTCCGTTTGACCCATGATTTGGCGCAAGGCGAACCCGGCTTCCTGGAACTTTGCCATGAGTTCCGGCGTCAACTTTTCACCGCCAATGGCGGCGACCTTAAGGGAAGAGTTGGCTGTTTTTTTTCCAGATGCCACCTGGACCAGGGACTTGTAGACCGTCGGGACTCCTAAAAATTTAGTGACCTGATAATTGCGGATATCCTCATAGGCCTTGAGGGGGTCAAAGCTGGAATGAATAATCAGTGTGCCCCCTTTATAGAAAACCGGCGAGGCCTGGATGAAAAGCCCGCCGGAATGGAAAAGCGGCAAAACAATCAGCATGATGTCATCGAAGTGAAGTTTAAAAAAAATATCAGCGTTCAGGCAGTTAAAAAAAGTTTTGCGGTGGGAAAGTACTGCACCTTTTGGTAGCCCGGTGGTGCCGGATGTGTACATGATGACGTGGGGCTCTTCGGGGGTGGCCGGGGCCATGGATTCGGTCAGAAAAGGATGCCGCCCTTCACAGGCTTTGGTCCCGGCATGATAGTCGAGAACTTCACCGGAATTGGCGCATTCAGGGATACTGGCCAGCAACATCAATGGTCTGCGGTCGCTCAGAGTAAGGTTAAAAACGGTCTCAACATATTCGCTTCCAAAAACAAATAGTCGCGGACGAGAATTAGAAAGGGTGTAATCCAGTTCACGGGCCGCCAGCCGGTAATTTACAGGTACAAAAAGGGCTCCCAGTCGCGAGCAAGCCAGGTAGATCTCAAGAAATTCGGGGCAATTGCTCAACATGACGGCGACCCGGTCCCCTTTTTCGATTCCCAGGGATTGAAGCCAGCAACAGGCTCTATTAACCTTTTGGTGAAGCTCCAGGTAACTGATTTTATTATCTTCGTAGATGATGGCGGTTTTGTGCGGATGCAATACGCTCCAGCGCTTAACCCACCAGGCGATATTCATAGACTTGACCATTGATTTTCCTTTGATCTCAAGCGGATAGTTTTTATCCCCCTGCCGGCAGTTCATACCATCTTTTGGATCCAAATAGAACCACTGATTTATAACATATTTAGCTTCATTCATAAATAATGAACTACCCCGCCGCAAACAGGGGGGTATCAATCGCAATATTTATAATCGCCCCAGGGGGCGGGGAATTAAACCTTCACCCGCCTCTGGAGGACTCGTCCGCCTCCGGCAGATTAATAACACTTATAACCGTTGAGGATAATATATAATTCTACTCAAAAAGATAATGTTTCCAAAAAATCGAATTTGTTCTATAGTGAGCGGTGAGCAGTTTTTCGGTTGCAATACCGGCCTGGCGATCACCGTTCATACATTTAAGGCGATAATACGACAGCATGTCAATGTGGCTTTTATATTAACAGTGGGGGAAGCATGCAGATTATAGACAACGCGCTCGAGGAAGGTCGATCCACCCTGACCGAATACGAATCCAAACAAGTTCTGGCATCTTACAATCTGCCGGTAACCCGCGAGGAACTGGTAAGTAATTCTGATGACCTTCTTAAGGCCGCCGAACAGATCGGTTACCCGCTGGTTATTAAAGGGTGCTCGGCACAGATTGCTCACAAAACCGAAAAAGGCCTGATCCGGGTGGACGTGAGAAACGATGAGGAAGCCACCACGGCGTTCAGGGAAATCAGCGCCGCCATGAATGGTGCTTCAGACGGGGCTGTTCTGGTCCAGCAGCTGGTCAAGGGGCAGCGCGAGCTGGTGGTGGGGTTGACCCGTGACGCCCAGTTCGGACCCTGTGTCATGTTTGGTCTGGGGGGCATATTTACCGAAATTTTAAAGGACACCGTGTTTCGCGTGGCACCGCTGGAAAAGCAGGATGCCCTGGAAATGATGCAGGAAATCAGGGCCAGCAAAATTCTGGAAGCCATCCGCGGTATGGCGGCCGCAGATAAAGATATGCTCGCCGAAATGCTGATGACGGTGGGAAGAATCGGGATTGAAAATGACCGCATCAGGGAAATCGACATTAATCCGGTGATTATTTCCGGGGGCAAACCGGTGGCGGTGGACGCCCTGATCGTTCTGCGGCAATCATGAGACCGGTTGTCAGGCTCGATGGGTTGTGATCAAGGCTGCCTCAGGTACAGATGCTTGTAAGAGCAAAGGTAACTGCTAAAACTGATACAACTTCTTCCAGGGATGGCGCTGGAGTTGCTGAAAGTTGGATAAAGCTAGATAAAAAGCGCCCACCGCCAGCTCCGCACAGTGCGTGCTTTCCGAAGGCAGCGTTTCCAGGTAAGCAACCACATCTTCAGCTGTCATCTCCCAGGCATCTTTTATTTTTCTTCCCTCGGCCAGTTGGGCCACCGTATTGGCGCAGGCGTTGGTATTTATGCAGCCGTTGGTTTCAAAGGAAACGGATTGAACGCGGTCATCACGAATGGACAAAAACATTTCCACGGTGTCACCGCAGTCTCCGGTTCTTTTTCCATACCCATCCGGATGTTCGATGACTTCTCGTCGGTCACTGCGAAAGGCCATTTCCAGATAATGCAACGAATGCTCCTGCCAGAATCCAAATTTATTAAAACCCATTTGCGTTCTCAAATCAGATCTGTCGTTAGGCAAATCCCCCCTCTCCCCCTCCCTTTGCAGAGGGAGATTTAGGGGGGATTTTTCAAACGCAGATATGTCTCAGAATAACTATTTATCAATAATATACAATGGCATACTGCCATTCAAATATTAATGATCACAGACATTACCACCGGTTTGCAGTGAATTGTCCAGATACTGTTTTACCAGTTCTTCAGGCGTCAGCGCCGAAGCGCCGACAATCACCTTTATATTGTTTTGGGCAAAGAGTTCCAACGCCCTTGCCCCCATTCCGCCGGCAATAATCACATTGGTACCCAGGTCATGAAGCCATTTTGGCAGCACTCCGGGCTCATGGGGGGGCGGGACCAGGGTTTCTTTGCTTTTAATCTGATTGGCTTCAACTTCCACCAGTGCGAATTCCTGACAATGCCCAAAATGGGCGGTAAGTTTTCCTTCGGCTAAAGGAATTGCAAATTTCATAGTAAAAAAACCTCCTTTGATAATTTGTGAATTAATAATGAGTTATAAAACTATCCTAACTCCAGCTTTTCTGCCAGCCGTTGCCAGGTACCCCGGATGGCCTCGCCTACCGTTGATTGGCCATTATATTCAAAAACGGTTTGGACCTGGATCATGGCTTTGGTGAAAATCGGATCAAAAGGAATGCGTCCCAAACAAATCATACCTTTTTTTTCGGCATAGCTCTCAACCTCCCGGGTCAGCTCCAGGTTGAGATCAAACTTGTTGACACAGATCATGGCCGGGACCTTAAAATGGGCAGCCAGCTGTGCCACCCGCTCCATATCGTGTTTGCCGGAAACAGTGGGTTCGGTGACAATGAGCACGGCACTGGCGCCGCCGATGGAAGCAATCACCGGGCAACCCACCCCCGGAGGACCATCGGTGAGGATCAGATCAAGTTTTCTTGATTCGGCCAGTTTTCTGGCTTCCTGGCGCACCAGGGAGACCAGTTTGCCGGAATTTTCCTCGGCAATGCCAAGCCTGGCATGCACCATGGGTCCTAAGCGGGTATCCGAGATGAACCACTCTCCACAGGTATTTTCCGGAAAATCAATGGCCTTTTCAGGGCAGAAATGGACACAGACCCCGCAGCCTTCGCAGCCAATGGAGTGGACTTCATAAGCGGTGCTGATGGCATCCCAGCGGCACATCTCCCGGCATAGACCACATTCGGTACACAGGTCTTTGTTTATCGCGGCGGTGTTTCCGGACTTAAATTCACTGCGCCGCACGACTTTGGGATTCATGATTAAATGCAGATCAGCCGCATCCACATCGGCATCGCATAGTACTTTGTTCTCGGCCAGCGAGCAAAAAGCAGCCATTAAACTGGTCTTGCCGGTACCGCCTTTGCCGCTGATGACAATTAATTCTTTCATGGCCAGCTTCCCATCCGTTGAGCCCTTTCGAACCATTGGTGATAATTTGTTGCTGTTACAACCATTCATTGAAGCATTGCCTGGTAATGAGTGATTATCGCTCTGCCAGGGCCTTGATTCTTTCATACAGGTCCAAAAATTTTGCTTTCCATTCCGGCATCACGTCCACGATCATATCGCCCCTGGAATAGACCTCGGCAATGCGCCGATCAAACGGTATTTCCATGAGAATCGGCAAATTTTCATCGGCGGCAAATGTTTTAACTTTTTCGTCTCCTATATCGCAGCGATTAATAACCAATCCGCAGGGGATATCGAGAATTTTTGTCGCGCCGACCGCCAGCTTTAAATCATTTAGGCCGAACGGCGTGGGTTCAGTGACCAGCAACACAAAATCAGCCGGTTTCATGGCTTCAATCACCGGACACGAGGTTCCCGGGGGGGCATCCACAATCGTCAGCTTGGCCGCATCCCTGTAAGACAGCACCTCTTTGATCAGGGGCGGTGACATGGCTTCACCCACCCTCAATTTTCCATGAATGAATTCAATGCCGTTGAAATGACCTTTTTGAAGGACTCCCAGTTCCCGGCCCTTTTCCGTGATGGCACCCTCGGGACAAACCGCCATGCAGCCGCCGCAACTGTGACAAAGTTCTTCAAATGCTAAAACTGTTTCAGCGACAACCACAATGGCTTTAAACTCGCATAATTCGCCGCATTTTCCGCATAACGTGCATTTGTCCATATCAATTTCGGGAACCGGGGTGGTGACGGTTTCATTGCGGTCCCAGACAGGATTCAAAAACAGATAGGCATTGGGCTGCTCGACATCACAGTCCAGCAACTGAACGGTTGTCCCGATCGACAACGCCAGATTGGTAGCGACCGTCGTCTTCCCGGTTCCCCCTTTTCCGCTGGCGATAGTGACGATCATTTGCATACTCCTGGTTTGGTTGTAAGATTGAATTTTGTCTTGGGGTCCATCCGTTTAATGGCAACCATTTTATGAAAAACCATCGGCGGTTGTCTCTAATTTACGCCGCCGAAATCGGTTCTGAACTCCCGGATTACTTCAGTCACTGTTTTTTCAACATAATCGATGACGGATGCCAACTTGTCCTCGGGCAGCGTTTCGATATCTGCGGATAGTTCTTCAACGACGTCTTCGCTTAAATTCGCTGTGCGGTGAACCAGATATTTTTCCACCTGTCCTTCACCTCTCAGCTTGCCGCAGCCCCCAGCCACCCCGATGAACTCGTCGTCCACAAAAATAGGTACTGCAAATTTCATCAGACCGGCATCGCATTCGTCGATGATGGTTTGACGGCCCTTAACAGCCCGGGCCGCGATATTTTGATGGGCAACCGAGCAGATGGATTGCAATCCTTTTTCGCTCGCGCGGATGGACGGACATAGTCGGTTAGCCCAATTTTTAAAATCGGTGATCCGGATGCCCCGGACATCATAAACCGCGGGATTGAGTCCGGACCGTCTATTTATTTCTTTTTCAACCTCGACCCATCTGTCAACCGGCATAATGTCGATCAGTTTCATTCTCTCTTTCTCCTTGACTTTCAGATAGCGGGACTTTGATTTATCCGATTCCGCCTGTTAACGCTCTATCTCGTGCTTCTCCCACCAGCAGCTTTTCCGCCCATACCCCTGCCGCCCATGCCCCTGCCGCCCATGCCCCTTCCTTGCCCCATTCCTTGACCGCGTCCCATACCTTTTGCTCCCATCCCGGCATGCGCTGATGCGTTGGCCTCGGTAGTGGGTGTCAGCTGGCCGTTTTTAAATTGATCCGCAAGGCCTTGAACGGTACCGTCTTGCCCGACGTACACCTGAATTCCTGCAGCCGACAGCGTTTGCATCGCATTGGGGCCACAATGGCCGGTAATCAAAGCTTTAGCTCCTTGGGCGGCAATAAACTGGGCCGATTGAATCCCGGCCCCGCCGCCCAGGGCGGCATTGTCGTTGTCGAAAACTTCAAAACTCATGGTGTCCGTTTCGATAATCAGAAAATAACGGCACCTGCCAAATCGAGGATCCAGCTGGGCTGCCAAATCCTGCCCGGATGAACTGATAGCTATTTTCATGGCTCGACCTCCTTCGGGTTACCGATTATAATCTGGTTTTTGGCACTCAGCGGCCTTTGCCGCAGCAACTTCCGGGTCCCCGGCATTCAGCCTGGTGCGGCTGCGATCCACAACAGCCTGTATCACCTGCTCCAGGCAGCTTGCCCGAAGGTGCTCCCGATAAAGAAGAGTGAGCGGATACGAGTTTCTTCATCTTGGGGCTGCCGCAGTAAACACATTGCGGCGGACCCGAAGAAACATTCAACAGCACTTCACTGACGCTTCCACACATTTCACAGTGATAATCAAACAAGGGCATATGGTTCCTCCTTTATTCTAATTGTGATCCAAAGCGATTCAAATTTCTGATCAAACCCAGTGCCCTTCCACATCCGCTTCCGAGGCTGCTGCAAGTTTACCATTTTTAAATTGCTCGACGGCATCTGCCACCTTACCATCGGCTCCGGTCAAAATTTTTACGCCGGCACTTTGCAGCACCTTGAAAGCCTTGGGCCCACAGTGTCCAGTAATGAGTGCATCGACATGATGGTCGGCGATGGTTTTTCCGGCCTGAATACCGGCTCCCTGGGGGAGATTCAGGTTCTGGGTGTTTTCCACAGCTTTATAGTCCATCGTCTCCGTATCCACAATAATGAAATAGGCCGCCCGTCCGAAACGCGGATCTAAATTAGAATCTAAGTTCTTGCCAGTAGATGAAATTGCGATTATCATAATTTACCTTTCCTTCTCCGGTGGATTAAATTATGAGTATATGCTCAAAACTACATTAAGGGTTCTCTGAAATCTTGTCAAGTTTTTTTTGCGGACGCGGCACCTGCCTTTTTACCCAGGCCCATTCAATTGTTGCTTTCCGTTCCGTTATTCTATAAATTCGGGCCACATATTCTGACAGGCTGATAACTTCAACAATGACAAATCTGGAATTTTGAATTGGAAAATGACAGGGACATAATCAAAATGATGGGCACCGGCGCCTTGCCGGATACCATCGTCTCCCCCGTAGACGGAGCGGAAATGGTTCTGGTTCCCGCAGGTGAATTTACCATGGGACTCAATGAGGAAGAGTTAAACCATATATTTATTCTCGATGAGCTTGAAAATCCTATTTTTGCCACTGAAGCACCCGCTGAAGTTATTTATCTGGAGTCCTATTATATCGACCGCTATCCGGTCACCAATTTCCAGTACCGTAAATTCATTGAAGCCACCGGGCACCGGGCACCCATGCTGATGGATCATCCGGACTGGGGCCAGCCGATGCAACCGGTGGTATTTGTCGGCTGGCAAGATGCCAGAGCCTACGCTGACTGGGCCGGCAAAAAACTGCCCCAGGAAGCCCAATGGGAAAAGGCCGGCCGCGGCATCGACGGCCGCTGGTGGGCCTGGGGCCATGAGTTCTTGCCGGGCAGATGCAATTCACGTGAATATGAGCTTGAACACACATCAAATATCGGTATCTTTGATGAAGGCGTCAGCCCCTATGGATGTTATGACATGTGCGGCAATGTCTGGGAGATGTGTGAAGGTCAGTGGATGGAGGAAAGGCTGCCCATGCGCGGCGGGTGTTTTTTGGGCTCGGCAACCTTTGTGAGGGTGACCTGCCGCTGGACCCCCGAAGATCCGGTAGATGGTGCCCATTGGCTGGGTTTTCGCTGTGTAAAAGAGCTTAAAGCCAATGAAAGACAGACAACCCTACCCTAAACCATATAAGAAAGGTTAAACATTGAAGATTTACGAATCTGTAACCGTCGGACAGGTTTTAGAGCGAGGGGCCGCTCATGTTCCCGAAAAAATCGCTGTGGTTGATGGAGCTAAGAGGGTTACCTTCAACGAGCTGAATTCCATGGTCAATGCCCTGGCAGTCAGTCTGGCAGAGATCGGATTAAAAAAAGGGGACCGAGCCGCTATTTATATGCCGAATTCCATTGAGCTCATGGCGGCGTTTTATGCGATGCAGAAATTAGGAGTCATTGTCGCCTGGGCCAATCCACTATATCGCAGGACCGAAGCCAAATTTATACTCAAAAATTCGGAGGCCAGAGCGGTGTTTATTTTCAGTGACTGGAATGGCAGTAATTACCATGATGACGTCCTAAACCTTAAAAACGAACTGCCGGACCTGGAGTTTATTTTCGCTGTTGGCAAGAGCCAAAACCGGGGGGTGTATGACTTCTATGATCTAATAAACCGGGGAATGGACCATGCATTGAGTTCGGTGGCTATTGATCCCCAAAAAGATCTTGCCATGCTGCTGTACACCTCCGGAACCACGGGGCAACCCAAAGGCGCTATGATCACCCATTATGCCGCTGTAAGGGCGGGATGGGAGTACTCTTTAGGTGTCCAGGCTTCTTCCGAGGATATCTTTATCGGCTTTCTTCCCATGAGCCATTCGTATGGCTGCGGTTCGATTCTGATCCAGCCCCTATTGCTCCAGGCAACGGTTGTATTGATGGATCAATTTGAAGTGGAAAATGCGTTCCAACTCATCGAACAGGAAAAGATCACCCTGCAATTGGGCTCTCCGACCCACTATATCCTTGAACTGAATCACAAAAACCGCTCAAAATATGACCTTGGCTCTCTGCGTGCCGGCTTGATTGCCGGCATGATCGCACCCGAGGGCCTGATAACCCGGGTCGAAAAGGAGATGGGGATATATTTAACCTCTTTCTGGGGGGCTTCCGAGGTTGGCCCGGGTGTGGGGACCATGTGCCCCTATCCTTCGCCTCTGGAAATCCGGGAAAAGTACATCGGCCCGCCTGTGGCCGACACCCGCATGCGGGTTGTGGATCCCTTCACCCATCAGGAACTCGAAGATGGTGAGACCGGCGAATTGAGCCTCGCCGGCTGGCATGTCATGCGGGGCTACTGGAAAAATCCGGCCGAAACCCGGAACCAGATTATCGATGGATGGCTGCACATGGGTGACCTGGCATCCAGGGACAAAAACGGCTATATGAAAATTTACGGCCGCACCAAGGACTTGATTAACCGCGGGGGCTACAAGATTTATCCCTATGAACTTGAATGCATCCTCATTGACCATCCCAAAGTTGAGCAGGTTTGCATCGTCGCCACCCCCAACCCGGTCTTGGGCGAATCCATCTGTGCCTGTGTAATTCCGAGGTCGGGTCAAACCGTAACCCTGGAAGAAATTCGGAACCTAATGAAGGATCAAATCGCCCCGCACAAACTTCCCGATGAGCTTTGTATCATGGATGACTTCCCCAAGCTTTCCGGTGGTGTAAAGATTAAAAAATTCGGCCAGGGTGGCCTGGCGGAGTTAGCTGAAAAGGACGAAAGCAGGCAAAAAATTCGAAAGAAGTAAGGAGGTAAAATATGGGTGATGTCAAAAAAGTAAGAACGGCCTGCCGTCAATGTCATGGGGGATGTGGTGTAATTGCCCATGTGCAGGACGGTAAAGTCATCAAGGTCGAGGGCGATCCGGGATCTCCTATCAGCCATGGGACACTGTGCAGCAAAGGATTGTCGGTGACCCAGCTGGCGTATCATCCTGATCGAATCCTGCATCCCCTGCGCAAAACCGCCCAGGGCTGGGAACGGATCACCTGGGATGAGGCCCTGGATACAATCGCTGAAAAATTTAATGCCGTCATCAAAGCGCATGGACCAGAATCGATTGTCATTGGTCAGGGTACCGGCAGAGACTACGAAAGCCATCTTTACCGTTTTGCGAACCAGTTGGGAACTCCCAATGTGCTGACTGCCGGCCATATGTGTTATGTTTCCAGAGTTGCATCAACGCTGGTTACGGTCGGCAATCTACCCATTTGTGATTATGAAGGCGGGCCCCAATGCATTGTTTTGTGGGGCTGCAACCCGCAGTGGACCAATCCGGACGAATATAAGGGAGAAGGGTTCTGGCGCGCTTACAAAAAGGGCGCCAAGCTGATTTGTATCGATCCGCGCAAGGGCTTTACGGCTAAAAAGGCAGATTTGTGGCTGCAGCTGCGACCGGGGACCGACGCCGCCCTGGCCATGGGGTTCCACCATGTCATCCTGGAAGAAGATCTTTACGATACGGAATTCGTGGAAAACTATATCAACGGCTGGGAAGCTTTCAAGGAAAGGGTCAAAGACTATCCCCTGGAAAAGGTACAGGAGATTACCTGGGTCGACAAAGACCTTATTCGCAAAGCCGCCAGAATGTATGCCAAAACCAAGCCGGCCTGTATCCACTGGGGTGTCCCCACCGAGCAAACCAACAACTGCGCCGACTGCACCCGCACGTTGACCGGGCTGATGGCAGTGACGGGCAATCTGGACAGCCCCGGCGGCAACGTTCTGTTTGTGAATCCACCAACCCGCACGGTGGCTGAATTTTCCCGCCACAAGGATCTTTCCATTGAACAAAGGGCCAAGAGGCTTGGCGGAGACCGGTATAAGCTTGGCGCCCGGGTGGCATTCATAACCCCCAAGGTTGCCTGGGAGGCCATCCTAACCGAAAAACCCTATCCTTTAAAAGCGGGGCTGCTGTGCGGCACAAACCCGATAATGACCCGGGCCAACGCCAAAGAAGTCTACCGGGCTCTTGACAAAATAGAGTTTCTGACCGTTATTGATTTTTTCATGACGCCCACCGCCGATTTGGCCGACATCTTTCTGCCTGCAGGTACCTGGCTTGAGCAGGATCATGTGGCTGATAATTGGAAGCGCCACGGGTTTGTTTTGGCACGCCAAAAATGTGTCGAAATCGGTGAGGCCTGGCAAGATCATAAAATTTTTCTGGAGCTGGGCAAAAGAATGGGGCAGGACTGGTGGGAGACTGTCGAGGATTCCCTCGACTATTTACTCGAGCCGTCGGGTCTCAGCTGGGAAGAATTTAAGAAGGTCGGATACCTGAAAGGTGAAATGGTTTACCACAAGTACAAAGAGCGGGGGTTTTCAACCCCGACCGGTAAAGTGGAGCTTTATTCTACGGTTTTGGAAAAATGGGGATTTGATCCCCTGCCCAAGTACACCGAGCTGCCCGAAAGCCCGGTTTCCAAACCCGAATTGCTTGATCAATATCCTTATATTCTCAATGCCGGCTTGCGCACCCCGACTTTTTTCCATTCCGCTAACCGCAACATTCCATGGCTGCGGGAAATCCGGCCCGACCCCATTGTGGAGATTCATCCGGACACCGCTCAAAAGCACGGGATCGAAGAAGGAGATTGGGTCTTTATCGAATCACCGCGGGGACGGGTGAAAGAGCGTGCCCGGCTTAACGCGGGAATTGATCCCAGGGTGATTGTTGCCGAGCACGGCTGGTGGTACCCCGAAATAAAAGAGCCCGGACATGGTTGGGATATATCCAATATTAATATTTTGATGGACAATTCCCATGAGTCAATGGATCCGGCCATCGGCGCCACCAATCTGAGGACTTGTTTGTGCAGCATCACACGCGTGGAGGAAGTGGTCAATTAAAGAAGGTTTTCCGCCGGAGGCGGAGCAGGTGTCAGGTGTCAGGTGTCAGAAGTATAAATTGCAAGCAACTGTGTATTTAAGGCTGGAATTTGGATACTGGTTTCTGGATACTGGAAATTATCAAAACAATAGATGGTTGAAGAATGAGGGCCTCGTTTCGACCTCCGAATTTATTTTCCTCCGTCCTCTGACCTCTTTTCCCTGACACCTGAAACCTGACACCTGACACCCAGAAGCATGCAGACATAATCGACATGACGGTTGCAAGGAATGAACATGGTACAGCAGCGGCCACCTGGATCGATCCGGCGACCGGCCTGGAGTGGCAGTGTAAATCTCCAGGCCGGATGTCCTGGTACGATGCACATACTTACGCCCGGGAACTCTCCTTGAATAATAAGGCTGACTGGCGCATTCCGGCGGTCAAGGAGCTGGAATCCTTGTTGGATCGCAGCAAGTATCGACCGGTTATGCGGGAAGTGGTTCCTTTTCAAGATACGTTGAGTTATTGGTCGTCTACCACTTTTGGACCCAATAAAAATAATGCCTGGATCGTTATGTTCGATGGGGCCTACGTACTCAGTTACTATAAGACGAACAAGTATCATGTTCGTTGCGTGCGAAAATGAAATACTGATGCGGTAAAAATTAGCTTATTGGTGAAATCCTAACGACCTCAATGATAAAGAGGAGGAGGAGGAGCAATGCCGAAATTATCTTTAATGTTTTACAAGAATGACTGTATGGGCTGCCATGCCTGTGAAGTGGCCTGCAAACAGGAACATGGATTAGGGGTCGGTCCCCGTCTGGTACGTGTTTTTGAAAGAGCACCTGATTTTTTTCCCATCTATTGCCACCACTGTGCCAATGCCCCCTGCAAAGAATCCTGTCCGGTAGATGCCATTTCAAAAAATGAACAGGGCCTGGTTCTGATTGATAAAGAACTGTGTATCGGCTGTAAGGAGTGCATGGAGGCCTGTCCATTTGGGGCCATGCAGTTTGATGATGAACAGGAAACTGCCGTCAAATGCGATCTTTGTATCGATCGTATAAAAAACGATCAGGCTCCGGCCTGCTATTCGGTCTGTCCCACGCGTTGCATATCATGGGGAGAAACTAAATCACTTTCCGAGCGCATTGTCCATCAAGCCCTGCCGCAGAGGATGAAACAGCGGATAAAATTAGGGCTTTGAATTGCATGATCAGGTAAGGCCCAACCTATCAAGCAGTCGCCTGACAAATTCCAGTCCATCCGGTTTATACGCCGGCAGGACCCAAGGCATTGCCTGCAAAGTTTGCAGCAGGGAAGGCAGCAGATCGAAGGGGATGGATATAATTTGCCGGCCTTCCGGGAATAGCTTGCGGCGCTTCATTCCATGACCGAGACCGGCAATAGTGTAATTCAGGTTTCCGCTGAGATAAGGATAAATGTAAATCCAGGCGCATCCGATGGCGGGCGTGTACTTGCTGACCCACATTTGCCCTGTGCGGTAGCTCACTGCCCGAAGCAGGATTTCCGTCTGGCGGGTGTCGGCGATCAGGATCATTAGATCCGGATCAAAGGTGAGCTTATCTAACGGTGCAAGGGCCACAAAGTCAACGACGCCTCGCCCTAGCTTTGGAATATGATGGTAAAGTCGGCTTGCGGATCTCGGACCGTCGAAGATTTTCAGGCCGGCACCGAATTCTCCATTAACAAAAGGTGCAGCGATATCCGCCTGCCCCAGAACATACAGCCCGGCCTCACAGGTGTGGCTTTTTGCATCCGCAAAAAAAGCACTGCCTTGCTGGGCCCGCTTGAGCATTTCACAAAACGCCATGTTTTCGTCCAACCTTTCGATTCCGCGCGGTCGTTGGGTTGAAAACTGAACGCCTACCGGTTGCACATCGAACTCAAATTTGTTTAAAATTGCCACGTTTTTTTGATTGAGAATCATTTGAAACGGACCTCGCCCCCTCGCCCCTTACCGGGCTGGAGCCTCTTGGAAGGCAGAACGGTTAGGTCAAACGCCTTCTTTTTCTTTCAATGAAGGGTTCCAGGGGCTCCACGCATTCAGGAGCCCCTGGTATATGGATTCGTTCGTTTTGCCTATTTTTTTGTATAAATATGGCGCAACGGGTAGAGACCCACTTCCACCACCTTGCCCTTCTGAACCTGGTCGATACGAATCTGATCAACGCCCTCGATATCACCCTCACCATAGGTAAGCGGTGTACTGCTGATGCCCCCGGTGGGAAGGTTTTTAATCTGAAAAAAGCCCTGCTCGAGCACGTCACGGCGCGTGAGCTTTTCAAAAGGCACCTTTTGCATGGCCAGCCGTAAAGCCTCAACCTGGATCATGGCCTCAAGGACCCCTGCCTCATACATAATGTGGGTAATCCGTTTGCCGGTGCGATACTTATCCTGCAGGTCACTGCAGAACTTGATTCCGGGGATGGCGAGATCGTCCATGGGACGGAAGCTGCCGGCGCAGACATAACCGTCACCCAGCTCTCCCATGGCCGCCGCGAATACCGCAGCATGACCGGGTGCCGGCACACCAAAGGTCATCTTGTAGGGCTGATTGGGTCCCATGCCCAGTCTGGCCATCTCTTTGACGGTTGGCTGTGAGCCCGGGTTGATCATGACGCCCAGGGCAAGGTCAACCCCTTTTTCCTTGAGCCACGTCAGCTGGGTGGTCGGCGGCGAGGTCGGCACCAGGGGTACATACTGGGTGCCCACAAACTCGTAGCCGATTTTCTCGAGATACGCTTTCATCTCAGGGATCTCAATCGACCGGCCCATGGCGTTATCGGCGGTCAGGTAGGCAACCCGCGGCTTGCGCGCTTCCTTCCAGTTCGCTTTAAACCAGTCGGCGATGGCGGCACAGGAATCGGTATAAATCGGGTAATAGGTCAAGCAGCTTTGCGGCGGTGACAGATAATAGGGTCCGGTGGCCATACTGGTGGCGCCCATATGGTCCTCCCATAATCTGTCTTTGAGCGCCAGCGCGATGGGCGATCCCGATATCCTTGCAACCAGCATGCCCTTGGCTTTGAGCTCCTCATAGATTGACAGCGCCTTGGGGGGCTTGAGCTCATCGTCCCGCCACAGTACCTCCAGTTTGATATCGGCGGGAAATTTCTCTGTGCGCCACGGCGCCAAATTTTTGGTCTCATTCACATATTTGACATAGTCCTCAATGGCCGCCAGCACTGCTGCAGAATCCTCAGCAAAGGGCCCGGTCAGCGACTGGGTGCCGCCGACAAAGAGTATTTTTTCGGCATGGGCGCCGACAACCGGCAATGATGCCGCCACCATCAAAATAATCGCTCCAACTGCCAACTTCCATCTGATTTTAGCCATGGTTTGCCTCCTTTTTTATCCAATGTATGTTTGGGTTTAGACCCTCGAGCGATCCCCTGCCAACTTTTAGCGCTTTGCACCTCCCTTCTCTGCTAATTATTAAAAAATGATACCGGGAGCATTCAGTGAAACTGCATCTCACCTCCCTTTTACTCTGAGACTTCATGGGAGAATGGCCACAGCCTGAAATAGGCCTTAATCATCTCCCAGCGGTGATGCAGTCCCCGGGGTTCGAAAATCAGAAAGATGATAATGACCAATCCGTGGGACATGATGGCCAACGAGGCGGCTGCCTGGGGGGCTACGGCGGCGGCCAGGATCGGTCCGGCAATGGTAACGAGTTCATCCAGCAGCTTGAGCGCAACCACACCAAAGATGGCGCCGGCCGTGCTGCCCATGCCCCCCACGATCAACATCCCCAAATACCAGACGGAATCCATAAAAGGAAACTGTTCGATGCTGGCGAAACTGACGTAGTGAACGAGCAGCGATCCGGCCAATCCGGCATAGACACAGCCGATAAAAAATGCCTGCAGCTTGTAAGTCCACAGACTGACGCCCATGACCTCCGCTGCCAGGTCGTTGTCGCGGATCGCTATAAAGGCCCTGCCGGCCCTGGTTCTGACGATGTTGTGCGCCGTGATCGTCGCCAGGACGACAAAACCCAGCACCAGGTAGTAAAAGTTGGTTTTGGAACTCAGCAAGATACTGCCGATCATCGGTCTGGGCACAAGCAACCCATCCGTCCCACCCGTAATGCTTCGGAGTTGGATGATGATCCAGATGATAATAAATTGGGCCGCGATGGTCGCCATAATGAGGTAGAAACCCTTGATTTTTAAAGACGGCAGGCCGAAGATCAATCCCGCGATTCCCGCAGCCAGGGCGGCACAGGGCAGGGCGGCCCAAAATGGCCAGCCGAGCTTGGCGCACAAAACTGCCGAGGTATATCCACCGACCGCCATAAATCCGGAATGGCCGATAGAGATCTGGCCGCAGTAACCGGTAAGAATACTAAGTCCGTGGACACTGATAACGGCAATCCCCATGGTCGTCAGGATGGTCAGCATCCTGTCGCTGGAAAAGAGCGGGCAGGCGCAAAGAAAGGCGAGCAACGCCGCCAGTGTTCCCCATTGCAGCCTGGATTGAACAGTCGCCATATCTTCGGCATAATTTTCGTGAAACGTTCCGGTACGCAAACCCATCGGTTAAACCCTCTCTATCCTGGCAAGGCCGAATAGTCCGTGCGGCCTGAAGACCAGCACGATGATCATCACAAAAAATGGGAATACCTGGGCCAGTCCGCCGCCGGGCAGGATCGGGTCCAGGTATCCGGCAGCCACATTCTCCAGCATCCCCAGTATGATTCCGGCTACAATGGCCCCGCCGATGGAGTTGACCCCGCCCAACAGCACGACGGCGAATGCTTTGAGGCCGATGTTGGAAAGATCCATATTCGCTCCGGACACCCCCCCCAGCAGGATGCCGCCGATGACCCCGACGACACAGGCAATCACCCATGAGACGGCATAGACGGTCGTTGCTTTGATCCCGATACTTTGGACCACCTGCAGATCTTCGGCCGTGGCCCGCATGGCCAGTCCGATCTTGGTATATCGGAAAATAAACATGAGTATCGCCACACATATAACAGATACGATGAGTCCAATCAAAGACTCCGAAGGTATGGATATCGCGCCGACTTTCATGGTTAGGGTCGGCAATAATCCATGATATGCCTTGTATTCGGCCCCCCACAGCAGGGTTGCCAGCCCTCCCAATACCGTGGAAAGGGCGATGGTCATCATGACGACGGCCAGCACCGGTTGACCCACCAGCGGGCGCAGCATCAGGCGCTCGATCAGCAGCCCCATAATGATAGCCACTGCGATTGCCGCCAGCAGAGCGGCCCATATCGGCAAACCAAGCGGCACCAAAAAGGTCCAGCCGAGATAGCCACCGATCAAAACAAAGTGTCCCTGGGCAATGTTAAACACCTCAGAGCATTTCAGAATGATCACAAAACCGATGGCGATCAAGGCATATACCATGCCCTGGGCAAGGCCGGTTACGATGAGTTGTAGAAAGAATGTCATCGGTCAGCTCCTTCGACGGATTGGATTCGAAGCGTCATCTCGATGGATCGCGTCCGCCCGTCACTGTATCCTTCCTGGGTTTCGGCCGGAACCGCGGCATTGTCACGGTAAATAGCATCTATAAGCGTGCAGTAGCGTTCTTCCAGGAAGGCTCTTCTCAAATTCCTGGTTCTGGTTAGCTCCGCCTCGTCAGGGTCGAATTCCTTGTGGAGGTTGACGTACTTTCTCACCCTGGAGACGGCCGGCACGGTGTGGTTGACCCGGTCAATGTCCTGCTTTATCAGTTCATAAACCTCCGGCGCCTGTGAGAGTTCGGCGAAGGAAGTAAAGGCCACTCTGTTTTGTCCCGCCCACCTGCTGACGTTATCATAGTTGATGACGATGATCGCCGCAAGGTAGGCACCTTCCCGGCCGACCATGACCCAGGCGTCCTTTATATAGGGACTGAACCTCAGCCGGCTTTCGAAAAATTGAGGCGCCACTTGATGGTCACCGGGAAGTTCCACAAGGTCGTTGAGCCGATCCATGAAAACAAGGTGCCCGTCTTCTCGAATGAAACCGCTGTCGCCGCTTTGAAACCAGCCGTCTTTGAGAACCGCAGCCGTCCCTTCCGGGTCATTATAATATCCGACAAAAATACCCGGTTGCCGATAATTGATTTCACCGGTTTGGCTTATTCTTACCTCTGTCCCCCTGTGAGCAGGTCCTACCGTCTCAAAGTGGATCTCATCATTCCTGGCGCCGGTGAGCGCCCCGCCCTCGGTTGTTCCATACAGGCTTTTAAGCGGAATATTCAAGGCATGGTAGAACCTGAAGGCATCCGGGCTGAGTACCGCCCCGGTCGTATAACAGATTCTGGCATTTGACAAACCCAGGCTGCGTTTGATGGATCTAAACAGAAAGATATTCGCGAAATAATCGAACATTTCCAGGATGAAGCCTGGTTTCTGCTTGCGATATCTACATTCGGCAGCCTTATAGCCGATGGTTATCAACTGCCGGTAGGCAAATCGCTTAACGGCATCCGCCCCGAGTATCCGGGCCTGCACCGTAGCAGCCTGACTTTCCCACAGTCGCGCCCCATAAAATACGATGCTTGGGCCTGTTTCCCGGCTATCCCGCTGTTGGGTTTCCGGCGCCTCGGCCAAGTTGAGGATGCCGGCCGATAAGAGATGACAGCCTACCCCAATCCATTGCTCATTGATCCAGACCGGCGGTAAATTGGGGACAACATTATCCCTTTCAGTCCATGGATCGAGCTGCAGAAGAAATTCGGCACCGGCCCGCAATGTCCGGTAGGTGTGGACGGCTCCTTTGGGCGCCGCCCCTGTGGTTCCCGCGGTGTAAATGATGGCGCAGATATCATTTGCTTTGCCGGTTTCCACATTGTGCTCAAATATCCCGGGGTGTTCGGCTTCAAAATTTTCCCCCAGTTTGAGAGCTTCCCGATACCCGACCAAAATAGCGTCCTCATACCGGTCCAACCCCTTGTAGTTCCAGTAAATAACCTTTTGAAGAAGGGGAAGCTCGTCCTTGATTTGAAGCAACTTATCAACCTGTTCCTGACCTTCAACGACGGCAAACCCGGCTTCACAATTTTCGGCAATGGATTTTATCTCCGATGGCAGTAAATCCGAAAATAATCCCACAGACACACCATGGTTAGCCTGGGCGGCCAGCTCGGCGTAGTACCACTGGGGGGCATTATCCCCGATAATCATTACCCTGTCTCCAGGCTCAAAGCCCAAAGCCAGTAAACCCTGTGCCAGGTGTTTAACATTGAGATAATAGCCCTTCCAGGTATGAGGCTGCCAGATACCATAGTGCTTATGACGCATGGCTCTGCGATGATCGCCATATATTTCGCAATTGTATTTGAGTATCTTGGGCCAGGTATCACCCTTTTCGCGGTAAGCTTGATCCATCCTGATCGTCATCCCCCTGCACTTCTAACCCAACCAACGCTTTCTGCGCCGGTAGTGCTTGACTTCACGATAACTCTTCTGGGAGCCGACCCTGGACAGCCCCATATAGAACTCGCGCACGTCCTCATTATCTCTTAATTTTTCTGATGGACCGCTCAGAACGACACGGCCATTCTCCAAAACATGACCGTAATCGGCGATGCCCAGGGCCGCTCTGACGTTTTGCTCCACCAGAAGTATGGCCATCTTTTGATCGACATTGATTTGCCGGATAATTTCATATATTTCCTGCACCATCAGCGGAGCGAGACCGAGCGATGGTTCATCCAGCAGCATCAGTTTAGGACGCGCCATAAGTGCCCGCCCGATCACCACCATCTGCTGTTCACCGCCCGACAGATAACCACTCATCCGGCGGCGGAGGCGTTTAATGGCCGGGAAGTAATTAAAAACCATTTCAAGGTCCCGTTTGACTCCCGGGCGGTCTTTGCGGCAGTAAGCCCCCACAAGCAAATTCTCCTCTACGCTGAGGTGCTCGAGAACCCTGCGTCCTTCCATGGCCTGGCTGATTCCCAAAACAGCAATATGTTCGGGACCAAATCGCTCTAGGCGCTTGCCATCAAACTCGATGCTGCCGTCGGTGACTTCGCCCTCTTCTGTTTTGAGCATGCCCGAGATGGCTTTCAGCGTCGTCGTTTTACCGCCGCCATTGGCTCCGAGCAGTGCAACGATCTGGCCGTCGGCTACCGTCAGCGAGACGCCTCGCAGCACCCGAATAACATTCATATAGACAACTTCAATATTGTTGACTTCCAGCATTTGGCCTGCTCTGTTTAAGACTTTTAATAATTTTTATCGACAATTGCTGTGAATGGTTACGGATGTTTTGATATATTAAAGGTTTCAGGTGTCAGGTGTCAGGCTCCAGAGTTACCCCATCCTTACTACGAAACCACATAAAACCCGATATCATTTCCAAGAAGAATCTCACCGTAGAAATCGCTATAGGCGTAAAGATTATTTAAAATAATCTTTCTCTTCGTTCTCTGCGAACCCCAGCGGTTCACTCTTTTGTTTGTTTTTCGTTAAGGCTGGTCACTTTTCAGGCCGACGGCTGTGCTGACACCAAGAGCCTGACACCTGAAACCTGACACCTGAAACCTTATTATTCTTTTCCTAAATATGCGCTGATAACCTCCGGATTCGTCTTAATTTCAGCCGGCGTGCCCTCGGCAATCTTGCGCCCAAAATCAAGGACAACAATCCTGTCGGCGATGTCCATCACCACCCCCATATCATGTTCGACAAGGATGATGCTGCGAATACCGTCTCGTAGAACGGGTGTGTCCGGATAGGTGGCTCCCTGTCCTTCAAATATGTCAAGGATGAAGCGGGCGATGTCCTCCTTCTCCTCCAGATTCATCCCCGCCATGGGTTCATCCAATAGCAGTACTTTCGGCTCCAGCGCCAATGCTCTGCCCAGCTCGACTCTCTTTTGCATCCCGTAAGGCAATACGCCGACGACTCTCTTTCTCATCGGCGCCATTTCCAGAAAGTCGATAATCTCTTCAACGGTTTGGCGGTGCTTGATTTCTTCCTGAAGTGCCCAGCCAAGGTATAGTGCGCCGGTGACGAAGCTTTGCTTCATCAGCACGTGCCGGGCGGCCATGATGTTATCCTGGGTGCTAAGCCCCGTGTAGAGCTCGATATTCTGAAAAGTTCTGGCAATACCGAGTTTGGCCAGCTTATCGGGGCGCATGCGGGTAATTTTTTGCCCATTAAAGTAGATCTCGCCCTCCTGGGGTTTGTAAAAGCCATTGATGCAGTTGAGAAGGGCGGTCTTGCCGGCCCCATTCGGTCCAATGATCGCCAAAATCTCATTATCCCGGACGTCCAGGCTCACTTCATTGAGGGCAAAAACACCACCGAAACTGAGCAATAGGCGGTCAACTTGCAGTTTAACTTTTCTATCCGCGTCCATAATTTATATTATTTCCCGCTAAATCATTTCCTTAACAAATGATTTACGGATTTCCCGTTTTAAAATCTTTCCGGCCGTGGATTTCGGCAGCTGCTCTACAAACAAAATCGTTTTTGGCGCCTTGTAAGAGGCAATGCGGTTTTTGCAATAATCGATTAAATCCGTTTCAGAGCAATCGAGATCTTGCTTTCTCTTGACAAACGCCGAAACCGCCTCACCGTATTCGGTGTGAGGAATGCCGACCACGGCGCACTCTTCAACCGCTTCGTGGGTGTAAAGGATTTCCTCGACTTCAGTCGGATAGACGTTCAACCCGCCGCTAATGATCAAATCTTTGATACGGTCGACGATAAACAGGTACCCTTCCTCGTCCAACCGGCCGACATCTCCGGAATGCAACCATCCGTTTCGCAAAACCTTGTCGGTTTCTTCAGCCTTGTTGAAATACCCTTTCATGATATTAGGACCGCGTATGACGATTTCACCGGATTCGCCACAGGGTAGTTCGTTATCATTTTTGTCGACAATTTTTATTTCGACGATACCCGCCGGTGTACCCACCGATCCTATTTTATGGTGATACCGGTGGTTGAATGTAACCAAAGACGAGGTCTCGGTCATTCCGTAGGCTTCGTGAATGGTCAGGTTAAATTTTTCATGCCATTGGCGCACGATTTCAGAGGCCATGCTCGTGGCCGCTGAAAAGCAGTAGTTGACTGACTTGAAATATTTACGGCTTTCGGCGGTATTCAGCAAACGGATAAATGCGGTCGGAACCGAATAAAAGCGCGAAATTTTCTCCTTCTGAACGGAGGCGAGCAGCTGGTCCATATCGAAGTTTTTGTGCAGCACCAGGGTTCCACATCCGTAAAAAGTGGAATTCATGATGTGAACGCCGCCAAAAACATGATTTAACGGTAAAAAGCAAAGGGCGACATCATCCGGAACCGCCCGTTCATGATAACACACATTTTGGGCGCTGTATAAAATGTTGCGGTGGGTCAACATGGCGCCTTTGGGAATGCCGGTCGTGCCGCCGGTAAAAAGGATCGCACATTCGTCATTCAAATTGCAATCTACCGGCAAGAAGGGCTTGTGTCCATCCGGGGGGATATCAAAAATAGAGGCGATAACACGGTCGTTTTCCCAGACGACCACATCTTTTACGGTCGACACAGCGTCTCGCTTCGGCACCTGAGGCAGGAGTTCCTCACCGGTTATCACCAGCGAAACCAGAGAATCATTTAACAAATGCGCCACTTCCTTTTGCTTGTAGGCTGCACTTATACATACGGCTACAGCGCCCAACCGGATGATGCCGTAATAGGCTGCCACCCATTCCGGACAGTTGGGCATATAAATGGCAACTCGATCACCACGGCGGATTCCCTGCTCACTGAGATAAAAAGCGATCCGATCCGTCGCGGATTTAAGACAGCCATATGTGTACCGGTTCTTGTTCTGGATCAGAGCTGTCTTTTCCGCAAAATTTAAAGCTCCCCGATCGATAATGCTGGAAAGATTCAAAGCGTTTCCTTTCACGGAGTTTCAAATTGCCATAACTCTATTTGGTGGAGAAATAAATCTCATAAATTTTGCATGAAAATTAATGAGAAGGCGAAATATCTTGAAAAATTACTTGATTGGTCTTACATTAAATGTTAATCAATTTGCTTGTCAAGTCTAAATTTAGATTTCTCTGAATTTCTTGTTTTAAAATCTTTAATGTGAGGCGTTTAAATGGGTCAATTTAAACCGATTAGACAAATCCGCGTATCGGAAGAGGTTTTGAGTCAGCTTAAAGAATCCATCTTACTTGGAAAATTCAAATCCGGCGAAAAGCTGCCCTCCGAAAGAGAGCTGACCGAAGAATTTCAGGTCAGTCGCGGAGTTATCCGGGAGGCAATACGTATATTGGAAATTACGGGCTTTGTAGTATTACGTCAAGGCCCCACCGGCGGCGCTTTTATTACGGATTTATCCTTCGAGCATGTCGGAAATGCCTTTCTCGATCTTTTTCTGGCCAGCAAGGTTTCGATACCCGAATTAGCTAATGTCCGCTACTTTGTTGAGCCCGAGGTCGCCCGCCTGGCAGCACTAAATGCCAACAAAGAAGATAAAAAGCGTCTTATAGAAGCTCAGGAGGAAGAATCTCTTACTGTCACAACAACAGTGGCCCGTATTACCCAGTTTCAAAAGGTTCACCTTGTCATCGCCGAATCATGCCAAAATCATTTCTACGAAGCGATTTGTAAATCAATGTTGCGGCTGACCTTTGAAATTGTTGAGGCAGTGGACCCCGATCATGAAGCGTTACACATGCCCGGCGAACATAAACACATCATTGACGCTGTAATCAGTGCAGATGCCGAGGCAGCCCAAGCAGCAATGAAGACGCATATGGAAAAATTTTGCAAAAACCTGCTTGAAATGGAGACTGCCTATCGCCAGAAAGCACTGATGGCGGTATCGGTTTAAAAGTCCGACTGATCTTTTCCGTCAGAAAGACGTCTAAATACTTTTTTTAGACATTTTTCACCCCCCTTTCCCAACGGCCTGTCTTTTTAAAGTTGAAGTCACTGGATGCCTATCCACACTCGCTAGCCGTTCTCTCAAAAACAGCCGCGATACTTTTCCGACCGCCCAAAGAGATACAGCCGGTCGGGCAGACACTGATGCAGGCCGGAGGCTTGCTTTCCGCCAACCGGTGAATGCAGAGGTCACACTTTATGGCTATTTCCCGGTTGTCTTCGAATTGCATGGCCCCAAAGGGACAGGCTTCAACACAATCCCGGCAACCGATACAAAGTTGGCCGTCGATTAAGACGATGCCCTGTTCATTGCGTGAAATCGCGTCCACCGGGCAAGCTTGTTTACAGGGCGCCTTCGCGCAATGATGGCAGTATACGGGAGAAAAATCAACAGAATGTTCGATCACCCTCACCAGCTGCGGCCCGACCCCCAGCCGATGCTCCTGTTTGCAAGCGACTTCGCAGGCATGACAGCCCATACAGTCCTTCTTGCGAATCATCAAAGATATCTTGGCCATTCTTTTTCCTCCTATTCATCTTCACAGCGATATATTCTGCATAAAAGGACTCTTAAGTTGGTAGCCCCCATCACTGGATCCATTGATTCGTGAGAATTATCAGTCAGCATATTTATGTTGGACACATCCCAGCCATGACCAGAGTTCTTGATTTCCGGATACCACCAGCCATGTTCGGCCACGACGACTGAAGGATTAATACCGTCATTCAGTTTGGCTCTTTCCTTAGCGCGTCCTCGCGGTGATTCGATCCAGACCCAGTCGCCCTCCCGGATACCGTTTTTTTCGGCTGTGGCGGGATGGATCTCCACCAGGGGGTCGGGTCGGATCTCCCTGAGCCACGGTATCTGCCGGTTGGCGGTGTGGAAAAAAGTGGGTGTGCGTAACCCGGAATTTAAAATATACGGGTATTTTGCAGCCAGGTCAGGTCGCGAAAGCGGGCTTTCGGGAATCTCGGTGTATTTGGGCAGCGGATCACGGCCCCATTTCTCAAGAATGGTGGAATACAGCTCGACTTTGCGCGTGGGGGTGGAAAAGCCTTTCTCCTTGTGTTTGTAGTATTTTTGCTCACCATGAAGGTAGCCTTTCTGTTTGAATTGTTCCCAGTTAAGGCCGGTCGGCTCCAGCAGCCAGTTGAGAGAATCCTCGATGGAGTCCCACCATTTTTGGCCCATTCGCTTTCCCAGTTCCATGAAGATCTTGTGGTCCTGCCAGCATTCGCCGATCTCAACCACCTTTTGCCTGGCCAGAACGTAACCGTGAAACTTCCAGTTTTCCGCCACGTGATCCTGCTCGAGCCAGGTGCCGGCGGGCAAAAAGATATCGGCCAGCTCCGCTGTCGGTGTCATGAAGAAATCCGACACCGCCAGGAAATCCAGTTTTTTCAATGCCTCGTATACCTCTTTGGCGTTCGCCCTGGATACCACCGGGTTGGTCCCCACCAGGTATCCGGCCTTCACGGGATAGGGTTTTCCGGTCAGAACAGCATCCCACACACATTTGGGGGTAACGATGGTCATTCTGGAGGCCAGCTTGTATTGATCGGCACCGAGTTGTTTGGCCCGCTGCTCCTCAGACAATGACCGATGAGAGGAAAATTCGGAAATCGATCGGGTCCCGGGCGGTTGGTGGAAAACATTACCCCCGGGAGCATCCAGGTTGCCGGTAACAGCCATGAGGCCGACTGCGCTTCGGGTGAAGTCCGTACAATTGATCGTCTGCTCTGTCGGTACCCCCCAGTGGATGCCGGCGGGCTTGGTGGCGGCATATAATCTCGCGGCCTTACGGATGAGATCCCCCTTGACCCAGGTAATCTCTTCAACGCGCTTTAACGGATAGTCTTCCCTTACCCGGTCGACAAAAGCGTTCCAGCCGTGAACGTATTGCGATACAAAATCTTTATCATACAACTCTTCTTCAATAATTACATTATGAAACCCCAGGGCCAGGGCCGCATCCGTGCCTGGGCGCAGCTGGAGCCACAGATCGGCTCTGTTGGCCAAAAAGCCTTTGCGCGGATCGATAACGATCAGCTTTGCTCCCTTTTTATAGGCATGCCAAAAGCTGACGCCTTTGTATTCATCCGGGTTGGTCCACAAGGGATTGCACCCCCACATGACAATACACCTCGGATTATTGTCATAGTCGATGGCCGGGTGCCTCCCGCACGTGGTCAGGGTGGCGCCTATGCGTGATAGATAACACATATGCCCGGCTGTTATCATATTGGGCGTGCCCAGTAAGTTACCGAAACGGGAGAAATGGCTCTCAAAATCCCGGCCTGTCCCTTGCCCGATTACAATGGCCTCAGCACCGTGAGCTTTGATCACATCCTTGAATTTTCCGGTCACGGTATCCAGAGCCTCGTCCCAGGTAATCCGCTCCCAGTTTCCACTGGTTTTTTTCATTGGATAAAGGACCCGATCCGGGTGATAAGCCAACTGCGCGATCGCCAGCCCTTTTGCACACAAGGTGCCGTGACTGATAGGAGATCCCGGATCGCCCTCAACTTTGATCACTTTTTTGTCCTTGACATGGGCAATCACCCCACACCCACCATGGCAGCTGCGACAAACTGTCTTTACGAGCTTAATTTCTGACATTCATTCCTCCTAAGATTACACCCGAACCAGGATTATTTTACCGTCCGGTAGCGTTTACGAATTTCTTTTTTAAGAATTTTACCCTGCGGGTTTTTGGGCAGTGAATCGACGAACTCAACCCCTTTGGGTGCTTTGTAAGAAGCAACCTGCTTCCGGCAAAAGTCGATGATCTCATCGGCGGTGGCTTGCAGCCCCTCCCTGAGAACCACCAGGGCATGAACCCTCTCGACCCAGTATTCATCAGGGATTCCGATGACAGTCGCCTCGTAAACCGCCGGATGCCGGTACAGAACTTCTTCCACCTCTTTCGGATAGACATTCTCACCACCGGTCACGATCATATCCTTCTTGCGGTCGGCGATATAAATGAATCCCTTCTCATCATAGTATCCCATATCCCCGGTGTAAAACCATCCGTTGCGGACGGCTTCCCCGGTGGCAGCTTGATTTCGCCAGTATCCGGTCATGAGTCTTTGGCTGCGAATGATGATCTCACCGATTTCCCCTGCAGCGACGTCTCGGCCCACTTCATCGACGATGCGCATGTGGACGCCGACACAGGGTTGTCCGCAAGATGCAAGCACGCCCGGTTCCTGGGCGGACGAACTTGAAAGGCAATGATTGGCTTGATTTAAGACGGTCGAGTGAGGACCGGATTCGGTCAGTCCATATCCCTGGATAAAAATGGGTCCAAACACTGAAAGCCCGCGTTTCAGGACTTCTGTTGGCATGGGGGAGGCTGCATACCAGATGCGTTTGAGTTTTTTCAGATCGTAGGAATCAATATCAGGCAGATTCAGTAGAGCTACCAGCTGGGTCGGAACGATATGGACATCCGTAATCCGTTCTTCAGCAATGGTCTGCAATGCGGCCGCAGGGTCGAAAGAAGGCGCGGGGATAATGACATTACATCCGCCCATCAGAAAAAAGGGCCAGATATGGCTGTCTCCGCCAATGTGGAACATGGGCAGGACAACCAGATGCCGATCACCATGGTTAACCCCGATGTCCAGTGCTTTCATACAGGTATTTTCCATCTTCTGCTCATGGGTGTAGATAGCACCGCGCGGAGCTCCGGTTGTCCCGCTGGTATAGAAAATCACCAGTGGGTCGGCGGCGTTGACGGTGGTATCCGGTTCGCCCACTGACCGGTTTTTTAAAAGGTTTTTATAGGCTTTTAGCGGCTGTCTCTCGTTGCCGAAAACCGTAAACATTTTGGTTGAGGACAAACGCTCCCGGATCGCGTCGATAATTTCGACAAATTCATCGCTGAGGAACATGAGCCTGGCTTGAGAGTCATTGATTACCTGAATCAGTTCCTCGGCTTGAAGACGCGGATTGAAATGCGCTAGCACAAATCCCCCTTTCATGGCCGCCCCGAAAATTTCGCAATATTCAATCCGGTTCCATGACAAAATTCCGATGTTGTCGCCCTTTTTAATCCCAAGGGCTTGTAGGCCGTGGATCAGGCGGTTGACCCTGAGGTTGAATTCACTAAAACTGATCCGTTGGGAGCCGTAAACAAAAGCCTCACTATCGGGGAAGAGCAGCGCATTCCGGTAAATGATATCTGCAAAGGTCCCGATTGGGTAACGGCTCAATTCCCGCAACACCAGTTTAGTTGTCATGCTGTTGGCCTCCAGCGATGTATTTTTTGCACCCGAAACAGGCGCAAAATAATCAATATGTTGACTATCAATATTTTAATTTAAATTGGGTGTCAATAGTTTTTAATGACTTAGAATGACTAAAAGTCAGAGGGGTGGCATGCCGCAGGGTTTCAGGTTAACCGGTAAAAAAGGTTCTCGTCAAAAAATTCTTGCATTTGCTGTCAATGAAGTATTATATATGGTTTAACAAAATATATTCAATATATTGATAAATAATATATTGACTAAATCCGCTATAAAGAACCAAGAGGCAAGGATTATGGCCGAACCCATTTACGAAAGCGATCTGAGCATTAACGAAAAGGTCCTCATGGGAATTGTGAGAGCAGCAGAAATTTTCAAAAGGAACCATTCTGCTGTTTTCAGAAATTACGGATTATCGTTTCCGCAGTACAATGTTCTAAGGGTCCTGGAAGCTTCAAAAAACAGCCAGAATAAAATGAGCGACATCAGCCGGATTATGCTCGTGCCGGACGCCAATATTACGGGCATCGCCAAACGGCTGGAAAAAGAGGGATTTATTATCAAGAAATCGGATCCCGCCGATGAACGGGTAACCATCCTTGAAATTACCCCCAAAGGCAAAAGAACCCTGAAGAATATTGAAACTAAAAAAGATGAATGGTTGGGTCTGATGTTGAAAAATTTATCCGAAATTCAAAAACTCGAACTCCTGGACAAAGTCAAACGAATCTTGAAAAACGGTAGGTACATGAAGTAGACAAGCTTATTGCACCGACATGCTAGAATTCGCAGCAAAAAGCTTCGTCAATAGCTGGTCAAACAAAGCTCGCTATTCACCGCTAGGAGGTGTCAGAGTCCCAAAGCCACGGATCGGAGGGCAGTAGCATGCAAAAACGGTTTATGGATGTTTCGGCAGAAGCAGAACAGAAGCAAGAGGAGCGATTTAGCTTATGGCAGTCAGGAGAAGGCATCCCTTTCGTCGATGATAACGCGGCCGCAGCCTATCGGGAAAGGGTCACCCTGATCAAGGATGCCATCCAGCTGAAAAAAACACCCGCCCGTATCCCGATATGCCCCTCAGCCGGGTTTTTCCCGGTTCAATACGCCGGCGTCAGCATGTATGACGCGATGTATGACTATGAGATCCTCACCGCAGCCTGGGAAAAATACTGTCATGATTTTGCCCCGGATGCGTACAACGCGCCTACGACCGTTGTTCCCGGTAAGCCACTGGAAATTTTGGATTTTAAGCTTTGTAAATGGCCCGGTCAGGGCATTTCCAAACAACAGGAATACCAGTATGTGGAAAAGGAGTATATGAAAGCGGATGAGTACCAGGATCTTATAGACGACCCGACCGGATACTTTATGAGTACCTATTTTCCCCGCATCTTTGGCAGCTTGAAGCCACTGGAAAAGATGCCTCTTTTGCCCCCTGTCAACGAAATCCCCTGCATCCCGCCGGCCCTGATTCCTTTCGGAACCGAAGAACTTCAGAGCGCTTTCAAAACCCTCGTGGAAGCGGGTCAAGAGACCATCCGGTGGATATCGGCGGTCCGCCGCTTAAATGGATCGATCATGGGCCAGGGATACCCCGCCTTTTCGGGTGGTTTCACCAAGGCGCCTTTTGACGTGATTGGCGACACCCTTAGGGGCACCAGGGGAATTATGCTGGACATGTACCGGCATCCAGACGAGCTCCGGGAGGCCTGTGAGAGAATAACACCATTTATGGTAAAGTCCGGAGTGGCCTCCTGTAAGGCTACCGGCCACATCATGCCCCTTATTCCCCTCCACAAGGGCGCCGACGGCTTCATGTCCGATGAACAGTTCCGGACTTTTTACTGGCCGACACTGAGAAAGCTCATCATCGGGCTCGTCAATGAAGGTTTTGTTCCGCAACTGTTTGCAGAAGGAGGGTATAACCAACGCCTTGAGACCATTTGCGATCTTCCCAAAGGCAAAACCCTGTGGTGGTTCGACCTCACGGATATGCAGCGGGCCAAAAAGACTGTCGGACAGGTGGCCTGCCTGGCCGGCAACGTGCCGATTTCCCTGTTATGTACGGCAACCCCCGACAGTGTTCGAACGTATTGTAAAAACCTCATGGATTCAGCAGGTAAGGACGGTGGCTTCATATTCTCTACAGGGGCCGGTATGCAGGGATCCAGGATCGAAAACGTGAAAGCCATGATTGATTTTTCAAAGCAATACGCTGTCAATAGCTGAATGAACTACCCCGCCGCAAGCAGCGGTGTATCAATCGGAATATTTATAAGCGCCCCAAGGGACGGGGAATTAAGCCCTCGTACTCCGGCGGATTAAATTGAATCGATTCACCACGAAGCAGCCAAGATGCGGATAAGAAGAGGATCACAGGAAACCGAAACATCAGGAGAAAAAAATATTGAACGAATTAGTTGATGCCATGGCGAATATGAGGGAACAGGAGGCCTTAAGCCTTGCAAAAAAAATGTTAGATGAAGGCCAGGATCCTCTGAAGATTTTAGAACTGTGCCGCGAAGCTGTGGAATTTGTCGGAAAGCAGTTTGAACTCGGCGAATACTTCCTTCCGGAATTAATCATGGCCGGTGAAATATTAAAGAAGATATCCAAAATAGCCGAACCGTTTTTAAAACAGGATGCCGGGAAGAAAACCGAACGAATAGGCAAAGTGGTTATTGGATCGGTGGAGGGAGACATTCACGACATTGGAAAGGACATTGTAATATTTCTGCTGGACGTCAATGGCTTTGAAGTCCACGATCTGGGCGTGGATGTGCCCTCTCAAAAATTTGTTGAGGCGATCCGAAAAATTCAACCACAGGTGGTCGGTATGAGTGCATTGTTAACCACGGTTTTTGAATCTTTTAAGAATACGGTTGACGCTATCACGGAAGCGGGTTTGCGTGACGGGGTAAAGATCATGATCGGTGGTGGTACCGTCACCGATGATGTCCGGAAATATTCAGGGGCTGATGCCTATGGCAAGGATGCCGTGGCTGCCGTCACTCTATCGAAGAAATGGGTGGAAAATACGGAGTGATACCTCCCAAAAGAAGATCACGACGAGAATAGCGGAAGGCTTGTTACGAATCCAATTCCACAAGGTCGGAAATATTAATCTCAAGCATTTTAATACTTGCCAATATGCGGACGGTGTTGCGGGCCAGGGCTGGAAAGTTCTCCCCTAGCCGGTTGAGCTCTGCGGCCGCCTGCTTCATCGCCTGAATTTTAGCGTTGATCTCATTTAAATCTATCCGGGGGTTCATTGCTGCCTCTTATTTTTCGTTTTTTGACTTTCTCAAATCCTTGAAACGTTTGGCTTTGACCTCGTATCTGGGAAGTGTTTCACAACCACAGATCTCAATGTCATAACGTAAATTGGTCTTTAAGCGCAGCTGGTCGGCCAACTCGGTTTCAATCAGCCGGCATTGATCCGGGTCCGGTTTATCATCCAGGACTTCCACCTTCAGCTGAATGCGCTCGGCATCGCCGTCTTTGTCCACAATGACTTCGTATTCATCGCCCAGGCCGTCAACACTGCGAACGACTTCTTCGATAGCGGATGGCGCCAGCAGCACCCCTTTGACTTTGGTGATGTCATCGGCCCGGCCGACCACGCCGCCCTTGATCAACCGGGCGGAGCGCCCGCAGGCGCAGGATTCGGCCGCCCATTCGATCACATCTTTGGAGTCAAAGCGCACACAGGGCTGAGCCTGGCGATCGAGGGCCGTGATGATCATCTTGCCCCGGCGGCCCGGTTCTTCGATGATCTCGCCGGTTTCCACATCTTCGATTTCCACCAGAAACATGGCTTCATTGACATGCATCCCCCCGGGCTGCTCGGCGCACTCAAAGGACCAGGCACCGATTTCAGTCGCCCCGGCATGATCATAGACTTTGGCATTCCAGGCATCTTCCAGGCGCTTTTTGGTGCTGGGGATGCTGGCGCCGCATTCGCCGGCACAGGTGATCTTGTCGATGGTCAATTGGGATGGATCGATGCCCATTTTCGATCGCGCCGTCTCTGCCATCCCCAGAATATAAGTCGGCGTGCCCATCATCGCTGTGGCCCGCAGTTCCTGAATTTTAAGAATTCGGGCCTTGGTATCCAGCACGCCGCCCGGTATCACTTCACAACCGATTTTTTCCGCCGCATAGTGCCCGGCCCAAAAAGCCACAAAAATATTATAGCCGAAGGGAATAAACACGCGGTCCCGGGGGCGGTAGCCCTGGGCCCAGAGAATATAGGACCAGCACTCCATCCACCATTCCCAATCCTGCCAGGTATCCGGCTGATAGACGGGCTGACCGGTGGTGCCGCTGGTCTGCCGGAATATGGTCACCTCTTCCAGCGGCACGCAGAGCGCCTCGCCGTAAGGGAACGGGTCTTTGCCCTGGATATCCCGCATCATGGATTTTTCTACGGTGGGCACCCGTCGAATATCTTCAAAAGAGCGAATGTCCTTGGGGGTTATGCCGGCATCGTCATAAAGTTGGCGGTGAAATTTGGAATGATCATAGGCCCACTGAAAAATCTTGCGAAACTTCTTAATCTGAAGTTTGCGAATCTTTTCCCTCGGCAAGGTTTCCAAAATCGGATTCCAGTAGGTTGAATCAGTCATTTTATATTATCCTTAAGAATAGTATACTTTTATTTTTGTCATTCCGGGCTTGACCCGGAATCCAGTGCTTTTTCGGAGTCTTACGTTTCTGGATGCCGGATCAAGTCCGGCATGACAAACAGTAGCAAATAACTCTTTTGAATTATGACACGGCCTTTTCGTGTGAATGACAATCCGTTCGTCAACTGAATCAACTCAATAAACTTCAACAGTCCCAAGTCTGAAATCTAAAATCCCTGGCCCAGACCGTTCGTACACAAAATTATTAACCCTGCATCATTTTGCGCGGTTTCGATGTAATTAGCACAAGCCCCTTAAGTCGTACCAGGGCGGGCCGAACTCTAAGAATCCGCAACTCGTAACGCGTAACCCGCAACGTGGCTAGTACATCAGATTGGGTAAAAACAAAATAATCTGAGGAAAGATCATCATGATGATAAGTCCCACAATGACTGCCAACAGAAAGGGCAAGATCCCCTTGAAAATCGATTCCAAAGCAATGTCGCCCACGACAGTTTGGGCCACCCCATAGACGACATAAACGTTGATGCCCACCGGGGGTGTAATGACGCCCATCTCGGTGACCATGACGATAATGATGCCGAACCAAATGGGATCGTAGCCCAGACTTGTGACCACCGGAAAGAAAATGGGTATGGTGAGCATAACTAAGGCCAGCGCATCCATAAAACAGCCGCCGATAAAATAAACAAACACGACCATCGCCAGGATCATAAACGGAGGCAGGTCGAATCCGCCGATCCAGCTGGCAATGTTAAACGGAATGCGGGTGATGGCCAGAAATTTACCAAAGACAACCGCTCCGGCAATTAATAACATGACCATACAGGATGTTCTGAGGGTCTCGTATAAGGATTTGACAAAACCCTGCCAGGTAATCTGACGCCTGATTAAGGATACCAACAGCACGCCGAAAGCACCCACAGCTGCAGCCTCGGTGGGGGTGAAAAACCCGAAGAAAAGGCCGCCCATAACGAGGCCAAAAACTGTCAGCGTATCAATAAGACCGGTAAGGGACCGGAATTTCTCCTTCCAGGAAAACGATTCACCCGGCGGGCCTTGCTCCGGTGCCAAGCGGCATCGGATATAGATACAGATGATAAAGAGGATGGTGACGAAGATGGCCGGAAATATTCCGGCGACAAAGAGCCTGCCGATGGATTCTTCGGTTAAAACACCGTATACGATAAGAACAACACTGGGCGGCATGATCATCCCCAGGCCGCCGCCCGATGCCACCGAACCGGTGGCCAACTCGTCGGCATATTTATAGCGCCTCATCTCCGGCAACCCCACCGTGGCCATGGTTGCCGCCGTGGCCGGACTCGATCCGCAGACAGCACCAAAGGCCGTGCAGGCGGATACGGTGGCCATGGCCAGTCCGCCCCGGGTGCTGCCCATGAATTTATAAGCTGTATCGTATAACCGGGCGCTAATGCCGCTGTTGAAGGCCAGCTGGCCCATGAAAATAAAAAGGGGAATGGTGGTCAGGCCGTAGGAAGAGAAAACCTCATAGATATTCCTGGAAAGAAGATTGAGCCCACCCTTGAAGGAAATCATCACGCTGAAGCCTAAAAAGCCGATCAGGGTCATAACATAGGCCACCGGCATCCTCGTGAAAAAAATAAGGACCATGACTGTGATACCGATGATGCCGATCGTAGTGGGGTTCATTTTTATTTTAGCTTTCTGATATTATTGAGTATATCCCTAAAAATGATCAGGGTGAAGATCAGCATGCAGAAGGCCGTCGCATAAATGATGCCATACTCGGGAAGCTCAAGGTTCATGGAAACTTCGCCCGATTCTTTCATGGTATTGGCATAATCCGTCATCCGCCAGCTAACAATGGCAAACAGAATTAAACTTGTAATTCCGGTACAAATATCAATGATGGTCTGGGCTTTCTCGGAAAATAACCGAACGATAATTTCCACGCCGATATGACCCTGGACCTGGTGGGTGTAAGGCATGGCCATGACCACGGACAGTATGGCCATATAACCCACAATTTCCACCGAACCGAATATTGGATGCCCAAAAGCTCGCCCGACGACATCGACGCAGGTCAGGAGCATCATACCTACCAGACAGGCTGCGCCAATGATTTTCATTTTATCCAGAATCCACTGGACGATTTTCCAAAAAAAATTCATAAGGATAAACTTACTTAGATGCGCTGTTAAATAATCCTGATCCGCCGAAGGCGGAGAGGCAAAAAAAAATGTTGTAAAAAATCGGGTGGGCCCTTGGATAGGGGCCCACCCTCTAAACATCTACTGCAGGCTGTTCAGCGTTTCGATCGTGAAATCAACGATCTCGGTGCCATTGAATCCATTTTTGGTCAAATCTGCGGCATAATCAGAAATAATCGGCGCAACCGCTTTTTTCCATCTTTCGGCTTCTTTGCCGTCCAAACCGATAATTTCACTGCCCTGGCTCAGGAAAAAGACAATGCCCTCGGCATCACTGGCGTCCCAGGCCTTGCCGTGTTTGTCAATCCATTCCATATTGATCTGCTCGATGATTTTCTGGTTGGCAGCCGATAGGGAATTCCATTTTTCCTTGTTCATGACCACAAAAAAAGAAGTGGTATAGGCGGCCGTATAATCAGCGGTGCAATAGCGGGTGACCTCTCCCAGCTTCCAGCCTTTGTTGGCCTCAAAAGGATAAACGGCACCATCCACCACGCCTTTTTGAAGCATCTGGTAGGTTTCCGGCATGGGTTTGGGAACCGGCGTGCCGCCCAGGGCACTGACCACCGCCGCGCTGGTGCCATGGGCCCTGAATTTGAGTCCCTTCATATCCTCCATCTTGCGTACGGCTTTGCTTTTGGTGTGGATGAGACCCGGCCCATGGGCGTGCAGATACATCACCTGGGTATCCATAAGCTCTTTGGGCATAAATTTTTTATAGACCGCATTGATAACTTTCGTGGCCACCGTACCGCTGGTATATCCCAGGGGCAGATCAACAGCCGCCATCACCGGAAACCGGCCGCGGGTATATGCCAAAACCGAAAAACCGATATCCGAAAGTCCTTCCACGACGCCGTCATAAACCTGCTGGGCTTTGGTCAGGGTCTGGCCGGGATAATATTCCACCACAACTTCTCCGTTGGTGCGTTTTTCCACTTCCTTGCACCAGGCCTCGGCCAGTTTGCTCTGAATATGTCCGGGCGGGAAAAAATTGCTGTAGGTCAGCTTGACGGAAGCAGCCTCAGCCGTTACGGAACTCATGAAACCAAATGTCAGGCCAATGCAGAGGATTAACATAATTGTAAAAATTTGTTTTTTCATTGCGCCTTTCTCCTTTCTGTGCTCGGGGTTAGTGGTCAAAAAAAGACCGAAGATGGATTAACAAGTTCGGACAGACCTCCTATCGTGATTAATAAAGGAAAACAATCTATACCGAATCAAAATTCAGATCAACCAAAACATTCTAAAATTTTGTCATAAAGGCGCCGCCCAGCATGACGCATGGGAATAAATTTTAAATGCGCCCCTTGATACCAGCGGTCTATATGATATAGATCTCATTATGCTCAGCGTCCCAATTAATTGCCTATTCTAAAGATGGAGACGGACAATGGATCCAAAGGTCAAAAAAGCAATAGTACAAGCGGTAAAAATTGAGCCCTTTGCCCGGGCGTTAAATATAAAGTTGGTAAAATTGGAAAAAGGGCATTCAGTGGTGCATATGACCTATGAGCCTGAAAAGATGAGCAATATCTATGATCGAGCTCACGGCGGAGCTCTGTTCGCACTGATTGACGAGGCCTTTGAAACCGCCGGTCAGACCGACGGGACCGTGGCCGTAGCCTTGAATGTCAATGTCACCTATGTGTCCAGTCCCCAACCCGGCCTGCAGTTACGGGCAGAGGCCCGCCGGGTGAGCCAGACTAAAAAAACAGCCAGCTACGACATCAAGGTCACCGATGAAAATGGAAACCTGATTGCCCTGTGTCAGGCCCTGGCATTCGACACAGGCAAGCCGATACCGTTTCTTTAAATCAGAGTTAAGTATCGAGAAGCTTTCGGCCACCTTTGGTCCTCATCTGCCACGCCCTTGTCCTCCACGGCCACCACCTTGTCCGCCCCGGTCACCGCCGTATCCTCCTCGGCCGCCACCTTGCCCGCCCCGGCCGCCGCCGTATCCGCCTCGGCCGCCACCTTGTCCGCCTTGGCCGCCGCCGTATCCGCCGCGGCCACCGCGACTTTCGGTGCGGGGGCGAGCCTCATTCACGTTGAGCGTTCTTCCTTTTAGCTCTTTGCCATTTAGGCCCTCGATTGCAGACTGCCCTTCAGCTTTAGAGACCATCTCCACGAATCCAAAGCCTTTTGATTGACCACTTTGCTTGTCTTTTATAATGGCGACGGATTCAATCTGACCGAATGGCTCTAAAGCCAGCCGTAAGTCCTCTTCGGTAACCTCGTACGATAAATTCCCTACATAGATCTTCATTTTAATCTCCTTTTTTAATAAATTTTAAATTTTCACATCGCCTGACCTTAAAATCTGCGACAGTTATGTCCATCGGCATGTTGAAAGCGACAGGTCACCGATTATCTCCTCTCAGTGCATTCCGTGCAGCCCTATCCACAAGTGCAAAAAGCCTATCAATATCATCTTTTTGATTCGATACCTGATGTCCGCGCACCTTAACCATTTCACAATCCAACCGATCGATCAATCTGTAAAACTCCTGATACAGATCATAATTGTTGAGGTGTTTATTTTTCTTCGAACGATAATCATTTTGCTCAAACCGATCACGTCTTCCCAGTAACCCCATAATGTTTTGAGAATCCGTATACACAATCACCTTTCTCCCCAAGGCTTGAATATCGCTTAGCGCCCATAATAATGTCTGCAATTCCAGTTTCGTTGAAGACGTATGCGCAAATCGCCTCACTTTCACGCGGGCCCGCAACGAATCCAAGGAAAGTCTCCGTTCAGATACCGCCAGGTAAGCCCCATATCCAATATCTGACTGGGTATTCACACTTCCATCCGCAAAAAGCATCAGTTCATCCATAAAATAATAAATTTCAGCTAGTTGTAATATTTGGCTGCCGACAGCTACGGGGTTTGGCGCTGGCACCTGGCTAGGAAAAACCAGGCACCCAGTATACCGATAGTAATCCCTGCAGCAACATCCGACGGATAATGCGAGCTTACAAATACACGCGAAACGGCAATTAAAAATGCAAAAATCAAGGGTAAAAATCGGTATCCGGTATATTGTGATTGTTTTAGCAGATAATATAGAAAAACACCGGATACAAATGCATCAGTCGAGTGCCCGGAGGGAAATGCATTGTATTTGAAACTCGTTTCAAAAAAAGCGAATTCTGGGCCGTAACCGGGCCGGGCACGGCCCAGTAGAACCTTTAATAATCTGACCACAACCAGTGAAAAAACAAACTGGGCTTTAATATATGCCAGACCGATTTTGACAAGCTTCTGATTTTTCTTAATGAAAGCATAAATCAAGATAACGGCAAAAATGAGATAGAAGAGATATATCCCCCAATGGGTGAACAGTTCAGGGATATACAAATAATCCGGCTCTACCAGGTCACGCGCAGCCTGCCAGATCGGGGTGTCGAAAATAAACAGGATTGCAATTACCATTAATACAAAGAGGATGATAATTATATATCGCCATGCCACCCAATTTTTGTTCTGATTTTTTATCTGTATTTCACTCATATATAAAAGTATACTTTACGGACGATTTTTGACCACTAAGGCATAACGGTGACCAGAGCCAATGATAGACAGCCAGGGGCTGGCAACTAACTTTGCGCCATGGGTTGCGGCAATTGCAGAAATTTGAGATCGGGTCATAGTCAGTTTAGGCCTTTTGCTTCGAACTATTCTCAGCATATTCTTAATTGAGTGATAATCAAAAAAAGTCATTATGACAAACCGTCGGGACACTCGTAAAAGCTCTGCAAGTAAACTTTCCCGTTGTTTTGCCGTCACCAGATGATGAGAAAGTCGAATACATACCAAGGCATCCACACTGGAATCTCGCAACGGTATACGAAACGCGGATGCCGTCATCCATATTTGAGCTATTTTAAATTTCTCTTTGGTCTTTGCGTACAAAACCTGTCCCAGCCCAATATCGGCTTGAATCAACAAATCGGTTGCATCTATTAATTGCGAACTAATGCGGCCACCTCCGCACGGAATTTCAAGCATCGTTGCACAGTGTTTTTGCTGTCCCAATAGGCGCTTGAGAATCTGATATTCTCGCATGGTGCTTAATCGCTTCAAAGGCTGCCGATCATACTTCAGATTGTAATTTCTGGCTTTTTCGAAATTTACGTATTGTTTTTCATAATTTTGGGTTGATTTCCCAATGCCTTCTTTTATAACACCTTCATCGTCTTTACAATTAACAAACTGGGGTATGCTTTCATCTATCGGATAAACCCGGTTACAATTTATACACGCAATCTCATGCGGCTTAAAATCGAGTCCACTTCGGCAGGCAGGACATACGAGAATATTTTTGATTGGCTCTAGATCATTCATTTATTAATGCTTTCATATTTAATTGAAAAAGCTTTCACTCAAAGCATCCTTTTTTTTAAATGGGTTGATATTGCTAAGAAAAATACTTTGACTTTCAGTGCATTTTTAATTCGTTTCTGCTTGCGGCTATATGATTTATAACGGTGGGCATCTTGATAAAATTTTTCAATGGCCCCTTTTCCAAGGCCGCACTGGGCAAGATATGGCGTACAGTAGCCCAGGCCTAAATCTTTTTCAATGTTTCTGACCAGCTTGAAGAGGTCATGCCAGGCAATCTTTTTGCCTGAAATGGAACTTGGAAATAACCAACCACGGGCTAAATCAATAATGTAATATGTTGCCTGAGCCTTATCCCTATCATCAATCAGGATATTTTTGGTGCTTAAAGCACCGTGATAGACTCCGCATTCGTGCATGTTGCGAACCATTTGAAATAAAGGTCCTAAATCGATATTCTTATCAGCTCTCTGCTTTGGAGCCAGAAAATCCGTCAATGATTTTGTGTTCGGAATTTGACGGGTGCAAAGTATCTCGTAGAAGCCATACTCTTTGCAATAACCATAAGTCCAAAAAAGAGGTATGCTGCAAGGAATTCCCTTGCGGTCTAAATGGTTAAGAATCCTAAACTCGCGTTGAGCCCTAAAGGTCAATATTTTTTCACGCATGAAATTAGCAATGCCTCTGCGGTAATACATTTTCACAATGGCCGGAGTCGCATTCTCAAATTGCTCGGACCAAATAAGGCATTTCCGTTCAGCTTTAATAATTTTGTCAGTCTCCATTTTATATGGCCAAACAAGAGATTGGAGTCTTTTTGGCTGCCTGCACAATGTTGGCATGGTATCCTGCTTAATTTGTTCTTTTAACGAAATTAGGAAAATAAAATGGGCATGCGGGGAGCGGTATGGTTCATGCAGAAGGATATGCCCTCCAGCGCGACCCGGCAGTCACGCGGAAATTCCCGCAAATAATTCCTGGAATAATCACTGAACGTTTTCCATGCTCACCGGCAACGTCAGACGAAATGCAGCGCCCTGCCCTTTTTCACTGACGATTTTGATATCACCCCCAAGACACTGAGCCAGGATCAGGGCGCCGGCCAGCCCGAGTCCGTGGCCTTTGCGCGGAACAATGGCGCATTCCTTTACCTGGGCATAGCGCTTAAATATCATTTCATGATGATCCGGCTCGACCCCCGGTCCATCATCGGAAACCGTAAGTGACACGACATCGTCCTGGAGGTCCATTTTTATCTCGAGCTTTTCTCGTCGGTGATGGAGAGCGTTTTTTAACAGGTTACCGACAATCTGACGAAACTTTACCTCATCCTGGAAAATCTCGATTTTTGATATCCGGGGAGAAATATCAAGGTGAATTCCATTGCAGGTTAGCAATTCGAGGGTATCTTTTTCCGCCTCATATTTTCCGATTTCCTCTGACAAAGGCCCGGTCATGATTTCCAAAGAGTCCTTCAAGGCCTTGTATACGGATTTCGTCGGTTGAAAATGAGAGCAGATGAAACAGCCGGCCTCGGAGCGTCCGATTTCCAGCAAATTATTCAGCATCTCCCGTGCTTTTTGAGTGTTTCTCAGGGTACGCTTCAGGGTATTTTCCTGTTTGGGGAGCAAGGGGCCAAATTTTTCTTTTTTCTCCAGCAGGGTGCGTAAGCCTGTTTCGACAATCGAAATCGGATCTTTGAGTTCATGAATCAAAAACTGGATCTCAATTTCCCGGAAAAATTGTTCCGAACGGTCAGTTGTTTCCGGCTCTTTCGGGTTTTGTTGATGCGGTTGGGTCATAGTAAACATTTCCTATAATGAGGATTAAGTTTGTTCCGGGTCAAAAACAATTTGTTTCTTGTGTTGCTCACCCTGTTTAGGTGCCAGGTGTCAGGTTTCAGGTGTCAGCACCTTGTCTTGCCGTCCCTGACACCTGAAACCTGACACCTGAAACCACTAATTAATGTACAGCAACCCAAACTTTGGTAAATTTAAAGCACCCGCTTTTGTTCGACTTTGTTGGTGGACTTTGCGTCCCGCTCCGCGGCCTGGAACTGCACCGTTACCGACGTACCACCCGAAGCCAGACAGTCTTCCGCTTGTCCACTGTGGACGCAGTTTTCGATATAACCTGCGCACGCTTCGGCGTCATCGGGCAACAACCGACAGCGTTTGGATTTCATTTTCAACTTGAAATCATAGCGTTCAGAAAATATCCTCATCCTCAGCAGGTCAAATCCCTTGCCCCCGGCGCCAAAATCATACGGGTTGCGGGATGAATACTGCATGGTTTCATAGGCCGTGAAATAATTTTCGAATATCAGCCGCTGATTTTCTTCGCTAATCCCGATGCCGGTGTCTTTGACCAGCAATTCAGGTCCATTTTTCCCTTTTTTAACCGACACGAGGATTTGCCCCCCATCGGGTGTGTTCTCGACGGCATTGCGGACCAGGCCCTCCACTATTTTTCCGAGAACATCCGGGGGAATCCAGATGGGATGTTCGCCGGATATGCGAGTCTTCACGCTGCATTTGCGATGAGCGAAGCGCGACCGCAATGCCTGCACTTTTTCCTTAACGAATTGGTCCAGTCTGATCACTTCAGACGCGGCTTCATGGGGGCCGAAAAGTTCCTCAATCCGTTGACGTAACCGCAAAATAATATCTTTTTCTTCCAATTGTTCGGCAACCAGCAACTCCAGTTCATCGGCACAGGCGTCCAGCAGGGAAGAAAGCAGATAATAGGTTTTATAGTCTTTTTTTCTTAAGATGTCTTCAATCTCGTACTGCATATCAAGCAGTCGATCGAGATTTCTTTGAGCACGATCCAGGATAGAATCCCAGTTGCGGTCCTCGAGGCCGACAAGCCGCTTTTTGAGCAGACCCAGCGAAGCGGTCAGAATAGACAGAGGCGTTTTTAACTCATGGGAAAGATGATGGATCACACGGTCCTTGGCCCGGTTCAGTCTCTGGACTTCCTCATAGGAGCGTTTGAGTTCTTCATTGATGGCTGCATTTTCAATCGGCAGTGCAACATAATTGGCGACGGCGGTCAGCAAATCTACGTCCGGTTGGTCAAAGCTTTCCTCCTTTTTATTGACGGCGCACAGCACCCCGATCAGGCGACCCTGGATCTGAATCGGCACGTCCAGCATATTCCGGGTCTGATAGTGGGATTTTTCATCAACCTGACTGAAAAAATGAGGATCTCCGGCGGTATCATGCACGATTAAAGGCCGGCCGGTGCGATAGACTTCCCCCGCCACCCCTTTATCGGCCGGAAAGCGGATCTCTTTCATTTTCCGGCCGGTCTTGCCGTCATCATAAATGGATTCTCGGAAATAAAACTCCTTCTTTTTTTCATCCAGAAGAATAACCGAAGCGCCTTCTACGCCGATCAAGTCTCGAACTTCCCGGGTGATAAATTGAAGCCGTTCATCCAGTCCACGGTATTGGTGCAGGGCCTGGGAAATGCGGAACAGCGCCCGGTTGATGCGTGCGCTGCGCTTTTCCACGGTGACATCCCTAAGGGTGATTACCTGCCCGGCTGGTTGGCTCTGCTCGTCGTAGAAAATGGCACCATCGATGATGATATCCAGCAGACGGCCGTCTTTGGTCAAGCGCTTGGTTTCAAATCCGTGGATGGCTTTTTCTTTGAACAGCTGCTGGATACCGCGTTTGGTATTTTCTTTTAAATCCTCCGGCACAAACGGGATAATTTTGCCCTCCAGCTCCTTGAGCGTCCAGCCGAATACTTTCTCAAACGCAGGATTTAAATAGGAAACCGTATTGTCCATATTAAAAACAAAAACGGGATCCGGCAAAAATTCCAGAAACGCCCGGTAGCGTTGTTCTGCCCGCTGACTGGACTGCGACAGTTCCAGGGCACACGTTTCAGACTCCTTTAAAGCCTGCTGGGCTAATATCCTGTCGGTGACATCCCGGGCAATGCCTCTGAAGCCGATGGGTTGTCCACGGTCATCTTCAATCAGACCGGCAGAAATTTCAAGATGGCGCTTCTCCCCGTCCTTGCGGGAGATTTCCCATTCGATGTATACATCGCCCCTGCCGGTTCTGAAAATGCTGTTAAAGGCCTCAAAGGCAATGCCGGCATTTTTTTCATTCATAAATTCCCGGAAATTGCGCCCCTGAATCTCGCTGCGCGAATATCCGAAAATCCGGCAGAGGGCGCCATTGAAAAACCGGAAATTCCCGTTCAGGTCGACCTCATAGAAACCATCGGCCACCGCTTCGATGAGCATCTGGTAGCGATCAGCATGGAACCTGGTTTCTGCATCGGCCACATTGGCGCCTTTTTTTAACGCGGTCTTGGCGTCTCCGGTTGATTTGGCAGTGCCATATTTGGGTTTGAGGGTGGACATAGTTACGGGTTACGGTTTGCGCGTTTCGGGTTACAGGTTGAGCGTTGCGAGTCTTTATAAAAAATGGTAACCATCCTTTTTGTCCCCCGCAACCCGCAACTCGCAACCCGTAACAATACGCTTGGAACCCTTCAACCTAACAGGTTATCTTCTTAAGTCCCATTAAGGCTTATTTCATTGACCCGGTGCTTCAAGTATGCCGAAGGCTTCGGCATCCAGCAGATTGACATTGCTGGCCTGCATGACTTCAATGGCCTTATCATTGTCACTGAAGCGGAAAATCATCACCGCCTTACCCCGGGAAAACCCGATAAAGGCATACATGAACACCACATAGACATTAGCGTCTGTAAGTGGTTGTAAAATCTTTGCCAGGCTGCCGGGTTTATCCTGGATTTCGGCGGCCACAACTTCATTGACAAAAGCTGGAATTGCCATTTCCATCAAAATCCGCCTGGCTTTAGGAACATCGGAGACAAGGAGACGCAGCTGCCCAAAACCGCCGGTGTCCACCAAATTGAGCGCTCGAAGGTTAATGCCGGCCTCGCCCAGGGCATTGGTAACCTCAAAAAGCCTTCCCGGCGCATTCTCGATGGAAACCACAATTTGTTTTAGTTTCATCAGGTCCTCCGCCTTATAGCGGTTGTCTATAATGGTGCGAACTGTTTATTGGTTTTTAAGAACTTTAAAAGAAATGAGAAGGTTGTGTCAAGCACGAAAACTTTTTGATATCAGCTGGGCATCACACTTAGATGGTAATCTCAGTCTTGTCAGTATACAATATAATTGTACCAAAATTATTCAAGCGGCCAGATTCCTTTTTCTTCCAGAACCGATTTTAGCGTCTTCAGAGCGGAATTGGTGGCCGGCATTCCCCCGTAAATGGCGGTTTGAAAAATCACTTCGGCTATTTCCTGGGGAGTGCAGCCAACATTTAAAGCCGCCTGAATATGCAGCCGGAGTTCATCTGGTCGGGAAAGGACGGTCAACGCTGCAACGGTGACCAACTGCCGGGTAGGATGGGGAATTTTCTCCCGGGCATACATTTGCCCGGTTATAAATAAAGACAGATCTTTGGCCAGATCCGGATCAAACGATCGCCAGAGATCGAAAGGTCTTTCGCCCTTGACGTCCTTAAAATACAGTCCAGCGGTTTTTTTTGTTTTTGCGACAATGTCCTCGCTCACAATCATCCCCCTTTCCAATTGGCCGACGCCAATTGGAAGTTATTTGTTAAACATTGTGCGTTAATGGAAATCTGCAATTATTGGTTATACGTTAATAGTTAATGGTAAGAATGATTAACAGCCGATTTTAGATGTATTAAACCAATCAGCCCCACCATGCTGGTGGGGCTGATAATATAAAAGGTCTATATGATATTCCTATAAGTCATTAGCTTCTCAACGATTCATACTCCCAATACCCGGGGTTTCTAAAGGATATCTGTCAAATAACGCCTTGGTGAGCGTCAAGGTCATCTCCTAATAACGAATATAACCAATCCGCCGCAGGCGGATTAACCCTTGATTGAGCATTCGCTCAATCAGCTCAGACGATGGAGTATTTGGGTCCACCACCGCCCTCGGGACAAGTCCAGATAATGTTCTTGTAGGGATCTTTAATCTCACAGGTTTTGCAATGGAGACAGTTTGAGGGATTAAGCTTCAGGCGCTTCGTCCCAGCCGAATCTTCTTCAAGCTCATAAACCTGGGCCGGACAGAAACGGGTGCAGGGACTGCGATAGTCATCATAGCAATCCGTGATGCACAGGTTCGGGTCGGGGATGATCAGATGACAGGGCTGATTCTCTTCATGGGTCGTGCCGGAGAGGTAAAGCCCGGTCAATTTATCCAGATAAAGCTTGCCGTCAAGATCCTGGGTTTCAGGCGTTGCTCCGGGTGCCGCTGTGCCTGAAATCTTTTTTAAAGATGCGCTGTCTTCCTCAATTGGCATCGGATCCGTAAACCCCCGCCCGCCGCTTAAATACTGGGCTCCGATGGCGATGAATTTGCCAAATCCCTTTTGGGAAAGGGCCTGTCCAAAATTGCGGGCCGCATACAGTTCTTTTTTTATCCAGCTGTCGGCTATTTTTTGTTCATATACTCCCAGGGTATCCACCGAGTAGTCATCACTGCCAAGGGCCGCCAATATCGCTTCGGCTGCCAGCATACCGGACTTGGTGGCCGTATGGATCCCCTTGAGTCGTTGAATATTCAGCATGGACGCACTGTCGCCGACGATAAGCGCCCCATCCACTGCCAGGCGGGGCATGCTATAAAAGCCGCCGGCCGGCAGGGTCTTGGCGCCCTGCTGCAGCACTTTCCCACCCTTGATGATACCGGCAATCAAAGGATGTTTTTTAAAACTCAAAAATGCCTGGTAGGGTTCTAAAAGGGGGTCCTCATATTCCAGGCCGACAACAAACCCCAGAGCAACCCGGTTGTTTTTCATTTTATAGAGGAATCCGCCGCCTTTGGTATCCAGGCCCAGGGGATATCCAAAGGAATGCAAAACCGTGGTGTTCGAGGCGCTAAAAGGGCTTGATTCCGGAATTTCAATCACTTCTTTGACGGCAGTTTCAAAGACCTGGGGCATCTTGCCTTCAAAAATTCCCAGTTTCTTGCCGAGTTCGCGCAGCAGGCTGCCTTTGGGGCCTTCGCCCAAGACAGTCACCTTGGCCAGCAAATCGACGCCGGGTTCAAAATTGGGCCTCTTGTTTCCGTCTTTGTCGATACCTTTATCCCCTGTACGAATGCCGATCACCCGGTCGCCATCGGGCTCATAAAGGATTTCAGTACCGGCAAATCCCGGAAACACCATCACTCCCAGCGCTTCAGCCTGCTCCCCCAGCCACGCACAATACTTGGAAAGGCTGACGGTATGACAACCGTCGTTGTGCATATAGCCCGGCGTGTAGGGCATTTTAAATTTACCGGCAGCCGTTAGATAATAAAATTCATCCCGGCATTCGGCTTCTTCGATCGGACATCCTTTGTCGAGATAATCCGGCATAAGTTCTTTAAGGGCCACGGGATCCATGATCGCCCCACTCAGGGAATGGGATCCAATGGATTCGGCCTTCTCGATGAGGCAGACCTGAATTTCCTTACCGGCCTGTTGCGCCAAATTCATCAAATGGATGGCTCCGGCCAGATTCGCCGGGCCACCGCCGACAAAGAGTACGTCAAACTCCAATGCTTCTCTGGTTTCTTCCATGCAATTTCCCTCTAAAAAATTCCTGTATGCTGTTAACGAATAATTTATAGACCCGGTGGAGCCTTCATCAAATGTAAAATGGACGAATGATCCGCCGCAGGCGGAAAAATTGACTATTTGTCGCAGTCGCTTCGCTCCATCATTTCTTGGTTAAAAATGATAGAATTCCTTAATTAGTCAATCATCAATAGAAAATAGTCAATTGCTTAGCTCTTGACTTTCTTGACTTCTTCCGCAACGGCGGGGACCACATCAAACAGATCGCCGACAATGCCCAGATCCGCTTTGGAAAATATCGGTGCTTCAGGGTCTTTATTGATGGCCACAATGAATTTGGATGTCGACATGCCGGCCAGATGCTGGATGGCACCGGAAATCCCGCAGGCGACATACAGGACAGGGGAGACAACTTTTCCGGTCTGCCCCACCTGATCGCTGTGCGGGCGCCAGCCCTCATCAACGGCCGAACGGGATGCCCCGACGGCCCCAGCAAAAGCAGCCGCCAGTTCCTCAATTGCGGCAAAATTTCCAGCGGTTCCCCGGCCACCGGACACCACGATATCTGCTTCGGTCAATTCGATTTTATCGCCGGTATCCATGCTCTTTTCGACGACCGCGGTTTTAACCTCTCCCAGCTGGACGGCCTGTTTTTCAATAGCACCGTCTTTGGCGGATTCGACAATGTCCATTACATTCGGCCGGATGGCGACTATTTGGATGGGGCTGTCAAATTCGACATCGGCGAATATCTTCCCGCCGAACATGGGCCGGGTACAGGTTAATTTACCTCCATCGATTTTAACCCCGGTGCAATCCATAGCCAGCCCGGCATCCAGTCTGGCGGCCAATCGGGCGGACAGGTCCTTACCCGTAGAGGAAGCGCCAAGGACAACCACCGCCGGATCTGTGGATCGAATTAAATCAGCGATGACGTTGGTGTAGGCACTGGTCGTGTAATCGGCCAGGCCCGGATCATCTGCAACCAGTATTTTATCGGCGCCATATTTTTGCAATTCCCCGGCGATGCCTTCTATACCGGAGCCGACGACCACGGCGCATAAATCCGCACCCAAACCGTCGGCAATGCGCCTGCCTTCACTGACGGCTTCAAAGGATACTTTTCGAAAAACACCATCCCTTTGTTCTGTAATCGCAAACACACCTTGTGGCATTTTGATCTCCTTTTATAATCAGTTGGATATTCGTATTTTTTTCGGGTTTCGAAATCAGGATTTCGAGTTTATTTCATTCCAAAATCTAATATATCACGACGTCAGCTGGCAATAATGTTGCCGTAACGCATCGGGCTATATGAGCTTGACTTCTTCGTGCAAAACCCTGACCAGCTCAGCGGCTTTTTCCTGGGCAGATTCGCCTTCGATCATTCTGACCGCCTGGCGTTCAGGCGGAAGGTTCAGGGCTTTTATCTTTACCTTGCGGTTGGCAGCGCCGGCCGCCGACGGATCAATTCCCAGATCGGCGATGGTTTTAACATCCACCGGCTTCTTTTTGGCCTTCATGATCCCGGGCAAAGAGGCATAACGCGGTTCATTCAAGCCGCGCTGGGTTGTAAACAGGGCCGGCAGGGTGGCCTCCACCGTCACGGTCCCGCCTTCAATGGTTCGCTGGCATTTGATCTTGCCGTCAAGCAGCTCGGCTTTAATTACCATCGAAACCTGCGGAATATCTAAAAATTCAGCCACGGCTGCTGCAACCTGGTAATTGTCTTCATCCACGGCGCGGTGTCCGGCAATGATCAAATCAAAGGGAATGTCTTTCACAGCCGCAGACAGTATTCTGGCGGTCGCCAGGGGGTCACTGCCCTGAGCGGCGGGATCGTTGATGTGAATACCCTTGTCGGCGCCCATGGCCAGAGCGGTACGAATGGTCTCTACGGCCTTATCCGGCCCCATGGAAACAATGGTCACGGCGCCTCCCTGGGCATCCCGGATTTTGAGGGCCTCTTCGACCGCAATCTCATCGTAGGGATTCATGACCCATTTTATATCCTGGGTTTTTATGGATACCCCATCGCCTGCAATTTCAATCAACGATTCGGTATCCGGCACCTGTTTGACTAGAACGACTATCTCCATATCTTTCTCCTTTCTTTATGTCTGAGAAAAGGTTCAAGGTTCAGGGTTCAGAGTTCAAAGGTTGAAAATTTGCCACTGTTAAGCGTTAAGAACGTCAACCCTGAACGGTGAACCCTGAACCTTTGAACCTTTTGATCTGACACCTGAATCCTTATATCTTTTACCTGTTCGCTTTCCTGATGCCCAGTTGATCCAACGCAATAATCCATTTACAAATATTCGACGAACCTTCCACCATGCTATAGGTGGGTGCATCCCGGAAGAAGCGCGCCACCGGATATTCGGTGGAATACCCGTAGGCACCCAGAATCCGCATGGCATAGTTGGCAGATTTGTTGGCGACCTCACCGGCCAGATATTTGGCCTGGGCGACATCCAGTCCGTTGTTCAACCTGCCCTGATCCTTGGCCCAGGCCGCCTTGTAAACCACCAGCCGGGCAGCTTCTATTTCGGCCGACATCTGGGCGATCATATCCTGGTTCATCTGATATTCGCCGATGGCCTTGCCGAACTGTTTGCGTTCCATGCTGTATTTGAGGACTTCATCCAGGCAGGCCTGGGCCAGCCCCACGCCGCCGGCGGCCGCCGAAAGCCGTGTCTGGTTCAAAGAACCAAACAGGATCTTGGCCCCATCGCCCGGGTTTCCAAGAATATTTTCTTTGGGGACTTTGGTGTCGGTCAGGTAAATTTCACCGGTGGGCGAGGATCGGGATCCCATTTTATCCAGCGCGGTTGTTCTGATGTCGTTAAAGTTTTTGACCTCGACCACAAAGGCCGACAGCCCTTTGGCGCCCTGGGATCGATCGGTATAGGCATAGTATATAATAGCATCGGCAACATCGGCATTGGATATCCAGGTTTTGGAACCGTTTAACAGCCAGTGATCACCTTTATCTTCGGCTTTGGATTTCATGGCCATGACGTCTGAGCCTGCATCCGGCTCGGTCATGGCAAAGGCGCCCACATATTCAGCACTGACCAGCTTGGGAATATATTTCTTTTTGAGCTCGTCACTGCCGTAGGTGAATATCGTATAGGCACATCCCAGGGTCTGCATATTTACCTGCACCCGCAGGGAGCTTGACGCCCGGGCGATCTCTTCGGTGACGATCATGGCCGCCAGCCATCCCATCTCGGACCCACCGTATTCCTCCGGGATGACAGTGCCGAACAGACCCAGTTCGCCCATCGGTTTGACAACCTCCTCATAGGGAAAATAGTGCTTTTCATCCCATTCGTCGGCAAAAGGCGCGATTTTTTCGCTGGCAAAATCACGAACCATGTCGCGCAGCATCTCAAGTTCTTCCGGCAGACTAAAATCCATTTTCGATCCTCCTAGTAGATAATTTTTCCTTACAATTCAATTTCTTATTATTTTATTATTTCATATAAAACAGTATGATAGCCTATTTTTGGCAAGCTGGTATACAGTATACGGATGCCAGTTTAAGATATGGATTATATAGAAGATGGCAGAATGGAAGTCAAGCTAAAAAGTAGCTATTTTGCAGCCACATCGTAATTATTTTGAGGATGGCGCCGGATCAAAATCCGCCTGGGAAATCAGGCCCTTAAAATTGTCTTAGATCCCTTTGTCGATGATTTTCCGGTCGTGCTTGAGGCGCTCCTGAATCCCTTTTCCGACCTGGTAACTGCGGCTGAATTCAGACCAAAATTCCTGATCCTTTTGCTTCCATTCAGCGCCGAAGCGTTTATCAAAAAAATCACCGAGTTTTTCAAACAGCAGCTTCCACGGCGGTTCGCCTCTGCGGTAAGCCCCCAGAAGGTCATTGAGCAAGTCGTCCAGATCCGCCAGGGCCTCTTTGGGAAGGTAGGATATGGCCCCTTTTTGAATGGATTCCATCAGCGTTGCGGGGCTGATGGCATGGGCCGTGAGCATAACGGTTGGGATTTCCCGGCCCACCGTCTCCTCCAGCAATTTCAGGCCGTCGACACCCATGATATCTAAAATGGCAAGATCGTACTTGCGATCTTTTATTTTTTTAGAAGCGCTTTGGTAGTCCCGGGCGGTATCCACACGGGATTCATCTAAAATCTCTGCGATGGTTTCCAGAATATCTTCTTCGTCATCCACAGCCAGGATATGTATGCCTTTGAGAAAAGATTGCTTTGCGGTCATTTTGTCAAACGCCTCCTCAATACGTTGGTCGATCGTAATATTACCCGCTGGTTGAGTCTATTTTAAAAATCCCATAATTCGCGGCAGCCACAGCACGGCGTCCGGAAAATAAGTTATGAAAAAGAGCACCGCAACCTGGATGACAAGAAACGGAATAACAGCCTTGGAGACATAAATGAGATCCTTATTCGAAATGGCCCCCGTTATATAAAGACTGACGCCCATGGGCGGGGTGCAGTAACCGATGGCTAAATTGACGGTCAAAATCAATCCGAAGTGCATCCAGTTGACATTGAAGGCATCCAGCATGGGCAGGAACACGGGACCCAGGATCATCGTGGCCGAAATGATATCCATGAACATGCCGACGATCAGGAGCAAAATATTCATTGCCAGAAGAAACATGACGGGCGAGTTTATAGTGGAGAGAACCGCCTCCGTAATTTTTCCCGGGATGCTTTCCAGGGTGAGCAGGCGGCCGAAACAGGTGGCTCCGGCCACGATAATCAGCAATGTGGCAGAGGTCACGGCCGAACTGACCGTAATTTTTTTAACATCCATGAATTTTATGGATCGGTGGATAATCAGCTCCACAAAAAACGCATACACGCAGGCCACCACCGCGGCTTCATTGGCGGTAAAGGCACCTGAGAAAATCCCCCCGAAAATAATCACCGGCAGCATCAGCGACCAGAACCCCTCCTTGAGAACCAGCAGCAATTCCCGGGGGCTGGGGATGGGTTTGCGCACAATCTCCTTCTTCTTGCGGAACACAAAATAGGTGTAAACGCATGCCCCAAACATGATCATGACTCCGGGCAGAAAGCCGGTCAGAAAGAGCCCCTCGAGGGAGACGTTGCTGATCATGCTGTAAAGGATCATGCCGATGCTGGGAGGGATAATCACGCCGAGATTGGGCGAGGTGGTCATCAGTCCCAGGGTATATTTTTGCGGATAGCCGTTATCGATCAGGGCCGGAATCATAAAACCGCCCAAGGCCACCACGGTTGCCACGGTGGAGCCCGATATGGCGCCGAAAAGCCCGCAGGCCAGGACGCCGGCCATGCCAAGGCCTCCCGGAAGCCAACTGACGACCGAATTCGCAACTTTTATAAGCTTTTCAACAATCGATCCGGCGGTCATAATATTGCCGCAAAGGATAAAGAAAAGCACCACCACCAGGGCAAAATTGTCCATGCTGCGAAAAAGGCTTTGGGCCAACAGCAAAACAGGCAGATCCGTAAAAAAAACAAACCCCAATACGGCAGTAAAAAAAAGACACATAAAAACCGGGACGTAAGTCGCCATACACCCGAGCAGGATCAGCATGATGATCACATGGCTTGTTTCCATAAACCGGCTCTCCTCGTTCAACAGTAATTTCTGATAATGCTATTTTTCGCTTTTGCGGGCGCGCTGTTCCATGACGTCCTGATAAATAACCTGGATGGCCCGGATCATCATCATTACCCCCATCAACGGCAGGATGGCATACAAAATGACCAGGGGAATCTCCATGATGATGGTTTTCTGCTCGGTGCGATGCTGCAGCGCCACCATCAGCCAGCCGTAATAAATCATCATTGCGGCAAAAATCATGATGACGAAATTGCTAAAATACGTCAAAGGCATCTTGAGCTTGGGCAGAAGCTGCACCGATGCATCAATTTTAATCATCGAGCGGTTTTTAACGGCGGCGCTGCACCCGATAAATGTGGTGTAGATAATAACTTCTCTTACAAGTTCATCCGGCCAGGCCAAAGAATAGTTAAAGCCGTATCGTAGAACAACGCCGACAAATAGAGCGACCAGCGCGACCATCACGGAGATAAAAAGTGTCCATTCCTCAAAAAAGGTCAGGATCTTGTCCAAAAAGTCGAGAATCTTTCCAAACATGGGATGTCCCCCGATGCGAATTGAAAATCGGTATAAGCACGGCTGCCTTGAAATGCGGCATAAAAGAATAAGAGGGGGCTTTTTAGGCCCCCTTTTATAGCGATCTCTGAATACCCGCGGCCGGGACCAGTTATTGGGATGGATGCGCCATCTTTCCTGAACCCGAACCATTTGCCATGGGTAAATATTTCAGAGATCTGTACTGCTTTTCTCGTCAATAACGTATTACGGCTTATAGCCCATGTAATTCTGCACTTCCATCAGGTAATCTTTGGGCATATATTTGTCCCCGCTGTAATTCTTATTGATTTCAGCGGCAAACTCTTTATGAACCGTATCGGCCTCTAGGGTCAGGGTCTTCATGTCCTTGTCGGACAGTTGAAAAAATTCAACACCATAATTTTCCGCGGCAGCCTTGCGCTGCTCCATCTCCTGTACCTTGGCGGCGGCACGCGCTTCGGCGCACATGTCATGTACGGTTTCCACCAGTATTTTCTGAAGATCGGCCGGCAGCTTATTATACCAGGCCTTGTTGAACAGCCAGATGAAAAGGCCCTGGGCATAATTGATCTCGGTAAAATATTTGGCCACCTCAAATTTCTTGGTGATGCTGCACACGGTCAGGGTGTGATCCAGCCCGGTAATAACGCCCTGCTTTAAGGCCACGGGCACATCCGGCCAGGGCATGACCACGGGATTAAAGCCCCAGGCCTTGTAAGTCAGCTTGTTGACAGCAGCCTCTGCAATGCGGAATTTCACCTTTTTGGCATCGGCAATGGTTTTCACCGGGACGGTGGTTGCCCAGCCGTAATTACCGTAACTGGCGATATCAACGGCCATAATCCCCTGATGATCCATCGCCATTAGAAAATGGTCAAAGAGCTTGCCGCTGTTGACAAATTTGTCCAGTTTCTCAAAGGAATCAATCAAAAACGGCAGGTTGACCACTCCAAAACGGGGGCCGAGGTTGGTCGATGCCACCGAGCTGACGGCCATGCCCTGGATGGCGCCCATCTGCAGCTGGTTGAGGACTTCGACCTCGCCGCCCAGCATGGAAAAGGGTTTGTAGTCGAGGTACATGCGGCCATTGGACCGTTTCCAGAGTTCATCCCGGATCGCAAAACCGGTATAAACACCCTTCAACACTGGATGGGACACATTGGAGACAATCAATGTATATTCAGCCCCTGATGGATCAAAGGCCGGTTTCCATGCGTCTAATGAAGGTCCTGCGGCAAAGGTCAGTGGGACAGCCAAACTGCAGACAACGAGCGTTAGGGTAAAAAAGAATAATAGCCTTTTCATTTTCCTTACATCCTCCTTTTTTGTAGTCCAACTCCAAATCATAAAACCTATTCATTTTCCAAAGGGCATTTAAATACTTGTGCGTATATCAAGTTAAAAAATATTTTTCAAGAGAAATGTGTTCCTTCAGATTTCATTTTTATGCTCCGGTCCAGTATCCTTCAGGGTCAAACCGCCCGATCATGTCCAACTCCCTGGGGGTCGGCAGCGGTGTGATGGCAAGATCATCAGCAACTTTAAGCGGCCAGCCTGTGTTCTGCCGAACCTGGTCGACAGTCACCCGGGGATGAGTTGAACTGAGCACCATTTCATGGGTATCCGGATCGAAGCGCAGCACACCCAGGGTGGTGATGACGGCCGCAGGCCCTCCTCGCGGCAGGCCTGACTGCCTGCGCCAGTCGCCGCCATCCCCATAACCGGGGGATGTGATGTAATCCACCCGGGGCACGAAGCGGCGCTTTTCATGGGACATGACGATAATATGCCGCTGGGCCAGACAGGCCAGGTCACAGGCCCCACCGCTGCCGGGAAGGCGGGTTTCAACGGCCTCAGCACCCCCTATATAACTGGTGTTTAAGTTGCCGTAGCGATCCACCTGGGCGCCTCCGATAAAGCTGAGATCCACGGCCCCCTGCTGGAGCAGCCCCATGGCATCGGCCGTATCGGCCAACCATTGCGCCCGGCAAAGATTGGGTAAATCCCCCATGGTCATGAGCGGCTCGGGGGCCGGTGTGTCACGCACAATACCCAATTCATAGACCCCGATGGCAGCGGGCGCATGGGTGCTTTTGGCCAGTAAAAACCCGAGCAGCGGCAGGCGCATGCCGACAAACACCACCTCGCCATCGGCAATTTCGCGGGCAGCCGCAGTCACCATCAATTGGGAAAGGTTATAGTTCACGGTGTTGTTGCCATTATTCATAAAATTCGTTCAACTCTACTCGATAGGCGATAGAAGGTTTCAGGTTTCAGGTGTCAGCTGGCATGCAGCAAGAACCGAATATTTAAAAACCGTAAGCATCACTCAATGATTCTGTATTTCTATTCTTTTTCCTGACACCTGACACCTGAAACCTGAAACCCTTTATTTTCAATAACCATAATCAACCGTTTCCCCAAAAACATGGTTCTTTATGCCCAACCCGGCGACACGGTCCGGGCCCAGCAGTTTCAGGTAATCTTGATGATTATGCACATTGTCCACCCAGTGATTTTTCCAATCTGCATAAAGACCGGGTGTTTTACTATGGTTGCGATAGTCGATGAACATCTGGTGATCGCGATTGTAGTAGCCCGGAACCGGCGATGGATGGCCTCCCCAGGGACAGTGGACCACGGCTTTGACCCGGAAACCGGGGGTAAAAACGCGGTTGGGATCCCGGCTGATGATATCGGGCGACACAATTTCTTCGGCGGTTAGGATGACATGGCGGCTTGCCAGGCAGGCGTCCCGGGTAACCCCCAGATTGCCCCAGGCGTGAGCATTACCGAACGCATCGGAGCGCTGGACATGCACAACGCTGACATCGGGTTTGATCGCTGCCACCGCTGTCATATCATCCCCCGTAAAAGGGCAGACCATCTTTTTCAGGTTCGGATTGGTTTTGAACAGATCGCTGCCCAGGGCCGTAAAGGTCGGCATAAAAGAAACCCCCATTGCCCCCGCTCGAAGGGCCAGGGCCATGGTCAAATTGGAATGATCCTCTATTTTGAGGGTCCCGGTCTCAATCCCCCGTCTGAAATTATAGCCGGAACCGGTGATAACGTTTCCCACCCAGGCGGCCCTGACTTCATGCACACATTCCGCTCCGATCAGCTGATCAAACAACATATCAGAAATCGGGCCGATTAAGGTGAGATTGCGTTTGCGTTGACGGATAATCTCGTGGCCAGCGGCAAAGGGAATGAGAGATTCCAGAGACAACCCCAGGGCAATAGAACTGCCGTCCGGGATGAAGCGCTTGACAGTATCAGAAAGGGTAAGCAGTTTGGAGTCAGGCAATGGTTATAAGACCTCTGTTGCCATAATTAAAGGCGATATCATTTAACCAATGTGATTTGAATTCGTGCTTCGAATTTATTTCATTCAGAATATACGGTTACGGTTTAGGATTCCTCCTTCTTACCCGCCTTAAGGGACTGCTCAAAATCTTCAAAGAACTGGTTGCGCTGTTTCCAATCCGGCCCAAAGTGTTTATTAAAAAAACCGCCGAGTTTATCGAAGAGTTTGCCCCACACCGGCTGCCCGCCCTTGAGGACGACATCTGCTAAAAACTCATCCAGTTCACTCATTTTTTCTTTGGGCAAAAATGAAACGGCACCCAGTTTAATCGATTTTTCAAGGGCTTCGGGAGTCAGCGCATAGGCGGTTAACATGACGGTTGGGAAACCCCGTTTAACCGACAGTTTTAAAAGCTCAAAACCGTTAACGCCCATTATGTCCAGAATAACGATATCAAAGGTGAAGCTCATCAGGTATTGGCGGCCCGTATCATAATCATTCGCCTTGCGGACGAAACACATATCCAGCACCTCTTCCACGGTATCCGTAACATCAACCTCATCGTCAACCACCAGAACGACCTTGTCTTTTAAAAGATTGGATGTATCCATCGACCCTTCTCCTTTCTTCTTTAACAATGAAATCTCAGACGATGCCCTATCAAGCAACACGATTGAAAATCCGCAATGAATGAAAGAAACAGCGGCCTGACTGTGCGAGCTGCTTTCAGCGGTAAGAATGTTTGAAATGAACCATATCACTGTTAAAAGAGTTAAGTCAATGTCAGGTTTCAGGTTCAGGGTTCAGGGTTCAGGGTTCAAAGGTTCAAAATTTGTCACCGCTAAACTTTTAAAGTTGTCAACCCTGAACTTTGAACCCTGAACCCTTGAACCATTTAAGCTGAAGTTGCCATAACCATCAACTCATGGTAAGGCTCAGTCAACAAAATCAAAAGGAAAACCAATGTTCACCGATCCAGAAAAAAAGCAGCTCCGCAAGTTAAATAATATGTTATCCCATGAAGTTACAATTGGACTGACTGGCTCCGGGCATCTGCACAGTCAGGTGTTTCATGAATTTTGTGATGAACTAGCTCAACTGGTGCCCAAAATTGGAATCACACACGAGGATGGCTCTCCCCAGCAGCCGCCCCAGATTTTAATCGGCAGTGGGCTCAGGTATCAGGCCCTGCCAACCGGTTTGGAATTGCAGCCGTTTATTGAGGCGCTTACAGCCCTTGATTCAGAACCTCTAGAAATTGCGGAATCCACCAAAATCGGTTTGAAAAAAAATAGTTTGCCGGCTACGCTAACCGTATTCATCGCGCCCCAATGCGCGTATTGCCCGAAAGTGATAAGTCAACTCATCCCCTTGGCGATGATAGAAGCCGGCGTTCAGCTAACCGTAATTGACGGAACCCTTTTTCCAGAAACGACACAACACCACAGGATACAGTCCGTACCGACCCTCCTGCTGGATGAACAATTTCGCTGGACGGGCTCGGCACCCATAGACGAGGTTATTGATGCCATCAGCACCCGCAATCCTGCTGGGCTGGGAGTCGCTTTCCTGGAAAGCCTCTTAAAAGAGGGTCAAGCCAGCCACCTTGCCGCCATGATGCTGGATGCCCAAGAGATTTTTCCGGCTTTCTATGACCTGCTTATTCACGATAAATGGCCGGTTCGTCTGGGAGCAATGGTAGTAATAGAGGAGATTGCCGCACAAGCTCCCGGGATAGCATCCGAGGCTATTGAACCCTTATGGGGTCGTTTTGAACGGGTTTCGGATCAAATTAAAGGGGATCTACTATATTTATTGGGGGAAATCGGAAACCCCAGGGCAATTCCATGGCTGGAAGCGGTAAGCGCCGGCGAATTTGACGCGGAGGTAAAAGAAGCGGCCCGAGAGGCTTTGGAAAAACTGACGGCAGGTTAGCACCTTCGAAATTACAATTAAAGCTTGATTAAAAAAGCCCCGTCAAAAGTATGACAAGGCTTTTAGTATTTTTTTAAAATATTGAGGATGAGAAAATTACTTATCCTTTGGGGCTTTTTTAGCGGAAGCCTTTTTCTTTTCAGTATCGTCGGCGTCTTCCGCAGGGGCTGCAGCTTTGGCCTTCTTTTCAGGCTTTGGTTCCTTGGCATCAGCGGCAGCGATATCTTCGGCACTTTTTTTCTTTTTGGGAGCCGCCTTGGTTACGGGTTTTTCTTTGCTTTCATCCCCGGCGGCTTCTTTTTTAGAGACTGTTTTGGCTGCTGATTCAGGCTTACCATCTTTGGTTTTTGCCTTGGTTTTCTTTTCGGAAGCTTTTTCTGTGTTTACTTTGGCTTCTTCCTTTTTATCAGCTTTAGCCGCCTTTGGTTTTGCTGATTCCCGCTTTTCATCACCTGCTGCGGGTTTGCTGGCGACTGCGCCTTTCCGCGATGCTGCATCAGATTTTGCTTTTTTCTTTTTGGTCTTCTTCTTGGTGTCCTGGGAGTATATCAGCTCAACCAGTGATACGGGAGCAGCATCACCGGGGCGGTGACCCAGTTTTACGATACGCGTGTAACCACCGGATACCGAGCCATACCTCTCGGCCGCGTGTTCAAATAATTTATGCACCACATCTTTTTCTCGCACAATGGCAAGGACCTGGCGTCGCGCATGCAAATCCCCTCTCTTGGCCAAGGTAATCAGATGATCGGCCCAGCGTCTCAGCTCTTTGGCTTTGGCCTCGGTCGTCTGTATTTTCTCATATTTAAACAATGATGTGACCATGTTCCTAAACATTGCTTTGCGGTGACTCGGGGTTTTATTTAGTTTCAGGACGGCTTTTCGATGTCTCATGGCACAAATTACTCTCCTTCTTCCTTAGCTTCCTCGGGCGGCGCGAATCCATCAAGTTTCATGCCAAGAGAAAGACCCATTTCGGTCAGAACCTCTTTGATTTCATTCAGAGATTTTCTGCCAAAATTTTTAGTTTTCAGCATTTCCGGTTCCGTTTTGCTGACCAACTGATAAATTTTATTTATATCCGCATTCTTCAGACAATTCGCACTGCGCACGGAAAGCTCAAGCTCCTCAACGCTCCGGTATAGATTTTCGTTAAACTGGGGGGACTGTTTGTGATCGTCTTCCCTGTCCTGTTGGGGCTCAAGCTGTTCATCGAAATTGATAAAGATCGTCACCTGTTCTTTTAAAATTTTTGCAGAATAGGCAACTGCATCTTCCGGAAGGATACTTCCGTCAGTCCAGACCTCCAGGCTGAGTTTGTCATAATCGGTGCGCTGACCCACCCGGGCATTGCCGACGGTGTAATTGACTCGCTTAATAGGCGAATATACGGCATCAATAGGTATGGTGCCGACGGGCGCATCCTCATCTTTGTTTGCTTCAGCCAGAGAATAGCCTTTGCCGACCTTAACTTCCATCACCATTTTTAAAACTGCTTTATCCGAAAGCGTCGCAATGTGCTGTTTGGGGTTAAGCACCTCGCATTTCCCATCATCGGTGATGATATCCCCGGCTGTAACTACGCCTTCTCCGCTGGCTTCGATCCGCACTAATTTGGGTTCTGGATCTGAGACGCGAAAACGCACTTCTTTCAAATTCAGGATAATCTCGGAGACATCTTCCAGAATTCCCTGAATTGTACTGAATTCATGCATGACGGCATCGAATTTGACCGATACAATAGCGGCGCCATACAGGGAAGAAAGAATAATTCTTCTCAAGCAGTTGCCGATCGTGATCCCAAATCCTCTCTCAAGGGGTTCACATACAAATTTACCATAGGATGGATTACTGGTAACCTGAACTTTTTCTGGCTTCATCAACTGTTGCCAGTTCATATACTTAAGTTCCTCTGACGGCATTTTCTTATCTCCTGACTATTTCAGGTTTTGATTTTCGACCGCAAGCCGCGGTCGCCCGGCCACGGTAATGATTGGTTATACTAAGTCTTTGTTATTTGGAAAGTAACATCAACTTTATGACTGATTAACACCCACCGGATGTGACACTACTTCGAGTAAAGTTCGACGATGAGCTGCTCCTGAATCGGCATTGTCAGATCCTCACGCAACGGAAAAGCCTTGACAACACCCTTCATACCATCTTTTTCGAGATCGAGCCACTGGGGAACACCCCGGCGAACCACTGCATCAAGGGATTCCTGAAGCGCCTGCATCTTTTTACTTTTTTCATGTACTTCAATGGTATCGCCCACTTTAACGATAAACGAGGGGATGTCGGTTCGTTTCCCATTTACCAAAAAGTGTCTGTGACGAACCAATTGTCGGGCCTGGGCACGCGAGTTGGCAAATCCCAGGCGATAGGCGACGTTATCGAGTCGACGCTCCAACAAGACCAGCAGGTTTGTACCGGTAATTCCGCGCTGCCCCTCCGCCCGTATAAAAAACAGGTGGAACTGCTTTTCGGAAAGAGCGTACATTCTTTTTACTTTCTGCTTTTCCCGCAACTGAATACCATAATCCGACGGTTTTCGGCCGCGACGTTCGCCGTGCTGCCCGGGCGGGTAACCCCGCCGATCAAAGGCGCACTTGTCAGAATAGCAGCGATCACCTTTTAGAAATAATTTAAGATTTTCCCGCCGGCATTGCCGGCAAACGGAATCTGTATATCGTGCCAAATTTTCCTCCCCTTTTTTAGTTAAATAGTTAATTGGTTGATTAGAAAATTAGTTTAAAGGAATTTTACTGAATTGACTATTTGACTATTCTCTAATCGACTATTCTGCTATTTGACTAATTTTCTATTTAACTAAATTAGACTCTGCGTCGTTTCGGCGGTCGACAGCCATTATGTGGAATGGGGGTGACATCTTTGATCATTACCACGTTGAAGCCGGTTGCCTGCAGCGCCCTCAATGCAGATTCCCGTCCCGGACCGGGACCTTTAACGTAGACTTCCACACTTCGCATGCCATGTTCCATGGCCTTTTTGGCCGCATCCTGAGCCGCCATTTGAGCGGCAAACGGCGTGCTCTTGCGTGATCCCTTAAATCCTTGAAGGCCTGAGCTGGACCACGAGACAACATTGCCCATCGAGTCGCTAATGGTTACAATCGTATTATTAAAAGTCGATTGAATGTGAACCACACCGTTGGCGACGTTCTTTTTTACCTTTTTTTTTATACTACGCGTCTTTTTAGCCATGAATTAGTTCCCAACCTATGTAATTGAGGAATTTAGATATCGTCAAATCGATAAGCCTATCGCCGGATACTTTTACTTTTTCGTCGCTCCGCCTTTTTTCTTAACGGCCGAGCGCTTAGGTCCCTTGCGTGTGCGTGCGTTTGTACTCGTTCGCTGCCCTCTGACCGGCAGCGATTTGCGATGGCGAAGTCCCCGATAACATCCAAGATCCATTAATCTTTTGATGTTCATGGATATCTCGGTACGCAGTTCACCTTCTACTTTGTAGCCATTGTCTATGGCTTTGCGGATATTATTTATCTGTTCTTCGGTCAAATCATCGGTTTTAGTATCTGGATCAATTTTAAGTCCGGAGAGTATACGCTGCGATGCAGTATTACCGATCCCATAGATGTAGGTCAGACCAACTTCTATCCGTTTTTTTCTGGGTAAATCAACCCCCGCAATTCTGGCCAAAACGTATCCTCCTCTATCCCTGTCTCTGTTTGTGTCGCTTATTTTCGCAATTGACCCGAACGACCCCTCTTCTTTTCACTATTTTGCATTTGGGGCATATCTTTTTGACGGATGCTCGAACTTTCATATTAGTTACTCCTTTTACGAATCATGCTTCATTCCCATTACTTTGACCGGTAAGTTATTCTTCCACGAGACAAATCATAGGGCGAAAGCTCTACCGTAACCTTATCGCCGGGCAGAATTTTGATAAAATGCATGCGCATTTTCCCGGAAATATGTGCGAGAACCTGGTGCTTGTTTTCCAATTCAACTTTAAACATGGCATTCGGTAAAGTTTCGAGGACTATCCCTTCCACTTTTATTGCCTCTTCTTTCGCCATTTAGAACTCCCGTCTCTCGCAGTTTGAAAATCAATCGAACGCTTGAGATAGCTTCTTCCAGTTCGATTCATTCAGATATGAGAAAACCCTCTAATTAAAATCGTCCCTTCATTTTGCCGCCACCTTTTTTTAAAAACCCTTCGTAATGCCGGCTGAGCATATGGGATTCCATTTGCGCCACCGTATCAATGGCCACACCAACGACGATAAGAAGGGCTGTACCTCCAAAATAAAACGGAACGTTAAATCTTGTAATAAGAATCGATGGCAGTACACAGACTGCCGATACATAAATAGCGCCGCCCAGAGTAATGCGGGTTAAAACCTTATCAATGTAATCGGCCGTACGCTTGCCCGGCCGGATGCCCGGGATGTAACCGCCGGCCTTTTTCATGTTGTCAGCCACATCCACCGGATTAAAGGTAACCGCGGTGTAAAAATAACAGAAGAAAAATATAAAACCGACGAACAGCAACTCATACACCATATTGCCGGGACGCATGGCGGCTGTGATTTTCTGAATCCACTCAATTTTAACAAAGCTGCCGATGGTCGCCGGAAACATGATAATTGAGGATGCAAAAATCGGCGGAATGACACCGGAAGTATTTATTTTCAGGGGCAGATGGGTACTCTGACCGCCGTACATCCGACGGCCTACCACCCGTTTGGCGTATTGCACCGGAATCCGGCGCTGTCCCTGTTCCACGAAAATAATAAAGCCGACAACAGCAACCATTAACACGACCAGAATTAGTATGGCAAATATTCCCATCTCCCCGGTCGACAACAAACGCACGGTATTGACACTTGCGGCCGGTAATCTGCAAACAATACCGGCAAATATAATCAGTGAAATACCATTGCCGACTCCGCGCTCGGTAATCTGCTCCCCCAGCCACATGATAAAAGCGGTGCCTGCCGTCAGGGTGATAACCGTCATCAAGCGAAACGCCCATCCCGGCAGCAGCACGACCGGCGATCCATCAGGAGCACTCATGCTTTCGAGTCCGACACTGATGCCAAAACCCTGGATTATACTTAATACGACCGTGCCGTAACGGGTATATTGAGTTATCTTTTTCCGTCCCTGCTCGCCTTCCTTTTTTAATTGTTCGAGATGGGGGATGACAACCGTCAGAAGCTGCAGGATAATCGAAGCACTGATATAAGGCATGATGCCGAGCGCGAATACCGAAAGCTTTTCAAAAGCGCCTCCTGAAAACATATTAAAAATTCCGAATATCGTGGCTTCAGCGGCCTTAAAAAAAGAAGCAAGCGCAACGCTGTCGATACCGGGAACCGGAACATGAACACCAATTCGATAGACAATCAGAAGTCCCAGTGTGAAAAGGATCCTCTTTTTTAATTCAGGTATTTTAAATATGTTCTGGAACCCGCCGCCGATCATTATATTACCTCAACTTTTCCACCAGCAGCTTCAATCTTTTCTCTGGCACTATTGCTGATCTGGTTTACTTTGACTTCCAGGGAATGCTTAATTTCACCGTGGCCCAGAAGCTTGATTCCATCCTGCTGACCTTTTACCAGCCCGGCCGCAACGAGGGCAGCCTCGTCAACGACGCTGCCCTTATCGAACTTGGCCAGATCGCGAACGTTTATGACAGCAATTTTTTTTCTGAATATATTGGCGAATCCATGTTTCGACAATCGGCGATGCAAAGGCATCTGGCCACCCTCATACCCGGGGCTGACCCCGCCGCCGGAACGCGAGTTAAGTCCTTTTGAGCCACGGCCGGCCGTCTTTCCTCTACCCGACCCCACACCCCGGCCAAGACGTCTGCGCCCGCCCCTGGATCCTGGTGCCGGTGATAATTCATTTAGCTTCATCAATTTTCTCCTCGGCTTTTACCAAATGAGAGACAACATTGATCATTCCTCGTATGGCAGGCGTATCCTGCAGCTCGACGGTTCGGTTGACCTTGGTCAGCCCCATTCCGCGCAAGACCTTACGATGCTTCTCAGCTCTTCCGATCATACTTTTCACGAGCGTAATTTTTAACATTCCAGCCATCTAAAATAGTTACCTTTCTGTTTTTCTGGTCTCTTGCCCCTGGTTTCCGGCCTCGACCCGGCAGCCAGCGACCCCTCTAAAGATCATCAACTCCGATACCGCGTCTTGCAGCCACCTGCTCCCGGCTTTCGAGTTGCCGAAGTCCCTGAATCGTAGCTTTAACCAGATTGTGCGGGTTATGCGAGCCCAGACACTTGGTAAGGATATTTTGAACGCCGACGGCCTCAAGCACGGCCCTCACCGCACCGCCGGCAATTACGCCGGTTCCTTGAGCAGCGGGCTTTAACAGCACTTTTCCGGCGCCGAATCTCCCAATCACTGCGTAAGGGATGGAGCCCTCGAGAAGCGATATGTTGACCATGCCCTTTTTGGCTTTTTCCACGCCTTTGCGGATGGCTTCGGGCACTTCCCCGGCTTTGCCGAGACCAAAACCAACTGAACCGTCGCCGTCTCCAACGACAACAATGGCGCTGAAACTAAAGCGGCGACCACCTTTGACAACTTTTGCCACTCGATTAATATGAACCACTTTGTCAATTAATTGAACTTCTTCATTATCGTGCTTAAACAAGCGCCTGTCTCCTTCGCTCCCAGAATAAAAATAAAGTCAACCCACTGCCCTAGAAAATCAAACCGGCCTCACGGGCGCCTTCTGAAAGGGATTTGATGCGACCGTGATATAAAAAACCATTACGATCAAATACGACTTCCTTGATTCCCTTGCCGAGCGCCCGCTGGCCGACAAGTTTGCCGACTAATTTTGCCGCTTCAACTTTGTTTTCGAATTTAGGCCCGCTGTGGGCTTCTTTGTCCCTGGTGGATGCTGCCGCCAGTGTATGACCTGCGGTATCATCCACGACCTGGGCATATGTATGCCTTGCACTTCGGAATACGCTAAGCCTTGGTCGCTGCATCGTTCCGAAGATTTTTTTTCTGATTCTCTTTTTTCTTTTTAAACGAGTTTTCTGCCGGATGTTGGTTGATCCCATTTTAATTTCCCCTAATCGTCATTCTACTTGGTTCCGGTCTTGCCGGCTTTTCTTTGAATATGCTCCTCGGCATACTTGATGCCTTTGCCTTTATAGGGTTCAGGCGGTCGAATTTTCCTGATGGCGGCAGCGGCTAAGCCGACTTTTTGCTTGTCGATCCCGGATAGTATAATGTTGTTGTTTTTTTCAACGGTTGCGGAAATTCCTTCAGGCAGATCGAAGGCAACAGGGTTTGAATATCCAACGTTAAGAACAACCTTTTTGCCGCTGAGCTCGGCGCGATATCCGATGCCGTTGATTTCCAACTTGCGTTCAAACCCCCGGCTCACACCGGTAATCATGTTGGCGACCAGGCTGCGGGTAAGGCCTTGCAACGCCCTGCTGTTTCTGTCTTCCGCAACCAAAGTCACATTCATGACGCCATCTTCAATCTTCAAATCAACCGCTGGATGGATGGCCTGGCTCAGTGTTCCCTTTTCGCCGGCGACGGTCAGAATCCGCCCCGAATATGATATTTTTGTTTTATCCGGTATTGAAATCGGTTTTTTGCCTACTCGAGACATGTGTTACTCTCCATATTTAGCTATTTACTACCACACGTGGCAGAGAATCTCTCCGCCGACTTTTTCTTGGCGCGCTTTTTTATCCGTCATGACCCCTTTTGAAGTGGAAAGAATCACGATGCCCATACCGTTGAAAACCGGTTTAATCTCTTTGCATCTCACGTAAACTCGCCTGCTGGGTTTACTGATACGTTTGAGTCCGTAAATCACATTGGATTGGCTCTCACCATATTTAAGGTAAACCCTCAAAATGCCCTGTTTACCGTCTTTTAAAAATTTATAGTTCCGGATAAACCCTTCGGTTTTTAAAATCTTGGCCACTTCAGTTTTTAAGGTCGAGCCGGGAATATCCACACTGTTAAATTTTGCTTTGGCCGCGTTGCGGATGCGGGTTAACATATCAGCCATTGGATCACTAATCGCCATTTTTTTCTCCTGTTACGGTATTAAATATTGCTCTAAGGGTTCGTTTCGAATAACCAGCTGCCGGTTACCAGTGACCGGCAGTCAGCGACCAGCAGTCAGCGGCCAGCAAACTGCCTACCAGCTCGATTTTGTCACCCCGGGCAGCTTGCCCTGTGAAGCAAAATTACGAAAGCAAATCCGGCAGACACCGAATTTTCTAATAAAGGCTCTGGGTCGACCACAAATCGGACATCTATTGTAGGACCTCACTTTAAATTTAGGTTTACTCATCGCTTTATTTCTAAGCGCCGTTTTTGCCAAATCGTCCTCCTAATTAGCTATAGGTTCCAAGATTTACCCGCCTCTGGCGGCTTGGAGCATCAGTTTTGAACCGCTGAACCCCGAACCTTAATTTTTAAAGGGCATGCCTAACAAGCGCAGAAGCTCCTTGCCTTCTTCGTCGGTTTTGGCACTTGTTACCACACTGATGTTAAGCCCCTTGATTCTGTCAATTTTATCGTAATCGATCTCCGGGAATATTATCTGTTCTTTGATACCCAGAGAATAGTTACCGCGGCCGTCAAATGCTTTGCCCGATATTCCTCTAAAATCGCGAACACGCGGAAGGGCGATGTTCACAAGTTTGTAAAAAAAGTCATACATGCGAATTCGCCGTAAAGTTACCATGCAACCGATGGGCATTCCTTCCCTTAGCTTAAAGGCAGCGATAGATTTTTTGGCTCGGGTTATGACCGGGTGTTGTCCGGCAATAAGTTGAAGTTCCGCAGAAGCCGAGTCCAGAATCTTGACATCCTGGATTGCTGCGCCCAGGCCCATGTTCAAGACAACTTTCTCCAGCCTGGGAACTTCCATGATATTCTTATACTTAAAAGTTTCTTTCAGTTTGGGAACGACTTCTTTAACATAAAATTCTTTGAGTTGTGACATTCTGATCCTCCGCCAAACGGTCCTATTTATCCAGCGCCTCTCCGCATTTCGCGCAGACTCGAACCTTTACCCCATCCTCCAGTCTTTGCATCTTAACACGAGAGGGCGTAACGCACTTGTTACACACCACCATAACATTGGACCATTGGATCGGCATTTCTTTTTCGATAATTCCGCCCTGTTTGTTCTGGGCGGACGGTTTACTGTGCCGTTTAACGATATTTATTTTTTCGACCAGGACTCGGCTTGTCTTGCGATTGACTTTCAATACTTTTCCGATCTTGCCCTTATCTTTGCCGACGATAACCTTAACTTTGTCATCTTTTTTTATATAACACCTAATCGCCATCATAATTAGTTTCTCCAAAATTCCTTTCGAATGACGAATGAAAAATGATTAATGACTAATAAGGGAATTCTGTCTTTTATATAAACTCTCAAAGACTCCATATTCATTCGTCATTCTTCATTCGTCATTAATCATTTACAATACTTCCGGTGCCAGTGATATGATTTTCATAAACCGCTTGGCGCGCAGTTCCCTGGCAACAGGGCCGAAAATACGGGTTCCGATGGGCTCGCGGGCGGCATTGATCAGCACCGCGGAGTTATCATCAAAACGTATACAGGAACCATCCGGACGTCTGATTTCTTTCTTGGTTCGCACAATCACGGCCTTGACCACATCCCCTTTTTTCACCTTTGCATTCGGTATGGCTTCTTTGACCGAAACAACTATGATGTCCCCAATCGATGCATACCGTCTGCGGGATCCGCCAAGAACTTTAATGCAGTAGAGCACTTTGGCCCCTGAATTATCAGCCACGGTTAATCGTGTTTCTGCCTGAATCATTTTCTTTATATCCCTTTAAGATCAAACAGCTTTTTCAACAATTTTAATTACCCGCCACCGTTTCGATTTGCTTAGCGGACGGGACTCGGAAATCAGCACCCTGTCACCAATCTGACAATCATTGCGGCCGTCATGGGCCGCAAATTTGCTGCGTCGTCTCATTATTTTATGGTACATTTTATGTCTCACCAGTCGTTCAACCACCACGCTGACTGTCTTGTCCGCTTTGTTGCTGACTACTGTCCCGATCATTTGTCTTTTGGTTCCACGTTCTTTCATGGCAGTCACTATTCGCTATCTTTCTTTGGGTTTAAGGCGTCTTCTCGAATGAAGGTTTTTAGCCTCGCAATATCTCTCTTCGTCTGTTTCATTTTCTGCGGATTTTCAAGCTGTCCGATTTCATGTTGAAACCGCAGATTAAACAGCTCCTCTTTCAGATCAGAAACTTTCTGATGCATTTCCGCGAGGTTCAAGTCTCTAATCTCACCGGTTTTCATATGCCATCGCTCCTCTCGACAAATTTTGTCTTCACGGCAAGCTTATGGGAAGCCAACCGCAAGGCCTCCCGGGCTATTTCCTTGGAAACCCCTTGCATTTCATAGAGAATTCTGCCGGGACGTATGACGGCTTCCCATCCTTCCGGTGCGCCTTTTCCCTTGCCCATCCTGACTTCAGCAGGCTTTTTCGTAAACGGCTTAGCGGGAAAAATTCGAATCCAGATACGCCCCCCCCTCTTTATATGCCGGGTCATCGCAATACGGGCCGCTTCAATTTGTTTAGCGCTGATCTTGCCGCACTCGGTGGCCTGTAGACCGAATTCACCAAAATTCAATGTACATCCACGCCGGGCTATCCCCTTCATCCGGCCTTTTTGTACCTTTCGGAACTTTACTTTTTTAGGGCTAAGCATAAAATTACTCCTACTACAAGTTGCGAATTGCGGGTTGCGGGTCATTTTGGTTCCGTCGTTCAACCCCGCAACTCGCAACGCGCAACATTGTTCTACCAGTTAATTAGAAAGCCGATGATATTAATCTGCGCTCAGCGTTCTTTCGCCATGGTTAGGCCGATTCCATCTCCATCTGATCTTTCTTTAAGATCTCTCCCCTAAAAATAAAAACTTTGACCCCAACGATACCGTAAGTGGTACGAGCCTCGGTAACTCCGTAATCAATATCAGCCCGGAGCGTATGCAACGGTACGCGACCTTCGCGGTACCACTCAGTGCGTGCCATTTCAGCACCTCCCAATCGACCGGAGCAAATAATTTTGACGCCTAACGCGCCAAACCGCATGGCCGATGAAACCCCCCGTTTCATTGCACGCCGGAAGGCAACTCTTCTGACTATCTGTAAGGCCACATTTTCGGCTACCAGCTGGGCTTCTATTTCCGGTTTTCTGATCTCCTGAATGTCGATCAAAATTTCATGGGAAGTCATTTTTTCGAGTTCTTTTTTAAGCGTCGATATTTCAGCACCTTTTTTACCAATCACAATTCCCGGTCTGGAAGTAAAAATGCGCAACCGGACCCGCCGGGATGAACGCTCAATTTCAATCCGGGACACACCCGCGTGGTAAAGCTTCTTTTTAATAAATGTGCGCAGCTTATGGTCTTCCAGAATATATTGGGCATAGTTTTTTCCACCGAACCACCGGGATTCCCAGGTCTTAACAATCCCCAATCTTATTCCTATTGGATTTACTTTCTGGCCCAAGCTCTACCTCCTTTGTTAAGCCTAAATCTCTTCAGCTAAAGTAACTGTAATGTGACTGGTTCTTTTCAATACACGCGCTCCCCGGCCCCTGGCTCTTGCTTTAAACCGTTTCAGGGTCGGCCCCTGGTCGGCGGTGATGTTTCGAATAACTAGCAAATCAATATCAATATCCGCAATTTGGTCCGCATTGGCAACGGCGGAACGAATAACCTTTTCCAGAATGCTCGCGGCTTTCTGGGGCATAAACTTAAGCTTCTGTAGCCCGCTCTCCACAGGTTTGCCCTTTAGGTCGCCCGCCACCTTGCGAACTTTTTGGTGCGAGACGCGAACATATTTCGATACGGCTCTAACCTCCATTGTTCCTATCCTCTTCCGGCCCTTATCGGGTTTGTTCTATCAATTATTTTGCCACGAAAATGTGTTCTATATTTAAAATATACTGTATCGGTTCCTGTCGGCCACCTGCCTGCCCGCCGCAGCCCGAAGGGCGAAGGAGGGACTCCTGAAACCAACCTTCGTGGATTACTTTTTCAATTTAGACTTCTTATCTCCGGAATGCCCGTAAAACGTGCGGGTCGGCGAGAATTCACCCAATTTATGGCCGACCATATTTTCAGAGATAAACACCGGCACAAATTTGCGTCCATTGTGAACGGCGACTGTCACGCCAACCATTTCCGGGACGATGGTTGAACGTCTGGACCACGTTTTGATGACTCTGCCGCTGCGGGACTCCTGAGCCATCAGCACCTTGTTCATAAGCTTCGGTTCAATATATGGACCTTTTTTTAGCGATCGTGGCATAAATACTCCAGCATGGGTAGCTATATGTTATCTGTTATTGGTAATTGGAAACGCTTCCGACCTGCTCAATAAGTCATCGCGATTTTTTTGTTCGCTTTTTAACGATCAAACGATCACTGCTCTTATTCTTGCGAGTCTTGTAGCCCTTGGAGGGCACCCCCCATGGACTGCACGGATGACGTCCACCGGAAGATCGCCCTTCACCGCCTCCCATGGGATGATCAACCGGATTCATGGCAACTCCCCTGACCCTGGGCCGCTTTCCCAGCCATCTTTTGCGGCCGGCTTTACCCAGATGGATGTTCTCATGGGCGACATTGCCCAGTTGACCGACGGTAGCCTTGCAGTTCATCAGAACCATCCGGACCTCGCCCGACGGCAGTTTGATTAAAGCATATCGATCTTCCTTTGCCATCAGTTGGGCATATGTGCCGGCGCTTCTGACAATTTGGCCGCCTTTACCCGCACGCAGTTCAATGTTATGAATCTGGGTTCCCAGGGGAATATTGCTCAGGGGCAGCGTATTGCCCGGTTTAATGTCGGCGTTCGGCCCCGACTCTATGACATCATTCACCTTAAGATTTAACGGTGCCAGAATATAACGTTTTTCGCCGTCAACGTAGTGCAGCAATGCAATGCGGGTTGAACGATTCGGATCATATTCGATTGAAGCCACTTTGGCCGGGATACCAATTTTATCGCGTTTAAAGTCGATTATTCTGTAGTGCCGTTTATGGCCGCCACCGCGATGTCTGCAGGTAATGCGTCCTCTGGCATTGCGCCCACCTGTTTTTTTAATGGCTTTCAGCAGCGTCTTTTCCGATGTGGTTGTCGTTATCTCTTCAAAAGAGGAGTAAGTTTGAAAGCGACGCCCCGGAGATGTCGGTTTTACCTTTCTTATAGCCATCTTATGCTCCTATACACCTTCGAAAAAATCTATCCGCTCGCCGGGCATCAACTTTACGATCGCCTTTTTCCAATCCCGGCGTTTGCCGGTGATCCGACCTCTTTGTTTGATTTTACCCGTTACTTGCATCGTTTTGACGGCTGCGACGCGGACATTGAATATGGATTCAATCGCCTGTTTAATTTCAATTCGATTGGCCCTCCGGTCCACCTCAAAAGACAGTTGATTGTTCAGTTCTTTCTGAATACTGGTCTTTTCGGTGATCAGGGGCCTGATGATAACCTCGTGCGAAATCATGCTTGCAGCCTCCCCTCAATATTTTTTACCGCAGGCTCCAGCAATACCAACGTCTGGTATTTAAGAATGTCATAGACGTTCAGGCCTTCACTTCTGAGCACTTTTATATTGCGGACGTTTCTGGATGAAATTTCCAAATTTTCATTGTTTTCATCGGTGACGATCAGAGCAGAGTTGAGATTGAGGGTATTCAATACTCCGACAAACTCTTTGGTTTTAATCTCTTCGAGCTCGAAGCGGTCCAAAACCACCAGTTCTTTCTGATTCAATTTGCTGCTTAGCGCCATTTTTAGCGCCAGCTTTTTGACCTTTTTGGGAACCTGATATTTATAATTTCTCCCATCAGGCCCGAAAACGACTCCACCGCCACGCAATAGAGGGGATTTGATATCGCCACGACGTGCCCGGCCTGTACCTTTCTGGCGATACAGTTTTCGCCGGCTGCCTTTGACATCGCCGCGGTGTTTGACGGCGGCGGTACCTGCCCGCCGGTTGGCCAATTGCATCATCACGACTTCATGCAAAACACTTGATTTGACAGGCACGCTGAATACGTCATCTGCAAGATCAACCTGCGAGATCGCTTTGCCTTTTACATTTTGGACATCTAGGACCGGCATACGCTTCCTCATCCATAATCTTGGATCCCGTTAGAGGATCAATTATTCTTATTTAAATTTAAGTTTATTGACGGCCATCAGGCCGGATTCGGCCCCTGGTACCGCACCTTTTATCAGAATCAAATTATCGTCCGGGCGGATATCAACGATCTCCAGGTTGCGTATCGTTTTACGATCATTGCCGTATCGACCCGGCATTTTTTTTCCTTTGGCAACCCTCGATGGCCAGGCACTGGTACCGATGGAGCCAGGTCGGCGGATATTATGACTGCCGTGCGTCATGGGCCCCCGGTGAAAGCCGTGGCGCTTGATAACACCCGCAAAGCCACGGCCTTTTGTCGTACCGACGACTTCAACGCGATCGCCCACCTTGAACATATCAACCGTAATTTTCTGACCGAGGTTGTACGCGCCCGGATTTTCAACCATAAATTCTCTAAGATATCGAAAGCATTGGTCTCCGCTTTTTTTAAAATGACCCTGCAGCGGTTTTTTTACCCGGGATTTCCGTTTCTCTCCGAAACCTAACTGCAAGGCATCGTATCCGTCCGTGGCCTTGGTCTTTATCTGAGTCACCACGCAGGGACCGGCTTCGATCACAGTCACCGGTATATGCAGTCCCTTGGAATTGAAAAATCCGGTCATTCCCAATTTTTTTCCCAACAGTCCTCTACTCATAGCCCAACATATCCCTTTTACACAGCAATTTTATGATTTCATTGCCTCTGCCGAAGACAGGGCTTTATTTATCAATGGTGACGGGAACCAAGAATTTAAGGATTTGGAATCAATCTTTACGCCCCGGGCCGTTACTTTCCAAATCCTTCGATGAGGATGGCAAGTTAGAGCTTTATTTCAACATCGACACCCGGTGATAAATCCAGTTTCATCAGAGCATCCACAGTTTGCTGAGTGGGCTCAAGGATGTCGAGCAGTCGTTTGTGTGTCCGCATTTCGAATTGTTCACGAGATTTTTTATCAATGTGCGGGGAACGCAAAACACAATACTTGTTAATACGGGTCGGCAACGGGATCGGCCCTACAACTTTGGCACCGGTTTTTGAAGCCGTATCAACAATATCTGACGCTGATTGATCCAGAAGCTTGTGATCGTAAGCCTTGAGCCGGATCCTGATCTTGGTATTCGTTATCATTAGTTTCCGTCTTTCCTTTATTCGATAATTTCACTGACGACGCCGGCGCCCACCGTACGACCACCTTCGCGCACCGCAAAACGCACTTCCTTCTCCATGGCAATCGGCGTTATCAACTGCGCCTCTATCGTTACATTATCGCCGGGCATCACCATCTCCACGCCTTCCGGTAACGTTAATATCCCCGTCACATCCGTGGTCCGAAAATAAAACTGCGGCCGATATCCACTGAAAAACGGCGTGTGCCGACCGCCTTCCTCTTTGCTCAATATATATACCTCGGCCTTAAACTTCGTGTGCGGCGTAATCGTGCCCGGAATCGCTACCACCTGGCCTCGCTCAACTTCTTCGCGCTTGGTGCCCCGCAACAATACCCCGATGTTATCTCCCGCCTGGCCTTCATCCAACAGCTTGCGAAACATCTCAACACCCGTGCACACCGTCTTTAACGTCGGGCGTATCCCCACGATCTCTACCTCGTCGCCCACGTGGATGATACCGCGCTCAACCCGGCCCGTCACTACCGTCCCGCGTCCCGATATGCTGAATACATCCTCGATCGGCATCAAAAACGGCTTGTCCACATCTCGCTGCGGCTCCGGTATAAACGAATCAATCGCATCCATTAACTCAAATATGCACTTGGCCTCCGCACTATCAGCATCATCGCTTTCCAGGGCCTTTAACGCACTGCCGCGCACAATCGGCGTGTCATCGCCCGGAAACTCATACTTGTCCAGCAACTCGCGCAACTCCAACTCCACCAGCTCGATGAGCTCCTCATCGTCGACCATGTCGCACTTGTTTAAAAACACCACGATCTGCGGCACTCCCACCTGACGGGCCAGCAATATATGCTCGCGCGTCTGAGGCATCGGACCATCATCGGCTCCCACCACCAGTATCGCTCCGTCCATCTGCGCCGCACCCGTGATCATGTTCTTGATATAGTCCGCATGACCCGGACAATCCACATGGGCATAGTGCCGATTGGCCGTCTGATACTCCACGTGCGCTGTGGCGATCGTTATCCCGCGCTCCTTTTCCTCCGGGGCCTTGTCGATCTGGTCAAACGGCACAAATTCCGCCTGCCCCTTTAACCCCAGATGCTTGGTGATCGCCGCCGTTAACGTCGTCTTACCATGATCAATATGCCCGATTGTCCCTACGTTGACATGCGGCTTGGTCCGCTCAAACTTTGCCTTGGCCATATTCCCGTCCTCCCCTTTTAGAAATACATAGGGCATCTAATTGAAATATATGCCCTAGAATTTTTATCGTTCAAAATTTAAATCATCCCTACCAGCGGAAGTGAGCAAAGGCTTTGTTGGCCTCCGCCATTTTGTGGGTATCTTCCCTTTTCTTAACCGATGCACCCCGGTTGTTGGCGGCATCCATAAGTTCTGCTGCAAGTTTATTGGCCATGCCCTTTTCGGGTCGCTTGCGAGCGAATCCGATGAGCCACCTGATACCAAGTGCGGTTCTCCGTGAGGGGCGGATTTCAGTGGGAACCTGGTAGGTTGAACCACCCACCCGTCTTGATTTTACTTCGATCATCGGACGCGCGTTTTCAACCGCTTTTTCGAAAAGCTTCAGCGGTGATTCCTTGGTTTTTTCTTTCATGAGATCAAAAGCATCATAGAAAATTGATTCGGCTGTACTTTTTTTGCCTTCTTTCATAATACAATTAATGAACTTTGAGACCAGTTTACTGTCGTATTTGGGATCAGAAACTACCGGTCGCTCTGGGACTTCTCTTCGTCTTGGCATACATGCACCACTGTCTGTTAATAGTTATTTGTTATCCGTTATTTGTATTAGAACGACAGAATTCCTTAATTCGATCCACCTGCGGCGGATCCGCCTCAGGAGGATTCCGCATTCGACATTCGTCATTCTTCTACTTGGGTCGTTTTGCGCCGTATTTTGAGCGACCCTGTTTGCGGTCTTCGACACCTAAAGTGTCCAGCGTTCCGCGAACGATATGATATCTCACGCCCGGCAGGTCCTTGACCCGCCCTCCGCGAACCAGGACCACCGAGTGTTCCTGAAGGTTGTGCCCGATGCCTGGAATATAGGCAGTTACTTCAATACCGGTGGTCAGCCGGACACGGGCAACTTTCCGTAAAGCGGAATTCGGCTTTTTAGGAGTTGACGTATAGACACGGGTACAAACCCCCCTTTTCTGGGGTGCGCCCTTGAGGGCCGGGGTATTGGATTTCGATTTTATCCGCCTCCGACCTTTTCGGATTAATTGATTAATTGTCGGCATGTTCTCCTCATTTTCCGGGTGAATCCGGTTAAAAATTCATGGTGCAGCAAAATGTTGATATGTATACATGAACCGGAATAATGTCAAGCACTTTATTGCAATTTCAATTGAATTTTTATGGTTTCTATTCATTGCAATTTCTGGCTGCCACCCTTCAAGGAACAGATCCATCTTATTTTGGCAAACGCCGGTTGATCATCACGACGTTTTCGCAACCTCAACGTCAACGTCGTTATACGCTGACAAGCCGGTTCCAGCGGGGATTAACCTTCCCATAATCACATTTTCTTTCAACCCCCGAAGGCTGTCGACGGATCCGGCAATGCTTGCATCGGTGAGCACTTTGGTCGTCTCCTGAAACGATGCCGCGGAAATAAAGCTGTCGGTGCTCAAAGAGGCCTTGGTAATTCCAAGAATCAGGGATTCGGCCACTGCCGGTTGCCCCCCCTTTTCGATGACGGCTCGGTTGGCGTCTTCAAATTTGATCTTATCAACCTGTTCTTCCATGATAAAATTCGTATCACCCACACTGGAGACTTTAACCCGCCTCATCATCTGGCGCACGATTACCTCAATGTGTTTGTCATTAATTCGCACACCTTGCAGTCGGTAGACTTCCTGAACTTCATCCACGAGATAGCGCGCCAGAGAGACCTCCCCTTTGATGCTGAGGATATCCTGGGGAATCGCAGACCCGCCGATGAGCGGTTCACCGGCCCTGATGTAGTCACCCTCATAAACGTTGATATGTTTGCCCCGGGGGATGAGATATTCTTTCTTTTCACCGACATCCACCGGGGTTACCGTCACCTTCTGCTTGCCTTTCTTGGTGCTCTTAGCAATTGATACATAACCGTCTATTTGGCTGAGCACCGCGATCTCTTTGGGCTTGCGTACTTCAAAAAGCTCCGCCACCCGGGGCAGACCACCGGTGATGTCCTTGGTTTTGGTGGTGGCCCGGGGCAATTTGGCAACGACATCGCCGGCTTTAACTGAATTTCCCTCTTCAACCAGTAAAATCGCATTGATTGGAAGGATGTAACGCGCGACTCCGGACGAATCGGGAAGCTTGGCAGTCTTGTGGTCTTTGTCTTTAATTGAAATCCGGGGCCGTTCGTCAACATTTTTCGATTCGATGATCGTATGGCTGGATTTACCGGTAACGGGGTCCACTTTTTCCTGCATGGTTTTACCAATGGCAATATCGCCGAATTTAACCGTTCCGTCCACCTCAGAAAGAATCGGAGTTGTAAACGGATCCCAGGTCGCGAGCAAATCGCCGGCTTTCACTTTCTGACCGTCCTTAACCTGCAGATGAGCGCCGTAAATTACCGGAAAGCTTTCCAGTTCACGACCGCCTTCACTTAAAATGGTAAATTTACCGCCGCGTCGGTTCATGACGACAAATTGCTTCTCAGAATTATTGGCCACCTTCAGATCAACAAATTGAATACGGCCATTGACTCTGGCCCTAATGTCGGCCTGTTCCACGCGGCGACTGGCGGTACCGCCAATATGAAATGTTCTCATGGTCAGCTGGGTGCCGGGCTCCCCGATGGACTGGGCAGCCAGAATACCGACGGCCTGTCCGGTTTCCACCGCTCGGCCGTGCGACAAATCCCGACCGTAGCATTTGGAACACACGCCGTTTTTTGCCCTGCAGGTCAACACCGAACGGATCTTAAGACTGGCCAAACCGGCCTCTTCAATTTGATCCACCAGATGTTCGTCGATTTCTTCCCCACTACGGCACATAACTTCTTCGGTGAAAGGATCGATAATATCTTCGACGGCCACACGCCCCAGTACCCGTTCACCCAGACGCTGGATAATTTCACCGCCTTCCATCAAGGGTTCGACTTCAACCCCCATCATCGTGCCGCAGTCTCTTTCGAGCACCACACAGTCCTGGGCCACATCCGCCAGACGCCTGGTCAGATAGCCCGAGTTCGCCGTCTTTAAGGCGGTATCGGCCAGTCCCTTGCGGGCCCCGTGGGTTGAAATAAAATATTGCAGCACCGACAGCCCTTCACGGAAATTGGCGACAATGGGAGTCTCGATGATCTCACCGGAAGGTTTGGCCATCAAACCACGCATGCCGGCCAGCTGACGCATCTGATCTTTGCTTCCCCTGGCACCGGAATCCGCCATCATAAAAATAGGATTGAAGCTTTCTTCATTGACCGGAGCGCCTTTTTTAACCCGGGCTGTCGTGCTTTTCCGATCTGCTGCCGGGGCCAATTTCATGGCCTCCATCATTTCGTTGGCAACATCGTCAGTGGCCTTGGCCCAGATGTCCACCACCTTGTTGTACTTTTCGCCCTGGGTGATAAGGCCCTCGGTGTACTGCCGGCCTATTTCAGTCACCTGTTTTTCAGCCTTTTTCAGGATAGCCGGCTTGCTTTTCGGGGTGATCATGGCGTCAATGGATATGGACAGCCCGCTCTGGGTTGAGTATTTATAGCCCAGGTCTTTTAACCGATCCGACAAAATGACCGTGGCTTTGGGCCCAAGGTTGCGGTAAACGTAGTCCACCAGCTCAAGCAGGGTCTTTTTGTTCATGACATGATTGACGATGTCAAACGGAATGGCCGGCTGTTTCTCGACTACCTCGAAGAGATGATAATTTCCATCGGCATACAGGGCATTTTTGCTGTGCTCCCCGGGGTTGAGAGAATAAAGGGCATCCACCTCGGCATCCGAACAACCGAAAACGCCTTTGAATTCGTTGAATGTAAGGTTGCCGATCAGGCCGTCTTGGTCTTTGTCAGGGGCCTGGGAATATTCATGCACCAGGTCCGAAAAAACGTCTCCCGCTGTGAGCCGATCCAGGATCAGTTTGGCCTCATCTTCCGTCGATACCCGAATGTGCCGCATCTGCACAATGTCGACCTTGGGTATGATTTCCCACAGCAACACCCTGCCGACGGTGGTATCATGGCGTTTGCCCTGCATCCGCATCGTGATGGTGGCATGCAAATCGGCCGCACCGGAATCATATGCGATTCGGACTTCTTCTGGATTGGCGAAGATTTGGCCTTCGCCACTGCTGCCGGCTATGGCGCGGGTCATATAATAAATCCCCAGCACGATATCCTGGCTCGGAACGATGATGGGGCTGCCGTTGGCCGGCGACAGAATGTTGTTGCTGGACAGCATCAGCACCCGGGCTTCAATTTGGGCTTCGACGGACAGCGGAACATGCACGGCCATCTGGTCGCCGTCAAAGTCGGCATTAAATGCGGTACAGACAAGGGGATGCAGCTGCAAAGCCTTGCCCTCGATGAGAATTGGCTCAAAGGCCTGGATTCCCAACCTGTGAAGCGTCGGGGCGCGGTTTAGCATAACAGGGTATTCTTTGACGACCTCGTCCAGGGTGTCCCAGACTTCAGGAGTCTCGCGCTCCACCATTTTCTTAGCGCTTTTGACGGTGGACACCAGGCCCTTTTGCTCGAGCCGGTAGTAAACAAAGGGTTTGAACAGCTCCAGCGCCATCTTTTTGGGCAATCCACACTGGTGAAGCCTCAAATCCGGTCCCACCGTAATAACGGTACGCCCCGAATAGTCAACCCTTTTTCCCAGCAGATTCTGACGAAATCGTCCCTGTTTGCCTTTGAGTGTGTCACTCAGCGATTTCAAGGGGCGTTTGTTGGTCCCGGTAATAACGCGGCCGTGGCGACCGTTGTCAAGCAACACATCGACGGACTCCTGCAACATTCGTTTTTCATTGCGTACGATAATATCAGGCGCTTTTAAATCGATCAGCCGTTTCAAACGATTGTTACGATTGATGACCCGCCGGTAAAGATCATTCAGATCAGATGTGGCAAAACGCCCGCCCTCAAGCGGCACAAGGGGACGAAGATCCGGCGGCAAAACCGGAATCACATCCATGATCATCCAGGCCGGATCAACGCCTGATTTTCGGAAGGCATCGACAATTTTAAGCCGCTTGGCAAGCTTCTGGCGTTTGGCCACAGATCCGGTTTCGCGGATATCCACGCGAAGTTCGTTGTAGAGCTCATCCAGATTGATGCTTTCCAGCAGGATTTTGACGGCCTCGGCACCGATACCGGCTTCGAACTTGTTGCCATAGGTTTCCTGGGCTTCCATGTATTTGTCATCCGACAGCAGTTGCCCTTTGCTCAGCGGTGTGTCTTTGGGATCCAGCACAATATAGCTGTCAAAATAAAGCACCTTTTCCATGTTTTTGAGCGTCAGATCAAGCAAATTACCGATTTTGCTGGGCAGGCTTTTCAAAAACCAGATGTGTGAAACCGGCGTGGCCAGTTCAATGTGGGCCATGCGCTCTCTTCGCACCTTGGATTGAATAACTTCAACGCCACATTTCTCACAGATAACGCCTCTGTGCTTCATGCGTTTGTATTTACCACAGTTACACTCATAGTCTTTGGTGGGGCCGAAAATCTTTGCACAGAAAAGACCGTCACGTTCCGGTTTAAAGGTACGATAATTAATGGTTTCAGGTTTTTTAATCTCTCCATGGGACCATTTCCGAATTTGTTCCGGTGATGCCAACGCAATTCGAATCGCTCTATACCGTTTCGGATCCATCGGTTTAGCAAAGAAATCATAAAGAGTTTCCATGGTTTATTCCTATTTGGGGTTTAATTGGTATCTAGTGTTTGGTGTGATGAATTCGGTTTTTCACGAATTCATCATTCAGCCTCTTCCTGCAGGGCGATATCGAGGCCCAGGGCCTGCAATTCCTTGGTCATAACTCTGAAAGACTCTGGAATGCCCGGCTCCAGAACGTTCTGACCCTTGACGATTTTCTCATACATGCGGGTCCGGCCGGCCATATCATCTGATTTGACGGTTAAAAACTCCTGCAGGGCATATGCGGCACCATAGGCTTCCATGGCCCAGACTTCCATTTCCCCGAGGCGTTGTCCGCCGAATTGAGCTTTGCCGCCCAGAGGCTGTTGGGTCACCAGTGAATAGGGCCCGATGGAACGGGCATGAATTTTATCGTCAACCAGATGATGCAGTTTCATCACGTACATCGTTCCGACGGTAATCTTCTCGTCGAAGGGATCTCCGCTGCGACCGTCGTAAAGGGTGGCCTGACCGGTTGTCTCCAGACCGGCCTCTTGCAGCAGATCTTTAATTTCATCCTCTTTGGCGCCGTCAAAAACCGGCGTGGCCATGTGGACGCCGTCTTTGTAATAAGATGCGAAATTGATCAGACCTTCATCGTCCATGGCGCTGATCTTTTTACTATCCGACGGATCCGTAAAAATTTTCTTCAGTTTTTCCCTCAAGGCTTTCGTTTTCTGTTCTTGAAGCAGCCCGTTCAGCTGGTCGCCTAGACCCTTGGCTGCCCACCCCAGATGGATTTCCAGGACCTGGCCGACATTCATACGCGAAGGCACTCCGAGAGGATTCAAGACCATATCGACCGATCGGCCATCTTCGAAATAAGGTAAATCCTCAAGGGGAAGAACCCTGGACACAACACCTTTGTTGCCATGACGGCCGGCCATTTTGTCGCCCACCGAAAGCTTGCGTTTCACCGCCACATAAACTTTGACCATTTTGATGACACCGGGCGGCAGGTCATCACCTTTTTCGTAGCGCCCCACCTGCTGCTCAAAGGCCAGCCGGCAGAGTTCGCATTGGTCCCGATAGCGTTCCAATATTTCGTGCACCTGCTGGGTTACCTGGGGATCCTTTAAAACAATCCCTTCAAGATGCAGGATCGAAATCTTGGCCAGGGTTTTGGCGTCAATCTTGGCGCCGTTGGCAATGAGAACCTTTTTGCCCTTTTTCAGGGGCGCATAGACTTTTTTCCCGGTCAGCAACGCCTCAAGTTGAAATCTGACGACGTCGGCAACCACTTTAAGTTCATCGTCCCGATCATTTTCCAGGGCAGCGATCTCCTCATCTTCGATAAGACGCGAACGATCGTCTTTTTCAATACCCCTTCTTGAGAAGACTTTGGCATCGATAACAACACCCTGCACACCCGGCGGCACCCGCAGAGAGGTATCTTTAACATCACCTGCTTTTTCCCCGAAAATGGCACGCAGAAGTTTTTCCTCCGGAGAAAGCTGGGTTTCCCCCTTGGGCGTAATCTTGCCGACCAGAATGTCTGCCGGTTTGACTTCAGCACCCAGGCGGATAATTCCACTTTCATCCAAATCCTTTAATGCCTCCTCTCCAACATTAGGAATATCCCTGGTGACTTCCTCTTTGCCAAGTTTGGTATCCCTGGCAACCACTTCAAATTCTTCGATGTGCACCGAAGTATAGACGCCGTCCCTAACGAGTGTTTCGCTGACCAGAATCGAATCCTCAAAATTGTAACCGCCCCAGGGCATAAAGGCCACGGTTACATTCTTGCCCAGCGCCAGTTCCCCCTGCTCGGTGGCAGGCCCGTCGGCAATTATCTGCCCGGCAGTTACCCCCTGGCCTTTTTTGACAATCGGACGGTGGTTAAAGCAGGTATTCTGGTTGGACCGGATAAATTTTGAGAGGCTGTAGATGGACACATCCTTTTCATTGGGATCATCAGAAGGATCGTGTTTTAGTACAATGCGAGAGGCATCAACATCCACCACGACACCATCACGCTTGGCAACGACGGCCACACCGGAATCTTTGGCAACCACTTCCTCGATTCCTGTACCAACCAAAGGTGCCTGGCTCATTAGCAGCGGCACCGCTTGACGCTGCATGTTTGAACCCATCAAAGCGCGGTTGGCGTCATCGTTTTCAAGAAAGGGAATCAAAGATGCGGAGACACTTACCAACTGGTTGGGGGAAATATCCATCAGCTCGATGTCTTCGCGTTTGACCATCGTAAACTCACCGGCAACCCGCGAGGTTACCATGGGATTGACGTATTTACCTTTTTCATTGACCGCCGCGTTCGCCTGGGCAATCGGCTGCTCCTTTTCTTCGAAGGCGTCCAGAAATTTAACCGCCTGCGTGACCGTGGCTTTTTCAACCACCCGGTAGGGAGTTTCAATAAAACCATAGTCGTTTACCCGGGCATAGGTGCTCAATGATACAATCAGGCCGATGTTGGGCCCTTCCGGCGTCTCAATCGGACAAATTCGTCCGTAGTGCGAGGGATGAACATCCCGGACCTCAAAGCCGGCGCGCTCCCGGGTAAGCCCACCGGGTCCCAGGGCACTCAGCCGCCGTTTGTGGGTCGTCTCTGACAGGGGGTTGGTCTGGTCCATAAATTGCGACAACTGGCTGGTTCCGAAGAATTCTTTGACGACCGCCGAAACCGGCTTCGGATTCACGAGATCATGGGGCATGAGAGCATCCACTTCCTGCAGACTCATGCGTTCCTTGATGGCCCGCTCCATGCGTACCAATCCGATACGATACTGGTTCTCCAACAGCTCGCCCACCGCCCGCACGCGACGGTTTCCCAGGTGGTCGATGTCATCAACGACACCCTGGGTATCTCTTAGCTCAATCAGTGCCTTGGCGGTCATCAAAATATCCTCTTTGCGGAGAATATTTAAATCAATTTCACTTCTGATGCCCAATCGCTGGTTGATTTTCAACCGCCCCACGCCGGAAAGATCATAGTAGGTAGACTTGAAAAACAGGTTGTCGATGAAATCCTGAGCCACTTCAGGGGTGGCCGGATTACCCGGTCTGAGGCGGCGATAAATTTCAATTAAGGCTTCTTCTTTGGTCGCAACTTTATCCATCAGAAGGGTTTTGCGGATTGAATGGCCAGCACTGACACCGTCGATAAAAAGCAGGTCAAATTCATTGATACCGGCTTCGCTAAGCTTTGCCAGAGTTTCTTCATCGACTGTATCATTAGCTTTTACAAGAACCTCGCCGCTTTTGGGGTCTGCAATACTGAAGGCAAAGGCCCGTTCGATGACTTCATCCAAATTTATCGAAATCAGGTCAGCCTTTGCTGCACTCAGGCGTTTGATGGCCCGCTGCCCAAAAATGCGACCTTTTTTCACAAGAACATCACCGGTTTCAGGGTCTTTTACGTCTTTACTCGCTCGCTGCGCCTTTAGAAAATCCGGATTGAACTTCTTGTAGAATTTTTTACTGCGTACGATGATTTTTTCTGATTTATAAAAATAGGATAAAAGATCTTCAACCGTGTAACCAAACGCCTTGAAAAGGATGGTGACGGGAAACTTCCGCCGCCGGTCAATGCGGATGTATACGATGTCTTTGGGATCAATTTCCATATCGATCCAGGAACCGCGCACCGGTATAATGCGTGAACTGTAAATGATTTTGCCGCTGGAGTGGGTTTTACCCTTATCGTGGTCGAAAAAAACACCGGATGAACGATGCAGCTGACTGACCACCACGCGTTCGGTCCCGTTGATGATGAAGGTGCCCTTGTCTGTCATCAGGGGAATGGTTCCGAAGTAAATTTCCTGTTCCTTTATATCGCGGATGTTGGAAACACCGGTTTCAATATCAAGGTCATAAACCACCAACCTGGCCGTGATACGAACAGGTATTTCATAGGTCATCCCTCTGTGGATACATTCTTCGATGCTGTGCTTAACCTCACCAAAACGGTAGGAGACGAACTCAAGGGATGCGCTGCCGGTGAAATCTTTGATAGGAAACACCGACTGAAAAACAGACTGCAAACCGATGTCTCTGCGTTTCTCAGGAACGATGTCCATCTGCAAAAACCGTTGAAATGATTCTCGCTGCATCCCGATCAGGTCAGGGATGTCGACAATCTTTTTTATCTTGCCGAAGTTCTTCCGTATGCGCTTGTTTGCCAAAAGCCGATCAGACATGGCATCTCCCATATATTAGTTGTTTATGGTAAGTTGTCCGTGGCCCGTTGTTGCTAGGCGCAACTGACCACGGACAACTGACAGGTAATTATTTTATTTCAACCTGTGCCCCGGCTTCTTCCAGCTGGGCTTTGATCTTTTCAGCTTCTGCTTTGTCAACTCCCTCTTTAACGGGTTTGGGTGCACCGTCAACGAGTTCTTTGGCGTCTTTGAGACCCAGGCCGGTAATGGCCCGCACTTCTTTGATAACCTGAATTTTCTTGTCGCCGTGAGCTGTCAGGATAACATCAAATTCGGTCTGTTCTTCGGCCGCACCGGCACCGCCGGCGGCATCCCCGGCAGCAGCAGCCATCATGGCCACCGGTGCCGCAGCAGAAACACCAAATTTTTCTTCCATTTCTTTTATCAGTCCGGATAGATCCAAAACCGACATGTTCGCAATAAATTCAATAACGTCTTCTTTTGTAATATCTGCTTTCGCCATTTTTTCCTCCAGTGAAATTTATTTTTTTTGCTGTCGATAGACGTGATGACTAAAACGACAATAAATCAAGCCGCTTCCTTTTGATCCCTGATCGCTGCCAGCAGGCCCACAAAGCTTCTGGGAATTTCAGCAATGGTCCTGACAAAGGATGTCGGTATCGCGTTCAAGGCTGCCAGAAGCTGACCCAGCATCACTTCTCTGGGCGGCAGTAGTGCAAGCGCTTTGATGGCAACTGCATCCAACACCTTGCCGTTCAGCACACCGACCTTAATCTCAAGTTTTTCATTGTCTTTTGCAAACTGAGCTAAAACTTTCGCCGGTGCTATCGGGTCATCATAGCTTAACGCCACGGCACTGGGGCCTTTGAAAAAATCCTTTATCAAATCGCCGTCGTTACCTGCCGACGCCCGAATCAATATGGAGTTTTTCACAACTTTATATTCAATGCCTTCTGCCCGAAGCTTGCGCCGCAAATCATTCATCGCGGCAACATCCAGCCCTTTGTAATCGGTCAGCACGATGATCGCGGATTTAGAAAATCTGTCACGTAGATCTTCAGCAATTTGTTGTTTTTCTTCTATCCTCAATTTTAAACGTCACCTCCTTTCCTGATCTGACAAAATACCGGAGAAAACTGGCTAAGCCTGATTTGCGATTGCGACCCTGATGTTCCAGGTCTTTCAAAAGACAATCACATATCTGCCTCGGTAGGCCGGCAATGCCGATTATTCACAATTGCTGTCAGTCATTTTGTGAACCTACGGTCTTTGACAGAATTATTTTTCGCTAATTGATTCGTCTCCTGTGATGTGTTCAACCGGCGGATTTGAACATCCGAGCACCTGACAGCACCAGGGCTATTTGCCCAACTCCTTGACAAGCGCGGTGTCAACTCTGACGCCGGGGCCCATTGTTGTAGACAAGGAGATCCCCCTCAGATACGTTCCTTTGCTCGAAGCCGGTTTGAGACGCAAGATGGTTTCTATAAAGGCAGCAACATTCTGGATGATTTTTTCAACTCCAAATGAAACTTTTCCCATGGGTGCGTGGACAATGCCGGCCTTCTCGACCCTGAATTCAATCTTGCCGGCTTTAAGCTCATTCACCGCCCTGGCAATATCAAAGGTAACGGTTCCGGTTTTGGCATTTGGCATAAGCCCCCTGGGCCCCAGCATTTTCCCGATTTTCCCGACGGTACCCATCATATCGGGAGTCGCAATCACCTTGTCAAAACCAAACCACCCTTCCTTGATTTTCTCAACCAGGTCATCATTTCCAACAAAGTCAGCGCCTGCATCAAGCGCTTCCTTTTCTTTTTCGCCTTTAGCAAAAACGAGGATTTTGACCTCTTTACCGGTTCCATTGGGCAGAATTACAGTTCCTCGCACCATCTGGTCCGCATGCCGGGGGTCCACCCCCAGACGAACGACGACATCGACGGTCTCATCAAATTTGGCATAAGATGATTCCAGGGTCATCTTCACAGCCTCGTCAAAACCGAAAGATGACCCGGTGCTTATCTTTTTTTGTGATTCAATATACTTTTTTCCCCGTTTCGGCATTGTTTTAATTATCTCCTTCAATCGATTTACGCGCACCGAGTTGCGGGTTACGGGTTTCGGGTTGCGCGGTGCACGTCAGACCCCGCAACTCGTACCTCGCAACGCGCAACGCGCCTTTTTAACCAACCTCAATCCCCATACTTCGGGCTGTGCCTTCAATAATTTTACAGGCCGCATTCAAATCATTCGCATTGAGATCGACCATTTTCTGATTGGCAATCTCTTCGACCTGTTGTCGGGTCACTTTCCCAACCCGATCCCGTTTGGGATCACCCGCACCCTTAGCAATTTTAGCCGCCTTCTTAAGCAAAACAGCGGCCGGGGGCGTTTTGGTGATAAATGTGAATGATCGATCCTGATAAACCGTGATCACCACCGGTATAATCATTCCTTCATCCTGGGCCGTGCGGGCATTAAAGGCTTTACAAAAGTCCATTATATTAACCCCGTGCTGCCCCAGAGCAGGGCCGATGGGTGGGGATGGATTGGCTTTGCCAGCTACAACCTGCAGTTTAATGAGCACCATTACCTTTTTTGCCATTTTGACCTAATCTCTCCTCATCTATAATTTTTGTACCTGAACAAAATCGAGTTCCACCGGAGTGGAGCGGCCGAAGATGCTCACCAGTACCTTGATTTTACCTTTTTCCGGATTGACCTCTTCCACCGTACCGTTGAAATTCGTGAACGGTCCATCGGTGACACGAATTTCATCACCGAATTCGAAAAAATACTTCGGCTGTGGTTTCAATTTGCCGGCTTCCATCCGGTTTAAAATTTGATCCGTTTCCTCATCGGAAATAGCAGTCGGATTATTGCGACCTCCCAAAAAACCGGTAACCTTGGCGGTATCATTAACCACGTGCCAGGTTTCATCATCGAGTTCCATCCTGACCAGAATGTAGCCGGGATAAAATTTCCTCGCAGATGTCTTGCGTTTCCCTTTGACCAGTTCAACAATCTCTTCGGTTGGAACAAGTACTTCGCCAAATTTTTCAGGGTGAGGGGAAAGCCCAATTCGCTCTTCCAGGGCTGCTTTTACCTTATTTTCGAAGCCCGAATATACATGCACAATATACCATTTGAGTGCCACTGATATCTCTCCTCAATCTATTGAAGTACAATACGGATCAAACCGGAAATGCCAAAATCAACAAGGCCAAGAAACAATGAAATCAGCATTACCAGAACGATGACAACCGCAGTAGAGCCAATTGTTTGTTGACGTGTTGGCCATGTAACTTTTTTCAGCTCTACTTTAACCTCCCGCAAAAACTGGGCGGTTTTGGTAAAAATATTATCTTTGGGTTTGGCTGCCGGCAGGCTGGTTGCTGCCGGTTGTCTTTTCGGCGGCGACGCCAGCTTTTTAGCAGGTAATTGGGCGGCACCCGCGCTCAACACAACTTTATCTTCACCAGACTTTTTTGTATCCTGAGCACCGGCGGTAGACTGTTCTGCAGTCGCCTGTTTTTGCTTCTTTTTTACCGCTGGTGATTTTTTTCGCTGTATCCTTCCCATTACGCTCCTGTCGCGGTTGTCAAAAAAACCTTCCGTTAGTGGCAGGCCAGGAGGGATTCGAACCCCCAACACCCGGATTTGGAGTCCGACGCTCTACCGTTAGAGCTACTGGCCTGCATTATCCGTAGGAACCCTTGCAAAATAAAAATTTTCCAAAGGTCTCCGCATCGTATCGGCATTGTCAATGATTAGCCTAACCATGCAAGTTTAGCCTTTAGTTACCGCCACTTCCGAATCAAAAACGCAACCGAGTTGATCCGGCTATTTGGTTTCCTTGTGCGGCGTGTGCTTTCGGCAAAACCTGCAATACTTGTTAAACTCCAACTTATCCGGCGTTATTCGCTTATTTTTGGTCGTCGTATAATTTCTTCTTTTGCATTCAGTGCATGCTAGGGTAACAATGATTCTCACCTGAAGGACTCCCATATCCTGATTGAGCGTAAAACGCTCAATCAGGCGTTAATCCGCCTGCGGCGGATTGGTTAATCGTTATTCGGATTCGATGACAACCTCAGTTTTTGGTTTTTTAGGGGTGAGATATAAAATTCGATTATCTTCCTTTAATACCATTAACCAATAACGAATAACATATAACTGCCAATTGGCTTTTAAACCAATTGGCACGCTACTCGATAATTTCACTGACGACGCCGGCGCCCACCGTACGACCACCTTCGCGCACCGCAAAACGCACTTCCTTCTCCATGGCAATCGGCGTTATCAACTGCGCCTCTATCGTTACATTATCGCCGGGCATCACCATCTCCACGCCTTCCGGTAACGTTAATATCCCCGTCACATCCGTGGTCCGAAAATAAAACTGCGGCCGATATCCACTGAAAAACGGCGTGTGCCGACCGCCTTCCTCTTTGCTCAATATATATACCTCGGCCTTAAACTTCGTGTGCGGCGTAATCGTGCCCGGAATCGCTACCACCTGGCCTCGCTCAACTTCTTCGCGCTTGGTGCCCCGCAACAATACCCCGATGTTATCTCCCGCCTGGCCTTCATCCAACAGCTTGCGAAACATCTCAACACCCGTGCACACCGTCTTTAACGTCGGGCGTATCCCCACGATCTCTACCTCGTCGCCCACGTGGATGATACCGCGCTCAACCCGGCCCGTCACTACCGTCCCGCGTCCCGATATGCTGAATACATCCTCGATCGGCATCAAAAACGGCTTGTCCACATCTCGCTGCGGCTCCGGTATAAACGAATCAATCGCATCCATTAACTCAAATATGCACTTGGCCTCCGCACTATCAGCATCATCGCTTTCCAGGGCCTTTAACGCACTGCCGCGCACAATCGGCGTGTCATCGCCCGGAAACTCATACTTGTCCAGCAACTCGCGCAACTCCAACTCCACCAGCTCGATGAGCTCCTCATCGTCGACCATGTCGCACTTGTTTAAAAACACCACGATCTGCGGCACTCCCACCTGACGGGCCAGCAATATATGCTCGCGCGTCTGAGGCATCGGACCATCATCGGCTCCCACCACCAGTATCGCTCCGTCCATCTGCGCCGCACCCGTGATCATGTTCTTGATATAGTCCGCATGACCCGGACAATCCACATGGGCATAGTGCCGATTGGCCGTCTGATACTCCACGTGCGCTGTGGCGATCGTTATCCCGCGCTCCTTTTCCTCCGGGGCCTTGTCGATCTGGTCAAACGGCACAAATTCCGCCTGCCCCTTTAACCCCAGATGCTTGGTGATCGCCGCCGTTAACGTCGTCTTACCATGATCAATATGCCCGATTGTCCCTACGTTGACATGCGGCTTGGTCCGCTCAAACTTTGCCTTGGCCATATTCCCGTCCTCCCCTTTTAAATTGACTAATGGCGATTGAATATTGATCCGCCTGCGGCGGATCAATCGACAATCCAAGATGGAGCCCACGATCGGAATCGAACCGATGAACCTCTTCCTTACCAAGGAAGCGCTCTACCGACTGAGCTACGTGGGCAATTGTTTTTACCGTTATCTTTTGCTTTTCCTAAATTGAGAAAAAATCAACTTAAAAATTGCTGGAGCGGGAGACGAGATTCGAACTCGCGACATCCAGCTTGGAAGGCTGAAGCTCTACCAACTGAGCTACTCCCGCTTAAACGACTATAGGCATAATTCCTGACCTATAAAAAAATTGCAGGAAGCCATGTAGTAATTGTCGATCCCGAAGTTTGTGCCGAAATCTCCTACATACGCCTTTTCTTCAGGCTGGTGGTGGGGGGAGGATTCGAACCTCCGTAGGCTTCGCCGACAGATTTACAGTCTGTTCCCTTTGGCCGCTCGGGAACCCCACCGTCTACAATTGATAAATGCGGTCCACACAGATTGGACGAACCTAGAACCGTATTGAACTATGGAGCCAGCGAAGGGACTCGAACCCCCGACCTACTGATTACAAATCAGTTGCTCTACCAGCTGAGCTACGCTGGCCTCACAACTTAACATCCTAAAATTATTCTAAATCGGATCGACGTAAGAAGATGCAGGCCCCCCTATACTTAAAACAAATCTTCTTAACGATCTCTAACCCAAATATCAAACTCTAAATATTATATCTATTCGTAATTAAAAATGATTATACGGAAATACAAGGATAATATCGCTCAATATCATCTATTTACTTTAATTTTCATCAATTTTATATTAATTTTAATCATTAACATCTTTGAACCAGCTTTTCAACCAGAAAAAATCATCATCGAAGTTTATACAGCAGATGGGGTTTTCAGGATTCAAACTGAAAGATATTGCCTACCGGATATTGACAGCATCAATTATCAATCTGCCAGATACCGTCAATAAGTTGTCGAAATCCGCTGCCGCGGGTTTGGGTAATTCCCCTAAAGTTTTGCAAATTCGCGTCGATATCAGTTTAAGAAGCCCGGCAAGAGGAGGATCAATCGGCTGCGCAGTGAATCATAATAAGCATTATACTCCGGATGGAAAGGGTTGAAAAAAAATTGGCATAAAATTAGCATTAAATTATCCTGATTCTCATCATAATTTCGCTTTCAAGCCAAAATAATCGAAATGATATATAAGCCCTTGACAATTTTAGTTATATTTGTTTTATCATTTAATAGGAATTATTGTAGGTTGAAAATTGCCGCCAGTTTCGAGGTTGATACGATTGACAAAACGCCCTGAGGAATTGAACTGATGAATCTCCGTTATTTTGTTTTGCCTGTTTTTATGCTGTTTTCGTTGAGTGGATGCGCGCATTTTTCGATGGACCAGCAAAAAGAAACCGCCCCATCCCAGCAAAGCGATGAATCCTCTGATAAGATCTCTGATAACGGCCAACTGATCCAACGCGCGGACACATGCGCATCCGATCCTTCTGAGACCCGAGAAGGGGAAGCTGATTCTGCTGCCGGCAGCGATGCGGAAGCTGATTCCAATCTTGGAACCAAATCTAACGGCCTGGATTTGGATCCCGTATCCACCCAAAAAATTCAAACAGACCTTGATGAAGCACTCGAGCTATGTGAACTATCCCAGGAATACTGGCAACAGGGTGATTTGGAAAACGCGGTGGAAACCCTTGATCGCGCCTATGCATTAATTTTAAGCGCTGACACGTCTAACCGCCCCAAACTCATCCAGCAGAAAGAAGACCTGCGTTTTATGATATCAAAACGCATTCTGGAGATTTATGCATCGCGCAATATTGTCGTAAACGGAAATCACAACGCAATTCCGATCGCTATCAACCGGCACGTTCAAGCCGAAATCGATCTTTTCACTTCCGGCCGGGAGAAATCCTTTTTTATCGAATCCTACCGACGCTCCGGCCGTTACCGGGATCAAATTGTCAAAGCCTTGAAAGCCGCGGGCCTTCCGCAAGAATTGTCCTGGATTCCTTTAATCGAAAGCGGCTACAAGGTCAGGGCCCTTTCGCGTGCCCGGGCTCTCGGTCTGTGGCAGTTCATTCCTTCGACCGGATACAAATTCGGCCTGCAACGCAATAAGTTCATCGATGAACGCCTGGATCCGGAGAAATCGACCCGGGCCGCCATCGAATATCTCAAGGAACTGCACAGTATTTTCGGAGACTGGGCTACTGTGCTGGCGGCCTACAATTGCGGAGAAGGAAGAGTTCTGAAAGTTATCAGAAGCCAGAATATCAATTACCTTGACAACTTCTGGGATCTCTATGAACGCTTGCCACAGGAGACGGCCCGTTACGTTCCCAGATTCCTGGCTACCCTCCATATCCTCAACAACCCCGAAACCTACGGACTGGATGTGGTTTCAATCGACCCGCCGATGGCATACGAAACCGTCGACGTCAATAAACAGATCCACTTAAAAAATATTGCCAAAACAATCGGTGCCGATGAAGAGACTTTAATGGAGCTCAATCCGGAGCTTCGTTATCGAATATTGCCCGACGATAATTATCGCCTGAGGATTCCACCCGGTGACAGTGCCTTGTTGATGGCCAATATCGACCAGATACCGGTAGCCCATCCTCCCCAAAGAGCCTATGTCTACCACCGGGTGCGCAACGGTGAAACGCTCTCCGTCATTGCTCGAAAATACAGGGCCAGGGTCAGAGACATCATGCAGGCCAACAATTTACACCGTTCCAACTATATTGTGGCCGGCAGACGTTTAAAAATTCCGCAGCACGGTTACCTGCAGCACAATCCCCAGACTGCCGAAAAGCCTCGCGATGGGCAGGCCATCAGTCATATTGTCAGAAAAGGTGATTCTCTTTTTACCATTGCCAGACAATACGGTACCACGACCAAAAAAATCCAGGAACTTAACCATCTGACAACCACCACTTTGCAAAAAGGGCAAGTCCTGGTAATTTCCGCAGGCCAGGGTGAACCGCCGGAAGTAAACGGTTTGGCTACCTACGAAGTTCGGCCGGGAGACAGCCCCTTTGTGATCGCCCAGCGCTACCAGATGCCTCTGAATCGTTTACTCTATTTGAACCAACTGTATCCAAGCAGTACGATTTATCCCGGCCAGAAGCTGTACATCGAATAGGTTCCCGGAAAACAGAGGACAGAAGACAGAGGATAGAGGTCAGATAGCAGCAGACAATAGGGAGGTCTCCATGGGGAAATTGTCTTTTAATCTGGAGGATCAGGTCTTTGTGGTGACCGGCGGCAGCCGGGGTATCGGGTTTGAAATCACCAGAATGCTGCTCGATCAGAAGGCCAGAGTTGCCATTTGCAGCCGCAAACAGGAAGGCCTGGATGCCGCCGCCGCCGAGCTAAATGCCGGCCCCAACCTGCTGACGGTGCCTGCCCATATCGCCCGGGCCGGAGATGTGGACGGTTTATTCAACCGCACCCTGGAAGTCTTCGGCCGCGTCGACGGGCTGATAAACAATGTCGGCATGAACATTGTTACCGGTCTGGTCGACGCCGATCCCGGGCTGTGGAACAAAATCATCGACAGTAATTTAAACGGCACGTTTCTGTGCTCGCGCCAAGCCGGCCAGATTATGCGGGAGCAGAAAAAGGGCAAAATTGTTAGTATTTCATCCATCGCCGGCCGGCGATCGGCGCCTTTTATGGGTATTTACGGGGTCGCCAAAGCCGGCATCGAAATGATGACCAAAGTTATCGCCCAGGAACTGGCCGCCTTTAACATCCAGGTCAATGCCGTGGCCCCCGGCATGGTCAGAACCAAATTCAGTGAACCGTTCTGGTCAAATGCGGAAATTTATGAGCAGATAATTAAAACGATTCCATTGGCAAGAATTGCCGAGCCTGTCGATGTGGCCTGGACCGTATTATTTCTATGCTCGGAGGCCTCCGATTTTATCACCGGTCAGACCCTGATGGTCGATGGGGGTGCCAGCGCGGTTTAGTGCAAAAGCTAATTGAATATTTTCGATTGAATATTGACGGTCTCGTAAAAAGTCCGAATTCGTCATGCCGGACTTGATCCGGCATCCAGAACGTATTGAAATCACTGGATTCCGGCTTTCGCCGGAATGACCTAAATGAACTGAAGATGACTTTTTACGATTTCATCAATATTGAAAATTAGGAGGTCCGCCTGCGACGGATCAATTTTATTGAGGCCTATCATAAAAATGACGGAGCGCAGCGACTTCCACAGATAGTCAATAGTCAATTTTTATTAGTCAATCAAAGCCGCCAATAGGTGACGCCTAATCTTTTGGCCTCTGCGGGACTGAAGCATCCCTTTACATCGATGACCAGCGCATTACTGTCGGCACAGCGTCCGGCAATGCCTTTAAGCCCTTCTTCCTGGTAGACCCGGTGCATGACAGCCAGAATTACGGCGTCAACATCCTGGATCTGATCCAGGGGCTGCAGATTTATCCCGTAATACGCCCAGGCTTCCCCCGGATCGGCCAGAGGGTCGCTGACGAGAACATCCACCCCGTAATCTTGAAGCTCGCTGGGTGTTTTCAATAACTTTGGCAGCCTCCGCCACTTTGATTGAAGAGGCCCTGTGAATTCCGGCCGTCACAACCGAACCGTAAACTTTGGCAAGCATGTCACAGGTTGCGGGGTCCGAACCGGATACGATCTTCATAATGTTTTCAAGGGTGTGAACTTTATCACCCGGATTAATCCGCTCCGGAGAGTATCCGACCGTAAAATCCCGTCCCAATTTCAGTCCGGATTCCGTCTCCAGGATCGGAATACAGATCTCTTCGGTGGCCCCCGGATAAACGGTGGATTCAAAGACAATGCAGGCATCTTTTTGCAGATACCGCCCAACCGTCGTGGAAGCGCCCTGCAATGGGCCCAGGTCGGGGATGCGGTAATCGTCTATGGGGGTCGGGACGGCTACAATTATGAGCCTGCAGTCCGAAAGGTCTCTCGGGTTATCCGAATATCGTATGGTGGCCTTTTTGAGTTGGGCAGCGGTTACTTCCAGAGTACGATCAATCCCGGATTCAAGCTCTTTTATCCGGTCGGTTTTCAGGTCAAATCCGACAACGTCAAAATGGGTGGATTGACCTTTCTTCGACACCGCTCTGTAAATTGGTTGCCTTTTCCAAGAAGAAGGTTTCAGGTGTCAGGTTTCAGGTGTCAGTATTGAACTGCAGATAAAAATAATTGACGGATGGTAATATATAAGATCCAAATGCATAACTGCAGGGGATAGGATAGCAGACCTAGCAGTTGTTCATCCTGAAACCTGACACCTGAAACCTGAAACCTTATCCGGCGGATTGCCGGCAGGAAAGATAACATCAGAAAAACTATCATCCGCGGTGGGATACCACCGTCTATCAAAAAGGAACCGGATCCCGGTGCTGCCGAAATGAACTACCCCGCCGCATGCAGTGGGGTATCAATCGGAATATTTATAATCGCCCCAAGGGGCGGGGAATTAAACCTTTACCCGCCTCTGGAGGGTTTACCCGCCTTCGGTGGATTAAAGACCGGGTAGCCCTGGTCTTAGAGAATATCAATTAGTCTTTGCGTTTCGCTTGGACTTAGATAACGCCATTTGCCGGGCGCCAGGTTACCCAGCTTGATACTGGCAAATCTT
>Ga0210097_1000006_pt1 | contig 122195 bp, 101 predicted proteins | sample Joice_CattailNLA_2_FD_185521 | JGI IMG/M metagenome (GOLD analysis project Ga0210097, IMG submission 185521) | Wetland microbial communities from San Francisco Bay, California, USA, that impact long-term carbon sequestration - Joice_CattailNLA_D2... | ecosystem: Environmental > Aquatic >...
TCGCTCTGCTCCGCAATTGAAATTCATTTGTTTACTATTTCTGTTTCTTCATCTTTTCCCATTCAACGTTCGATGTTCGATGTTCTTTTCCTATCACTTCCTGGGCAAAGACAACTTAGTGCTTATGGGGTTGATCCGCAGCAGGCAGCGCCCTCTTTTACCTTGACAGCCAGCACATTTTCATCTAAATGAGATCATTTATCATTCTGAAATAACAAACTAAATCGATCAACTTGAGCTTACAGGAAAAATTAATCGTGCCCGCACAAGATTCAGGTGAAAACCTGCAGGGATGGTGGTATCCGGAAAAAGAACAGCCGAAATCTGATGATCTCGCCTTTCAGGAGGCCCTGCGCCAGGTTACCCGTCCTTTATACGTTGTTAACCTCGCCGGACGGACGGCCGTCGCCCAAAACGGCACCGCAACCCTTGGCAGTATTATCAGACCGTCCGGATCCGGCGGAGGGTTGCCGCTGCTGGGATATGCTCCCGCTTTGCATCCCCGGAATCTGGGTGATCCGGCCTTTAAAAAAGCTCACAATCTCCGGTACGCTTACATCGCCGGTGCCATGGCCAATGGTATTACTTCCGTTGAAATGGTCGAAGAAATCGGTCGCGCTGGAATGATCGGTTTTTTTGGTGCCGCCGGTCTTTTACCCGATCAAATTGAAGCGTCCATTAACGCGTTGAAACAACGGATGGGTACCCTTCCCTTCGGGTTCAACCTGATACACAGCCCTACGGATCCCGAGCTTGAATCCACCACCGTCGATTTGTACCTCCGATACGGAGTTAAACTGGTCAGCGCCTCGGCCTATTTAGGGATTACGCTTCCGCTGGTTTATTACCGGGTCAACAACCTGCAGCGGGATGGCAACGGAAATGTGGTTGGCCCAAACAAAATCATTGCCAAAGTGTCACGGGTTGAGGTTGCCCGGAAATTCCTGGAACCGCCCCCGGAAAAATATTTACGACAGCTGATCCAACGCAACCTGATTTCTTCGGATCAGGCTGAATTGGCCGCTGAAATCCCGATGGCCGATGATTTGACGGCCGAAGCTGATTCCGGCGGGCACACGGACAACCGACCGGCCCTAACGTTGCTGCCCACCATGCTCGCTCTGCGCGATGAAATCTCAACCCGCAATGGTTATCGAAACCCTGTCCGGGTGGGGCTTGCCGGCGGAATTGCAACACCGGATTCAACCGCTGCAGCGTTTGCAATGGGTGCGGCTTATGTACTTACCGGTTCGATAAATCAATCCTGTGTGGAGGCCGGCACATCAGACACGGTCCGCCAGATGCTGGCTGAAGCCGACCAGGCGGACGTTACCATGGCGCCTGCAGCCGACATGTTTGAACTGGGCGTTAAAGTCCAGGTCTTAAAGCGGGGCACCATGTTCCCTCAGCGGGCCGGCAAACTTTATGAACTTTATACCCGTTACAACAGCTATGAAGAAATACCCTCCGATCAACGTGAAGTTCTTGAACGGGATTTTTTCAGATGCAGCTTTGACGACGAATGGGAGCAGACCAAACAATTTTTCATCCGGCGCGATCCCAGGCAAATCGATCTGGCCGAGAAGAAACCCAAACACAAAATGTCCCTCGTATTTCGATCCTACCTTGGACGCTCCTCGAACTGGGCCAATGCAGGCGACCAAACACGCAAGATTGACTATCAAATATGGTGCGGCCCGGCCATTGGCGCCTTTAACCATTGGGTAAAAGGCACTTTTCTTGAAAAATGGGAAAATCGAAGAACCGTTACCGTCGCCATGAATCTGATGTTGGGGGCGGCCGCCGCCACCCGGGCGAATTGGCTGCGACAACAGGGGATTTGCCTGCCCGCCGGGGCAGCACGGTTTTATCCCCTTAAATTGCCGGAAATTTTACAGTTATTGGAAGAAAGACAGGGAGCGTAAAAATCTATTACGAAGAATACTGATATTTAAAACGCGATAGCTTGCCGCCTCATTTATTTGCGTTGCATTTTTTCCAGAATTGATGGACGATTCAATAAAGCGTTCCTGACGGATAGCCTTGCCCTCGACAGCCATCAATTCATCCGCGATGAGACCTTTTATAAAATAAAAAAAACCGGAATCCTTGGGGTCAACATCCGCAGGCCGGCAAATCGCAATTTGATAATATTGAATGCTGAAGCTGTCCTCCTTTATTGAATGGGCACTCCCGGCATAATCAAAATAAAACTTGTGCTCTGCCAACCAGCGGTGCAAATCGCGCAGGATGCGTCTGGCCTCCGGTATCGTAAACTTTAGATTTCCCACCAGATAGCCCCCCAGGAAAACGATAAACGCTTCATCTGGATTGTATTGCCGCGCATAACCGGACTGTAAACCACCCAGTGGGTCCGGCGGTAAAAATTCCCGTGACCACCGCTTCCAGCGGGCCAGGGTAATATTAAGCTTTTGAGATAGTTCCTGGTTGGTATAGAATTTGATCATGGTAAAATTGATCCGCCTCGGGCGGACTAAATTAACTGAGGACGAAAACGATTTGATAAACCCGTTCCTCGCAACCCGCAACCCACACTATCAACCCAAATCGCTTGGGAAGTTGATATACCAATATAACAACTAAATATTTTAAAGCAATCCCTTGAAATTAATTTGGATTAATATTATATTGGTTTTTTAAAACTCACCCGCCAGGTTTACCGAACAAAAACCGGCCGAGAAGTGGTTATTCCAAAAACCACAATCACATGCGGTTAGATATATTGATTTTGAATGTTAAAGGACACCTTTTGTATGCCTGATAAAAACCCTGTGGCCATTGTCGGAATGGGATGTCTGTTCCCTAAATCCCTTGATCTCAAAGACTACTGGCAATTGCTGTACCACGGCAAAGACGCCATCACAGATATCCCCGAGTCGCATTGGTCACCGTCTGAATATTTTGACGCAGATCCCAAAAGCCCGGATCGCGTATATTGCAAGCGCGGCGGCTTTCTATCACCCGTCGCATTTGATCCTTCAGAATTCGGTATTCCGCCTGCATCTTTGGAAGCAACGGACACCTCCCAGTTGCTGGGATTACTGGCCGCCAGGATGGCACTCGAGGACTGCGGATACGGTGAAGATCAAGACTTTGACCGGGATCGCACTTCCGTCATCCTTGGAGTCACCGGTACCCAGGAGTTGGTTATCCCTTTAAGTTCAAGGCTCGGCTACCCCAAATGGCGCAAAGCGCTCGAAGATTCTGCGATTGATCCGGATAAAACCGAAGAGGTCATCCAACGAATTTCGGATTCTTACACCCCCTGGCAGGAAAACTCCTTTCCGGGCCTTCTGGGCAATGTCGTCGCCGGCCGAATAAGCAACCGTCTGGATTTGAGAGGTACCAATTGCGTGGTGGATGCCGCCTGCGCCAGCTCAATGAGCGCCATCAATCTAGCCGTTCTCGAATTGCAGGCCGGCAGAAGCGATATGGTGGTTACCGGCGGTGTCGATACCTTAAATGATATTTTTATGCATATGTGTTTTGCTAAAACCCAGGCGCTGTCTGCCACCGGCGACGCCCGGCCGTTTTCAAAGGATGCCGACGGAACCGTTCTGGGAGAAGGCATCGGAATCCTGGTATTAAAGCGCCTGGAAGATGCTCAAAAAGACAACAACCGGATTTATGCCGTAATCAAGGGCCTGGGTTCATCAAGTGATGGAAAATCACAAAGTATATACTCACCCAGAGCGGAAGGACAGGCCAAAGCGCTGAGATCAGCCTATGAAGACGCCGGCATCAATCCTGCCACCATCGGGCTCATTGAAGCCCACGGCACGGGGACCCGGGTGGGCGACAAAATCGAATTTGAAGCGCTTAACAAAGTTTTTGCGGAATCCGGCGCCAACGGCTATAAAAGCGCCCTGGGTTCGGTTAAATCAATGATCGGTCACACCAAAGCGTCGGCCGGCGCTGCGGGATTGATTAAAGCGGCTTTGAGTCTTTATCACAAAGTGTTGCCTCCCACTTTGAAGGCCGAAACCCCGGATCCCCGGTTGGACATCGCTAACAGTCATTTCTACCTGAACACCAAGACCCGACCCTGGTTTTTATCTAACGGCAATCCCCGCCGGGCCGGGATTAGCGCTTTTGGTTTTGGCGGCAGCAATTTTCATGTTGTTCTTGAAGAATATCGGCCTGAAAAGTCAGAAATATCCTGGGATGGAAGTGTTGATATCATCGCTTTTTCAGCCGACACCATTAGCAAACTCGCCCGTAATGTCAGACATTATAAAGATGCGGTTGCCCGAAGTTTTTCCCATCGAGAGCCTGGTATAAAAGCGGCTGAATCGAGAAGGCGCTTTTCATCTGCACATCCCTACCGGCTCCTGATTGTCCGTGATCAGGAATCGGAGCTATCTGATCTTTTTGACCGCGCCCTGGAGGTATTGGAATCCGGAGATGTCGGTGATAAAATTATATCAGAAAATATCTTCTTCGGTGGTCCTGAAATCCCGGGTAAACTGGCCTTTGTCTTCCCGGGTCAGGGAAGCCAGTACCTGAATATGGGACGTGATGTGGTTTGCACATTCCCCCGGGCCATGCAGATTTTGGAAAGGGCCAACAAAAAATTTGACAATAGGGGTCTTCTCAGCGATCTGATTTTTCCAAAGACCTCCTCCGGGGAACAAGACCGCAGGCAGCAGGAAGCGACCTTAAGGAAAACCAATATTGCCCAGCCGGCTATCGGCGCCATAAGCCTGGCCATGCTCTCTGTTTTGCGAAGTTTTGATGTCAGCCCCGATGCCGTCTGTGGGCATAGTTTCGGAGAATTAACGGCCCTGTGCGCCGCCGGCTGGATCGATGAAGATGCTCTGCTGGAGCTTGCGATCAAACGCGGCCGTCTCATGGATGAAGCCGGCGGAAACCAGGATCCACCAAACGGGGCTATGCTGGCGGTTCAGGCACCCCTGGAGGACCTGGAAAACCTGTTAAAAAATTCAAGCCCCGAAGTTGTCCTGGCCAATCGCAACAGTCCCAACCAAGGCGTTTTATCCGGACCGGCCCCGGCCATTCTTGAAATCGAGAAAAAATGCATCCAACAGAAAATCAATGCCATGCGCCTGCCTGTTTCGGCCGCCTTTCACAGTGATCAGGTAAAAAACGCCGCCCGGCCCTTTCATCTTGCGCTTAAAAAAATAGCAGTAAACCCGACGGCCGTCAGCGTATTTTCAAATACCACCGCAAAAGCCTACCCCGACGATGCAAGCGAAATAAGGTCTCTGCTAGGCAACCATTTATCCCGTCCGGTGGACTTTGTCAGTGAGATTGAAAATTTGTATGCAACCGGCGTGCGAACGTTTGTGGAGATCGGCCCCAAATCGGCCCTGACCGGATTGATTTCTGCCATCCTGCAGAAGCGCGACATCAATGCCTGGGCCCTGGATGCTTCGGCCGGGAAAAAATACGGAATCGCCGATCTGGCCAGGCTGCTGGGCAGCCTTGCATCTTTGGGCTATCCGGTCGCATTGCCAAAATGGGAAAACACCCTTCCAGCTGCTCGAAAATCCCGTATGAATATTCTCTTGAGCGGTGCGAATTACAAAGAACAGAATGCCGCGGCAAAGGAATTGGGAATGCGGAAGGCGGCCTCCGGCCCGGAGGGGCATACGCCCCGGAGGGAAGGCGGAATTTCGACAGGCAGAGAACAAATGTCAGCCGGCGACGAGCTCCGTCGCGCAACGGACATGTCACTGAGGGCAAAAAGCAATGCGCCATCGCCGGAAACCGAAAATCATCAACGATTCCAACGATCGAAACCATCCAAACAAACAAACGAGCAAAAAAGCAATATGAGCAAAGATAACAACAAACAATCAGCATTTATTCTGGATGCTTTGAAGGTGGTTCAGGAAGGCTTGAAGTCAATGCAGCATCTTCAATCCCAGACAGCTGCCGCCCACCAGAAGTTTTTGGAAACCCAAACAGAGGCTAATCGGTCACTGCAGGAAATGATGCAAAATGCTCAGCGCCTGGCAGAACAATCTTTGGGCCTTTCTTCAAAACCGTTGCAGCCGGTTTCCTCCCGGCCCTTGGGCACCGAACCGCACCAGCACCCCCCGGCCCAGGAACTCGTCAGCCCATCGCTGAACTTCGACAATATTGACGGCCGAATGAGTCCGCCAATGGCCGCTAATCCGGAGGTCGCACCGACTTTTCCGGCCGGAGAAAAGTCACCAGAAATAGCGGCCAATGGGTATGCCCAGGCCCCGGAAACCCGGGACTCCGCCCTTGAAAAAATCCAACCACTCAATCAGGTTCAACAAACAATTGAGGCAACCCTGCTGGAGGTTGTCAGCCGGTTGACCGGCTATCCGGCAGAAATGTTGGGATTGGACATGGACATCGAGGCTGAACTGGGTATTGATTCCATCAAGCGCGTGGAAATTTTGTCCACCCTCGAAGACAAAATGCCCGAGTTGCCCGCGGTTTCTCCTGAAATCATGGGCAGTTTGAAAACCCTGGGGCAAATTGTTGAATATCTTGCAGATTTCACAGGCTCTGGCGCCCATCAGAAGGAAACCGCTAAAACCCATACGCTAGTTAAATCAGATCTCCGGGGACAATCACGACCGGGTTCGGAAACAGCAAGGATTCCTCGCAATGTGGTATCAATCGTGGAGGCGCCCGTCGTATCCGCCTCGCCGCTGACAATAGCCACAAACCGAAAAGTATTTGTAACCGAAGATAACACCGGTCTGTCTGAGCAAATAGCTGAGCAACTGACCAGCCTGGGTATCGGCACAATCAGAATCTCGCTGGATATTCTCAAATATAAAAAACAGCTTCCAGCCGCCGCCGGACTTATTATTGTCCAGAACCCTCGCTCCGATAAAATAGGTCAGGATTTAAAAGATGCTTTCGCACTTGCCAAATATCTGGCACCCGGGCTGATCGAATCGGCCAATCAAGGCGATGCGATATTTGCCACCGTCACCCGCCTTGACGGCGCCTTTGGTTTGAAAGGCAAACAAAGCGACCAGCCGGCCCAAGGCGCTTTGGCCGGCCTGGTAAAAACCGCTGCAATTGAATGGCCAAGTGTTTGCTGCCATGCCATCGACATCGCACCGGACTGGTCAGACAACCGTCAAATTGCAGGCACCGTTGTGAAGGAAGTCCTATCACCCGGTCCAGTCGAAATTGGCCTTGATGCAGATCATCGGTGCACCGTGGCCTTGCAACCTGAGCCCTATCCCGCGGGTCAAATAAACCTGGTACCCGGCGATGTGGTTGTCATCAGCGGCGGCGCCAGAGGCATAACCGCATCGGCTGCCCTGGCCCTGGCCAGAGAGGCTGCCCCCACGCTGATTTTGTTAGGTCGATCTCCACAACCCGTGGCTGAACCCGGATGGTTGTCTCCGCTAACCGATGCAGCCACCATAAAAAAAGCCATTTTGAAACATGAATTCAAGGGTCAAAAAACTACCCCGGCTGAAATTGAACGCGCATTTAAAGGCCGTATGGCAAATCGCGAAATTGCAGCAAACCTGGCTGAACTAGAATCAACCGGAGCAGAGGCCTATTATTACGCGGTCGATATTCGTGACTTCAAAATGGTTCAAACCGTCATCGATGATATTCGAGCCAATCATGGCTCCATCGCGGGCATCATCCACGGCGCAGGGGTGTTGGAGGATCGCCTGATAATCGATAAAACCGTCGACCAATTCGAACGCGTGTTTGATACCAAGGTTAAGGGACTTAACAACTTGCTGGAAGCTGCAGATCAGGATCATTTAAAATATCTGGTTCTGTTTTCCTCGGTGGCGGCGCGAATGGGAAACAGGGGCCAGGCCGATTATGCCATGGCCAACGAAGTATTGAACAAGATGGCCCTGAATGAATCCGTAAAACGACCGGATTGCCGGGTTGTGGCGATTAACTGGGGACCCTGGGACGGCGGTATGGTCACCCCCGGTTTGAAGCGTGAATTTGAGCGCAACGGCATCCCCCTGATCCCGGTCGATAAAGGTGTTCAGTACATGCTTGATGAAATGTCGGCAGGGTTAGGCAGCCCTGTGGAGGTAGTCATCGGCGGGACCGGCGAACATGTCACCCGGGAAATACAACGCCCGGAATTGGTAAAACCCACACCGGCTGTAAAAAGGCAACGCTTGGCGCTATCCTTTGAAAGGGACATCGGCGTCTCTCATTACCCTATTCTAAAATCACATATCATTGACGGCAAACCGGTGGTGCCAATGGCTTTGATGACCGAATGGTTTGCCCATGGCGCGCTGCATGAAAACCCCGGTCTGGTCCTGCATGGTTTAGATGATATCCGTGTTTTAAAGGGAATTCGTCTGGATTCTGAAAAAAAGCACATTCGATTGCTCGCCGGGAAACCCAAAAAAAATGGCGAGTTCTATGAGGTAGCCGTTGAATTAAGAGACGGCCAGAAGGCCGGACAGGATATCATCCACTCGAGCGCCCGAGCCATTTTGAGCGATCAATTGCCGTCTGCCCCGTCTTATCAGTTTTCGAAAGCCATGGTAGCCAAAGCCTATACCAAAACACCTGAGGACGTTTATGACAAGATTCTTTTTCACGGCAATCAACTTCACGGAATCCGTAAAATTGTCAGTTGCTCATCGCGGGGAATGGTGGCGCATATATCGTCGGCCCCCGCTCCGGGCGAATGGATATCGACACCGTTGAGAAATCAGTGGGTTGGCGATCCGCTGGTGATTGACAGCGCATTTCAAATGGCGACCGTATGGTGTTTTGAAGAAAAGGGTATTGTATCATTGCCAAGTTACGCTGCATCGTACCGTCAGTATTGTTTCCGTTTCCCCTCTGACGGGGTGACCGCAGTTCTGGAGATAAAAGAAGCAACGAGCCGTAAAATGCGCGGGGATTTTATATTTCTAGATTCCAATGATGAGATTGTGGCAAGTCTGTCCGGTTTTGAGGCAATAATGGATCCATCTTTGCTCAAAGCCTTTAAGCCGCAATATAAAGCCTCGGCCTAACGAATGGGAAGTTATCCGTTATTCGTTGCGGATTAAAGCCTGATTAAGCGCCTATCGTTTAATCAGGGCTAAACCGCTTTTTCGATTCCCCTGTGAATATCTGCCGGGATCCCACAAAAATCAATGGGCTCAATCGTAGCGACAAAGCTTTTGCAGGCCGGGCAGTATTTTTTGGGTTTTCCGCGACCGCTCCAAAGCAGCTTCATCCTATGGGCTGTACCGCATTTTGGACAGATACACTCGACGGTAAGACCGTCATGATGATTGTCGATGCCGGGGTCAAAACACTCCAGCTCATCAGCCAAAAAGTTGCTATTGCTGATTACAGGCATTTCCATATCTCCCATTAAGGTTAGAAGTCAAATCAACGAAGTCAATTTCGCGCTATAATCACCTCCCCTTGTGTGTGCTCATATTTTTTGATGAGTTCTTCGATGGCCTCTTCCAGGAGGACGCCGATGGATTTATCCTTGTCGACTGCTAGATGTCTCAACGCTTTTAGGCGCTCGGCATCGATTCTGGTGGAAAATGTTTTTTTATTAGCCATGTAAATATTATTATAACATTTATTTCTTTATTTCAAGTATTTTTTTTATAAATTTATAAATATTTTAATATAAAAATTTTTACATTATTATATAAAAAACAGAATATTTAAAACAATAATGTCATCTATCTATTTAACCCGCTTTTCATAAGTCAGTTCCAAAATACGGAAGGCTGGTATAAGTGGTTGTAGAAAAAAAAGCGTTCGAATAACGGAACGTTTTTCTGACAACCACTATAATATCTTCGGTTCAGGTGTTGTTATAATGAATAATCTTAAAGAGGGCTGGTGAAATGACCAGGTTTGATAGGCCCTGATGGCCCCGTTAATCGGTCGGATTAAAACCAGGCTGTTTAAACAGATCCATGCGGAAGATGCGGACTGTGGTCTGAACGGTGGTCAGCATTTGTTTGTGGGCTTAACTTTCCATCGGCACCCATTTTCAGTCAAATAGACGCATTTAAATCCGGTGTTCGGTTCATGAAGGATTGAGAGGTGATCCTGATGATATGCATTCATAACAAGACCTTTGAAAATAGCTCCTGAAAGTGGAAAGCATAAGGACAATGCACCTGGCTGTCAAGCCTATAAGTTCTTGACATCAAAAAGAGACTGCTGATAGGTAATAAGCTATTTTATGATTGTGAGGCCGTTATGATAAGTGGTGGGAAGAAAGCGACATGATTATGTACAAAGTAGACGGCGGATCGATGGGAATAGAAAGAAGCAGAGTTAAAAAAATTGTTAAACCAGGAAAGCAGTTTTGATGCCATTGTAATAGGCGCCGGACCGGCAGGATCTACCGCGGCCTATCTTCTGGCCAAAAGAGGATTCCACGTTCTTGTGCTGGACAAGAAGAAATTCCCCCGGGGCAAGCTTTGCGGAGGACTTTTAACGCGCAAGACCGTCAAACTGCTGGAAGAAATTTTTCAAACCTCCCCCGATTACCTCATGTCCAATCAGATTATTTCACACCAGAGTTCCAGGTACGGCGTCAATTTCCGCGACAAAGCCTGTATTCGGGGAAAGCTGGAATATCCATTTCATTTTGTTGACCGAACGGCTTATGATTCTTTCTGGCTTAATATGGCCCGCAAGGCCGGGGCCCAATTCGGATCCGGAGATAAAGTCATTTCCCTGGACCTGTCTAAAAATCAGGTTATTACCGCCAACGGCCAACGATATTCAGGAACCTATATTTTGGGAGCAGACGGCGCACCCAGCAGGCTGTTAAGATTGCTGACCGCCGGGGGATTTCTTAAAAATAAAAAAAAATCAGGATTGGCCACTGCCCTGGAAGTTTTTATTTCACGCGGGCTAGCACCGGACCTGCCTGATTACCCGGTTATCTACTTCGGCCACATTCGGTGGGGATACGCCTGGTGTTTTCCCAGAAAAAATCTCCGGATCCTTGGCATTTGCGGGTTAAACGAAAAGTCGGGAAAATCTATAAAGCGTGCTATGCTTCAATTCTTAAAAACGATTAAAATATCAACCGACAATATCGACGCCATTAAAAGCCATGCCCTGCCCTATGGCAATTACCTGGCTCAGCCAGGCAGCGGCAATATTTTACTGCTGGGCGATGCCTGCGGCTTGGCCGACCCCCTCCTCGGTGAGGGAATTTATTATGCTCATAAAAGCGGGCAACTAGCAGCGCTGGCGGCTATACAGTCATACCGCTGTTCACAAAGTGCCGTCAGAATATATAGACACCATCTATATGGGCATATCATTCCGGAACTCAAATTCGCTCGGCTCGGCCGACAGATTATATTCTCTCTTCCAGGATCCTGGCCTGGATTGATTTTATCTTCCTTGCTTAAAATAAATCCTCGCAAATGCGAAGAGACTATCCAGGGTCAACGGTCGTTTAAATGGTTTCGTCCGACTAAGGATTCTCAAAGATAAAAAAATGCCCATCTTAATATGGCGATCAATTAAGACAGGCATCAAACTGCTTGCTAGGCACCGATATACATCCCACGTCCTGACTTCTTGATTTTGCCTTCTTTCGATGCCCGGAATACTATGTTGCGAACTTTTTTATCGTCAAAACCTGATTTTTTCTTCAGGGTTGGAACATCTACGCCCTTTTTAGATCGCTTAACAATTTGCAAGATCTTATCGGTGGCGGTTAGCTGCGTAGCTTTTTTTTTGGTTACTGCTTTTTTTTTGGCTACTGCTTTTTTAGCCGGAGCTTTCTTAGCCGGCGCCTTTTTAACTGTTTTGGCTTTCTTGACCGCTCGCTTTTTCGTGACTTTTTTTGCTTTCGGCATCGACGCATGGGCCTTTAATAACTCTTCCACCTTTTTTTCTAGTGCCTTAATTCCGCTTTTCACTGCTTGCAAATCCTTCTTTAAAATAGCCATTTTCGTACTCCTCCTCGAAGTTTTTAAAATCTTTTTCGTTTAAAGAAATATCTATCGGTAAACGACTATAACTGCATAATTATTTAAACGAAACTACTATATAGTTAATCTATATCAAAAGAAGTACTATTGTCAAGCAATAACACAAAGATCACAAAAGAATTAAGCAGATTAGACAAATTCCCCCTGCCTCTATTCTCTTTTGGCGGATCACTCAACTTGACTTTCGAAAAGAATCCTGCGCCCAATCTAAAATGAATTACTCAACCTGTCTTTCCTTGTTTGCCTGCTCCAACCTTTTTTTTCATTTTGGGACAAATTCTTTTTTTTGCCTTAGTTTTCATAAAACACCAGGTTTGCTCACCGGAAAATTTGACAGGCACCAGAATGATTGCTGCTGTTTTTCTTGCCTTAACCACCTGAATTCGATATAAAGAAAATTTTGAAAACAGTTTTGATTTAAGCTTTTAATTTTGTATCATAAGTGATGAGCGCGACCCCATGAACCCAAACGCACCCATTGCCGTGGTTGGGATGGCCGGGCTATTCCCCGGTGCCTCAAACCTGGATATCTTCTGGCAAAACATTATCAACCAGGTCTCCGCCGCTGTTGACGCCGGTGAAGATCGCTGGTCTCTAGACCCCGACTGCATGTATCATCCGGGTATTCATACGGACAAAGCCTATTCAAAGCGTTGCTGCCTGATAAAAGATTTTAATTTTGATCCGGCCGGCATTGACCTTGACCACAGTCTGCTATCATCCCTCGACCCGCTTTATCATATCATCCTGCATGTCGGTCGCGAAGCCATCTCCGGAATTCCGCCATCATCGTTGAACCGTCAACGAACCGGCGTTGTGCTGGCCGCCATTGCCTTGCCGACGGACGCCACCGCAGTGGTCACCCGTGATATCCTGGGGTCCGCATTTGAAGAGAAATTATTTGACGCTGCCGTCCCCGGCATGTTCAAAAATCGGAATAAGCCTTACACCCGGGCCCACTATCTTGCCAATCGTGTAACCAGCCTGCCCGGATCTATTTTGGCCCGAGCATTCGATCTTGGCGGCGGCTCCTATACCCTGGACGCCGCCTGCGCATCATCCCTCTATGCCGTTAAGCTGGCCTGTGATCAACTGAATGCCCATCGGGCCGATGCCATGCTGGCCGGAGGCGTTTCAAGGCCCAATTGTTTGTTCACCCAGGTTGGTTTCAGCCAATTGCGCGCTTTGTCACCCTCCGGGCGTTGTGCCCCCTTCGACCGGAATGCCGACGGCCTGGTTGTGGGAGAAGGCGCCGGAATTCTGATTCTCAAACGTCTGGCTGACGCCGTACGCGATCAGGATCATATATATGGACTGATCCACGGCGTAGGGCTTTCCAATGACATGCGCGGTAATCTCCTGGCACCGGACAGTGAAGGCCAGGTGCGCGCCATGCGCAAAGTCTATGAATCCTCTCACTGGTCTGCCCATGATGTTGATTTGATTGAGTGTCATGGCGCCGGAACACCGCTCGGGGATCTGACCGAATTGCAGAGCTTAACCAAATTGTGGGGAGAATCCGGATGGGAAAAAAGTCAATGCGCTATCGGTTCGGTCAAATCCATGATCGGTCATTTGCTGACTGCCGCCGGTGCCGCCGGCCTGATTAAAACCCTTCTGGCATTGCAAAATAAAATTTTGCCGCCTTCATTGAACTTTGAAAAACCTCCTCCCAACAGCCCCCTGCCGGATGGTCCTTTTCGAGTACAAACCCGGCCGGTACCCTGGCGTCGCAGGAAAGATAATATTCCGCGGCGAGCAGCGGTAAGCGCCTTTGGTTTCGGCGGCATCAATGCCCACCTGCTGCTGGAAGAATATATTCCGAATGCGGAAACGAATATACAGGTTCATGCTGAAGTTAATTCCGTCACTTCCAATTCCGCAGGCCGCATTCCGCAGGCCGACGTCGCGATCGTGGGTATGGGGGCGGTTTTCGGGTCAATATCCTCTTTGCGCGATTTCCAGGAACTGATTTTCAACGGCGATACCAATATTGATAGACGTCCGGAGCGCCGCTGGAAAGGATGTGATCCGGTTGCCGGCCGCTATTTAGAAAATTTAGGACTTACCGGCGGTTTTATGGAAGAGCTGTCCATTGCAGCCGGAGAGTTTCACTTACCGCCGAAAGAAATCCAGGAAATTCTTCCGCAACAACTGCTGATGCTGAAAGTGGCGTCAACTGCATTGAAAGATGCCGGATTTCCGCTGCGGGAAGACCGGCCTGCCACGGGGGCGATCATCGGTATTGATTTTGATTTTGAGGCCACCAATTTTCAACTGCGCTGGCATCTGGTCAATTTGCTCCCTCAATGGATTAAAAATTTAGGTTGGAATCCGTCAAGTGAAGAATTAGACGCCTGGATCGAATCCTTGCAAGATGCCTGCAATCCACCGCTGACGGCACCACGCACCCTGGGCGCTTTGGGGGGGATCGTCGCCAGCAGGGTTGCCCGGGAATTCCGCCTCGGGGGCCCCAGTTTCGCGGTATCCTGTGAAGAAGCATCCGGTTTAAAAGCTCTGGAAATCGGTGTAAGAGCCCTGCAGCAAAATGAGGCCGAGGCATTTCTGGTGGGCGCCGTGGATCTAAGGGGCGATGTCCGCAATATTATTCTGGAAGATCAATCAAGAGCATTTTCGCCTAGCCTTCAAATTCGACCTTTCGATCAGGCCGCAGACGGCGCCCTTCCCGGCGAAGGAGCCGCAGCATTGGTCATCAAGCGTCTGGACCGGGCCATAAAAGACGGAAACCGGATCTATTCTGTGATTAAGGGGATCGGCAGCGCCAGCGGGGGTGGAGTTGATAAAAGTCTGCCGTCACTTGCGGCTTATACCCGCTCGCTTAAACGCTGCTTTCGAGACGCCGAAATTGAACCCTCAACCATAAGTTATATGGAAACTCACAGCGGCGGCAACCCATCGGAAGACAACCTGGAGACCAGAGCACTGCACCAGTTCTTTTCAGATGGGGATGGCTCCTGCGCGATCGGTTCGCTGAAAGCCAATATCGGACATACCGGGTCGGCTTCAGCGCTGGCCTCAGTGGTTAAGGTCAATTTATGTCTTTATCATGAAATTATTCCCCCGTTAACAAACTTCAGAGATCCTAAAAATTCGCTCTGGCATCGTGAACAATTTCACATCCCGGTCCACCCTCAGTTCTGGTTGAGAGATCGCCAGGACGGCCCGCGTAAAGCCATGGTTGGAGCCATGACCCCCGACGGCAATTGCATGCATATCATACTGGAAGGTTATGATTACCTGCAGAAAAGTGCAATTGCGGAAAGTGTTTTGCAAAAAGTTCAATTGGAAAGAAAAAGACCTCTTGGCTTTCAGAGCCCCGGGATCTTTGTCGTTGAAGGAAACAACAAACAGGCTCTGCTTGCCGGCCTTGGGACCCTCAATCAGCATGTCGAAAGGCAGCTAAACGCTCAAGACCCTGACTCCCGCAAACAGGTCACCGTGGAACAGGCCGCCCGCAAATGGTACCTTAAAAACGGTGTCAAATTAGAACACCCCCAGGCACTGTCAATTGTGGCCGCTGATTTTTTTGAACTGAAAAAACAAATTGTAGCAGCACAAACAGCGGTCTTATCAGACAGCCCGCGGAAAATAGAAGGCAGCAGCGGCATCCGTTACTCACCCCACCCCATCGCCAGGCAAGGACAGCTGGCGTTCGTTTTTCCGGGTTCCGGCAGCCATTATATCGGCATGGGCCGGGGTATTGGTATTCACTTTCCCGAAATTTTACGTCGGATGGATGCCCGCACCCGGCAGTTAAAATCCCAGATGTTGCCGGATTGTTATGTTCCCTACCGGGTTTCGTGGCCGCCGGGATGGCAGAAAGCGGCTTATGAGAAAATCATATCCAATCCTCTGAACATGATCTTCGGGCAGGTGGTTCATGGCGGCGTCGTTGCCGACCTATTCAAATATTTTGATATTAGTCCCTCGGCCGTAATCGGATACAGCCTGGGAGAGTCGGCCGGCTATTTTGCCATGGGCGTCTGGCCCGAACGGGGCGAGATGCTCCGGCGCATGCAACAAACGGATTTATTTACCCATCAACTTGCCGGCCCCTGCACTGCCGCCCGCAAGATGTGGGATATCGCCCCGGATGAAAATGTTGACTGGTGCGTGGCGGTTGTAAACCGTTCGGCTGAGTCAGTGCGCCCGATGGTTGACCGCTACGCCACCACCCGCTTATTGATTATCAATACGCCCGACGAGTGTGTCATCGGAGGACGCAGGCCGAATGTCAGCGCTGCTATCAAAGCGCTCAAATGCGAGGCGATTTACCTGGATGGCGTGGTCACCGTCCATTGCGACATACTAAAACCGGTCGCTGATGCTTATCGGCAGCTGCACCTTTTTCCAACCCACCGCCCTGAAGGAATTCGTTTTTACAGCTGTGCCCTTGGCCGAGCCTATGGCCTGACCAGCGAAAAAGCGGCATCTTCCATTCTTAATCAGGCTCTGCACGGGTTTGATTTCACAGCGACCATAAATCAAGCGTACCGCGACGGGGTTAGAATATTTTTGGAAATGGGTCCCTATTCTTCGTGCACCCGAATGATTAGCAGTATCCTCAAAGATGCCCCCCATCTGGCAATATCCGCGTGTAACCGGGGAGAAGATGACTACACCACCATCACCAAAGTCCTGGCGACCCTCATCGCTGAACGGGTGCCGGTTGATCTGGGGAAACTCTACGGAACACTGGCCTATCCACCGGATATGATTGAACCCGTCAAAAAAATTTCCGGCAATCTCATAAAAATCGCCATCGGCGGCAAAGCGCCCTCATTGGAATTCGGAATTCGGATTTCGGATTTCGGATTTTCCAAAGACGGTGAGAAGAACCAGGTGCGGGACCTTCAGGGTCCACAAACCGGTGATCAGAGACCCGGGGCCGATAGTCCGTTTTCGGGATTAATTGAAACGGCCGATCGGATTGCCCGTGACACGGCCGAAGCCCATCAGAAATTCTTGGAGCTATCAGAAGAAGTCACCCGTTCCTATGCTGAAGCCTTCGATCTTCACACCCGACTTCTGGAACTCGCCATGGCGGAATCCAAAGACTCAATTTCGACTGCCACATCCGAAACCACCAGTTCAAACATTTCGCATTCTGCCTATTTTAAACCTCTTTTTTCCCGTCGGCAGTGCCTGGAATTTGCCACCGGATCCGTCGCCAGTGTGCTGGGCCCCGAATTTGCCATCGTAGATTCATACCCGGCCAGAGTGCGTTTACCGGACGAACCTCTGATGCTGGTGGACCGCATCCTGACGATCGAAGGTCAGAAAGGTGGGCTGGGACCCGGTCGTATCATTACCGAACACGATGTATTGCCTGGGGTTTGGTACCTGGATGGCGGACATGCGCCGGTGTGCATCTCCGTCGAAGCAGGTCAGGCCGATCTTTTTCTGTGCGCCTATCTGGGCATTGACCTGGTGGTGACAGGTAAGCGAAACTACCGACTGCTCGATGCCACCGTCAAATTTCATCGCGAACTGCCTGTCCCGGGGGAAACCATTCACTACGAAATTGAAATTTCAAAGTTCATGCGGCAGGGAGAAACGTATTTATTCCTGTTTAGCTTTAAGGGTTATATCGATGATGTGGCGCTGATTACAATGACCAACGGCTGTGCCGGGTTTTTCACGGAGGAAGAAGTAGCAAAGTCCGGCGGCATCATACTTACCCAAGAGGAGATCCGGCCGGTTGCCGGAAAAAAGCCTGCAGATTGGCAGGAAATTGGGCCCCTGCAAAAGGAAAGATACGATGACCTGGCGCTGGAGGCTTTGCGGAAAGGCGACCTGGATGGATGCTTTGGAAGGCAATTTAGCGATATTGCCCTGGCAGAATCACTCAGGCTGCCGGCCGGTCGCATGAAATTGATCGACCGCATCCTGCTTCTGGACCCGTCCGGCGGTAACTATGGTTGCGGTTTGATAAGGGCGGAAGCAGACATCCATCCCGACGACTGGTTTTTAACCTGTCATTTCGTGGATGACATGGTCATGCCCGGAACTTTGATGTATGAATGCTGTGCTCACACATTAAGAGTATTTCTGCAACGCATGGGGTGGGTAACCGAAAGGCCCGGGGTATGTTATGAACCGGTTATCGGTGTTGAAAGCACCTTAAAATGCCGGGGTCCGGTCACCCAGAATACCGGCAAGGTTATTTATGAAATAGAAATTAGCGAAATCGGATACAAGCCGCAACCCTATGTCATTGCAGATGCTTACATGTATGCCGACGGACATCGAATCGTTCATTTCAAGGATCTGTCCCTGCAAATGAGCGGCATCACCAGAGACGAAATCGAGTCCTTCTGGGAAAAAAGGAAGCAGCGGGCGGATGTTCAAATTTCGCCGGGCCCGCATCCGCTATTATATGATCGCGAACACATGCTCGAATTTGCCAGCGGCAGTCCATCCAGGGCGTTCGGCGCACCTTACGAGCCTTTTGATAAGGACAGATTCATCGCCCGTTTACCCTGCCCCCCCTATTTGATGATAGATCGCATCCGTCGCATCGAACCCCAGGCTTGGGAATTGAAACCCGATGGATGGATCGAGGCCGAATATGACGTCCCGCCGGATGCCTGGTACTTCAAGGCCGATCGCACACCGGCGATGCCGTTAAGTATAATCCTGGAGGTCGCTTTGCAACCCTGCGGCTGGCTGGCAGCCTATATGGGATCGGCCCTTAAGAGCAATAATGACCTCAGATTCAGAAATCTGGGCGGCACGGCAACCCTTTTTCGCGAAATTCTGCCGGAGGTCGGAACCCTGACAATCAAATCCCGGTTGACGCAGGCTTCAGAGGCCGCCGACATGATCATCGAGCACTATGATTTTGAAGTCTGGCAACCGGATCACAAACTTTATGCCGGCAATACCTATTTCGGTTTCTTCACCCGGGAGGCACTGGCCCAACAGGAAGGCATCCGCAAGGCCGACCGTCAGGTGTACAACCCAGAGCCGCAAGAAATAAAATACGCCCGCAAAGCTAAACTGCTCGATTATGCGCCCCTGTCTCCCCGGGACCCGGAATACGACCGGGTGTCCGGATTGGCGTTGCCGGCCAAAGCAATTCGCATGATCGATCGCATCGAAACCTTTTTACCGGACGGCGGTCCCGACGGACTGGGATTTGTCCGTGGATCCAAGTCTGTTGATCCCCGGGAATGGTTTTTCAAGGCCCACTTTTATCAGGATCCGGTATGTCCGGGTTCATTGGGAATCGAATCATTTATTCAGCTGATCAAGTATATGGCCAGGGAACGCTGGCCGCATTTGATTGATAGTCACCGGTTCGGTCTGTTAACCGAAGACACCCACCGCTGGACCTATCGGGGCCAGGTACTGCCCCATAATCGGCTGATCACCGTCACAGCCTCGATTACCGGGATCCAGGAAAACCCGGTGCCAAAAATAACCGCCGATGGTTATCTGCAGGTCGACGGACTATATATTTACAAAATGGAAAATTTTGGCATTGAACTGCTGCCATTGTAACGTTATTGGTTATTCGTTATTTGTTATTGGTGTAAGAATGGTTACAATACAATTTGGCGCCAATTCGGGGTATTTCTAATACGATTAACAAAAAGCTTCTATACTAAATTCTGAATCAGCAGCGAAATTTTACGGGAAATAAGCACCATGTTGTATTCAAGGGTATCCATCGACGCATTCGGCTACGAACTGCCCCCCAATGTCGTTACTTCCGGTGACCTGGAAAAACGTCTGGAACCGGTTTATCAGGCCCTTCATTTCCAGAAAGGCCAACTGGAGGCAATTACCGGGATCCGGGAACGCCGGTTCTGGGATCCGAATTTTAATATGCACACAGGCGCCACAAAAGCGGCTCTAAAAGCACTGGAGGTATCCAGCATCACCCCAGATGATATCGGTCTGCTGATTTACGGCGGCGTTTGCCGGGATAATCTGGAGCCGGCCACCGCTTGTGCGATCGCCCATGGTCTGGATTTAGGTCCCGGCACTCAGATCTATGATGTTTCCAATGCCTGTCTGGGAATTTTAAACGGCATGGTGCAAACGGCCAATGCCATTGAACTGGGACAGATCCGCGCCGGCTTGATCGTATCCTGTGAATCCGCCCGTCAGATCATTGATATCACCATCGATCGTTTGCTCAAGACCAAGGACATGGAAGTTTTCAAAAAAACCATCGCCACCCTGACCGGAGGTTCCGGTGCGGTTGCAGTTCTGCTGGCGGATCGATCTTTATCCAAATCCGGCCATCGAATTCTGGGAGGCGTTGCCCGCAGTGCGGCCGAGCATCACCGTTTATGCGTGTGGGGTCCGGACACCGGTATTCCTGCCAGCGGTTTGCACCTGATGGAAACAGATTCCGTCGCTGTCCTTCAAAATGGTGTGCCGCTCGGCATCGAAACATTTAATGCCTTGCGCCAGAAACTGGCCTGGTCTGACGATCAGCCGGATAAAATAATCTGCCATCAAGTTGGCGCGACCCATCAGCGCAATATCCTGGATGCCATCGGTATTCCACCATCAAAAGACTTTACAACGTTTAAATATCTTGGAAACGTCGGTACAGTGTCCTTGCCGATCACAGCGGCCATAGCAGATGAAAGAGAGTTTATGCTGCCCGGTGACCGGGTCGGATTCCTGGGAATCGGAAGTGGCCTGAACTGCTTGATGCTGGGGATGGAATGGTAGGCTTACACACCCAAGATACTGAAAGATCAAATCGCTATGCTGAAACGAAAACCCATCGACCTGGAGAGCTTCCGACACCTGTACCCGTTTAAATCCCACTACCTGGACTTAAACGGTCTCAAATATCACTATGTTGATGAGGGCAGCGGTCAACCCGTTGTGATGGTCCATGGCAACCCGACCTGGTCTTTTTTCTTTCGAGACCTGATTAAAGCCCTGAGCGGGCAATATCGTGTGATTGCGCCGGATCATATCGGCTGCGGTTTATCGGACAAACCCGACAGCAAAACCTATGATTATAAATTGAAAAACCGCGTGGATGACCTGGAATCCCTGATTGAAAATCTTAAGATAAAGGAAAAGATTAGCCTGGTACTTCACGATTGGGGTGGTTTTATCGGCATGGCCTATGCTTTGAGACATCCGGAGCGTATCGGTCGATTTGTTTTAATGAATACGGCAGCATTTTTGCCGCCCCCGGGCAAGCCCATTCCGATCATCCTTATAATGATTCGCAGGTTGAGACTTCTGGCCATGTTTGCCGTCCAGGGTTTTAATCTGTTTGCCCGTGGTGCTCTTTTCATAAACTCGCATAAAGGTCTTTCTAAAGATGTCAAAGCGGGCCTTATCGCACCTTACAATTGTTGGCAAAACCGTATTGCAACATTGAAGTTTGTCCAGGATATACACCTGACGGAAAATAATCCGAGCTACGGAATCGTTAAACAGGTAGATAAAAGCATGAAATTATTTTTAAATCTTCCAATTCTGATTTGCTGGGGCAAGCATGATTTTGTTTTTGATTTGGACTATCTCAAAGAATGGCAGCGCCGCTTTCCGGATGCTGATGCCCACCTCTTCCCGGAGGCCGGCCATTATGTGCTGGAGGATGTGCCCGAAAAAATTATTCCCTTAACCCGGGAGTTTCTGCAAAAGCATCCCTGTCGGGAGGATTTGCTTTAAGATGAATTCCGCAAACGATCAAAAGAATTCTCATGTCAATGTCTCAGCGTACCTGACGCGGATGGCGATAGCTCGACCGTATCAGCGAGCGGTGGTCTGCCCGGTCGGCAGGGACTGCAATGGACACGTGGCTTATGCGCATTTGACCTTTCGACAGCTCGGTCGGGAGTCCGACCGCCTAGCCCATGGTCTGGTCAAGGCCGGAGTCACCCGCGGCACCCGAACCATCTTGATGGTCAAACCGAGCCTGGAGTTCTTCGCTTTGGTGTTTGCCATGTTCAAATGCGGAGCGGTGCCGGTGGTTGTGGATCCGGGAATGGGAATCCGGCGCATGGTCGGCTGCTTCAAAGAAAGCCGTCCTACCGCCTTTATCGGTATCCCCCCAGCGCATGTGATCAGAACTCTGTTTCCGAAAAACTTTCAAACGGTAAAAACCTGGATCACGGTGGGACGACGCTGGTTTTGGAGAGGCTTGACAATGAGTCAGATCCGCCAAACGCCGGGAAAACGCTTTACGGCTGCCAAAACCCGCAGGGATGAAACGGCGGCAATTCTTTTTACCACCGGCAGTACGGGACCGGCCAAAGGCACAATCTATACCCACGGCAATTTTGAGGCCCAGATCCACCATATCCGGTCCCGCTTCAACATAGAGCCCGGTGAAATCGATCTGCCCACATTTCCCCTTTACGCTTTGTTTGATCCGGCCCTGGGAATGACCGCCGTTATCCCGGATATGGATCCCACTCGGCCGGCCCATGTTGATCCGCGGAAAATCATCGAAGCCATTTATGACCATGGCGTGACAAACCTGCCGGCCTCGCCGGCCCTGCTGCATCGCGTCGGTAGTTTTGGCAAGCAATTGGGGATAAAGCTGCCTTCGCTCAAAAGAGTCATCACCACGGGTGCGCCCATCTCTCCGGACAACATCGAGCAGTTTTCATCCATGTTAGTGGATGATGCTGAAATTCATCCCGGCTATGGAGCAACCGAGGCAATGCCTGTAGCATCCATCGGCAGCCATGAGATTCTATCGGAAACCCGCCAATATACCGAGCAAGGCCACGGTGTCTGTGTCGGTCGGCCGGTTGACAATATAGAGGTGCGCATTATTAAAATCAGTGATGGTCCCATTCAGCATTGGTCCGACGATCTAATGGTCCAACAGGGGGATGTCGGCGAAATCACAGTCAAAGGCGATATGGTAACCAGAGAGTACTTTGAAAAACCGCAGGCAGACCGGCTGGCCAAGATTAAAGACAATGCCGATATCTGGCATCGTATGGGGGATCTGGGATGGATGGATACGAAGGGTCGCATCTGGTTTTGCGGCCGTAAAAGTCATCGGGTCAACTCCGCCGACAAAACCCTGTTTACCATCCCCTGCGAATCTTTATTCAATCGGCATCCGCGGGTGTTCCGCAGTGCGCTGGTGGGGGTTGGTCCGTCCGGTCGGCAAGAGCCGGTGATCTGCATAGAACTTAAAAAATCAGACGACGGTAAAAACAGGGGCCGTTTAGAAAATGAGCTCTTGGAAATTGCCGCGGGCAATGAATTGACAAAAGGCATCAAAACCATATTGTTCCACAAATCTTTTCCGGTGGATATACGCCACAATTCGAAAATTTTTCGCGAGAAATTAGCCCTATGGGCAAAGAAAAAATTGAAATGACAACAAATGATGCGATGGCTGGGGAGCGATCCGCAAGGGCCCTGGTGACCGGCGGCGGCGGTTTTCTTGGCAGTGCCATTGTCAACCGCCTCGTCAAAAGAGGTGGCCCTGTTCGCAGCCTGTCGCGAAAGTTTTATCCTGAACTGGAAGCCATGGGGGTAGAACAAATCCAAGGCGACATCGCTGATCCAACCGTCGTCACCAGGGCCTGTTCAGAAATCGACATCGTGTTTCATGTGGCGGCCAAACCGCCGCCCTGGGGAAAATATAAGGATTATTATCAAACCAACGTGGTTGGTACCGAGAACGTTATAGAAGGCTGCAACCGCCGGAAGGTTGCAAGATTGGTGTATACCAGCACTCCCAGCGTTGTTTTTGACGGTACCGACGTGGAAGGTGCGGATGAGTCCCTGCCCTACCCTGCCGAACACAACGCTTACTATCCGAAAACCAAAGCGTTGGCCGAACAGCAGGTTGTAAAGGCTGCCGCTCACGGCCTGGGCACGGTTGTGCTAAGGCCCCATCAAATATGGGGACCGGGCGATCCCCATTTTGTACCCCGGCTAATCGCCCGGGCAAAAGAATTAAAACAAATCGGAAACGGAAAAAATCTTGTGGACACTACCTATATCGACAACGCGGCCGATGCGCACCTGCTGGCCGCCGACCGGCTGGCGGAAAACCCGGCGATTTCCGGCAACAAATATTTTATCAGTCAGGATGAGCCGATACCAGCCTGGGATATGATCAATGCCATCCTGAATGCCGCCGGTCTGGAACCGGTCGGCGGCTCGATATCTTACCGGACAGCCTGGACTATTGGTGCTGCCCTGGAATTTATTTATCGCTTTTGGGGTATATCAAAAGAGCCTAAAATGACCCGGTTTCTGGCAGATGCGGTGGCGAAATCCCACTGGTTTGACATCAGTGCAGCAAAAAGAGACCTTGGATATGCACCGAAAATTTCCACCGCCGAAGGATTGGGCCGTCTTGAAGAATGGTTGAAACATAAAGCCTGAGCGGCTTTTACTCCGGCAAAAGGTCATAAAAATAGCGCATGGCATCCGAACGGGTGATGATGCCGATAATTTTGCCCTGCGCCACGACCGGAAGACGACCGATATCATGTTTCACCATCCGGCGGGCAGCCTCCATCGGGCTGCGGCCGGGATCGATGGTCCGGACATTTTTGGTCATAAACGCCCTGACCGGCGTAGTTAACTGGGATTCCTTTTTTATCCTGCGAAAATCCCGACGGGAAATCATGCCCACCAGGGTGTCATTGTCGACCACCGGCAATCCGGTGCATCCCTTTTGTCTTAATATCTTGGCAACCGCATCCATGGGCGTGTCAACCGATACCGTAACTACGGGAAAAGACATGAGATCACTGATCTGGACCGAGGTCTGCTGATTTCCCACGATCAGCTCTTGGATCCATGTTTCTACCGCATCGGGGTTGACGGATTTTAAAACGGCCGAGCCTGCATGGGGATGGCCGCCGCCACCCATGCTGCGCATGATCGCGCCGACATCGATACCGTCGGCCGAACTGCGGCCGATCACCATGCACCGCTCCCGCTCTGAATCCGAAAAAATTCCGAAGGTCACATCAACATTGACTATTTCCATATACATTCGGACAACAACGGCCAGACTGTCCACATGTCCGCTAACCTCTATTTTATTGATACTTACCGTATGTCCCTTGATTTTGGTGCGACCGGCAGTCTCGAGCATTTTGAATAGAATATCTTTTTGCTTCTCACCGTATGCCGGTCTCAAAAAAGTGCTGATGATGTTCAAATCCGCTTTATGCTCAAGCAAATAGGCAGCGGCGTAAGCATCTTCGGCCGTTGTCGAGGGAAACGACAGATTCCCGGTATCTTCATAAATTCCTGCTAAGAACAGGGTGGCTTGAATCGGTGTAATTGATTTTCTTTCTTTTTTAAGCTGTCGGATCAGCAGTGTAACAGTGGCTCCGGTGCGCTCCCGACATTCGAAGTCGGCCGCAATATTGCCTTCGTTGAAATGATGATCCCATAAAAAAATTTCAAGATCATCCCTGGTTTTAAGGTCTGCCATCCGATCGAGACGTTCCCAGCGATTCACGTCAACCACCACCAGTCGGGCAATTTCATTCAGGTCAATGTCATCCACCGTACTGATCCGTAAAAGATCTTTGTGGATGGATAAAAAAGCTTTTACGTTGGGATTTAAACTTTTGGGCAGGATTGGAATGGAACTGGAATATAGCAGGGTTGCTGCGATAACACTGGCCAGGGCATCAAAATCTGTGTTTTTGTGGGTCGTAACAATGCGCATAAAAAACTAAAGACCTCTTGATTTCTAATCTTATACCGCTATTTATATTATATGACTGTTGATGAAATGAAAAGCAAAAGAAGCAGAAGAACGTCTGTTGACAGATCGTGCCGGTTTGATATTAAGTATAAAACTCAATACCCAAAGGTAAACGGAGTTAATTCATGAATAAAGTCATCCTGTCGGTTCTGGGGCACGATCGCCCCGGAATTGTGGCCGCAATTGCCAATATTCTTTTTGAGTGCAGTTGCAATATCGAAAGTGTCAGTCAAACCATCCTGAAAACCGAATTTTCCGGATCTTTTATTATTTCCATGCCGCCGGATCTGACCCAGGAGGAACTCCGCCAGGCGCTGAATGAAGATCTGGCTGCCATGAACATGCATATTCACATCGAATCCGTTTTAAAACAGAAAACGGGGCTCGTTTCCAGCAATGCCGAACCCTTTGTAATTACCACCAAGGGACCGGACCGCAAAGGACTTGTGGCCGGTATCAGCGCCATCATTGCCCGTTATGGCGTCAACATCACAAATCTGCAGGCGGTGTTCAAAGGCGGCGATGAGCCCGGCAACAATATCATGATATACGAGGTGGATATCCCCGTTGATATTGATCGTAAGGACTTTTCCCGGGCCCTCAGAGCCAAGGCCAAAATCCTGGCTCTGAGCATCAGTATCCAACACCGCAATATATTTGAAACGATAAATAGGATTTAGTGTCTTAGAGGAAGATGGTCAGAAGACATAAGGAATAAAACATGTTAACCGATCGAGAAATTATCTCCACCCTGGAAATGCTTGAAAACGAACATCTGGATGTGCGCACGGTGACTCTGGGAATCAATCTTTTTGAGTGCGCCAGTCACGACCCGCAGAAAGTTAAAAACAAAATTTTTTCAAGAATCACTCATTTCGCTAAAAATTTAGTAGCGGTCTGCAATCGCATCGGCGAAAAATACGGCATTCCGGTGGTGAACAAACGCATTGCGGTCAGCCCGATTGCCGTCGTGGGTGCCGCCCTTTCTTCTTCACAGATGGTGGATATCGCCAAAACCCTCGATGCGGTTGCAGAAGAAGTCAATGTCGACTTCATCGGAGGCTTTTCGGCCCTGGTTCAAAAAGGCATCGCACGCGGCGATCGCGCCCTCATCGAAGCCATCCCCCAGGCTTTGACTGCCACCGAACGGGTTTGCGCTTCTATCAATGTGGCCTCCACCCGGGCAGGCATCAATATGGATGCGGTGCTGCTGATGGGTCACACCATCAAACAGGCCGCCAAACTGACCGCCGAAAAAGACGGCCTTGCCTGTGCCAAGCTTTGTGTTTTTGCCAACATACCCGAGGACATTCCTTTTATGGCCGGGGCCTACCTGGGTATCGGCGAAGCCGATGCTGTGATCAACATGGGTGTCAGCGGCCCGGGAGTGGTCAAAATGGCGATCGATCGAGCCCTGGAAGCCAATCCCGATTTAGATCTTGGTCAAATATCTGAATTAATCAAAAAAACAGCTTATAAAGTCACCCGCGTCGGCGAGTTAATCGGTCGCGAAGTGGCTGACAGTCTCAAAATCCCTTTCGGCGTGGTGGATCTTTCTTTGGCCCCAACACCCAACGTTGGGGACAGTGTCGGAGAAATTTTTCAGAGTCTGGGACTTTTAAGTATCGGAGTGCCCGGAACAACAGCAGCGCTGGCACTTTTAAATGATGCCGTCAAAAAAGGCGGCGCCTTTGCCAGTTCCCGGGTCGGCGGATTAAGCGGCGCGTTTATCCCTGTCAGTGAAGATCTCAACATTTCGGAAGCCGTTCGCAAGGGCTACCTCAGCCTTGACAAACTCGAGGCCATCACCAGTGTATGCTCGGTTGGGTTGGACATGGTTGCAATTCCGGGCGATACGTCTGCTGAAACCATTGCAGCAATTATCGCCGATGAAATGGCCATCGGAGTCATCAATAACAAGACCACGGCAACCCGCTTGATTCCGGTGCCCGGCAAAAAGGCCGGTGACAGCGCTTACTTTGGAGGCCTTCTGGGCCAGTCCACCATAATCCCTGTAAACAATGCTCAAGAGCCCAACCGATTTGTAAGGCATGGCGGTTTAATACCCGCACCCATACAAAGCCTGACCAACTAGTTCCATAATTGAGCTGAAAACGCGATTGCATGAATAATATGTCTCAAATATGGCGTCCGGACCTCAGAGCGGCCTGGATGTGGCCACCGCTGGTAGACATTTTCAAGTACATACTGGTGATAGCCGCCCTTACCTGGCTAATGCTAAACAGTACGGTGAAACTTGGATATAACTGGCAATGGTATCGGGTGCCGCAATATCTTTATACTGTAACTGACGGACAGTTTATATCCGGTCCGCTGCTCGACGGGCTGCTGGTGACCTTTCGTATCACAGCCATCAGTCTCGTACTGGCTTTTTTTTTCGGATTGGTGACCGCCCTTTTGCGGCTGTCAAACTCATTTTTAGGAAAGATACTCGCCCGGGGCTACGTCGAGATCATTCGCAACACACCCCTGCTGGTGCAACTGTTTTTTATCTACTTCGTATTGTCGCCGGTATTCGATATCAGTGGGTTTACTTCCGCCGTCCTTGCCCTGAGCCTGTTCGAAGGCGCCTATGCTGCGGAAATATTTCGAGCGGGTATCGTCTCCATCCACCAGGATCAATGGGAAGCAGCATTTAGTATTGGTTTGAACACCTATCAGACCTATCGCCTGATTGTTTTGCCCCAGGCCGTTCGACGAGTTCTCCCGCCCTTGACCAGCCAGGCGGTTTCGTTAATAAAAGACTCGGCTCTTGTCAGCACAATTGCAATTTATGATTTAACCATGCGCGCTCAGGCGATCATTGCAGAAACCTTTCTGGTTTTTGAAATCTGGTTCACCGTGGCAGCCATTTATCTGATGGTGACAATGACACTGTCATTAACGGTGTTTTATATGGAAAAAAAATTTAAAATAAAATAATACTGAAGGGGCGACCAATTTTAAGAAGCAATTGCTGAATGGCAGGGCTTCACAACCCGTTTCACTATTTTCAGAAAAAGGGGGCATCCAATGAAAACCAGCAGAAAATGCACACTAATTGTTCTTTTGTCATTACTGGGCTTAGGTCTGGCCGGATCGGCCACAGCCGGAAAGCTCCAACAGGAACTTGTTCAGGAAAGTGCGGTGGAGCAAATAATGCAGCGCGGAATCCTTAAAGTGGGCATGTCAACCTTCGTCCCCTGGGCAATGAAGGATAAAACCGGTAAACTCATCGGTTTTGAAATCGATGTGGCCACCCAGCTGGCAACGGATATGGGAGTTAAAGTCGAGTTTATACCCACAAAATGGGCCGGTATCATCCCGGCTCTGTTAACCGGAAAATTTGATGTAATTATCGGCGGTATGAGTGTGCGGCCGGATCGAAATTTGAAAGTAAACTTCACCATCCCGTATGATTATGCCGGCCAATCCCTGGTTGCCAATAAAAAACTGGCCGCCGGTTTCAGCAGCCTGCAGGATTTTAACCGCCCGGATGTAGTTATCGCAGCCAGATTGGGATCAACTGCCGCCGATGCAGCCAATAAATTGATGCCCAGCGCAACAAAACGCCTTTTTGACGATGAAGCCCAGGTGATTCAGGAAGTCGTCAACGGCCAAGCGCATGCCGCCGTAGCCTCTGCACCATTGCCGGCATTTCAGGCCATCAAAAATCCCGACAGGCTCTTTCTACCGTTTCAAGGAACATTTACCAAAGAGCCCATCGGCTTTGCACTGAGAAAAGGTGATTATGACACCCTCAATTATTTTAACAACTGGATTCGAGTCGTTGAAGCCCAGGGATGGCTGGCCGAGCGCAAACATTATTGGTTTGAAACCAAAGACTGGGAAGGGATGCTAAAATAACAGTGCGGCGCGCTATCGTGTTAGAGTCTTTTTTAGCCTCTGCACCATCTTCCCGTTTATCCCTTATGGGCTTTCAGGTGTCAGGAATTCAATGATTTAGGAATTAAGGGATTCAGGAATTGAGGAATTCTTTCATCGGTGAAATTAAGGGACAGAACACCAAAAATTCCTAAATTCCTGAATTCGCAATACCTCAATTAAAGGATCGCTGACACCTGAAACCTGACACCTATACCCTTCACTTCTGGATTTGGCTTGATAAATCAAAAAACTAAATTCACCACCACCGACCTGTTCCTATCCCTATTGCTGTTGGCGGCGGTAATATATACGGCTTATAAAATACACATCGGTTTCAGCTACAAGTGGAATTGGGGGGCAATCCCTCAATATTTCCTGCGCTACGACGCGGATATTAACACCTGGGTGCCGAATGTCCTTTTGCAAGGATTTTTCACCACGATCCGTTTAAGTATCTGGGCAACCATTTTTGCCACGTTGATTGGCGCCGCAATGGGCCTTTTCAGAGTGAGCCGCAGCCTGTTTAGACGATTGATTGGCGGAACTTATGTGGAGTTGATTCGAAATTTGCCTCCGTTGGTAATCATTTTCATTTTCTATTTTTTTGTCGGAGATCAAATTCTGCCCTTACTGGGCGTTGAGGAATTTATTAGAAACAGCAGTCAAGGCACCCAGACCGTCTTTACGGTTCTCTTTGCCCCGCCCACCCTTTTTACGGCCTTCCTGTCAGCCCTGATCACGCTGTCTATATTTGAAGGCGCCTATATTACAGAAATCGTCCGCGCGGGCATCCAATCAATCGAAAAAGGACAATGGGAAGCGTCTTCAGCGCTGGGCTTTTCAAGGTGGCAGCAGATGCGTTACGTTGTTCTTCCCCAGGCCGTGCAGCGAATTCTGCCGCCCCTGGCCGGCCAATTCATCTCCACGATAAAAGATTCCGCCATCGTCTCCGTCATTTCAATTCAGGAATTGACATTTCAGGCCATGGAGCTAATGTCCTCGACCTATCTAACTTTCGAAATCTGGATTACCATCACCATCATGTATTTAATGCTCACCCTGAGCTGCTCTCTGGCAGTCGAACGCCTGGAAAGATATATGCGTAACATCAGGGCATAAATAAAAGAAAGCACGAATTGGTATACATATTTCCGTGCTTTCGTGTTTCGCTAGGATATTTCAGGTTTCGGTTGGGATCTTATTTTACTGAGACCACCGGGCATGGAGCCTTGAGGATAATGTATTGTGCCGTGGATCCCATCAGAAGCTTGCCGACTTTTGATCTCCGTTTGACACCGACGATAATTTCATCCACCTCATTTTCTTTGGCAAATTCGACGATATCCTCACCCGGGGATAAACCGCGGATTAACAGGTGAGTATCGCAGGCAATTTCATTCTCATCAAACAGGGATTTGGCCCATTCAAGCCCCTTTTCAATCTCGGTAATTTCTTCTCGCTGACCTTCAGTTCCCTTTTCCATGGATGTGACGACCGCCACGGAGGCGCCCAACGCCACTGCATGGGTTTTTGCCAGGTTTAAAGCCTCTTTTGCCGAACTCGATCCGTCATATCCAACTAAAATTCTCATGTTGATCTCCCCATTCAGGTTCAGATTCTGACTATGGTATGCTGCCGGGACAGCTGATTTGCCAAGGCAGCAACTTTTGCCGCTATCGTTAACCAAAATTTCGACTAAAATCCATAGCATACTCATTTTAAAAATGCTACAGAATTAGATTCAAGCTCAAGGTTCAGACTTCAGGCTTCAGGCTTCAGGCTTCAAAGGTTTACCCGCACGCCAGGGGCGCATAAACCTTTGGCGGCGCCGAAGGCGACCGGGGTTCAGGGTTAATCTGACTTGCCGGTTGCTTTAACCTTTGAACCCGGAACCCAGAACCTTCTATTCTGCTTCTTTTAGCGCCTTGATTACCGCTCTCATAAAGGCCGGCAAATCATCAGGCATTCGGCTGGTAATCAAATTTCCGTCGACGACCACGTCCTGATCTACCCATTCGGCTCCTGCATGAACCAGGTCATCTTTTATGGCAAAGAATGAGGTAACGGTTTTACCCTCAAGAATCTTGGCCGAGGCCAGCATCCAACCGGCATGGCAAATCGCAGCGACAACTTTGCCGTCTTCATAGAAATCCCTGACCAGTTGGACCATTTTGGGATAGCGCCGCATTAAATCCGGGGCATAACCTCCCGGGATAACGATGCCATCAAAGTCGGAGGCCGATACCTGATCCGCATTAACATCCACTTTAACCTCGGTTCCGGGTTTGCCCGTAAATGTTTCAAAACGCCCGGATCCCATCACAACCACCTCGCAGCCTGCCTCTTTAAGCCGATAATAAGGATACCAGAATTCATGGGTGTTAAACATCTCTTCGACCGGAATAACCACTTTTTTACCGGACAGCTCCATCAGGCGTCTCCTTTCATCTGACAATTGCATAGAATCGTCAGTTATTGAATTTGAAAACAATATATGCATGTTTCAAAATATGTCCACCACCTTAATGGTTTGAAACTGCCAGAAGGTTCGTATCCAAGTTATTGTGCTGATATTACATAAGATACACCACCCAATGTGTTTTCACGTGAAACCTGACTTGTAGCGGTCGTCAAAAAAAACGTTCCATTATTCGAACGTTTTTTTGCTACAACCACTTATACCAGCCTTCAATATTTCGGAACTTACTTTTGAAAAGCGGTATAATTTAAACATTTTCAATTTTTGCCTTACATGCTATTAGGATTTGTCACTCTCGGAGAAGAAGGGACAACGATGATTCAAGTCACAGACAGCATCAGTCTGCATGAAAATGAAATCCAGCTGGATTTTATAAGGGCATCCGGGCCGGGCGGACAAAACGTCAACAAGGTGTCCTCCGCCGTTCAGCTCCGTTTTGACGCCGCCAAATCTTCAGCCTTGAGCGAAGACATTCGCAACCGGTTAAAACAAATCTCCGGCCATCGCATGACGGTTGAAGGCACCGTAATAATTGAGGCACGACGCTATCGGAGCCAGGATCGCAATCGCCAAGACGCCATCGACCGCCTGATCACGCTGATCCGCAGGGCTGCTGAAAAACCCCGGCAGCGTCGGCGCACCAAACCTTCCCCGGCGGCCAGACAAAAAAGGCTGACAGCCAAACGACAACGGGGGGAAACCAAACGGCGGCGGCGAACCGTTCGCATCGCGACCGAAGATGCTTGACATTTAGTCAATCAAACCATTATTTATTCGGTGCCAAGCAATGCCAGAAAAAATCCAAGGCGAAAATCGCTGTCTTATCGGCCTTATTTCAGATACCCACGGTCGGTTGCCGCAATCGATATCAAAGGTTTTTAAGAAAACCGATCTCATCATCCACGCCGGAGATATCGGCGATCCGAACATAATCCCTGCGCTGGAAAAAATTGCCCCGACCAGAGCGGTAAGGGGAAATATGGACGTGGGCAAATGGGCCCGCCAACTGCAGCAAAAGGAAACGATTGAAATCAACTGCAAACGGTTGCATGTAATCCATGATGTCTACAATATGGATATAAATGCAGAATCAGATACCTACCATGTGGTGATTTACGGACACACTCACCGTCCGCGGGTGGAAAAACAGCAGGGGATACTGTATGTGAATCCCGGCAGCGCCATGCAGCCGAGGTTCGGCTATCCCCCGTCCGTTGCTTTGCTGGAAATAAATGGTGACTCGATCAATGCCCGGTTGGTTGATTTAACCAGATAGGAGTTTGGTCCCCTACCCGCAAATTTGTTTTTACACCAAATGGTGAAAAGATGGAAAAAATATTTAGTCGTAGCATTTTGATTTTGAAAGATATGCCAACTGTTAGGCATTCCGAAAACAAGAAAACGGGAAGGCTTTATAAAAAAACTGCTGCGGCCTCCCCGTTCCTTACTAAAGGGCTCTGAAAAAGGGCTACTTTTTTTTTGCTACCTTTTTTTTTGCTGCCGGTTTCTTTGCTGCCTTTTTTTTTGCTGCCGGTTTCTTTGCTGCCGTTTTCTTTGCTGCCGTTTTCTTTGCTACCGTTTTCTTTGCTGCCTTTTTCTTTGCTACCGTTTTCTTTGCTGCCGTTTTCTTTGCTGCCGTTTTCTTTGCTGCCGGTTTCTTAGCCGCTGGTTTTTTTGCTGTTGTTTTTTTCTTCGCAGTTGCCATGGAACCTCCCTTAATGTTTAAAATATTAGGAACAACGCATAGCCCTTCAGTTTAGAAACAAATATTATCTTAAGCAATACATTTAGTGTTATAATATAGATTATGCTACAATATATAGTATGTCAAGTTTTTTATTTAATTATATTTTAAGTGGAAACCATTCTTTTTTCAAAATTTTTCCCTTGTTTTCCTGCTAATTTGCCAAATTTTGATAATAGACCTTTTTGATTGCGTAAATGGAAGGTCGTATGTTTCCACTGCCAGGCAATAGGGGCGACAATTGGATCCCGAATTGTTCTGTTCTTCCAGCACATAGGATCGCACAGTCTCCAGCTCTGTTTGATCCACCATTCCTTTTAGAGCTATGATTTTCCCTTTCGAAGACAGCAAAGGCAGGGCCTGATGGATAAATGATTTCAAATCGGTCAAGGCGCGGCTGGTGATGGAATCAAAATACTTACGGCAGGCAGGATCGCCAGCCAGATCTTGGGCCCGGATGTGTAGCGCTTCGATGCCCTCTAATTTCAGGGTGCGGATGACGTGTTTTAAAAAGGATACTTTTTTACGGGAAGCATCTATCAGTGTGATTGACAGGGTCGGAATAACAACCTTGAGAGGGATACCGGGAAATCCGCCGCCGGAACCTATGTCCAGCAGGGTCGCCCCCGGTGATACCAGCTTGGCGGGCGCCAGCGAATCCACAAAGTGTTTGACGGCGACTTCATAGGGGTCGGTAATGGTGGTGAGGTTGATGGTTTTGTTCCAGTGAAGAAGTTCTGCGGCGTAGGCGGCAAACCGGTCGGTGTGGCGGCGATCAAGATCAAGATCGAAGGATCGCGCACCGTCAATAATCAACTTTGACCATTCGTTCGTTTCGATCTTCATAATTAAAAGCTCATAGCCTATAGCTCATAGCTCATAGTAATAAAGTCCGATCTTCAGGCTACCAGCTATGAGCCATGAGCCATGAGCTAATTTTAATTGATACAGACGCGCCTGACCTCCGCCATATCCGTATGGCCCTTAAGCACTTTCATGATACCGTCCTGTTTCAGGGTGGACATGCCCTCCTGCATGGCCAATTCAAAGATCTGCTCGCTATTGGCTGCCTTTTTAATCGCCAATTTAATTTTGGGGGTGCCTTCCATTAATTCATGGATGCCCATACGACCGCGGTATCCGGTGCCGGAACAATTATCACAACCACCGATTTTGTACACGGTCATCCCTTCATCATATTCAATGCCTGATTTTTTAATTTGGTTTTTGCCGTAATCGGAAACCAATACCTCAAAATCATCTTTGGTTACCGGAGTTTCTTCGCGGCAGTTGGTGCACAGGCGGCGTGTCAGCCGTTGGGCTAAAACCCCCAGAAAGGCATCGGAAAAATTAAGCGGATTCAGCCCCATATCCAGCAAACGGGTAATGGTTTCGGGGGCGCTGTTGGTATGCAGGGTGGAAAAAACCAGATGGCCGGTCAATGATGCTTCAATGCCGATGGAAGCTGTCTCCTCGTCGCGCATTTCACCAATCATAATAACATCCGGATCGGCACGCAAAAAGGCTCGCATCATTCTGGCAAAATCAAGCCCGATTTTAGGCTTGACCTCGGTCTGCCTTAAACCGGCCTGGGTGATTTCAATGGGATCTTCAGCCGTCCAGATTTTAATACTCGGTTTGTTGATATAGCCCAGAATGGAATGCAGCGATGTCGTTTTACCGGACCCGGTAGGACCCACGGCCAGAATGAGTCCGTAGGGCTTGGCAATGATATTTTTCATCACCCTCAAGTTCCGATCGGTCAATCCCATCTCGTCCATTGCCATGGCACCGGCCGAAGCCAGAATCCTCATGACCACGTCTTCGAAACCGCCGGCGGTCGGCAGGGTTGCAACACGCAGTTCAAAGGCCGGCACCCCTTTGCGCCGAAATTTGATTTTGCCGTCCTGAGGCAGACGTCTTTCGGCAATATCCAGATTGGACATGATCTTAATCCTGGAAATGATACCGCGTACCATGGAATTAGGGACTTTCATGTATTCCTGACAGACACCATCCAGCCGGAACCGGATGGTTGTGGCTTTGGTAATGGGTGAAGGCTCGATGTGAATATCGGAAGCATTTTTGCGATAGGCCGCAATGATAGCCTGGTCCACCAGTTTAACGACTTGGCTGGAAGCCTCATCGACTTGGTCGACCACCGTCTCTTCCTCTTCCTCTTCAAATTGCACATCCGGCAGCATTTCAAAATCTTCCAGGCCATCATCCATGGAGACTTCACCCGACGCTGCACTGCCCTCACTAAAGAAATGGCGGATAAATTCAAGGATATCCTCACGGATAGCCACCGAAAAATTTATTTTGCCGGTCTTCATCAGGGTTTTGATATTGTCGGTTTTGTTCAGGTCCCTGGGATCATCGACCAGGATTTCAACACCTTCCTTGTCCCAGCTGAGCGGAATCCAAAGTTCGTTAAGCAAGAACGATTTCTTGAGATTGGACAACAGTTCCACCGGTACGGGAAATGAAGAGTCATAGGGCCTGAACGGACAGCCATAGAATAGGGAAAATGATTTGCCGATGGCTGCTTTATTGATGTGAAAATGTTCAATCAACACAAATTCGACGCTTTTTTTCATCTTTTTGGACAGTGCAAAGGCCTGCTGCAACTTGTCGGTGGTGACCATGTTCTCCCGCAGCAGATAGTCATATTTGGAACCGGAAGCCAAACTCGCACTGACCGAATCCAGGCGTTTTCTAACTTCGACATTGGAGGGATCCAGTTTGGAGGCGTCACTGTAAAGATCATGGGACTGGTCGCGATGATCGCGCTTTTCCAGTTCCTGCCCGATGCAATATTTGACCCGGGCCAATTCTTTTCGCTCCAATTTAAGCCCTTTGATCAGTTTATCAAATTCCGCGACGGCCTTTGACGGCGAGTACAATTTCAACAGGCTTTCCACCAGGCCGGGAACTATTTTTTCGGTTGGGTAATCTTCTTTTAACATTTTCACGTATTCAGCAACTGCTTCACCGTGAAGTCCCATTTCCTGGAATGCCGATGCACTGTCAAGAATTTCGGAGACGTCGCCCTGACTGCTAAACGATTTTTTTAACATCGAAATGTCTTTGGCGGAAACGCCCTTTGGCTTGGTGTCCGCCATATCGGCGATTTCTTTTTTCAGCAACCCAATGCGTTTTTTGATTTTATCCTGGACCGGGGCATCCTGGGGGGAGACAATCGAAAGAATACTCTCATAAATGTTTAGGGAGTCACCGTACAATCCCATGGATCGACAAACTTCAGCTTCATTGATTCTGGATTCTATATCGGTTCTCATTGCAGTTTATAAACCTTTCGTTCGCTTATTTTTTAAACAGGCGTCTGATGCCTTTGGCGGCTTTGGCCGGCTTTAAGGAAGGCAGCAATATGTCACACTGGAGCCGCATCATGGCAATTGGCACAAAAAGCCCCATCAATATTACCAGATATCCGATATCTGTTCTGCGGATGTAAAGCCGGCCTTTTTTAAAAATCAAATCTGTTTCTCTCATTCCGGCCAACGACTCGATGAACAAACTCCAGTCCCTGCTTTCAATTCCTTCCGGTTGGGCCTGGTTGAATTCTTTGTACAACGGATCTGCGGTAAAAGAGAACAGCATAAGGCCCTTGACGCCTTCCATATTCAAAATGTCTCTGAACAATTCTCGCATACCAACTTTCTAACAAAATTATCAGCCCCAACCGCGGCCGTCAAAAATTCATTCACTGAGGATCCGGAGGAGTTTGTCTCTCGGGCATTTGGGGTTTACCGACATCACGGTAGTGTTTTCCCCGGGCAGCACGATAAAATCGTTTTCTTCACCCTTGTCAATATAGCCCATCTCAAGCTCTCCAATATTAAAAAAAACGCCGGCCCTGGATAATTGCAGCAAACGACTGTCCCAGGAATTGTCCTGGTAAATATCCTCCAAACCGCAGGAGGGTCCCAGCTTGGCTTCGAGTTTCTCCTTAATCGCGACGATAACGTTTACCGGATCCGGTTCAAAGGGCTCAACTTCCTCCATCACAGCCGGTTGGACATCCTCGGCAATGTCTTCGTCCTTGCGCCGGGCAGCTTCAAGGATGAGATGCTGCATCTCGCTGTGAATTCTTTTTTCTTTCAAGGCACAGCCGTTTTGAATCGACAAGTTTACCTGGTCCCATGAGAAGATCTCGTAAGCGGCATTTTCACCCTGCAAATCATTTGCCCTTGCATCGAGCAATTCACCTTCTTGAAAAAAAAGGATCCCCTTTTTATTCGAAAATTTATCTTCCAGGCGAATGGTGCAGGTTTTCTGTTCCATTTCCACCAACTGCAAAAACATACCGGAAGACACGTTGTGCAGCGTTCCGCCTTCTGATTCCTTTCTTAAAGTGGTCATGATCTGACGCGCCAGGTTTTCTATCAGAAACGGTTTCGCAACATAACCGACCGCACCGCCTTCCCTTGCCAGATGCTCCATTTCAGGTGTACTGTACCCGGTTATAATGATGACCGGAATATCCGGATAGTGCTCCATAATATGGGCCAACAGCTCAAACCCATCCATTCCGGGCATCTTTAAATCAGTGACAACCAGCGAGATCGTGTTTTTTTTCAAGCATTCCAAGGCCTTGAGTCCGTCTGAAGCCAGCAGAATGGAAAAGGAGTCTTTATATTTTTGAAACCCCTCTTTCAGAGCAACCAGCATTTCGCGGTCATCATCCACCAGCAACACATTTTTGATCATGAAATATCCTTGACGGTCTGGTCCCAGGAGGCTTTGTCGATATCAACTATTTTGACACCGGCCACGTAATCCATGGCCTCATACTTTTTAATATTGCCGATCTTTTGAGCAATCTCATTCATTTTCTTCATCTGGTCGTAAACTTTTTGAACTTTTGGAAATATGCTCCCGTCGCGATCCAGTTCCGACAGGATTTCATTGAGCAAATTGTTAACAATCGTCAACGGTTGATTTAAACTGTGGGCCACGCCGCCCGCCATTTCAAGCACGCCCTGAAATTTTTCATCATTGCTGCGCTCTTTTTGCCGGTTGACGATGTCGCTGACATCACGGGCGATACATTTGATGTGATGGGGTTGACTGTCATTTCTAACCAGATAGGCATGCCAGTCCAGATGTCGCTTTTTGGCGCCCCGGTCCGTGACCGCGAGGATGGTCTCGTTGCGACCGATTTTTATAATGTCTGCAAGAAAAATTAAAAAAAATTCTCTGTCTTCGGGAGCGAAAAAGCCGGACACCGGTTGTCCGAGCATCTCCGCCCGGGAAAAGCCCATCAATTGTGCCCCAGCCCGATTGATGTCAATTAGTCCACCGTGTAAATCAATCACGATGACAGCATGTTTCAGATCATCAGCCCTGCCATCCATTCGCAGGACGTCTTCTGAGACTTCAATCTGACCGGTGATTTCCCTTAGATAACCGTCTAAATGAACCACCATCTCGTCATCGTCTAAAACCACCTTGGCCGAGACGGCACACATGATGGGGGTTCCGTCTTTCATTTGGAAGGCAATCGGCAGATCAGACAGCCGTCCGCGCTGTAAAAGAGAGTGAATGAAGACACCCCGGTCTTTTTTGTTGCGATATAGACCTATCACCGGAGAATCAATGAGTTCATCCGCTGAAGCAAATCCAAAAATATTGGCGAAGGCCTTGTTGCAATAGACAATTTTGCCTTCCAGGGTCGTGCGGAAAATTGCTGCGGGAATACCGTCAAAAAATTCAGCATATCCCCGGGCAGAAATACCGAAATCACTTATAGAAGGTATATTTGTCATTTTTATAGCTTTACGCTGAAACTCTCCAGTTGCTTGGCATATTTGTCTGACCATTCAGTGCAGGAGTTCAGCAGTTCCGGGAGCATCCCCAGTTCCTGCGCCAATTCCCGGATAGAGTTTACAACTCCGTCAATCAACTGCTTGTCACTTGCCGAACCTGAAAAGTCTATTTTGCGATTTGAATAGTCGAATTCGCCGGCAAATGGATCCAGAAAAGCATATTCTTCAGCTTTCTCCACAAACTTCTTTTTTAACAGCTTGGAAAAATTGGTTTTCGTCTTCTTTCTGGAAATAACCGCATTTTCAAATATCACCATCAGTTCTTCCAGCATCCTCAATATAGTTTTGGATGGACCGGAAAAACTGGTTCTGGATTCACCCTCGGCCTTCATTTTTGACAGGGGGATCCGGCAAACGTTAAAGGTGGCGCTGGATGCCTTGGTTTTGCGAATCAGCAACTCCTGGTTCTTTTTGGAAAGTCCGGGTTCTCCATTGTCCCATGAATACGAACCGCCCATGATTTTTCCATTAATGATAAAAATTAAACCGCCTTCTTTGCCGCCGCCAATGGTGACTTCGACATAACCGGTCAATTTCTCGGAGCTCATTTTGCGAATGAGACCTTCAAGATCGGTGAACTCGGTGCTGAGACCTTCATATATCTTCTCAGCCGTTGGAATACTTGCCCAGAAGTAAACCTCCTCAAATGAAAGCTGATAAATATTGACCGTAAAATTATGTTGTCCCCCGGCATTTACAAGGTGCTCAATTGCCGCGGCCCCCGTCAGGTCAAGTTCTTTTTCTTCATAAAAGGCGTTTAACAGATCATCTTTATCGAAAAATATGACGCCTTCGGCCGCATGGGATTTAAAATAGACACCACCGGAACCGATTTCGCCCTGGTAATGCTCAAGCAATTTTTTAATATCCAGGTAATAAACGTTCAGGTTTTCTATTACCGGCTTTTCTCTTGGGATAATGACCATTATAGATTCTTAATAATTGTTTCTTTGCATTTTAGGGCATCCGCCTGAGGCGGATTCATCACGAAAACAAGAAAGCTGAAAAGCACGAAATTTAGGTCATCTTTTTTTTCGTGTTTCCGTTATTTCATGCTTTCGTGATTAATTTTGTACCATGGCCTTTAGCGCCGTCGACGCAACCTTTCAATGGAAAGCCTTATGCTGTCTTGCATTCTCGCGATAGCTTCAGCAAGTTCTCCTATTTCGTCCTTTGAAGTTGTTTTAACTTCCATCCCGAGCTCACCGACACTGATGCGGTCGGCCACATCGGTCAATGATTTTATTTTTCCGGTCAGCCGATGACCGTAGATCGTAACGATGAGGCCAATAAGCAAAAGGGTCAGCCCCAATATTGCCAATGTGATCAGTCTGGCCCTATCGGTCAATTCTTTGGCGCGCACCTGCATTCGTTTCACCGGACCGGTGAATTCATCCATGTAGGTGGTGGCCGCGATAACAAATCGAGTTCCGGCAATCGGTATGCACACCATAAATTTGTCACGGAACTTACCGTCCTTATCCTGCCAGGTGTAATATCCCTGGGATTTTTTACCTCCCTCGACGCCGATAAAAATTTTCCAGAAACCGGGAAAATTTCGCCCCAGAGGTTTTTTGAGTGAACTCATATCGATGCCGATTATTTTATTGTTAACATGAGCCCAGGTTCGCCAAACCCCATCCGGACCCGGCAGTTCATACAGCGCCGTATAACCGGTCATTCCCACTTTTTGCACCGCGAGGGTTTTAATACCCATGTCCGTATTGAAATCTTCTCGAATCAATTCCGGATGGCTCGACAGGTATAGTTTGCATTGCATCGCAACACCGGCTGATATGTCGGCAATTTTTTCTTCAGCCATCTGATTGACAAACTTGGAGCTTTCCCGGGTGAGCAAGTCCGACATGCTTTCGAGTTGCCATAAATAGAGCAGGCTGGCGGCGGCCATCAATATTATTGGAACCACCATAAACAGCAGAACCATTTTGGACCGCAAGCCGAGGCCCTTGGTCCGACGTCTGGCTTTTGCAGGAGTCTGGCGGGTATCCTCCATGGCGGCCATTGGGCTATGGTCAATGGTTGTTGTTATGGATTCCAATGTCGGCCGGGAGTCAGTTTCAGGTTTCTCCGGCGGCGGCTCCGGTTTTGATACCACAATGAGGTGGGTACACTCCCGGCATTTAAAGCTGGCAGCCTTACCTTTAATCTTTGAAGGATCTATCCGGTATTTCTTTCCGCACTCCTCACAGATTATAATCATACCATTTGCTCCCTAAATGATTAAATATTTTCGATTGCCCATTCCACCAAACCAATATTCAATTTTCATTATTCATTAGAAGCCATCTCAAAAAAAGGATTTTGGTTCAAAATCGCGGCGGACGCGAGGTTTAAACCGGAGGTCCGCCTCAGGCGGATCGGGATTTAAACCGAGCGCCCAACAAAGAGTTTGGGCCAAAAGACTTTTTTGAGATAGCTTCTAGTCAATCCTCCGCCGATGTCGGATCCGGGTTTAGTTATTGGCGTATCTTTTTGCCTGAATGATGCTGACCATGTTTTTTATGAATATCGCTTTCTTCTCTTCACGTCTGATATTGCCGGCTAATCTGTCGATCAACTCCGTGACGAGATAACGCGGAAAACTATTCACCTCATGCCCAAGGTCATGAACCTCGTCCTCGATCAAAACGCTTGCGACCGGGCCGATGGCCAGTGCGAATTCATCGAGCAGTTTGCGAAAAAAATCGTTATCCACCGGGATGATTTCCTGTTCAACCTTCGCGATGAGTCCGAACTTTAAAAGCTTGGCGATCAATTCCCTGATGGAGCCCATGCTCAGCCCTGTTTTTTCGGACAGGGCCCCCAGCGTTGCCTTCCCGTCCAATTCCATGAGAACTATCAGCGTTTGGCCATCGAGGGAAAAATTGCCCGCGTCATCCCTGACCTTGCGCTTGTAAATCATGGAAGATATATCACCTGAAGACATTACCATGGCATCACCTGTACGGAATTATTTATGACAATCGGTAAGGGACAGATACGGTAGAATGACAACCGATCGCCATGCAAAATGAATCTCGGGCAATTCACAATCAGTTCATCTTGTAGCAAACCCGGCACCCGTAGAGCATTATTGGTTTAGCAATGCTTTGATCTCCTTTTTTAAGGCACTTATTTCATCGTGAATATACTTTTTAATCTCATCGACGGCTTCGGCCAGGGTTTCAACCGAAGGCTCGCGCAAGGATACAACATCGGACTCCTGCCCTTGATCTATCACCGGCGATTCGGATATTGCGGCTTCAGACAGTGGAACAGACGGCTCGGTGAGGGTTACCGGCTGATCTTCTGTTGCTTTTGCGATTTCCCGTTTTTCGGCTTTGGCGGGTTTGATCTTCGCCTTTGGCTTTGCTGCGGTTTTGACCTGGGCAATCTGGGTTCTTAATTCTTTGTAGCGAAGCATCTCGGCCTGCAGGATCTTTTTTTTGACCGTTGTGGCCATATCCCGGGCGAGAACGACTTTATCAAGACTGGCGAAAACAGAGTTTAATATTTTAAAGGTTTTAGGATGTGACTTGGCGCGGTTGGTTTTGATGTAATCGCCCAGCGAATTAAGGATTTGAAGAAACGTCAGAACGATTTTATCATGTTTGTAGGTCAGCTTCAGATCCTTTATTTGCTGGATAAATTTTTGCAGAACATCATCGGTTATTTCCCAGTCAATGGATAGGATCAAGTTTTTTAATTCTGCCAGCGGATAATGCGCTGCAACATCATTGTCTTTCGCCTCCGGTAGCACTCCATTATTTTCACCAAAGAGATCGTCCAACCGACTTTCAAGTTCAGAGCTCAAGGTATCAACATCTTTGGAATCGGCCAATTTGCTTTCTCCTATTTCAAATCTTTTTTGATGGATGCCACGGTCATCGAGATAATTCTCTTTAAGGTTGCAACCACGTTGGTCCCCAAAACGGCACTGGCCGCAAAAGAAGGTATTTTAAGCTGACCGTTCAGATCTTTTTCAAGAGTCGACAATGGTAAAAGCGGAATGCCCTGCTCTTTGAGATCTATTTTATTGTACTGCATCACAAAGGGGATTCGGAAGATGCTTTTCTTATAAGCAGCCAGATTTTCTTGAAGGTTTTTCAGAGCAAGGATGTTTTTTTCTCTTCTTACCGCCATGGCATCGGCTACGAAAACGATACCATCTACACCCCGTAATACCAGCCGGCGGGTGGCATTGTATTTGACCTGACCGGGTACCGTATACAATTGAATTTTAACATCATAGCCGTTGATGATTCCTATATCAAAGGGAAGGAAATCAAAAAACAAGGTTCGGTCACCATGGGTTTTGACGGTAACCATTTCAGTATTTATACGCTTGGCAAATTTTTTGTATACATATTCCAGGTTGGTCGTCTTGCCTCCCCTGCCGGGACCGTAATAGACGATTTTAACCTGGATTTCCTTATTTTTCAGATTTACAAATGCCATCAGAATTAACCGGAGCGACTATCGTAAGTAGAAATTTAATAATGGTTCCGAACGCAGAGATACCGATTCACAAAGACACAAGAGGCTCTAAAATAACCTTTAACTGTTCGACGGATTCGGATACTTTCAAACGCAAAAAGCCCAATGAAATATCGTTGCCAAATATGGTAATCAATAAAAATTCGGTGGTTATTTTGTTGAAATGAATATTTTCTGTTTTTCCTTTATGGAAAAGCAGCGAGAATTCATTTTCACCGATGATTTTGGCCATTGCGCTGACAGCACCGAAGTTGCCTGCCGCCAGGGCCGCCAGCGAGTAAATGTCATGCTGTTTTTCACCATTGTCCAAATTGGCAATGATATTGCCGGCCATATCGATTAAAAAAACACACCGCACCCCATTGTCAATGAGGTCTTGGGTTAAAATATCTTCAATTTTGTCGAGCTGTTTTTGACCAAGCGTATAAGACAATTGCCAACCTCCCTAAAATGTTGATGTTGATAAAAACTCTATATCTCAATTGATTTCGGTAGCTTTTGGTAAAACTTTAATTTTTTTCAAAAAACAGCAGCAGGTGGGATCAGAAACGTTACCTTCCGGATATTTACCTCTGCCGGTTTTTCTCTAACCAGCTTTGCAGGTTGTAAAGACCCCTAGAAATGATGGTAATTTAATTAGGAGAAACATGCCTTATACTTCTTAAATTACAAAATATATAGCATTTTTACAAGATAAATCTTTCAGCCGGTTTCGCTAAAATCCATTTCAATCCTGAGATCTGATCCGCCGCTGGAAGAAATTCTGGCTTTCGGAAATCTGTTTTTGAACACGCTTATCATAGAACTATTCTCGCGCAAAACGGTCGCACAGAAACCGCTGTAGTGATTTTCTTTTGCTATTTTTTCTAGGATTTCAAGTAGATAAGAGGCGATTCCCTTTTTCTGAAAATCCTCCCGCACTACAAAGGCCACTTCTGCGCGGTCTTCGCTGTCCTGGGCATAAGAACCGATGGCCATTATTTCTTTATGCCCGCCCTTCTGGACGAGGCCTATCATTGACATGTTTTTGTGGTAGTCCACACTGTACCATTGTTTCTGAACGACCTCATGGGAAAAAGTTCGCATCTTGTAAAAATATCGCATATATATGGTTTTTTCCTGAAGGGAGTAAAAGAAATTGCGATAGGCAAATTCATCAGATGGCAGAAGCGGGCGAAACTCGACGGTTTTCCCATCTTTGAGCCTTAAGGTATATTTATAGCCTTCCAGAAAGAGGAGATCCTCGCTGGTGGGTGGCAACTGATCTGCAAAAATGTAATGGCGCTTTTTAGCGACCTCGATGAGCTCTTCGCGGAATTTGGGATGGGCAATCTGGGCCAGTTCCATTACTCTCTGATAAATTCCTTTGCCCTTCAATTCAGCGATACCATATTCGGTAATGACAAAGTTGACATCTCCCCGGGTGGTGGCCACACCCGCTCCTTCACTCAGATGCGAAACAATGCGCGAAACTGCGCCGTTTTGGGCCGTAGACGGCAGGGCAATAATTGAAAATCCTCCTTTGGACATCGAACTTCCGCGCAAAAAGTCAACCTGGTCTCCAATTCCACTGTAGAAAAGATACCCCATGGAATCCGAACAAACCTGCCCGGTGAGATCCACCTCCAGGGCCGAACTGATGGAAATCAGGTTATCATTGCGGGCAATGACCGTGGGATCATTAACAAACTCCGAAGATCGGAAATAAAAGATCGGATTGTCATCCACATAGCGGTAGATCTTTTCAGATCCCATGCACAGCGAGGTTACCACCCTGCCCGGCAGAAAATTTTTCTTTTTGTTGGTAATAACATCTTTCTCAAAAAGGGGCAGCAGCCCGTCGGTGATCAGTTGGGTGTGGATTCCCAGATCTTTTTTATCATCCAGGTACTTTAAAATGGCATTCGGCAAATTGCCGAATCCAATCTGAAGGGTGGAGCCGTCATCCACCAACTGGGAGATATAAAGCCCAATCCGGCGCGAAACTTCATTGTCTTTTATACTCGGCAGGGCTTCAACCAGTGGTTCTTCGTGGGGAACCAGCCAATCGATATCATCCACATGCACAAAACTGTCTCCCCAGGTTCGGGGCATTCGCGGGTTTACCTGAGCAATAACAACCAGTGAATGCTCAACAGCGGATCGCGTGATGTCAACCGAAACACCGAGGCTGCAATAACCGAATCTATCGGGGGGACTGACCTGGACAAGGGCGGCATCGAGCCCGATGCGATGACTGGCAAACATTCTGGGGATCTGGGATAGATATTCGGGAATGTAGTCGATCTTACCTTCAAAAGCAGCTTTGCGCATGGATTGACTGATAAAAAACAACTTTAAGGAAAATCGGCGGATGAAGGACTCATCATCAACATACTGGGATAACGTCGAGGACAGCATCTGATAGACCATAATGTCCTGAAGTTGCAGGTCTTTGACCATGGCCCGAATGAGATGCTGGGGCTCTCCGCAACCGGTTCCGATAAAAACACGACTGCCCCGCATGATTTTTGAAACCGCTTCTTGAGCGTCGACAACTTTGGAAGCGTAGGCGTGTTGCCAATCCATTGATTTCCTCCTGAATCTGAGATTGTGTCAAATGATAACCCAATTGAGTAAAAAAAAATGGGAGTTATCGGTTACTCGTTATTCGTTAATAGTTTAAAGAAGAGTATATATCAAATATTTCACATAAAATCGATAGTTTCGTCATCACCGGGAATTAACCCGGCTGGATAAAGATGTGATAGAGGCGCCGGAGCCACCGAGTTACTTCTGAGACAACACCCGCTGAGCAAAAGATTCAGAAAACAAAGAAAGGCTGAATCTAGTTTCATCTCTTGCTGATAATTCTTGATTTTATTTGAAAAATCGTAAAAATAATATACAATTAAACATTAGGCATCGCGAATTCTGTAAAAGCTAGCCATCTTTTATTAACTTTAAATTTCTGATTCTGTCTCCCAGTCTCTGTCAAGGAGCCAAGAAAAATGAAAAACAAAATCCATCTTTTAAAGCGCAACAGTTTTCCGTCCCATTCTTTTTTCGATCATTTGCTCAGAGGAACCGAATATTATCGGCATCATGACTATGAACGTGCGGCCGAAGAATGGGGTGCTGCTGGATGGCTGAACTATGAGACACCCATTAACATCAGACGTGATAAAGATAGAGTGTTTTTGGGAGGCTTTATCAGCGAAGTTCCCTTTCTGTTTTTTCTTTATGCGATTTATACCAACAAGGTTAATGGGGTTGGGGCCATCAAAGTCAACGGCGTCACCAAGAATTTAGTCTTCCACGATGGGCGCCTGGTAAGAGCAGCCACGAACATCAAGGAGGAAAGAATCGGCAATATTATTCTGCAAAAAGAACACCTGACCCCCGCGACGCTGGATATGCTGGTTAACGATGCCGCAGTGCAGGGTAAAAAAATCGGCCAGTATCTCGTCGAAAAAGGCTTGCTGTCCCTGGATGCCCTTCGGGATATTTTATCGCTGCAGATGGAGCAGATACTTGTTGATATTATCTTATGGCAGCGGGGGTATTTCTATTTTCTTGAAAGACCCATCGGCAAAGACCTCATTGTTAATTACGCCCCCCTTAATCTTGCCCGCGTGGCAACTTATAAAGGGCTTAGCCTGGAGGAGTTTCGAAGCAAAATCCCGAGCCGCAAAATTATCTTCCGACCCTCACCCTTTGCGGAGACAAGACAGGAAGAAATCCAGCAGAGGTTAACTGATACCCATAAATTTATATTCTCGATTATCGACGGAACCCGCAATATTCAACAATTGGCACGGTTTAGCGGAATTGATGAAAATTCAGTGATTGAAATCCTCCACAAATTGAATGCGGCCGGGATGATCAGGCAATCGAAAGAAATAATCGAATATGAAGATAAACAATATAATGAGATATCCAATGTTATAGACACGCTGTTGGAGATCTATTCTTATCTTCTGCACCTGCTGGTCGCAGAAATTGGCAGGCGCTCCCGGGATGTCGTTCAGCGGGCCCAAATCTCATTAAATAAGCGACACAAAGCCATGTTCGCGGATATACCACTGGATTATCCGGACCGAGTCAGCAAAGCAATGTTTCTTAAAAATATGGCCTATTATTATCCCGAGCCGGCACAAAGATATCTTTTTATTGAAGCGTTCTGCGAACTGATTGGAAATTTGCGCACTGAAATACACCGGTATCTGGGAGGAAAATTTGCTTCGGATGCAACGCTGAAGATTCAAACTGAAATAAAAAATATTGAACGGTATGCCAGAGAGACCGCCTTGAGAAGTCATCTGCTCGAGACCTTTGATCGACTTTCGATGTAGAGGTTAACTGGGGGAATTATGACCAATATTTCTTTTGATTTTGTAACCCTGCTGATTTTTATCCTGCTAACATTTACGATTTATAGCGTCATCCTAGCGGTTTTCATCAATGCCAGGCGGAAATATAAAGGCGGAATAGTCGGCCAGGCAATTCAATTTATCATTGCCACCCTCGGTTTTTTTCTTCTGGCCGATGTGGCGTTGATATTAATTCCCCAGTTTGGGTTTCAAACGGGATATACCGTCCATGTCATTTTAAAGATATGCGCCATGACATGTCTGGCCATCGGAGGGTTGAAATTTTTTGTAAAATGAATCAGCTTTCAACAAAAGCATTGTACTGCACACCCGAGCGTTGCGCTCGATTGACAAAGGATTTGGCAAATTTGAGCTGCGAATCCGTACCTTCCTTCAAATCCACTAATAACTCTTCGGTCATGATAGCCTTGGTCCGGCCGTCTTCAATAAATATGATCCCGTGCTTATCGTCTACCGGGAACCAAACCTCGATACATCCTGAAAAGCTTTCATACTGAAGTTTATCTAAGAATTCTGAAAGGTTAGAGTATTTTGACGAGAGATTTTTATGCAGCAACCTGACTGAAAGGCCATAGGCTTCAGACAAGAACTGCATGTTCTGCAGCGGCAGCTGGGTGACCTTTATTGTCCCGCCTTTATCCTGCCTGGAACGGATCAGAATGCTCCTCACGGCTCTGCTCCCGACATTTCTTTCCTCCTCCAGCGCAACGAGACCGTTGACCACATCTCCTACCTGCAAAAAAAGAGCACATTGGCTGTCGGAAAACTCGAATTGGAGATAGCCGCTGAATTTCTGGCCTTTTAGAAACAGCAGCAGCTCATCAATGTCGACAAATGAGGTCTTTAGATTAACCCACATATCGCTACCGTCCAGCAAAAGCATAAGCCTTCTCCCAACAGTTAAATTATGAAAATCTTGCTTTTGTGAGTTTCCACTTAATCTCTTCTATGGATAAACTATCATGGGCAAAAGAACCGTGTCAATAAAAGCACATAATATTTCACTAGAAAAAAATCATTGACAAAATCATTATACCATCTTATTTTGTACAGTTTAAAACAAACTGAGTTTAGCATACAATCCCTCATTCAGCTTAGGTTGCTCAGATGGGGGATTTTTTAATTTTCATCATCACCCCTGGTACCACAAAGAGCAGGATACCCAAAAAGGTTAAGGAAAAATGAGAAAAGATATAGCAAAAGTCAGGAATATCGGCATTAGTGCCCACATCGATTCCGGTAAAACGACCCTGACCGAGAGAATTCTGTATTACACCAAGCGGATCCACACCATTCATGACGTCAAAGGCAAAGATGGCGTGGGTGCCACCATGGATTCGATGGAATTGGAAAAAGAACGCGGTATCACCATCGCATCTGCAGCCACCTATTGTGAGTGGCGCAACCATGAGATCAACATCATTGATACCCCCGGCCATGTCGACTTTACCATTGAAGTGGAGCGCTCCCTGCGCGTTCTGGATGGTGCTGTACTGGTTTTGTGTGCGGTCGGTGGCGTGCAGTCACAATCGATAACGGTCGACCAGCAGATGAAACGCTACAAAGTGCCGTCTGTTGCCTTTGTCAATAAATGTGACCGCAGCGGTGCAAACCCCTACCGGGTGATAAATCAACTCAAAGAAAAATTGGGGCACAATGCCGTGGCCATGCAGATACCCATTGGGCTTGAAGCTGATTTTTCCGGAGTCGTCGACCTGGTTTCCATGAAAGCAAAATACTTTGATGGCGATAAAGGAGAAACGGTTCGGGTCGAGGATATACCGCAAGAATTGATGGCCGAGGCCCTCAAGAAGCGTGAAGCACTCATTGATGCCGCCTCCATGTTTTCCGACTCGCTTACCGAAGCCATTCTGGAAGAGAGGGAAGTTACCGATGACATGATCAATAAAGCCGTGCGCCGCGGGGCCCTGGCCCGGCAGTTAACCCCGGTATTTATGGGTTCGGCGTACAAGAATAAAGGCGTTCAGCCTCTTTTGGACGGAATCACTGATCTGCTGCCCTGCCCCAGGGATATCGAAAACCATGCCCTGAACATGGAAGAAGATGAGAAACCGGTGCTCCTCTCCACGGACAGAGAAAAGCCGCTGGTGGCCCTGGCCTTTAAACTGGAAGACGGGCCTTTTGGACAGCTTACCTATATCCGTGTCTATCAGGGATCGATTGGCAAGGGTGACACCATCGTCAATATCCGTACGGGCAAGAAGGTCAAAGTCGGTCGGGTAGTTCGCATTCATGCAGACCAGATGGAGGATATCGAAGGTATTTCGGCCGGTTACATCGGCGCCCTTTTCGGGATAGACTGCGCATCCGGGGACACCTTTGCGGCTCCAGGTTTTAGTGTAACCATGACGTCCATGTATGTGCCGGACCCCGTAATCTCTCTGGCCATCACCGCTGCAGATCATAAATCCGAAACCAACATGTCCAAAGCATTGGCCCGGTTTACTAAAGAAGATCCGACGTTTAAAGTGCATGTCAATGACGAAACCGGAGATACCATCATCTCCGGCATGGGGGAGCTTCACCTGGAGGTCTATATCGAGCGCATGTTCCGGGAATACGCTGCCCGCGTGACCCCCGGCATGCCTCGGGTGGCCTATCGCGAGACCATTACCCGCATGGCTCCCTTCGACTACATCCACAAAAAACAAACCGGCGGCTCCGGCCAATACGGTCGTGTAGCCGGTTACATGGAGCCCGCCGGTGATACAGATTTTGTCTTCGAAAACCAGGTAAGGGGTGGCGCCATTCCAACTCAATATATTTCGGCCTGCGAAAAGGGCTTCAAGAGCTCCCTGGCCAAAGGTCCCAAGATGGAATTGCCCGTCACCGGGATCAAAATTGTCATCAATGACGGTGCATCTCACGCGGTCGATTCCTCGGAGATGGCATTTCAAGCAGCTGCCCGGGGAGCGTTTCGGCAGGCGTATGCCAAAGCCGGACCGGTTATTCATGAGCCGATAATGAAAGTTGTCGTTGAAACCCCTTCGGATTTCCAGGGCGCCGTCATGGGCTCATTGAATCAGCGACGGGGAATGATCGTTGGTTCCCAGGATGAAGGGGCCATGTGCGTGATTGAATCCCAGGTTCCATTGGCAGAAATGTTTGGATATTCAACTGTCCTCAGATCCTTAAGCCAGGGGCAGGCCCAATTTACCATGGAGTTTGCCCTCTACAAACAGATACCGCAAAGCATCGCTGAAGAACTGGTAAAAAAAGCGACGGAAGAAAAAAAGAACGTCGCATAAACGAAGTGCGGGTTGGAACTGTGTTATGGCAAACTCTAATCAATCCGGTGAGTTAGGATCACTGGGGGAAAAAACTGGATCTGTCGCGTTTGCCGGACGGACGGATTTGGGTCGGCCCCGGAACCATAAAGCGCAAATCTCAACGCTCTGTTCGTCTCCCGGGAATGACGGCCGGCGAAATGCCGCCCCGGAAAGGGCCGGGCAGAGGGCTGACAAAACCAAAGATGGCCGTCAATCCCGCAAGCCGGGGGTTATTTACATCAAAGAGAGGTATTTCACCATGCTGAAAAAGGATCTTATCCTGCGAAATCCGTTACGTGTCATGGGATATGAAAATAATGACATTCTGAGCACCGGGCAATTCGGGGCTGTCCTGGCCCGCGCCGGTGTCGGCAAAACGGCGTTTTTGGTTCAGCTGTCGCTTAACGCCTTGCTCAGAGGCAAAAACGTCCTTCACATCAGCCTCGAAGATCCGGTCAACAAGGTTAGTCTATGGTACAAGGAAGTGTTCAACCTGATTGCCGATCAATATCAAGTGGATCAGATCAACCAGCTCTGGGATTCCTTGCTGCCCCACCGGTTTATTATGACCTTTCGAGTAGAGGGATTCAGTGTTCCCAAGCTGCAGGAACGGTTGGCAGATCTAATGGAACAGAACATCTTCACACCCCAAATGCTCATTGTCGACGGCTTTCCATTTGACGAATCCATGCGCCAGCCGCTGGCGGAATTCAAGGCGTTGGTTGAAAAGCATCAGATGCACGCCTGGTTTACCATGCGCACCCACCGTCATGAAGATCCGGGACCCAAGGGCAAACCGCTACAGCTGGAACAGGTTTCCGACCTGTTTGAAGTCGCTATCCAGCTATTGCCGGAGGGCAAGGAAATCCATGTAAAGGCCGTCAAAGGCGAGAAATCATTTGTTGAAGATCTTGACTTAAGGCTGGATCCTTCCACCATGCTTCTGAAACGTCATCAGTGAACTTTAGCAGCGGTTTCAAAGCAGAACCACGACCGCTGTTTATCCGGCGGCTTGACAGCTGTTTATAACTCTCTCCACCAGATGTAGTAAAAATTAAGATCCGGCGCCAGGGGGTCTATCCCCAAAATACCTGCCTCTACAGATTCACTGCCCGCAACCGGAAGCGTACTTCCAATAGATACCATTAGTTTCTGACCCGTGGATGTTATAATTGGAACCGGAGTGGAAGGTATTCCGCCGCCGAGCATCTTGCTGCGCACGAGGCCAGCACCGCCGAAAGAAAGCGCGGCGGCACCGGTTTTATAATCCAGGGCATAAATCGCTGCCGCGCCTCCCGGCAGACAGGGATCCGTGCTGGGGGTAAAGGTCGTGATATACAGGACTTTATAGAAAACCGTACCCTTTGCCAGACTTTTTTCTCCGATTTGCGCACCGGTTGAATCCACCAGCCGAATATACCAGCCTTTGTCGGTGACCCCGTTACTGTCCGCATCACCGGGGATGTCCATGTCCGGAGGAATGGTCGCCGGATTGGTTACGTCGACCAGATCGGTTTCGGTTATGGTTACATAGGCATGGGTATCTTTCATACTGTAGATTCGATCGGCGGCCGTATCGTTGGCACAGGCCATATCGCGATCCCCGCTTCCGGTTAAGACCAGATCATAGCCCCTCTCAAGGGTTACGCTGGGGGGGTAATAAAATTTTCTAGGGGTTGTGACGGAATTATACACATAGGTCGGTGCCCGGAACAACACATGACCATTCCAGGAATTGATATTTTCATCACTGCGAGGAAAAACCAGGGCAGTCCCGGTTGAATCCTGGTCAAACTGTCCGATTCGCCACACCTGGCCACCGAGATCACCGACGTATATCTTATCCACAAATCCATTGTTGTTTTCATCAATAATATTCACGGTGCCGGGTATGCTAAAATTCATGGCGATGTTTTCAACGCTGTCATTTATAAATTTTTTTACCACCGCGCCCGTAAACACATCGATCGCAATAACAGCCTTTCCGACGCTATTATCCGTGCTGAATCCGCCGCCGATAAATAAAACAGGGGTCCCGGTGGTGTCCGCATCCGTGGTTTTTACCCGTCCGAACCGGGGTTCCGACCAGCTTTCTCCCAGTTCGCTGATAACCAGGTCCGGGGCAAAGTTACTGTTCGCACTTATTCGCCATAAAAACAAAGGATTGTCGGGCTCGGTCACGTCCAAAGCAAAATAGCTGGTGCCCCCTTTGCGCTGGCCGCAGACGATAATGACCCGATCTTTGTCATCATCATCAACATCACCATCGCCGTCCGCGTCCACATCATCCTCCAGAATTCCATTTTCATTGACATCCCTGATGTAGACCTGGGGACTGGAATCAACAAAATATTGATGCCCGGTGCCTTCCACGATCTCCTTTAAACGCGGCAGGTGGTCCGGGGAAATAAAGGCCCAGGATTCTATGCCGTAATGGCTGATCACATCGTTGGGGTCTTCGATATCCGGATCAATGGCGTCCAGAACCGCATGCAGCATGCCGTCATTGGATCCAAAAAACACCATGGATATGGCGGTACGGTTGGAATAAGCGTACTGGACCACCAGGGGCTGGCTGTGAAGAACATCGCCGGTGATCACCTCGCGGTTCTCGGTCAAAATTGAATCGGAATCTTCATCGAATACATCGGCACCGCGGATGTATTCGATAATTTCAGCAGTCGTATGGGTCGGATTTCCAAGGACCGCGGCGGTCAGGTCAGAATTGGCAGTCGTAAAATAATTGGTGGTATCGGCTACTAAATCCCTGTCGCCGCCCAGATAAGTGTAAATATGTCGGCCGCCGTTGGCAATTCCGTTGGCCGCCGAACTATCGGCCCAGTCTTTGGTGGACCAGTAGTATTTGGCATCATCCCGCATGGCACCGTTGGGCCAGGTCGCCGGCAGGTTATCATGGCCGACCACCTCAAGATCGTCATTGATGCCGAGCTTGACAATATTTCCTTCCCAGAAATTACCTTCCAGGGGTTTAAAGAATGCCAGATAAATTTTGTTGCCGCTCATGGTCTTGGTAACCGGGACCACCGGCGATGTATAGGTCATATTCTGGGATAAAATGCTGTTGACGGCTGCCAGCAGCACGGATGACAGATCGTCCGGCGATTCCGCCGTAAAATGATATTTGGCGTAATCCGGATGGCCGGTGTCGTAAAGGTTGGGATTTCCGTTGCCGTTGTTGGAGGTATTGATCAGGAACAGGTTATTGGCCAGATCCCCCATAAAGCCGACGGTGTAAGTGATAACGTTTTGAAAGCCGCTCTGGTACCCCACCATGTCATGGGTGTACATGTAATCGGCCACATCATCCAGGTAGGTCGTACCGTTGATATTCGTTGGAATACTGTAAGAATTTGCATCAGCATTGATATTGCCTTCGCCGATACCGCCGTCATCCCCATCGAAGTCTGAAAGGGTTGTGGGTAAATACTGACTGGCACCGTGCCGGTCCATGGAAGACATTCCCGGCGAAACCACAATCACGAAATTCTGCTGACAGTAATAGCCCACCACATGGGAGGAGGGTGAATCATAATAGCCTCCGATGGTGGCCAGGCCTTCGGCCAGGGGGGAATAGGTAAACGTCCCCATGTTGTTGATATTGTTGATAAAGGCCGAATCCAAAACATTGTTCTCGGGCAGGGTATTAACCGTACCCACCACCATGCTCAAGGGCTGAACATTGGAGGCACCCTCATTATTGGTAAAGTTGAATATTCCGAACCGGGCCTGGTTGGAAGTCAGTTTGGCCACATTTAAGATTGCTTTTTTGGCATTGTAAAACCGGCTGCGACCCTCCAGGTCGGAACCATCGCCGGTATACAACCCGCTAAAAAATATCCAGTTCAGGTAGTTCCGGGAATACCTCAACAGGCCGGCATTATCCTTAATGCCACTGGCATCCTCCACCGCGGATGCCTCCGCGGGCAGGGTCACGGTAGTTCCATTGATCGTCCAGACCCCGGTCCCGTCCCCGGTGTTGCTGCTGGTGGCCTCGATGCCTGCGCTATAATCCGCAAATTCCAGGTTGTCTTCAATTGCCACCAGGTAATATTGGCCGCCGTGCTCCTGCATGCCGTAACCGTTGGGGTTAAAGAATCCGCTGCCGCTGCCCCCGGTTGCGAGAACATCGTCCCCGGCCGGTATCGGGGTATAGTCGACACTGTTGTCGTAGGCCCCATGCCATTGAACCTGCTGCATTTCAGCCCCGTTGTCCAGCAATAACACAATGTTGGGCGGAACGTCACCGGCCGTCACCGAAAACATGCAGGTATCATCTGCCCGGCTGTCCATGGCCGACAGGGAAATGAAAACGGCGCATACAATCAACCCATATGAAAATTTTTTAAACCGATTCATGATCCTCCAACCAACCCTCTTGTGGTTAAAATAAGGTTTAAAAACCGATACGATAAAACCCGGCTTCGACCTGGCTCTCGGAATGATGCGGCCCGTAGCCGTTACATGTCATCTGGTATTTATGGGCCCTGAAAGTGCCGACCTCAAACCCCGATCCCCTGGGCGGCCCCGCAGACCCGTTAAACATCACCTCGCCATTAAATTCCTGAAATGATCCAATGGGTTGCCTGGCAGTGCCATCGTTTTTGTCCGGGAAGCTGATAGCCTCATTTTCGACGGTGTTCTCAGCACCGTAAAGATCCGTGTTGCGTGGCACATACCCCCTGGCGGCTTCAGCGCCATAAAAAGCAGTTTTAAAGAACTGATCATTGGAAGCCAGTGACATCTCGGTAATGGAGACCACGATGGCGGACACTCCCAAAACAGTGAAAATAGCCAGCATAAATAGCATCATACCGGTCACAAACCCGGCTTCATTTTTTACCTGCAGTGCAGATGGTCTCATTTTATTTTCTTTTGCTAGCTGTTTTTCGAAATCAGATGCCGGATGGCAACATTCGTATTTTTCCAGCCATCGGGACAGTTCACCCTTACCGTGATCGATTTCGTTTTATCAACAAGGTCGTTTTCGATGACCGCCCAGGTTATTTTATAAGCCCCTTCCGTCTCCTCGCCGTCCTGGATATCGTCATAGGGAATCGCCGCCAGTCTCTCCAGACGATCCTCGGCCAGAGCAGTGGCCTCCGTAACCCTTCGCGAGGTTGCATTGGAATTGATGGAAGAAAGAGACAGAGTCGATACGGCCAGAATACCGATGGCAAAAATGGAAAGCGCAAAAACCACCTCGATTATCGAGAGTCCATGGTTATTAATTTTACCATTTAAATCAATATCTTGATGTGTTAACATTCATATTTTTCCTTAATTATATTGAAGATTTCTGCAATTGACCCTTTTCACCAGTGTTCGGCTGATCGGGCCATCCTGGCCGGAGGGCTTCTCAATGGTCATTCGAATGCCCACCGTCCGGATATCATCGAGATTGGAGGTGGTTTCATCATTCGAATTAAAATATGTAAAGGCGAGGTCGGTCACATTCTCGACTATGACATCGTTGGTTTCCGGATCTCCGTTGGCTTTATACAGAAACATTCTCAGGGTACGGTTGCCGTCATACTCATAGGCCATATGCTCCATGTCGGGCGCATCGATACCGTCAGTTTCATCAGCGTCATCCACCTCACCGTCCATATCTCTGTCGGCGGTGAACTGGATACGCCGGGATGTCACCGCGACTATTCCGAAATTGCCCGTTCCCTCGGGGTCCAACCCGGCCAATCGTATATCCCGGATCATCATGTCGAGACTGGAGCGGACGCTCTGCTGCACATTGATTTTGACCCCTTCTTTGGTGCATGTGCGTATGAAAGACATATACAGGCTATAAATGGATCCCAGGGTCAAAGAAAGGATGGCCAGCGAGACCAGCAACTCAACAGCGGTGAAACCTTTTTTATCGATTTTCATATCCAAACCCGTTGTCCTCAACCTGAAGATAGCTTGAAAAATTAATGCAAGAGCCATGCCATAAATTTTTTAATTAATAATCTATCAACATTCCGGAATGTTAACCCAGAATTCAAGCGATCAAAGTGCCAGCCCCGTCCCTGAAAATTATGATAAAATCATAATATTTTATGATAACATCATAATATCCCTTCAGGCGGATATTTCGTATTTGCGCAAAAGACCGTAAAGATGGGGCCGGGATAGACCGGAATGTTGAGCAGCGTTAAGAACGTTGCCCTGGCAGTGGGAAATAAGTGCCTTCAGGTATTTCTTTTCCCCGTCCGCGATATGCGCCCGGCGAAACTTCTGCCAGTTGGGCAAGGCCGTATGGAAATCAAATATTTTGGCTGCCGATTCTTTATCCGGCACTTCCCGGTCAAACCGCGAGCGGGCAACTTCGATGCGCAGATTTCTGGGCAAATGTTTGGCAAAAAAGGTGGATTCGTGGAGGGCGCTTGCCAGGGCGGCATCCAGGGCACTGAACAGTTCGCGAACATTTCCCGGCCAGCAATAGGCCTGAAGAACCCCAAAAAACTCCGGCGAGAACTCTTTGGGTGCTGAATTCTGTGAATCGCACAAAACCGCCAGACGGTGCATCGCAAGCTCTTTAATATCATCAACCCGATCCCTGAGTGGCGGTATATCAATGGAAATGGAGCCGAGACGAAACAAAAGATCATCCCTGAATTGACCCTTTTTCACCAATTCAGCCAGATTGCGGTTACTTGCCGCCACCAGCCTGAAATCACTTTTTATTTCACGGGTATCGCCGATGGGACAAAAGCAGCGTTCCTGCAAAACCCTCAAAAACACCTTCTGCATGTCAAAACTCAACTCGCCGACTTCATCAAGGAAAAGGGTTCCCCCGTCAGCACGCTTGATTAAACCCTCTTCTGCTTTATCCGCACCGGTAAAGGCCCCTTTGGCGTGTCCCAGAAGCAGGTTTCCCACCAGTGAATCAGGCAGTGCACCACAATCCACTACAACAAAGTTCTTTTCAGCCCGGGAACTGTTAAGATGAACGGCGCGTGCAAAAAGTTCTTTTCCGGTACCCGTCTCACCGGTGATTAAGATATTGGCGCAACTGCGGGCGGATCGTTCCAGGGTATCCAGACAGGCCTGCATCCTGTGATTGCTTCCGATAATACCGGCTCTTTTGAGGGGGTCCCGTTGCCGGCTGATATGCCGTTCCTCACGATATTGCAAGGCGCGCTGAATCGAGCGGGTAATCGCACCGACAGAAACAGGTTTTGAAACATAATCCCAGGCATTGCCGCTTAACGCCTTTTCCGCCCCGGCCGAGTCGGCGAAACCGGTGATAATAATGACTTCAGGGGCAGAGGACAATTCCTGAAAAACAGACAGCTGATTGAGGCCATTTCCATCCGGCAACTGCACATCAAGGAAAATGATATCAAAATCATCTTCCTGGACTGCTTGCATGGCGGTTTTAAGAGTTTCGGCATACTCGACGGTATGTCCCATGCGCTCAATCACACGGGACATTAAGGCCCCAATCGTATTTTCGTCGTCAACCACCAGTACCTTTGCCATATCAAACGATAACCTGTTAAGAGAGAGTTCAGCCGGCTCCATAAAATTGCGGAATGATATCAGAGAAATGAAACCAGATAGTTCATTGGAATTCCAGGGCCGTCATCCATTAAGATTATCGGCCTTTTCCTTAAATTCTTAAGGATAATAACAAGCGCCTCTGCGTCTGGTTGCGTGTGTCGGAATGCAAGTCACCAGATTGCGCTTGGGTCAATGATCTTGGTCCAAATAAAAAAGGCCTGCAAGTAATTGTAATTGCTTGCAAGCCTTGTATTTTTAAACTGGAGGCGGCATCCGGATTTGAACCGGAGATAGCGATTTTGCAGACCGCTGCCTTACCACTTGGCTATGCCGCCCCAAAAAAAAATGGAGCGGGAAACGGGATTTGAACCCGCGACTTCGACCTTGGCAAGGTCGCACTCTACCACTGAGTTATTCCCGCTCAGCTGAAATTTATCGTTTAACTATTTTCAATCTTTTTGTCAACAAAAAAGCGTTTTCGTGAAAATTTTTACAGTTGATCCGGGCTAGGTCTTAAGAAGTTTTCTGAACTTGATAAAATAATCGGCTCCGGACCAGACGGTGAAAGCCAGGGCCCCCCATAAAAAAAACCGTCCGATGGCCTGGGCATCAAGACCGGCAAACGGATAATGAATCAACAGCGGTATAGCGGCCGCTATCTGGAATCCGGTCTTATATTTTCCGAGATTAGATGCCGAAACGTCTTCCCCCTTTCCAGCGATAATATTGCGAAGTCCGGTGACTGCAATTTCACGACCAATAATTATGCAGACCATCCAGGCCGGCACCCAGCCCAGGGCTGTCAGCATGATAAAGGCCGATGACACCAGAAGTTTGTCTGCCACCGGATCCATTACTTTTCCCAGATTGGATACCAGGCCAAATTTCCTGGCAATATAGCCGTCAAAATAATCTGTGATTGCAGCGGCACTGAACAAAAGGGCTGCAATAAAGGTGGAAATCCGATTGGGGTACAACATCAGGACCACAATAATCGGAACGGCTGCAATTCGAAATAAAGTCAAGGTATTGGGATGACGTAAAATAGATTTCACGGGTCTTTTTTCTCTGAATGGTCGGCGAGAAACTTGTCTTTGCACTGGGTGCTGCAAAATTGCATGTCTTTCCCGTCGAATTTCAAATGCACGGCATCTTTTTTTGGGAAATAGGCCTCACAATAAGGATCTTTAATCATAATATCATCAATCTCTCCGACATTTCTACCCGCAACCGATTCAGATGAAGATGCGTTTGGAAACATCCAGGACTTTAGGGCCCGGTAAGCCACATACCCCACAACTGCCAGGATGACAAATCGAATCATTTATATTCAGCTATCCTTTGTCCCGCTTTATCAAGATCTTCCAGTAGCAGCTGCACTGTTCGGTGAAAGACGGGGTGAATGATATGCGGATCTATATCACAAACAGGCTTTAATACAAAGCGTCTTTTATGCATCCTGGGGTGCGGAATCACCAGGCGCGGATGGTCCATCACCATTTCGTTATAAAAAATAATATCCAAATCCAGCACCCTCGGGCCGAACCGCACGGAATCCTGGATCCTGCCGGCATCATCTTCAATGGACTTAAGCCTATCGAGCAAGGCAAGCGGCTCCAGAACAGTCTCAATTTTGACAACATAATTTACAAACCATTCCTGATCTTTATAATCGACCGGTTCGGTTTGGTAAACCATCGACTGATCAACCAGCCGGGAGGTCGCGCCCCGGACCAGTTCAGCAACACCCTGACGGCAGTTTTCAAACTTGCTGCCCAGGTTGGATCCGACACAGATGTAGGCTGTGTGAAACTTTGCCATTGTGAACCCTATAATTTATCAGGGCAGTGTTGCCTGATAGGCGCTCAAGGTTTCAGGTGTCAGGTGTCAGATGACAGAAAACATACGACAGACGACAAATACCACCGGTTCTGATCACCTGTCTTTCAGACTCGCAACCCGCAACTCGAAACGCGCAACTCGCAATACCTGACACCTGAAACCTGTTTTTTTACTGAAACCAAAAAAATGGCTTATGACCGCCAAGCATCTTCCCCGAGCTCAGCGGTATAGATCAGCCTGGCATCCCCTTCCAGGTAAACATCAGTAAATATATGGTTGCTTTCGCAAAAGTGAATGGTCAAGGATTCTCCACTGCGGGTTGTCAGGCTGATGGGAGATGTCCATTTTGTCTTGCAGGCCGCTACAAGGGCGCTGGCAATGGAGCCTGTTCCGCAGGCAAGAGTTTCATCTTCAACTCCCCGCTCATAGGTTCGAATAGCAAGCTGCCCGGGCTTTTGCTGACAGATAAAATTGACATTTGTTCCGGCCGGTGCAAATGCTTCATGATACCGAATCTCCCTTCCCAGCCCAAAAACATCCACCTCTTCAACCGAATCCAAGGTAACGACAACATGGGGGACCCCGGTATTGACGCTGCTCACTAGCAGGGGGCCGTTTCCCAGATCAACGCTATAATCCAGGCGAAGATCCACCGGGTCCGGTATTTTTACCTTGGCGCCACCGCCTTTTACCTCTCCATTGATTATTCCGGCTTCAGTTTCAAAGAATAGGTTTTCACCGGCAATCCCGTTTAGATAGGCGAACCGGGCGGCGCACCGCGCTCCATTGCCGCACATTTCGGCCGGGCTGCCGTCCGAATTAAAAAAGCGCCATCGGAAATCGGCTTTGTCCGAAGATTCGATTAAAATGAGTCCATCGGCTCCCACCGACATTTTTCGGCGGCACACATTTTTAATAAATTCTGTTAATCCGTCATCGTCAACAAGGCGCTCGCGATTGTCGATAATAATAAAATCGTTGCCGGTTCCGCTCATCTTGGAAAAGGGAATGGGGTTCATAATTGCTGTCCAGTGTTAGAAGTAAATAAATACCTTTAGAGGCGTTGGTCGGTTAAACCGAGAAAAACCTAAAATTTAGGCAAGTTAGTGCATTCTTGTCCGCCTTTTTTCTGGCGGATTAGGCCTTTTCCATAAACGGAGGCACCGTCTCGCCCCGAACCAGATCTTCGTACCTTTCGCGGGCTTTAATAACATTAAAATGATCACCTTTTACCATTACTTCGGCCACCCGCGGCCGTGAACAATAGTTGGAAGACATGACATAACCGTAAGCTCCGGCACTCATTACTGCCAGCAGATCGCCACTTTGCACATCCGAAATGCTTCGATCAATCGCCAGAAAGTCGCCACTTTCACAAATCGGACCGACAACATCGGCGACAATGGTATCTTTGCGGGAATTTTCCACCGGTTCAATGGCATGAAAGGCATTGTATAGCGTCGGCCGCATCAAGTCGTTCATGCCGGCATCGACAATGACAAAATTTTTAACGGCGCCCGACTTGCGGTAAAGCACTTCAGTGACGAGAATTCCGGCATTGCCGACCAGAACCCGCCCCGGCTCCAGGATCAGCTGGAGCGCCATGTCCTTGAGTTGGGCCATAATAACACCGGCATATTCCCCCAGCGACGGCGGCGTTTCATCCGCATAGGTAATGCCCAATCCACCGCCCATATCCAGGTAGCGAATATTGATACCCATGGACTTCAGCTCAGTGATCAGGGCTTTAAGATTTCCCAGAGCAGCCTGAAATGGATCAGCCTCAGTTATCTGGGAGCCGATGTGGCAATCAACCCCCACGATCTCTATATGCTCGAGCTCTCGGGCAACCCTGTAACTTTCAAGCGCCACATCGGAACCGATGCCGAATTTATTTTTTTTCAAGCCGGTGGCCGTGTACGGGTGGGTTTTCGGATCAACATCGGGATTCACCCGAATGGAAATCGGCGCTCGCTTTTTTAACTTTCCGGCGCGGCGGTTAATCTGCTCCAACTCGGCAAGGGATTCGACATTGAACACCAGGATGCCGGTATCTAGGGCATAATCGATTTCATCAACAGTTTTGCCGACACCTGAATAAACAATCCGGTCGGGAGAGAAACCAGCCTTGAGTCCCCGGTATAGCTCGCCGCCGGAGACAATATCCAGGCCGCAACCTAAATCAGCGAATAATTTCAAGACTGCCAGACTGGTGTTGGCTTTGGCTGAATAACATATTAGCTTTGGGACTCCATCAAAGGCCTCGCTGAAGACCTGGAAATGACGTTTCAAAGTTGCATGACTGTACAAGTAAAAGGGGGTGCCGGTTTTAGCGGCAATTTCTGTTACCGGAACATCTTCGCAGTACAACACATTATCACGGTATTTGAAATGATTCATATTTCCTCTTTTATAAAATCTTAGTAATTATTGTTATGCTTACATGGGCTGAAAATACCAGGCATTTTAGGCACTTTAGGCATTTCCCGGTTTAGAAGGTAAATTCAACAAAGTTGGAATTCTTGGATCCAATGCCATCAGCACTGTATCCGTTCACCTTGTAAATATATCGATAACCGGGTTCGATGGTTTCGATAAACGTTAATAGCGGCTTTCCGGGTTGACCGGGACCCGGACTCCTGACCGGCACGTCACCGATATGTTTAAACCGTATCGGACAATTGGGGCAATCCCTTTCAACCACCGATTGTTGGGACCGAAAAATTAAAAAGCCGGTTATCGGCAACTGGGCTTCTTCATCCGGTTGGGGGATGGTCCAGCTCAGTTTGATGGAATTATTGCTGACGCTGTAACCCAGATCCCTTACCCTGGGAGGCCTGGAACCGGTCGGCGGCTCCGGTGGGCCTTTCTTGCCACAGCCCCACATCATGGCAACCGGTATCATCCCGATCAAAAAGGCCATGGCAATCATTGCCGGAAGGCCTTTTGAGACTTTCGATATTTTTATCATTCGCAAAGATGCTCTTTTTTGTCATTCAGCCATTTTTCAGCTGCTGCAATAGCTTTGGCCACCATCGTACCGGCGGTACCGCCGTAAGAAGTTCGACGATTTATCATTTCTCCGGTTGTTAGAAAAGAAAAAATATCGTCTTTAATCAGCGGGCAAAAAGACTGCAGTTGCTCCAGGCTGAGTTCATGGAGTTCCTTTTTCCTGGCCAGTGCAAACCCGACTGCTTCCCCTGTCAGGCGGTGGGCCTCCCGAAAGGCCAAACCCCGGGTCACCAGGTAATCGGCCAGATCCGTGGCATTCAGAAAGCCGGCGGCGGCGGCCTGGCGCATATTCGCCTTTCGAAATTTAATTTTCGGCAGCATCGCCGTACATATTTCAATACAGGCTGTCAGTGTATCCACCGTATCAAACAACGGGACTTTGTCTTCCTGCATATCCCTGTTATATGCCAACGGCAGTGACTTCATCAGGGTTAAGAGGGTCGTCAGACTGCCGATGGCGGTGGCGGTTTTACCCCTGATAAGCTCGGGAACATCAGGGTTTTTCTTCTGGGGCATTATACTGCTGCCGGTTGCAAAAGAATCCGGCAACTCTAGGAAACTGAACTCCGCGGTCGACCACAAAATCAGTTCTTCCGACAACCGACTGAAATGAACCATGCACAGTGCTGCCGCTGCTAAAAATTCAATGATGAAATCCCTGTCGGAAACAGCATCGATGCTGTTCGCGGATACGGATTCAAAACCGAGAAGCTCAGCCGTATAGGACCTGTCGATGGGATAAGTCGTGCCGGCCAGGGCCGCAGACCCCAACGGCATCACGTTTAGTCGTTTGAGACAATCCTCCAGGCGCCCGATATCCCTTAGAAACATTTCATAATAGGCCATGAGATGGTGGGCCAAAAGAACCGGCTGCGCCCTCTGCAGATGCGTATAGCCCGGCAATACCGTATCAAGATGTTTCCGGGCCAGCTCAGTTATTACCTTCTGCAGCCCGCAAAGCCGCTGAATCATACGCGCTGTTTCATCGCGCAGATACATCCTTGTATCCACGGCAACCTGGTCATTACGGCTTCTGGCGGTATGAAGTTTTTGCGCAACCGCTCCCGCAATTTCGATCAGGCGCGACTCTATGTGCATGTGGATGTCTTCCAGTCCATCGTCAAAGTCAAGACGATTTTCATCGATTTCCTGCCTGATTTTTTCAAGCCCCTGAATTAGCACAGCGGCCTCTTCGTCGGCAATAATCGAGACTTTGGCAAGCATTTTACAATGTGCAATACTGCCTTGAATGTCATAGACATACAGCCGCCGATCCACCTGGATTGAAGACGTAAATGTCTCAACAATCCGGGCTGTATTTTTTGAAAATCTGCCCTGCCAGAGTTTATCGGACATAAGTTTCCTACCGGGACAATTTCTTGGGGATTTGAATTTCGACATTGTTTCGTATTCCGACCAATTTTATAAGATCAGGCGTGCTTCGGATTTAGGTCTTATCGTGGCTATTCTTTAACTGCTGCGACTTATCTGACAATTCCGTGAAAATCTCATCCAGACATCCTATTAAAGAATCAATTTCCTCTTTTTTAACAATCAAAGGCGGAACAAAGCGCAAGATATTTTCCTGGATGCAATTAATTAAAAACCCGCGCTGCAGACACTGGCTTACGATAGATTCGCCCTTGACTGCCAGCTTAATTCCGAGCAGCAACCCCAACCCCCGGACATCAGCAATAACGTCATGCCGCTCTTTTAGCCACAGAAGTTTTTCTCTAAAATACCCTCCCGCCTCGCATCCCTGGTTGATAACGTTTCCCTGCACCAGGGTTTTGCAGACCTCAAGGGCGGCCGCGCTCACAAGCGGAGTGCCGCCAAAGGTCGTCGCATGGGCCCCGGGACCGAATGCTTCGGCCACCTGTTCCCTGGCCAGCATAGCACCAACGGGCAATCCGTTGGCCAGGGCTTTGGCCAGGGTCATGATATCGGGTTCGACATCAAAATGCTCATAGGCAAAGAGCTTGCCCGTCCGTCCCATACCGGTTTGGATTTCATCAAATATCAGCAGCAGTCCCTTTTCGTCGCAAATCCGGCGCACGGCCTTAAGATATTCGGGATCCGGACAGCGCACGCCGCCTTCCCCCTGGATCGGTTCCAGCATAACCGCACAGGTGTTCGTATCAATTTTTGACCGCAGCGCTGCAATGTCATTAAATGGAACATAATCAAACCCTTCAAGAACAGGATCAAAGCCTTTCTTGATTTTATCCTGTCCGGTAGCAGATAGGGTTGCCATGGTTCGCCCGTGAAAGGATTGTTCCATGGTAATGATTCTGAAACGGTTGTTTCCACCGCGATCATTGAAGTATTTACGGACCAGCTTTATGGCGGCTTCATTTGCTTCGGCCCCGCTGTTGCAGAAAAAAACACGATCGGCAAAACTGTGCTGAACCAGCCAGGCAGCTAATTCGACCTGGGGAATCGTATAGTAGAGGTTGGATACATGCGTAAGTGTTTGGGCCTGGGCAGAGATCGCTTGGGCGATCCCTGCATGGGAATGACCGAGGTTGCACACAGCGATTCCCGCCACAAAATCCGTATAGCTGCGACCCCGCGTATCAAACACAGTGCAGCCGCTACCCTTTGCCAGAACAAGGGGAAACCGTTTATAGGTTCTCGCAATTACCCGGTCCGCCAGCTCCATTATCTTCGATGTCATTACGAGCTCCCTGTTTCCAATTGTTTTCAATTTTGCCGATAAATACGTTTAAACTATTAGAATGCCTAAAATGCGCTAAATTGCCTAAAATGCCTAAAGTAAATGTATTCTATCCATTTTATGAAAATAAAAAACCGCGCTAAGTTGTCATTTCAATGTTCTGATTTCTGGCCTCCCATGCTGCCAGCATCAACGATTTATACAAAAGACGGAGCGAAGCGACACCATAACTTTAGGCATTTTAGGCACTTTAGTGCACTTTAGGCATTCTGGTTTTAGGCACTGTATTTTATGGTTACTATAAAATATACCGACTCAAGTCCTCATCATCTTTAATTTCCTTTAATTTGACATCGACATAGTCTTTATCGATGGTTATCCGCTGTTCTTTCATATCCGGTGCATCAAATAATACATCTTCGAGTAAGCGCTCCATGAGGGTGTGCAGTCGGCGCGCCCCAATATTCTCTGTGCGATCGTTGACCTCTTGCGCCATTCGGGCAATTTCGGCTACAGCATCATCTTCAAAGACAACATCGATGCCTTCGGTTCTCAACAGGGCCATATATTGAAGCAGCAGGGCATTGCGGGGCTCGGTAAGGATCCTGACAAACTCTTTTTGCCCCAAAGAGTCCAACTCGACACGTATCGGAAATCGCCCCTGCAGCTCCGGAATCAGATCAGATGGTTTGACCATATGAAAAGCGCCCGAGCCGATAAATAAAATATGATCCGTCTTAACCGGTCCGTATTTCGTCGTTACGGTGCTGCCCTCGACAATGGGCAAAAGATCTCTTTGCACGCCTTCACGCGAGACGTCAGGGCCCTGGGTACCGTTTTTGCCCGCTATTTTGTCAATTTCATCCAGAAAGATAATTCCCGACTGCTCGACTCTGGCAATGGCTTCTTTGACAACCTTATCCATATCCACCAGACCCTGGGCCTCTTCCTGCCCCATCAATTCAAGGGCTTCAGGCACCTTCACCCGTCGCCGTTTCGTACTTTTCGGGAACATGCCGCCCAGCATATCCTTAAGATTAATCCCCATTTCTTCCATCCCCGCATTGGAAAAAATTTCCACCATGGGCATGCTGCGATCAGCAACATCCAGATCAACATAACGGTTGTCAAGTTTGCCCTTTCGCAGCATGCTGCGCAGTTTTTCTCTGGTAGAGGATGGTTCTTCGCGACTTTGGGTTACGAGCTCAAACTGAACCTCGTGAGCCTCTTCGCTCTTCATCGGTGGTTGCACTTCTGATTTGGGCAGCAAAAGGTCAAGCATCCTTTCCTCGGCAATTTGCATGGCTTTATCCTGTACATCCTCCTGCGCCCGCACTTTGAAATCGTTTATGGTAAGCTCCACCAGGTCTCTTACCATCGACTCCACGTCGCGCCCGACGTAGCCGACCTCGGTGAATTTGGATGCCTCCACTTTACTAAATGGAGAATCCGTCAGTTTGGAGAGCCTGCGTGCAATTTCGGTTTTACCGACGCCGGTCGGTCCGATCAGAATAATATTTTTCGGGGCGATTTCATCACGAAGCTCTTCCGGCACCTGCTGCCGCCGCCACCTGTTTCTCAAGGCAACGGCGACAGAACGTTTGGCCTTATTCTGGCCGATGATATATTTATCCAGCTCTTTTACAATTTCCGATGGCCTTAGATTGCTCATTTTACAACCTTCTCGAACACTTGCATGATTTAGCCATTCAATCCCTTATGCTTTGAACCCGGGAAATCTTTGCTTATCGTATTGGAATAATGGAATGTTGGAATAGTGGAAAGATGGGTTTTAATCGGCCCACATCTTATTTTTTAATATTTAAATAGATTCGTTCCGAATTTATCACCCAATATTCCAGTATTCCAACATTCCAGTTTGACCCCTAAGACGATACGCACTCAGCCGAGGGTGGTTAACTAAAGTTCTTCTATGGTAATAGTGTCATTTGTGTATATACATATGGAAGCCGCAATTTGCATGGCCTTTTCCACGATGCGGCGTGCATCAAGATCGGAATTTTCGATCAAGGCTTTGGCGGCGGCCTGGGCGGCGACACCGCCGGAGCCGATGGCGACAATGCCCTCGTCCGGTTCAATAACGTCTCCATTGCCTGAAATCAAATAAATAGATTCCTCGTCTACAGCCACCATGATGGCCTCAAGTCGCCTCAGATATTTATCTGTGCGCCAGTCCCGGGCCAGTTCAACAGCCGACCGGGTCAAATTTCCATTATATCGTTCCAGCTTTTCCTCCAGCCGTTCCGACAAATTCATTGCATCTGCCGTGGCACCGGCAAAGCCAACGATAATTTTGTCGTTGTAAATGCGCCGTACTTTTCGGGCATGATGTTTGACCACGATTTTATCCAATGTGACCTGACCATCACCGGCAACTGCTGCCCGGCCCTGATGCCTAACCGCTAAAATTGTTGTTCCATGAAAATTCATATCCATTTTTTACTTCCTAGGGTGCGCCCTGTCATAGGTCTCCATTAATCGATCGATGCTTACATGCGTATACTTTTGAGTGGTAGAAAGACTTTTATGTCCCAGCAATTCCTGAACAACCCTCAGATCAGCACCGGCATCCAGCATATGAGTCGCAAATGTATGCCGCAGGGTATGCGGGGAGACAGGTGTCAAAAGACCGCAAACCGTAATCAGTTTATTTAGAATGCGGGCTACGGATCGGGCGGTCAGGCGCCCCTTATTTTTATTAAGAAAAAGCGGCCCGTTCATTTTCTCGGAGATCCGGCATTCCCTGTTCAAAAGCTGCCGGTAGGACTTAATTGCAGCGAGGGCTTTGTTGCCGATAGGCACGATTCTTTCTTTACCGCCCTTGCCAAGGACCCTGATCAGGGCTTGTCTTTGGTCCACATCAATGGTGTTCAATCCCACCAGTTCCGACACCCGGATGCCGCAGGAATACAGTGTTTCAAAAATGGCCCGGTTCCTCACATCCAGCATCTTGCCGGTATGAATAGAGTCGAGCAGCCGAAACATCTCATCAACGGAAAGATAGGCCGGAATGGGCTTTTCCTGTTTAGGCGTAAGAATTGATTCGGCCGGATTATCCTCGGTCACTCCCCGTTTGACAAGGTAATTGAAAAATGAACGCAACGCAGAGAGCTTGCGCGCAATGGTGGCTTTTTTATTGCGTTTATGCAAGTAGCCAAGATACCCCCGGATGGTAAGGTTATCAACACAATCGATTGCGACCGGATCGTTACTCCGGACGTGACGGTTTTCCGCAAGATATTTCAAAAATTCATCTAAATCATTGCGGTAACCCCGGCAGGTATTTTCTGAGAATCCTTTTTCAGTGGTAAGGGATTCTATAAAAACGCTGATCAGGTTCTCAACCGCCATTGCCTTCATCGGTTGCATTATCCTCGTAACGGATCCCGCGAATGTGAAATACATCCCCGGCACTATCAAGGAACAGGGTCATGGTACCGGCAATCCACCGTCAATGTCAAACGCCACTGAAGCCGGATTAACCATACTATCAACCGGCTGACAAAGCGGCCGCCTTTTTGGATTTCTTTTTAAGCCTGGAAATACGGCGCCGGTATACGGTCGCCATTTTTTTGTCCTTAGCCCCGAGAGCGGCCTGACGTTGCGCTTTGAGTGCTTTTATCTGTTTTTTTATTTCGCCGGGGCTTGCCCCTACTTTTTTGACCGGCTTGCCTTTGATGGTTTTGTCTGCTTTGACGGTTTTTTGTTCGACGCCCCTAACTTCATTGATAGCGACAAGCAATTCCTCCTTTTTCATCCCGTGAACGCCTGTGATTTCAGGAATTTCCTTGGCTATCTCCCGCAGGGCCTTGACTGTCATTTTCTCCAACGGTTTATCCGTGGTTTCATCTTTTTTATCACTCATTGCGCATCAATCTCCTTTTCTCTTCATTATCGAAAAGCACAAGCGGAGGCTTTAAAGCCCCCGCCCTTGGATCCGTTTAGAAGCGATCTAAAAAATAGTCGTTTAAGCCCTGTCGACCCGGACTGGAACCATTTCACAGCCTCATGAAAAATAATTGTAAAATCAGTTTAATTAACGACTATTGCAGTTTTAGCCAATAGTTATAGCGGTTGTCAAAAAGACGTTCCGTTAACGGCCGCTCACCCTGTTTAGGTATTTTCATCCCGGGGCTTCATCAAATTCAAAAAGGGCTTAAACAGTTCCATCGGTATGGGAAAAATGACGGTCGAATTGCTCTCCGTGGACATTTCATTCATGGTTTGCAGGTACCGGAGCTGGAGGGCCGTGGGATGCTCTTCAATGATCACTGAAGCCTCCGCCAGTTTGGCGGCTGCCTGAAATTCGCCTTCGGCGTTGATCACCTTGGCCCGCCGTTCCCTTTCCGCTTCCGCCTGCCGGGCCATGGCCCGCTGCATCTCCTGGGGCAGATCGATGTGCTTGAGCTCAACCGTAGCCACTTTTATGCCCCATGGGTCGGTATGGGTGTCAAGAATTTCTTGCAGTTCAGAATTTATTTTTTCCCTTTCAGACAGCAGTTCATCGAGTTCCGCCTGACCACAGACACTTCGCAAGGTTGTCTGTGCCAGCTGACTCATGGCATAGGTATAGTTTTCCACCTCGATTATGGCTTTGATGGAATCGATCACCCTGAAATAAATCACTGCATTCACCTTGACCGAGACATTATCCCGGGTGATGACATCCTGGGGGTCTACATCCATCGCTATCAGACGCAGGCTTACTTTTATCATTTTATCGATCACCGGTATCAGAATGATCAACCCCGGCCCCTTGGCTTTGATCACCCGGCCGAGGCGGAAAATCACGCCCCGCTCGTATTCATTTAAAATACGTATGGCCGCAGACAGGAAGAATATGACAAGAACAACAACGGCTATTGGTGTAATCAAATTCATATCACCCTCCTTTGGAGTTAGGCAACCGTTTTAGATTGAAACTTCTATTGCCCCTAATGTGCGTCTGGGGACGCAGGCCGCCGTCAGGCAATTACGCCTTCATCGACCGATTCGACCTCCAGAATCAGATTTACCACCTTTACTACCCGCACTTTGACATTTTCGTCAAGGGGTTCTTTGGCTCTGGCCTTCCAGAGTTCACCGTGCACAAAGACCTTTCCCTCGGGCTTAAGCGCCTTTTTTACGACCCCGATTTCTCCCACAAGCCCCATGGAACCGGTCGTCGGTTTGGAAATCTGGGCCCGAAAAACCAGGCTGGCGATCGCCACAAAAAACCCGGATATCAAAATAACCGTCGGCAGCAGCACGTGCAAAGACAACTTCATATCCGGGGTTGAACCTTCAAAGAGCATGAGTGATCCCAGTACCAAAGAGACCATACCGGCCACACTCAGCAGGCCGTAGCTGGTAATCTTCATCTCCATAATAAAGAAAATAATCGCCAGAAGAATCAATAAAATTCCGGCATAATTAACCGGAAGCGTTTGCATCGCGAAAAATGCAAGGATTAAGGCGATTCCACCGATCACCCCCGGGAATATGGCTCCCGGGTGCGATAACTCAAAATAAAGTCCGGCCAGCCCGATCATCATCAGAATATAGGCGATATTGGGATTACTGATCGTTTTCAGGATCTTGGTCCGCAAGGTTTCCTCAAGGACAACTTTTTTAGCATTGGCAAGGTTTAAAACGCCTTTATCCTTCAGCACGCGGCCGTTTAATTGTTTAATCAGATCATCGGTGTCCCGGGCTATAAGATCAATAATGTTTTCTTTTAACGCTTCGGTTTCGGTTACGGAAACACTCTCGCGGATCGCAGCCTCCACCCATTGGGCGTTTCGTCCCCGCTGTTCCGCCACGCTTTTGGCCTGGGCAACCATATCATTGATGATTTTTTCGGACATAGCCCCGTCAATATCTTTTCCGCCCGCCCCCACCGGATGAGCAGCGCCAATATTGGTGCCCGGTGCCATCGCCGCAACGTCGGCCGCCATGGTAATCATCACGCCCGCGGATGCCGCCCTGGCCCCGCTCGGCGAAACAAACACCACCACCGGCACTTTGCTGCTCAAAATGTTCTGGACGATGAGACGCATGGACTCCGCCAAACCGCCGGGTGTATCCAGTTCGATGATAATAACCGTCGCTGCCTTTTCTTCGGCGGTTTTGATGCCGTTTTTTATAAAGTCAGCGGTCCCCGGACTGATGGCATCCGCCACCTTGATGATATAAACCTCGCTTTGCTCGGCCAACCCCTGCGTCGCAATTAACAAAAAAAACATCATGGCGGCGATGCCCAAAAGTTTAGCCTTCATAACGGTATTCCTTCATCAGCATTTTCATATCCTCCCACACCTCGCGTTTTTTGTCGGGGTTACGCAGAAGATAGGCGGGGTGATAGGTGGGTAGGACTTTAATCCCGTTATATTCGTGAAACCGTTTCCGGAGCCTCGAAATCGGCGTGTTCGTCGCCAGCAGCGCCTGGGCTGCAAACGTTCCCAGGGCAACGATAAAATCAGGCTGTATGGCAGCCAACTGACTTTCCAGAAACGGAAAACAGGTATTTATTTCATCGGGCTCAGGGTTTCGGTTTCCGGGAGGGCGACACTTGATGACATTACAGATATAAACCTGATCCCGATCAAGTTTGATGGCCTCGATGATACGGGTTAGCAGTTGACCGGCGGGTCCCACGAAGGGCAGCCCCTGTTGATCTTCTTCAAATCCGGGCCCCTCACCGACAAATACCAGTTTTGCTCCGGGATCTCCGGACCCAAATACAATTTGATTCCGCCCCCCGGCCAGGCGACACCGCTGACAATCACCCAGATCCGCCCTTATATCCTCCAGGGTATTTGCGAAATACTTCGGGCCTTGCCCCCACTGTTCGATCTTTTCCAGAGATTGCGGCGTACAGTCAAAGCCGCGGTAACCGCTGGCGGCCAACCCCCGAAGGCTTCTATCAATTTCCGCGAGAGCCCGGTCAAATGCATGTTTATCGATCATCGGTGATTAATTTCAGCCTTTTTAATTAAGATTGAGCAGTGCCATGCAATCAAGCTGGGCCTAGCCCCTGTGAGTTGATTCCCACTATGAGGTTGACCCATGCGAGGCAATTAGATTCAGATGCGGAATGTGTCCGACAGTGAACATAAAAGAGACAAACTCCAGACCTCGACCCGCTCGAAGTCCGGTTTCACCACAAAATATCCATTCAAGCGAAATGTGTCAAGATTCTAACGGATTACCTGAACCCAGAATATATACAAAGTCAAGGAGTTATCATTCAGAAGGGCATGCGGTCTTTTCGGCCGCGAGCTACTTTAGAAGTCCGGAACCGGATATATCGCTAAACGGTGCCACCCATATCTCGACCAGGGTGCTCCATCGGTTATCCGTGATATTTATGACACACCATCGGTTTTCTTTTTGAAAAAGCAACAGGGTTCGCGGAGATTTAAACGTACCGACCGCTTGCCAATTGTCCTTGGCCATGTTGCTCTCAAAAAAATCGATCATGGAGCCTATCTCAGCTTTGGATTTGAAGGCCAGAATACCGGCTGTAAATCCGGCTGTGTGGTAAACAAAAGAGGAGTTGACATCCAGTTCCAGTTCACGCGGGATCAGGACGTCGCCGAAGTCATAGTAAAGGGGGACATTTTTGCCGTCTTTTTCTTTGGCATCCGAGCCGTCTGTGGTCTTCGGCGTTGAGGAGCAACCCGCCACCAGCAGCAGCGCCATAATCCCTAAGTAATAAACCAGGGTCCTAATTCCCGTCTTTCTTTCCATGATTATCCTCCTCCCCTTGGCAGCGCTAAACTTTCAATTCCCCTACCATAAAAACGAATGCTCCGACAAACACATTTTTAAGATTCAAAATGATTAAATGTCTGGAAACCTTCTTTCAGGCACAAATAATCTTTTTGGGACTCTTCCATATCAGCTTCAATCATTTCAGCAATCATTTCCTCAAATGAGGTTTCTGGCTCCCACCCCAATTTATCCCGGGCTTTACTGGCATCGCCCAGTAACTCGTGCACTTCCGTGGGGCGATAATAACTGGGATCGACGGCAACAATGATCTGCCCGGTTTTTACCTCCAGGCCTTTTTCATCTGGGCCCTCACCTTCCCAGCGGATCGACATGTTAAGCTGTCGGGCCGCAATCTCGATGAGTTCTCTAACGGAATACTGGATTCCGGTAGCAATGACGTAATCCTCCGGTTCATCCTGCTGGAGCATCAGCCACTGCATCTCCACATAATCCCGGGCATGACCCCAGTCCCGGCGGGCGTTAAGATTACCGAGATAAAGGGTATCTTGCAGCCCAATTTTGATGCGCGCCAGGGCGCGGGTGATCTTGCGGGTGACAAAGGTTTCACCCCGGACCGGGGACTCGTGGTTGAATAGTATCCCGTTGCAGGCATACATTCCATAGGCTTCACGATAATTGACCGTTATCCAGTAGGCGTAAAGTTTGGCCACGGCATAGGGTGAACGGGGATAAAACGGTGTGGTTTCTTTTTGGGGAATTTCCTGCACGTTTCCAAAGAGCTCGGATGTCGATGCCTGATAAAAGCGGGTTTTTTTTTCCAGCTTTAATATTCTGATTGCCTCGAGAATTCTTAACGTTCCCAGTCCGTCTACGTTGGCCGTATATTCGGGTGTTTCAAAGGAGACTTTTACATGGCTCTGGGCGGCCAGATTATAAATTTCTTCAGGTTGGATCTCCTGGATGATGCGTATCAGATTGGTAGAATCGGTAAGATCACCATAGTGCATAAAAAAACGGACATCCTGTTCATGTCGATCGTGGTAAAGATGGTCCACCCGGGCGGTGTTGAAGGAAGATGCCCGGCGCTTGATACCATGGACCTCGTAGCCTTTTTGCAACAAAAAATCTGCCAGATAGGCGCCGTCCTGACCGGTAATGCCTGTAATTAGCGCTTTCTTCATTTGGCGATACTCCTTGTCACCAAGGTTAAATTTCCCCTTTGAAATAGTCTATCGTTCGTTTCAGTCCGTCTTCCAGCTGGGTTTGCGGTTCCCAACCCAGGCGGTCCCTGGCCAGGGTAATATCCGGTTTACGTTGCCGGGGATCGTCCTCGGGCAACGGTCGATAGATAATTTTAGATTTGGATCCGGTCAGGGCGATCACTTTTTCGGAAAGTTCCAGGATACTGAATTCATTTGGATTGCCAATATTTACCGGTCCGCTGAAATCATCCGGTGCGTTCATCATGCGAATCATCCCCTCAACCAGATCATCCACAAAACAAAAGGACCTGGTCTGGGAGCCATCACCAAACACGGTAATGTCCTGTTGATGCAAGGCCTGGAGAATGAAATTGCTGACAACCCGACCATCATTGGGATGCATCCGCGGACCATAGGTGTTAAAAATCCGGACCACACGGATGTTTAGATTATGCTGCCGGTGGTAATCAAAGAATAGGGTTTCGGCGCAGCGTTTGCCCTCGTCATAGCAGGAGCGAATGCCGACGCAATTGACATTTCCCCAGTAGCCTTCCGTCTGGGGATGTACGGTGGGATCGCCGTATACCTCCGATGTGGACGCTTGCAGAATCTTGGCCTTTAGCCTTTTGGCAAGACCCAGCATGTTGATGGATCCGTGGACGTTGACTTTGGTGGTTTGCACGGGGTCATTCTGATAATGGACCGGAGAGGCGGGACAGGCCAGGTTATAGATTTCATCCACTTCCAGATAAAGGGGAAAGGTTATATCATGTCTGATCAATTCGAAGTAAGGATTTTTCAGAAGGTGAACGATGTTGCGCTTGGTCCCGGTATAAAAATTGTCTACACAAACAACGTCACATCCCTCATTTAACAACCGTTCGCACAGAAAAGAACCCAGAAATCCGGCTCCCCCGGTCACAAGTACGCGTTTTCGAAGATGCATATTTTTCCCTCGGAGTGATAGTTATAAAAGCGACCAAGAATTATCAGAATATATCATGAATCAGGTTCCAATATCAACAACCTTTCGATTTATCTATATATTTTTATGCTAATGCCTGCGGTTTAGCGTTTATAACTCTAGATAAATTCAGCGGAAAAAATTCCTGGGGTAGCCAAATTTATGGAAAGGTGCCCGGGTGAATGCTAAAAATCAGCGGGCATGTCCTCAACGGTTATCGAAGAGATCGATCCCACCGAAACCTTAATTCCGGCAACAGGCGGCATGTAAAAAATCATTTTTACATGACTCCAGGTTTCACGTATATAGATACACCCATTTTATGAATACATTCCGGTTTCTTACAACCTGTTTCACGCCCCCGTAGCTCAGTGGATAGAGCAATGGATTCCTAATCGCCAAGCGCAAGGGTCTAAATGTTTGACCACTGCGGACCGGGAGGAAGTACCTATCTGAGAGTCCGAATAGAGTCAGATTTTTACCAAATGAAAAACCCGCCATCAAAGCGGCAGGTTCTTAATCTCCTACTTTATATTTTAGACATCAACCTTTTGTATTCTATGTTTTAGTTAAACCTTTTGTACATCCGATTCGACACCCCAGCCCCACCCCTATTCTGACCCCCTGCACTATCCCTACCAAAATCCCTTGAAACTTCGGATTTGATGGATTGCAAGTTTTTTCTTCCAATTCATACTAAATCAATATAATATAAAAAATGCGCATAGAGACGCTCGCAGGGAGATGCAAACTCGCTGCCCAGGTCCTCACGGTCACCTGGCCTCTATGCGCACTTTAATTTAATAGAAGTATTTCTCATTAATCAAGAAGGAATTTTTCGATTCGACAAACCATGCCAAATCCCAACCATCCCCCCTGAAAATCGATTCTTCATAATATTGAAGATTTAGCTACACAGTGTAAAACTTTTTTATAACATAATTTAATAGTTCATAATTTTAATGATCATTACTAAATAAATGAAAGCGTTAACCTTATGAATATTAACAGTATATCGTTTATTAGCAATTGGATCAATTTTTGCAGTACTTATTGTGGTCGTTATTAATCACTTTGTTACGGTAGACAGCACACAAGGACTTTGCAGGAGGTGGGGACGATTGGATATGATGAAGACTACCCTGATCGGGAATAGAGAAGGTTTCACACTACTTGAATTAATGGCTGTATTGGTCATCATGGGCGTTATGGCCTCGGTAGCCATCAAAAGATTCGACCTTCTATCGGACAATGCCAATTTAACCGCAATCAAAACAGCAGTTCGTGAACTCAATATACAGGAAACCTTGGTTTGGACTGAAATGAAATTATCCGATACGGGATGGACAGCAGACGTAGATGTGTACAATGGCGTAGAAAAAAATCTTGGCCAGGGATACAGCTGGAATCCAGGTCCGACTATCACCGGCGGAAACTTGCACTATAAGTCACAATCAGTCGCCCTTGTCAGAAGTCCATCCACAAGAAATACTTTTGGTTCCTGGAAGCAAACTTAATGTACCTGATTATTTATGGCTTTTGATAATGTGCCCGTACTGCATCTGCCATATACAATATGTCTTTAGCAAGAAAGTTTGCTTCGTCAATTCCAATTGAGTAGGGTTGTCATGGTTACTTCATGTGCTCGTTGCTTGCCTATTTTCACTTTAAGCCGTAGGGCGTAAATCGTAACCTCATGTCTATAAAGGGAACCTCTATCGATTTCGGATGTGGGGGTAAAGGACTTGAACTGACCACTGCATTTAACGCTGAGTCATCGAGTGCTTTGTTTCCTGACGCTTCTGTAAGAGTGATATCCTTAATCGTCCCATCAGGCATCACCTTAAAGGCCACTGAAGAAACGATATTGTCCTTCACAGATACTCGGTCTGTCGGGACGTTCCAGTTTTTCTGTATAATATAAGCAATTTCTATCTTGTACTCATCGAGGAGAGATGGCTTTTTTTCCATAAATCGGATATTTTTGTCAGCCCCCCAAGCTGAGAAACAAATGAAAAAGATGGCAGAAAAACCCAAGATGAGAATTGATAGTTTAAATTTCATAGGTGACCGACAGGATTGACAAACACGGGTTTTGAGTCTATACGTCTTCTTGCACTTTTTACAGATGAGATTGACTGACATGACAGATTCCCCTTCTTTAAAAAAAAGAGTCCGTTTTTAGGTTCCCAGTGAGCCTGAAAGCCTATTTAACAAGAGTCCTTGGAGTCCCCATAGAGTCCGATTTATGTCTTGTCAAGGGGTAATTCCGGAAGGGACGACAACGAGGGACAATTCAGTATTCTTCATTAATTCATATAGTTAACAAAATATGCCCCCGTAGCTCAGTGGATAGAGCAATGGATTCCTAATCCATGTGCCGCAAGTTCAATTCTTGCCGGGGGCACCACAATTAAAAGGGTTTGGCGATGCTGCCATAACCCTTTTGTTCCCAAACAATTGGTGTCCCGGATCTCCTCCCCGCTCAGCGCATTGCCAGCAAAAGCATTAATCTCGACCAGCAGGTCTTTTTTAGCATTCAAGCCTTGATTGAGATGTTCGGGCATGACGCTAAACAACCGGAGATTAAAAAAATACTTAACTTAAAGCCAACTATCTGATAAGAATAAATTGGGTTAGTTGCCTGCTGATAAAAAAAGCAAAACCCTTTCAATTTTCAAGTTTATCTTATAAGAACCCCGCGGGGATAGTTAATGATAGACAAAAGCCCGAACTACCTTCACTGCACAAAATACAAGGGACAACCCCAGAAGCATGTCGTCGTCTGCAAAGAATGCCGGTGGCGAAAAAGCTGCAAGCCATACCAGAAATTTCGGCAGCCCGAGTTGCCTTTTAATTTTCGAAAAGCGAGCTGATCCGCGTTGGATAGTGAAAAACTCCCAGAGGAGACAGAGCGATGAAAGATCTGATCAGTTACATTGCACGGGCACTTGTTGATTTCCCGGAAGAGGTGGAGGTTGATGCAGTTGAAGGCAGACACACCACCGTATTGGAACTTAAGGTGGCCAAAAACGACATGGGCAAAATTATCGGCAGACAGGGCCGAACAGCCCAGGCCATCCGGACCATTTTAAGTGCCGCATCCGGCAAAACAGGTAAACGTCATGTCCTTGAAATTATTGAATAAATTTATTGATATGACCTGGTTTTCCTGATTTGGACTTGACATTCAGCGCGGATTCGGGATATATGAAGCAGACTCTTCTATTCCGGTGATTATTTCTAAATTTCATCCCAATTTGATCGCCAGGGCACCTAAATCCCCGGAGATATTACCTGTTCTGGCAGAACTGCAGATGCATCCGACCTATAAGACAGAGTCTGAAAGGACTCTGTTTTTTTTTGCATCGTTAGCGTCTATCCAAAGGAAAGCTATGAAGCAAAAGTACCACATCAGAAAAGATGATAAGGAAAAAACTCTGCGCATCCAGGAATTTGCCGTTTTAACCGCTAATACCGGGAAACAGAGTTCCCCGCCAATCCAGGATGACGATTTTTCGCTGTTGTGCGAACAAACTTATGGCGCCAAGGAAGTTAAAAGCGCAAGCTCGACGGGCAAAGACGATTTGATCCTGCTGCTGCGCAACCAGCATTTTTTCCCGATCGGCGTCTATATGGATGAGATCGCCAAAGTTGTCATGGAAATGTATGCTTCAAAAGGTGAACAGTACGAGGATCTTGTCTTCGACGACAAAGCGGTTCTGGGGAGCGATTTTAGTGAGCAGAAAACTGTTGCCGAAATCACAGATGATATTGAGCAAAATCCAGCTGAAAACCTAGACACTCTTATTGAAGGCGATTCCAAATAAATTTGGAACCAGGCTCTATCCTAATTTATTGACTGCCCAGGACAAAAGGGCATTACCGACAAGGTTCGGCCATGCCCTTTTCGAATTTTCAGCCATGATATTAGACCACCGTGACATTGACGGCCCGAGGGCCTTTCTGCCCTTCTTCTACTTCAAAGGTAACCCGGTCACCTTCGTTCAGGGATTTAAACCCGGACGCATTGATTCCTGAATGGTGAACAAATACGTCAGGACCCTCTTCCTGTTCGATAAATCCATAACCTTTACGTTCGTTAAACCATTTGACGATACCATTGGCCATAGGGGGACCTCCTTGGTTTGATTTTAAATATAAAAGCTTCTCCGCTGCTGAGATACTGATCCGGTATTTCAGGCAATTTGCGATTCGTCAATAACATATAATCGGCAAGGGGATTTACATTCAGATTCGCTAGGTTAGCAGAAAAAGAATCGGTTGCGGTACGGCTTTTTCTCATCCTATCAGAACACACCGGCGGTTTTTCGATTTTCGTAAAATAACATTGAGTTATATTCGGTTCTAAATCTGAGGCCCTGCAGAGAAAAAAGTCGGAGACCGCACTGTGGATTGGACATTCTGAATGATGAATGCTTTTGCAAGGTGCTCAGTAGAAGCATTTTAATGCTGTCTTCATTATATTCTTTCTCTTGATCGGATGCAAGGAAAAATTAGCCTCCGGTGATGTGCTTGGAATAAGGCCTGGGAAATAAAATATGACCGATTTTTGTTAAGAGATTCCGTAATTTGTGGTATATGGAGTGGTTATCGTTTGCAGGTGTTTGCCCGACACCTGTGCCGTGGCCAATTTCTGCAAGAGTTTCTGGATGAAAGTGATGTCGACTATTGCAAAATTCAACTCGACTGATATATTTGACACCGTATAGCAGTATCAACATCGGGTTTATCTCAGAATAATAAAGGGGGGCACCGTGCCAAAATTCCAGCACTGCATCTTAACGCCAGACAGATTACGGTGGTTTTGGACGATAGCACTGGTTGCAGCTGCGGCCTTGTCTGCGAATGCTGCCTGGACCGCCGATGAGCCCAAGACCGGGCAGCCTGAAAGCGAGCCCATTCAAATTGTCGCCGACGAGCTGATTTCATACAACGAGGAAAAGTATGCGGAATTTATCGGAAACGTTAAGGTAACCCAGGGAAAATTTACGATCACTTCGGATAAATTGAAAATTTATTATAAGGGCGAGTTACTGGATAACGAAAAGAAAAGCGGTGATGAGGATTTATTGAAAAAGATCATTGCCACAGGAAATGTAAAAATCGCCTCTGAACAGTATAACGCTGAAGCCGAAAAGGCGGAATATGATACGGCGGCGATGACGGTAATTTTAAGTGGTGAAAACGCCAAAGTAATCAGCGGCAAGAACTCAATTGCCGGATCCAAAATTACGTTAAACCAGAAAAGCGGCCAGGTTATGGTCAAAGGCAGCGGAACCAAGCGCATCAAGGCCGAGTTCTATACCAAAGAGAAGACATCAGACGCCTTTACGATGAAAAAATCTGAAGAGTAAGGGTCATTAAAAATTTTTTTGTTAGGTGAGTATTTCGTGTTTGGTGTTTAGTGTTTGGCATTCCCATATTTTTATAGATAAAAACGCTCCTGCAACATACAAAACACCAAATCCTAAAAACCAAACAACTGATCACAGTTTACGTCTTAGTTTTTTCAGCTTCTCTAGTTTTTCTTGCTGGAGTAAAAGTTCGATCCATTCTCGGAATAAAGGCACGAGCTCTTCAGGCCTGGTTGTTGGTTGATCTTCCATTTTTTGCCGGGCGTGCACAAGGCCATCAATTAGATCCTGACGCTGTGGCTCTCTTTGCGCAAGGTGCTGGTAAATTTCGACAGCCCGGGCCCAATGCCCCTGATCCGCATACACTTTGGCCATCGTTTCGGTATAGATATCGACTTCCTGGTTCATTTTTTTTGTCCCGCTGGACTTTGGGTTTTCAGAATAATTTCATCCTCTCCGATCATCCCGAGCTCTTGCCTGGCAACACTTTCAATAAAAGCAGGATCATGCCGCAATCGATCGATTTCAACGCCAAACACTTGATTCTCCCGGGCAAGATTTTTGTTTTCTTCAACAAGCCTGTCGCGTTCTTTTTTTAGAAATCTCAGATCTGCAAGCCCATGTTCGCTGACAATGATAAAAAAGAACAGGGCCAGAAGCAAAAGAATCGAAATTGATAACAAAATATTTTGGTTTTTGGTCATTTCCTGCCAATACCTTTCCGGACTTCAGCCAGAACAACATGCAATTCCGGACTTTTTAAGACATAAGAAACGCCACCGTAAGTGCAAATGCCGAAAGCGATACAGCCGACAACTGCTCCCAAAAGACCGGTCAGTGTAATGTTCTGAACGGGCACAAACATCAGCCCAGCGGCCCAGACAGCAATACCCATGGTCAGGGAGCTTAGCAATGTTCGAAAAAAAGACCGGGCAATACTTTTCCACCCCAGTGGGCCCAGTTTAACTCTTAAGGCTCGAACCAGAAGTCCCAGATTTAAAATGGAGGCCAGCGATGTTGCCAGAGCAAGTCCGCCGTGCCCAAGCGGCTTCATCAGAACCAAGCCGAGGGTAATATTGGCAAGTATTGATAGGCCGGCCATTTTTACCGGAGTCCGGGTATCCTGCATCGCAAAAAAGGTAGCCGTAACAATTCGAACCGCTGAAAATGCCCATAGACCTAAAGAATAGTACAAAAGTGCCTGGGCAGTCAACCTTGTGGCGACGGCATTGAATTCCCCCCGCTGAAACAACAAAGTGACAATGGGCTCTCCTAATACAATAAGACCCACCATCGCAGGAATTGAAATGAAGAATACCAGTTTTAAAGCATGACCAAACGTATCCTTGAGGCCTTCAAAATCCTCCGCTGCCGCTTGCCGGGAGAGACTGGGTAAAACCGCCGTTGCCGCGGCAATCGCAAATACCCCCAGTGGAAATTGAACCAGACGATCGGCAAAATACAAATAGGTAACACTACCTTCCGCTAACAGCGATCCCAGAATTGTGCCGATGACGATATTAATCTGGTAAACGGCACCGCCTAATATGACCGGGGGAATCAGGGTTCCTACCTGTCCTAGTCCGGGGTGGAAAAATTTCGCCTTTTCCCAGAATCGAAAACCTTTACGCAAAAGCACCGGCAACTGAAAGGCCAGCTGGAGAACTCCACCGATGAGAACCCCGACAGCTAAACCGATTGCCGGGACAGACAAGGATGGGGAAATGAACAACACTGACCCGATGATAGAAATATTGAGCAGTACCGGTGCGAGGGCCGGGGCTGCAAAATGACCGAGGACATTGAGTATACCCATGCACAGAGCGACCAGACCGACAAAGAATATATAGGGAAACATTAGACGGGTCAGGGTAACCGTTAGTGAATACTTGTCTGCTGCAAACCCGGGCGCCATCAACTTTACGATCCAGGGTGACAGGAGGATGCCGCCAATGGTGGCAAGAATCAAAAAAACACTTAACAACCTGAACGCTGATCGCGCCAGGTCATAGGCCTCATGCTGACCCCGGCGGACAATATACTGGGTAAAAACCGGGACAAAAGCGGAATTCAACGAACCTTCAGCAAAGAGGCGCCTGAGCAAATTCGGTATCCTGAAAGCTGCAATGAAGGCATCCGAGCTGAAACCCGCTCCGAAAAACCCTGCAATCACTGCATCGCGGATAAAACCCAGAATGCGGCTCAAAAGAGTTGCCGCCCCCACCACGCCAGCAGCTTTTACGATCCGGGAATTTTCAGACATAGCAGCATCTCGGAATTTTATTCCACGAAGGGAAAATTGGGGATAATTGTGAACATGGGGTAAGGGAATCAGTCATTATGGAAAAAATTGCTAAATTTTCTTGACAGGTCTTAAATTAATTAATATTTATACACTTTTAAATAATTTCATGAAAGGGGTATTCACAGTTGGCAAATCACAAATCAGCGATAAAACGCGCTCGGCAAAACGAATTGAGGCGTCTGCGTAATAAATCCGTCAAAACGAGAATTAAAACGATGGTCAAGGATATTCGATCAGCAGCAGCCGAAACATCAGGCGCAGATATCTCGGCCAAGATCAATGTCGTCCAATCAGCAATTGATAAGGCCTCAAAAAAAGGTGTAATCCACAAACGGACTGCCGCCCGAAAAATTTCCCGCCTCACAAAACTGGCCAACTCCGCCAGTTCATAATGGAACAAATGGTTTCAGGTGTCAGGTTTCAGATGACAGAGGACAGAAAACAGACGACGGATACCGCCGGTTCTGATCAGCTGCCCGTCAAAGGCGCAACCCGTAAAACGAAACGCGTAACTCGCAACACCTGAACCCTAACTTCTTTAGAAATCATCCGTCAACCGGTTGAAAATCCGTTCCGATATTCGCTCCGAAAGTCTTCCGATGGCCAGGTCCTCGTTCCGGTCTGTTTCGATTTTTGAGCTGTTAACATCAAAAGCCTCCCGGTCGGATATACCAATGGCGGTCCAGAGGACAGCCCCACCGTCCTTTTTTATCAATCTCAGATCAACCATCATAACAACCTCCCTTTCGCTGGCCAGTTCGGTGTCTACCCGGGAGATGGTCTGAGTTCGAATGGAATTAATCGAGCCCCTTAAAACGGCATCCGCCTCGGCCAGGTTGCTTACCAGGCTGTGCTCTCTTTGCCGGGAAAATTCAAAAATGAGCTGATTGGTAACAATTCTTTCCACGCCACCCTTGGAAGTGCGGTTCTCTAAAACTTCAATAAAAATATGATTCACTCCCTCAGGAAATTGGCCTGAACCGGAAAAGCGATAGCCGCAAGCGGTTACCAACACGGAGAATAATAGAAGTAGCCCAATGATGGTGTGTTTTTTCAGCAAGATGCCTCCCCTAACCAGAAACCTTATACAGTCCCCTATACCACAATATTGACCAGTTTATTTTTCACCACAATGACTTTTTTAATCCTTTGGCCCTCAATAAAATTTTGAACCCGTTCATCTGACAGCGCCATCTCTTTAATCGTTTCTTCAGCGGTATCCGCGGCAACCTGGAAGCGACTGCGCAGTTTGCCGTTGACCTGGATCACAATCAGCAACTCGTCTTTTACCAGCGCATCTTCACGGTATTGCGGCCATGGGGCAAGGAGCACACTGGAATCATGCCCGAGTTCACCCCACAATTCTTCGGCAAAATGAGGTACTATCGGAGATAGAAGCAGGGTGAGGGATTCCATGGCCAGGCGTATCACCGGCAAGTGGTCGTTGCTGATTTTTTCGATATCAATGTCGCTCAGGGTGTTAAACAGTTCCATTACGGCGCTGATGGCCGTGTTGAAATGAAAGCGGTCTTCGATATCCCGGGTCACTTTGTGAATGGTCTGATGCGTTTTTTGAAACAGCGGCCGCATGGCGGGGTCAAGATTATCAAGGCCGCCATCAAAAGAAGGCACATCTTTTATCTTGCCTATCAAACTCGCTGCCAACCGCCAGATCCGCTTTAAAAATCGGTAGCCGCCGTCTACGCCCTGTTCGCTCCATTCAAGATCCCGCTCGGGCGGCGCAGCAAAAAGGCAGAAAAAGCGGGTGGTGTCGGCACCGTACTTATCAATCAGGATATTGGGATCGATCACATTTTTTTTGGACTTTGACATCTTTTCCACCCGGCCCACGGTCACCGGTTTGGCGCACCTGCTGCACACGCGGTTTCCCTTTTGATCCTCAACTTCCCGGGGCAGCAGGTATCCGTGTTCAGGGCACGAAACCGTCTCTTTGCAAACCATTCCCTGGGTCAGCAGATTGGTGAAAGGTTCTTTGAATTTAACCAGCCCCTGATCGTGGAGCACGCGGGTGTAAAATCTGGAATATAGCAGATGCAAAATGGCGTGCTCGACACCACCGATGTATTGATCCACCGGCATCCAGTAATCGACGGCTTCCGTGTCAAACATACCGGTGCTGCATTGCGGGCTGCAATATCTTTCGAAATACCAGGATGACTCCACAAAAGTGTCCATGGTATCGGTTTCCCGCCTGGCATTCTTTCGGCCGCATCGCGGACAGGTTATCTTTACAAAATCATCCAGCCCGGGCAGCGGGGATCTGCCGTCCTCCAGCATATCAACTTCTTCCGGCAAAACGACCGGCAGATCTTCTTCGGGCACCGGCACAATACCGCAGTCATGGCAGTGGATCATGGGAATGGGTGCCCCCCAGTATCGTTGCCGGGAAATTCCCCAATCCCTGAGCCTGAAACTGACTGCCCGCTTACCGAGGTTGTTTTTTTCAAGATAGTCGGCAATTTCTTCGAGGGCCTTGCGATGGTCCATACCGTCAAACTGACCGGAATTGATCATGCAGCCTTCACCCGGGTAGGCTTCGGTCATGGTCTCGCCATCCAGATCTGAATCTTCGGGCTTTACAACCACAACAATGTCCAGGCCGTATTTACGGGCAAAATCAAAATCGCGTTGATCGTGCGCCGGAACTGACATTACCGCACCGGTGCCGTACTCCATCAACGCAAAATTAGCTGTATAAACAGGCATGCGACTGCCGGTCAACGGATTCAGGCAGTAGGTGCCGATAAAGACTCCCTCTTTTTCATAGTTTTCAATACTTCGCGCCGATCGGTCCTGCAAAGCAATCCGCTCGACAAATTGGGCCACTTCTTTTTCCTGGGGAGTACCCTTTGACAGCTTGCTCACCAGTGGATGTTCGGGCGCCAGGCACATGAATGTTGCGCCAAATACGGTATCCTGCCGGGTAGTAAAAACCGCTATGACCTCATCGCTGTTTTCAACGGCAAAGTTGATTTGGGCCCCGACGCTCTTACCGATCCAGTTTTTCTGCATGGTGATCACTTTTTCCGGCCATCCCGGCAATTTGTCACAGTACCGCAGAAGATCCTGGGCAAAGTCGGAAATTTTGAAAAACCACTGCCACAATTGCTTTTGACGAACCTGTTGGCCACAGCGCCAGCACAACCCGGCTTCAACCTGCTCATTGGCCAAAACCGTCTGGCAGTCTTCGCACCAGTTCACAAAAGACTCTTTGCGGTAGGCCATACCCATTTCATACATTTTTAAAAACAGCCATTGCTCCCAGCGATAGTACTCCGGTCGGCAGGTTGCAAGTTCCCTGCCCCAATCGTAACTGAATCCCATGCGCCTGAGTTGGGACCTCATGGTATCGATATTCGCATAGGTCCATTTGGCCGGATGGGTCTTGTTGGCAATGGCGGCGTTTTCGGCCGGCATGCCGAAAGCATCCCAGCCCATGGGATGCAGGACGTTGAATCCACGCATTCGTTTATACCGTGCCACCACATCACCGATGGTGTAATTTCGGACGTGTCCCATATGAATATTTCCCGAGGGATAAGGAAACATTTCAAGCAGATAATATTTCGGCTGGTCGGGGCTCTCTTTTACCCTGAATAAATCCCATTCTTCCCATTTTTCCTGCCATTTGGATTCAATTGCCCTGGGATCGTATTTCTCATCCATTAATCTCGTTTCCCCTGATAAAGTGATATGAAAGTAAAAATTAAAATGTCATAGCATAATACAAACAACAAGTCATGGCGTCAACTCAGAAATCGTTTGACTTGTATCTAACAATTTAATATTCAAGCAAATATATACAAGCCATTTATTAAGCATCGATCAGCCGGATTGACCATTTGGATATAGTGAATATATTTAAGGGTTGTCCAATTAAAATAAATTCCTCCCCGTGGATCAGACCGTGTGGCGCTGAAGGTTGAAAACTTTTTAATGCTGCCAATCATATTTCCAATTGGCGTAACGACAGGAAAAAATTTATGAATGTTAAAATTTTGATTAATGCGGTCGACCCTGAAGAGTGCAGAGTTGCCAAGGTCAAAGACAACAAACTCGAAGATTTCCATATCGAAAGCAGTTCGAGGGAAATTACCCACGGCAATATTTACAAGGGAATTATTATTCGAATTGAACCCGCTCTGCAGGCAGTCTTTGTCGACTACGGCGCTGAAAGACACGGTTTTTTGCAAAAACATGAAATTCACCCCGATTATTTTCAGGATACGGCCGATGAAGCCCAACCGCTTGACAGGCTTGTCAAGCGCGGACAGGAATTAATGGTTCAGGTTACCAAGGATCCTTTCATGAAAAAGGGGGCCATGCTGACCACCTATATTTCTTTGCCGGGGGGATATATGGTCCTTCGGCCCGGAAGCGATCATATCGGGGTTTCACGTAAAATTGAAAACGAAGATGAACGTCAGCGTCTGAAAGACATTGTGAGCAATCTTAAAATTCCGGAAGATTTCGGGATTATTGTCCGTACTTCGGCGGCAAATACCAGTAAAACCCTCCTTTCAAAAGATTTAAACTACCTGTTTCGGCTGTGGAAGAAGATTAAAGGCAGTGTGATGAAAAAAAAGGCCCCTGCCCTGCTGTACAAGGAAAGGCATCTGGTGCTGCGCTCCATAAGGGATTCCTTTACACCGGAAGTTGCTGAAATTCTCATCGACGATGACACGGTCTACAAAGAAGTAAGAGATTTTATTAAGTTGTTTTCACGCCAGCATGACAAGATCGTCAAACATTATAAAGGAGCCAAGCCCATTTTTTCAAAATTTCAGCTCGAAGACCAGATCGCATCCATATTTGAAAGCCGGGTCGGCTTGAAATCAGGCGGAACCCTGGTCATAGAGCAGACCGAGGCCCTGGTTACCATTGACGTTAATTCGGGAAAATCGACCCACGAAAAATCCATCGAACAGACTGCCTATCAAACCAACCTCGAGGCGGCGGAAGAAAGTGCCCGGCAGTTGCGCTTAAGAGATCTGGGGGGGCTGATTGTCATCGATTTTATTGATATGCGGGATTCCAAGCACAGGGCAGATGTGGAACGTACCCTGAGACAGTATGTGAAAGAAGACAAAGCGCGCGCGAAAGTAGGCAAAATTTCAAGATTTGGGCTGCTGGAGATGTCGCGACAGCGCATTCGCCCCTCGATCGAATTTGGAAGTCACTTGCCCTGCAAATACTGTCAGGGCAAAGGGCTGGTTCCGTCAGCTGAAACTTTGGGTATCGGCTTTTTACGAAAGTTGAGCCTGGAAACGCTGAAGGAAAAAGCCCATCGGGTCAAAGGCATTGTACCGGTTGATGTGGCTGAATACCTGCTTAACAAAAAGCGCCGCGAAATAGTCGATTTGGAAGTCAGACGCGATCTCAGTGTCGAAATCGAGGGCAATCGTTCAATGGTGCCGGGAGACAGTGAGATTATTTGTGCAGAGTAATCGCTTTGCGGCAAGGGTGCATGCTTGGGGCTAATCTGCCAGCTGGTCTGCCGGACCAAAGCCTTTTTGAGGGAAGTTGAAAAATTTTAAAGAATGATTTGACGAAATCGATCTTTTCAAGTATATCAGCGCCACTTTAAATTAATTATATAATTTCCGAGGCATTCAACTATTAGCCAATAGCCGGAAGGAGGATTCATCTTGTTTGATACAGCATATGCATTGGGTACAGGAGGTGCCGGTGGAGAAGGTGCCGGTGGTTTTGCGGGATTTATCCCCTTAATTTTGATGTTCGTCATATTTTATTTTTTACTGATCCGACCCCAGCAAAAAAGGACCAAAGACCACCGTGCAATGATCGCCAACCTTAAAAAAGGCGACCGCATCATCACCAGTGGTGGTATTCACGGTCGAATTACAGGAATGGATGAAGCGACCTTAACGGTGGAGATTGCCGACAAAGTCCGTGTAAAGGTCGCCCGCGCCAATGTATCGGGCCTTTCTCAACCGGCTGCCCAGAGCCCGCCGGATAAAAAATAACACCCAATCAAGTATTGATTGCAAATTGATATGATAAATTAAGTGAGCCCTTGGCCCTAGGTAATTCGGTTAAGTGGTCGATTCGCTGATTGTAAATACAGGGGCATGGATTTACGCCGCGCCCGCATACAATTCGGCCTTGACCATTTAACAAATTCTCTGGGGCTTTCACGTAATTGATAAACCCCTGGCGGGTTTCGAACATCAAGCCCTCATGGGTCGGGCTAACTGCTTACTGCAAAAAGGAAAAAGATCATTGAAAAATTTTTCTTGGAAACTGGTTCTGGTTTTTGTCGTCATCGTGGCGGCAATCATCTACGTCCTTCCGAGTTTGAAGCCGGCCCTCTGGCCTCACAAGCAGATCAATTTAGGGCTTGACCTTCAAGGCGGCATGCACCTGGTGCTGGAGGTAGACACCAAAAAAGCCCTGGAAAGCACCGTCGAGCGTATTTCCCATGAAATACGGGAACAGCTTAAAAAAGAGCACATCCGCAATGTGACCATTGATCGTGTGGAGGGCATCAAAATTTCGGCCCAGATTAAAGATGAAGAAAGTATCAAAAAATTTAGCGCACTTCTTGACGACCAATTCAAGGATTTGCGGGAACTTTCCAACAATATGGTCGACGGTGTCCAAACCATCATGCTGGATATTCCTGATAGCGATCGCACCCAGATAGAAAAACTGGCGGTTGACCAGGCCCTTGAAACGATCCGCAACCGGATTGATCAATTCGGTGTGTCCGAACCGGATATCCGTCGCCAGGGGGAAAACCGGATTCTGATTCAATTACCCGGTATCAAGGATACCCAGCGCGCCAAAGATCTGATCGGCAAAACAGCACTGCTGGAATTCAAACTTGTGGATGACACCCAACCGATAGACAGCGCCTTGAAGGGCAACCTGCCACCGGGCAGGGAAATCCTTTACAAAATCGATGTGGACCCGCAGACCAAGCGAACTTCAAAGACCCCCTTTCTTCTCAAAAAACGGGCCGTGTTGGACGGCTCCTACCTGACAGACGCAAGGGTGCAAATAGCCTCCCAGTTCAATGAACCCTATGTTTCGATTAATTTTGACAAAAAAGGCGCCCGTATTTTTGAAAGAATTACAGGAGACAATGTCAATAAACGTCTGGCCATCGTATTGGACAACTCTGTTTATTCTGCTCCGGTCATTCAGGAAAAAATCGCCGGCGGCCAGGCCCGCATTACCGGGCGGTTCACCACAGAAGAGGCCCGCGATCTGGCCATTGTTCTTCGTGCCGGTGCGCTCCCAGCGCCAGTCAACATCCTTGAAGAGCGCACAGTGGGTCCTTCCCTGGGAGCCGATTCCATTCGCAAGGGCCTGATTTCCATGTTGGTCGGCGGCCTGCTGGTCGTCCTATTTATGGTGATTTATTATAAAGCCGCGGGCCTGATTGCAGATGTGGCCTTATTTCTTAACATTCTGCTGATCGGTGCAGGACTGGCCGCCTTTCAGGCCACCCTCACCCTGCCGGGTATTGCCGGGATAATCCTTACCATCGGAATGGCAGTCGACGCCAACGTAATAATCTTTGAGCGCATCCGGGAGGAAATGGCGCTGGGCAGAACACCCAGAGCGGCCGTTGACGCCGGCTATGACCGCGCCACCTTGACCATTCTGGACGCCAACGTAACGACTTTGATCGCAGCCCTTGTCTTATTCCAGTTCGGTACCGGACCGGTCAAGGGGTTTGCCGTCACCTTAAGCCTGGGTGTCGTTGCCAGTATGTTTACGGCCCTGATCGTGTCACGGATAATCTTTAGCTATATTTTAATTAACCGGAAAGTTAAAAGCCTCAGTATTTAACCGCTCCAGCGTTAAAGGAAATCTTATGCAATTTGTAAAGCCTGATGTTAACATAAACTTCATCGGTAAAAGAAAAATAGCTTACCTTGTGTCGGCTGTGATGATCGTCATCAGTATTGGGTCCCTCATTTTCCACGGCGGTCCCCGGCTGGGTATTGATTTTCAGGGCGGCACCCTTATCCAGGTGAAATTTCTCGCCCCGGTTAAAATGGATGCCATCAAAGCCGGCCTGCGAGATATCGATCTCGGAAAATCATCGGTTCAAAAATTCGGCGACTCGGAATCCAGTGAATATCTGATCCGCACCGACAGTTCCGTTATGACATCGGAAGGGTTTTCCGCCGATGTGCAAAAAGCTCTGAAATCCTCTACCGGCAGCGAAGTGGAAATACGGCGGATGGAAATGGTCGGCCCCCAGGTGGGCCAGGATTTGAGAGAAAAGGCCCTGTTTGCAATGTTTTTTGCGCTGCTGTTTATCACCATTTATATATCAGGCCGTTTTGAATTTAAATGGATGATAAGCGGCATTATGGCCGCGGCATTAATCGGAGCCGTCTACGTCCTCACCCTGCTAAAGGTCAGCATTCCCTGGCTGATTATCGGGGCTTTAATCGTTACCCTGGTTTTATTTTGGTTTCTTGAACTCAAATACGCTATGGGAGCCATTGTGGCGCTGGTGCATGACGTAACCATAACCGTCGGTCTTTTTTCCCTGTTTGACAAGGAGTTTACCCTGGCGATCATCGCGGCCCTGCTGACCATTATCGGTTACTCCTTGAACGATACCATCATTGTCTTTGACCGCATCCGTGAAAACCTGAGAAAATACCATAAAAATCCACTGGAAGTCATCTTAAACCGCAGTGTCAATGAAACCCTCAGCCGCACCTTATTGACATCATTGACCACCCTTTTTGTGGTCCTGGCCCTTTTTGTCCTGGGCGGCGGAATTATCCATGACTTTGCCTTTGCCCTAATCGTCGGGATTGTTGTGGGAACCTATTCGTCTATTTTTGTTGCAAGTCCAATCCTTCTGGCCTGGCAGGGACGGCCGAAGAAGAAATAAGAATCCTGAATGGACAGCATTCGACCATGGTTTTATCTTAAAAGTGTACCGGGCGTCGGCAATCTTCTTTTCAAACGCCTGGTTGACCGCTTTAAATCCCCTGAAAACGTCATTCAGGCCTCTGATCAGGCACTCCTGCAGGTAAGCGGGTTGACCGATCGCCATGTGATTGCCCTAAAAAACCACAAAATGCCGGACAGCGTTGAAGCAGAACTGGCATTGGTCGCAGACAAAGCTTACCGAATTGTAACGTTGACGGACCCCGATTACCCCCGGCTGCTGCGCGAGATTCCGGATCCGCCGCCCTTTTTGTATGTATACGGCCAACTGGAGGGTGATTCAGGAAAACTTGCGGTGGTCGGGTCGCGCAACGCAACCGGTTATGGGTTAACCACTACCCGAAGTTTGTGTGCGAGTCTGACGGCTTATAATCTGACGATTGTCAGCGGCATGGCCCGTGGAATTGATACGGCCGCCCACGAAGGTGCCCTGGCATCCAAGGGAAAAACCATCGCCGTACTGGGCAGCGGCCTGGAGCGAATATATCCGACCGAAAACCGGAAACTTTGTCACCGGATTGCTGAAAATGGTGCTGTTGTATCGGAATTTCCATTGATGGCGGAACCCGAAGCGCATCATTTTCCGATCCGCAATCGGGTGATCAGCGGCATGTCGCTGGGAACCGTTGTGGTGGAGGCAACCAAAAAAAGTGGCTCTCTGATTACGGCGCGCCTGGCTGCAGAACAGAATCGCGAGGTGTTCGCTGTACCCGGCAGTATCCAGTCATTTAAAAGCACCGGCACGCATACACTCATAAAACAGGGCGCCAAGCTTGTGGAACATGCCCAGGATATCATTGAAGAACTGGCGGCATTGATTCAATTCAGTCAGCGCCCCCCAAACGAGCCGACGGGCAAAGCCGGAGTAGATTTGACTTTGCTGTCTGCTGACGAAGTCCGTGTGTTCAATACCCTTGAGCCTTACCCGGTTCATATTGACGATCTTGCCAGAAAAATTTCAATGGATGCCGGCAGACTTGCAAGTGTATTGTTAAAATTGGAACTCAGCGGCCTGGTCCATCAGGCACCGGGAAAACTGTTCTCCATTTGCAAAGGATCCGATGCTGAAGGCCGCTAAAGCATTCAGCGTTCAATATTCGCTATTTATAAATATAATCTTATATTAATTACTCAGAAACGATAAAATCAACCTGGCGATTACGCCACTTAACCGGAACTGGTGCAAACAATGGCAGTAAGCAAACCATTAGTCGTCGTAGAATCACCCACTAAAGTAAGAACCATAAAAAAATATCTCGGCAAGGATTATAACGTCGCAGCTACCGTAGGACATATCAAAGACCTTCCGAGCAAAGAAATGGGCATTGATGTCGAAGACGGATTCAAGCCCAAATACCAAAATATTCCGGGCAAACAAAAAGTCATAAAAACCTTACGAGCGGCCGCCGGAGACACCGGCGATGTCTATCTGGCCCCGGACCCGGACCGCGAAGGTGAGGCCATCGCCTGGCATACCTCCGAAGTGTTGAAAAAAAAGGGCCGTAATTTTCATCGGGTACTATTTCATGAATTGACCAAAGATGCCATACGCAAAGCCATGGCAGCACCCGAAGCGCTTGACCTCAACAAATATGAAGCCCAGCAGACGCGCAGAATACTTGATCGCCTGGTCGGCTACCAGGTGTCACCGCTTTTATGGCGCAAAGTAAAAGGCGGACTGAGTGCCGGCAGGGTTCAGTCGGTGGCCGTCAGAATTATCTGTGAGCGCGAGCGGGCTATCCAGGCCTTTGTCCCCCTGGAGTATTGGTCGGTCACAGCCCATCTGGAAGGTGATACCCCGCCGCCCTTTGCTGCCAAGCTGGTTAAAAAAGACCAAAAAAAGACTGAAATCGCCAATGAAAGTGAAGTCAACCAAATATTGGAAGACCTGGACGGGGAATCATTTGTTGTCGATAAAATCCAGAAAAAGGTTACCAAAAAAAATCCGCTGCCGCCCTTTACCACCAGCAAACTTCAGCAGGAAGCCATTCGCAAACTCAGGTTCAGCGCCCGTAAAGCCATGATGATTGCCCAACAGCTCTATGAGGGCATCGATCTGGGCCCTGGTGAGCCGGTCGGGCTCATCACTTATATGCGCACGGATTCCACCAGAATTGCGGCTGAGGCGGCCGCAGAAGCCCAACAACTCATCCTGGATCGTTTCGGCAAGGAATATGCCCTGGATAAGCCGCGCTTTTTTAAGAATATGAAAAAAGTTCAGGATGCCCATGAGGCTATCCGGCCCACATCGGTTTTTAATACGCCCGACCAGGTAAAAGCCCATCTTACCCCGGATCAACTGGCCCTGTACCGGCTCATATGGCAACGCTTTGTCTCTTCCCAGATGACCCCGGCCCTTATTAACCAGATTTCAGTATCCATAAAGGCAGGTGATTACCTGTTTAGCGCCAGCGGGTCTTCGGTGAAATTTCCCGGCTTTATGGCACTCTACATGTCCGTGGATGAGGAGATCGCCAGCGAATCCGAGCAGAAGAAACCCAAACTGCCCGAACTTTCCCAGGGAATGATTCTCAAACTCAACAAGCTGGAGCCAAAACAGCATTTCACCATGCCGCCACCGCGATTTTCCGAGGCATCCCTCGTAAAAGAACTGGAGGAAAACGGCATTGGCCGCCCCAGTACCTATACTTCCATTTTATCGACCATCCGGGATAAGGGTTACGTCGACCTGGTCTCTGGTTACTTCAGACCGAGCGAACTTGGTTTTATCGTCAATGATCTGCTGGTCCAGAATTTTCCGGATATATTCGATGTCGAATTCACTGCCAAAATGGAAGAGAATCTGGATCAGATCGAATCGGAAAAAATCAAAGCGTTACAGGTTCTTGATCGTTTCTACAAGCCGTTTAGCCAAGACCTGGATTCGGCATCCGAGGGGATGCTTAGCGTTAAAGGCGTGGGCATACCCACCGACCTGAAGTGTCCCGAATGCAACAAACCGTTACGCATTAAGGTTGGCAAGAACGGACATTTTATTGCCTGCAGCGGTTATCCTGATTGCACTTACTCCAATGACTACAACCGTGATGAAAAAGGCAATATACAGCCGGTGGAGATATCTGAAGAAGAAGCCACGGATAAAGTCTGCAATAAATGCGGCAAACCCATGGTCATTAAACGGGGGCGCTATGGAGGATTTCTGGCCTGCAGCGGTTATCCGGAATGCAAAAGCACCCAGTCCCTGAATTCCAACGGCAACGGTAAAAAGATCGGCCTGCAGTGCCCCCAAAAAGACTGTGCCGGAGAGATTGTTGAACGCACCTCCAAGCGGGGTAAAATTTTTTATGGCTGCAACCGCTTCCCCGAATGCACCTTCGCTACCTGGGACAAACCGCTCAACCGTGAATGTCCGGTTTGTGGTGCCAATTTTTTGGTTGAAAAAACCACCAAAAAACAGGGAACCTTTGTCTGCTGCATGACGGAGGGTTGTGGATTCAAAGAAAATGCTTGACAATCAAATAGTTCATTGTTAACTCTTTAAGAAACCAAATTCAATTGTGTTGGAAACATGTCAAAAATAATCGCTATTAACAACCTTATCGGTCTTATTCTCGTCCTCGCCGGAGTCATTATTCTCTGCGGCGAGCACAAAGGGTTGATAATGGCCTGATTTTACCCAACATACCAAAAAAAAGTCCGTTATCAGCCCAAGCTGGTAACGGATTTTTTTTTGAAAGGAAAGGCAAAATGCAACTAACCGGCGCACAAATTTTAATGGAAGTATTGAAAGAAGAAGGTGTCGACACCATTTTCGGGTATCCCGGAGGCGCTATCATCGATATCTACGATGAACTGGCCAAGACCGACATTCACCATATACTGGTTCGACATGAACAGGCTGCTGTGCATTCGGCCGATGGGTATGCCAGGGCCTCCGGTCGTGTGGGTGTCTGCCTTGTGACGTCGGGACCGGGGGTAACCAACACCGTAACCGGTATTGCATCCGCGTATATGGATTCTGTTCCCTTGGTTATTCTCAGTGGGCAGGTACCGACGGCGCTGATCGGCAATGACGCCTTCCAGGAAGTCGATATTGTGGGCATTACCCGCCCCTGCACCAAGCACAATTATCTGGTGATGTCCATTGAAGACCTGGCGGTAACGGTTAAAGAAGCCTTCTATCTGGCACGCTCCGGCCGACCAGGCCCCATCCTGGTGGACATTCCCAAAGATATAACCAAAGAAACGACTGAATATTCTCCGGGCAAAGCTGTCAAACTTAAATCCTATAATCCCACCTACAATCCGAATATGAAGCAATTAAAAAAAATCGTCAAGCTCATCGAAAGCAGTGAAAGGCCGATGATCTTTGCCGGCGGAGGGGTTATTCTATCCAAAGCATCCCGGGAGTTAACCGAGCTGGCACGCAAAACCCGGATCCCGGTGACAACCTCGCTGATGGGTCTCGGGGCGTTTCCGGAAACGGATCCCTTATCCATGGGGATGATCGGCATGCACGGAACATACCGGGCCAATTTGTGCACGTCGGCCTGTGATTTGATGATTGCGATCGGCGTTCGATTTGATGACCGCGTTACGGGAAGAACCGATGCGTTTGCCTCCCAGTCCCAGATTGTGCACATCGACATCGATCCCACCTCCATCCGTAAAAACATCCCGGTAACGATTCCTGTTGTCGGAGATTGCAAAATCAGCCTGGAACATTTGAATCAGTTGATCGATCAGGTTGAACTGGGAAACCTGGACGAAAAAAGAAAGCCTTGGTTTGATCAGATCCAGGAATGGAAAAACACCAATTCGCTGGCCTATGAACAAAAAGAAACGATTAAACCTCAATATGTGGTTGAAAAGCTTTATGAGCTGACCAAGGGTCAAGCCATTATCACGACCGAGGTCGGTCAGAATCAGATGTGGGCGGCCCAGTATTATCAATTTGACCAGCCCAACCATTTTATAACTTCAGGGGGCCTCGGAGCCATGGGGTTCGGGCTTCCGGCCGCCATCGGCGCCCAGGTTGCTTTTCCGGATAAAACAGTGGTGGATATCGCCGGGGACTCCAGCATTCAGATGAACATCCAGGAAATGGCCACAGCAGTGCAAAGCGGCCTGCCGGTTAAGATTGTGATCCTCAATAACGGCTATATGGGCATGGTCCGACAATGGCAGGAATTATTTTATGGTAAACGTTACGTTTCCACCTGCATGGATTGTGCTCCTGATTTTGTAAAACTGGCCGAAGCTTATGGAGCGGTGGGCTTAAGGGCCACAAAGCCCGGCGAGGTTGAGTCGGTGCTGTCGGAAGGTCTTAAAATCCCGGGACCGGTGATTATGGATTTTGTTGTCGAAAAGGAAGAAGGGGTTTACCCCATGGTGCCGGCCGGAGCCGCCATCACCGACATGCTGCTGGTATAGTCTCTTTGAAGTGGATTTTATGTATTTCGGGATCAGTATTTTTAAATTGCTACTGGTGCTACTCAAAGAAATGCCTAAAATTGGAAAATGCCTAAAGTGCCTAAAATTAAGGAATTCTGTCGATTTTAGGACGCTTAATTCGCACACCGGGCATCGATTGTTCTTAATATGATAGAGCGAAGCAATTCCACCATTTTAGGCACTTTAGGCAATTTAGTCCGCCTCAGGCGGATTAGGCATTTGCGGGTTTATCCAATCGAACGATCATGCATGGCGAGGTTGGATTGGTAACTAACTTACTTGAGGGGAAACCGAATGAATGAACAAAAACACATTATGACGATGCTGGTCGACAATCAACCGGGTGTGCTTTCCAGGGTGGTCGGGCTGTTCAGCGGCAAGGGCTTCAATATTGAAAGTCTGTGCGTCGCGCCGACCATGGATCCGCAGGTGTCAAGGATTACCATTGTTACAATGGCTAATCTTCCGGTTATCGAACAGATCGAAAAACAGCTGAGAAAATTGATCAACATCATAAAATTGCGCGATATGACAGGGCCCAGGGCCGTTAAACGCGAAATGGTGCTCATTTGCGTCAGGGCCAAACCGGAGTCCCGGGCCGAAATTTTGCGAATCGTTGATATTTTCAGGTGTAAAGTTGTTGATGTCGGCACGGAGCATTACATTATTGAGGTCACCGGAGATGAAGGCAAGTTGACGGCCCTGATCAACCTGTTAAGCCCCATGGGCATCCAGAAAATTGCCAGGAGCGGATCGTTGGCCCTTTACCGTGAACCCAAATAGTTTCAATCAAATAATTAGATAAAAAAAGCGAGGCAATCATGGCACAGTTTAATTTCGGAGGTACGCTGGAGGATGTGATAACATCCGATGAATTTTCTTTGCAAAAAGCAAGAGAGGTCCTGAAAAATGAAACAATAGCCGTTTTAGGCTACGGTGTTCAGGGACCCGGTCAGGCCCTGAATCTGCGTGATAACGGCATTCGCATCATTGTGGGGCAACGTGAAGGAGGGCGGACATGGAAGCGTGCGGTTGCCGACGGTTTCGTGCCGGGGGAAACCCTGTTCCCCCTGGAGGAAGCGGCACAAAAAGGGACTATCATCCAGAATTTGCTCTCCGATGCCGGCCAGGTTGCCACCTGGCCCCAGATTAAAGCCTGCCTCAATTCCGGGGATGCGCTTTATTTTTCCCACGGCTTTGGCATTGTCTTCAAGGATCAAACCAAAATCATCCCTCCGGATAATGTGGATGTGATTCTGGTCGCGCCCAAGGGATCCGGTCGCAATGTGCGCAACAATTTTCTGGACGGAAGCGGCATTAATTCCAGTTTTGCCGTATTTCAGGATTTTACGGGCAATGCCCGACAAAGAACCCTGGCCCTGGGTATTGCCGTCGGATCCGGCTATCTGTTTCCTACAACCTTTGAAAAGGAAGTTCACAGTGATCTTACCGGTGAGCGTGGTGTCTTGATGGGATGCCTGTCCGGGGTTATGGAGGCACAGTATAATCTTTTGCGAAAACACGGGCACAGTCCGAGCGAAGCGTTTAACGAAACCGTTGAAGAGTTGACCCAGAGCCTTATCCGGCTGGTGGCCGAAAACGGCATGGATTGGATGTTTTCCAATTGCTCGACAACGGCTCAGAGGGGCGCCCTGGACTGGAGTCCCCGATTCAGGGATGCGGTGACACCTGTATTTGACGAGCTTTACCAGAAAGTAACCTCCGGTGAAGAAACCAAAAGGGTCCTGGAGGCCAACAGCACGCCGGATTACCGGGAAAAATTGGACAAGGAATTGGATGCCCTAAAAAATTCCGAAATGTGGCAAACCGGCGCCACCGTCCGCTCGCTGCGGCCCGAAAATAGGAAAAAAGTATAGCCATGGAACCTATCTATCTATATGACACCACCTTGAGAGATGGAACCCAGGGAGAGAACATCACCTTTTCCGCCGATGAAAAAGTCAAAATCGCCCTGCGGCTGGATGATATCGGGATTCATTACATCGAAGGTGGCTGGCCCGGCTCGAACCCCAAGGATATGCAGTTTTTTGACCTGGCCAAACGGGTGTCACTGAAAAATGCCCGCCTGGTCGCATTTGGTTCCACCCGCAAGCCTGGAACCGCACCGGAGCAGGACCCAAATCTGCAAGCCCTTCTGGCCGGCGGAACGCCGACGGTTACGATATTCGGCAAAAGCTGGGACATGCACGTCGAAAAAATCATGGCCAATAGTCTCGAAGAAAATTTGGCCATGATCAACGACAGCGTAAGATATTTAAAAGGCAACGGACGCGAAACCATCTATGACGCCGAACATTTCTTCGATGGCTATAAAAACAATCCGGATTATGCCGTCAAAACCCTGTTGGCCGCTCGGGAAGCCGGAGCGGATTTCATCGTCCTGTGCGATACCAACGGCGGTACCCTGCCCTTTGAAATTGATTCAATCTTCAAAGCGATTCAAAAACGGATAGTTGACAGCGGTGATGCCGGTTCAGCAGGGCTCACCGTCAAACTGGGGATTCACACCCACAATGACTGCGGCCTGGCCGTGGCCAACTCCATCACCGCCGTGCATGCGGGTGCTGTCATGGTCCAAGGCACGATCAACGGCTATGGAGAAAGGTGCGGCAATGCGGATTTGACTTCGGTTATTCCGGTCCTGGATCTGAAAATGGAAAGGCCCTGCATTTCCGGCGACAATCTTAAAAAGCTCAATTCCCTTTCCCGCTATATCAGCGAAACCGCCAACCAGGTACCCTTACACAATCGGCCGTTCGTAGGTAAAAGTGCATTCGCTCACAAAGGCGGCATTCACGTGAGCGCCATTATGAAAGCCCCAAAGGCTTACGAGCACATGGACCCGGCTTTGGTCGGCAATCAGAGACGGGTTCTGGTTTCGGATATGTCCGGCAAGAGCAATGTCGTCTATAAAGCGCGGGAACTCGGCATTGAGCTGGACACCAATGGCTATGACAGCGGGAAAATCGTAGCTGAAATTAAGCAGCTGGAGCAGCAGGGATACCAGTTCGACGTCGCCGACGGCTCGTTCAAGATATTGATGGAAAAATTTACCGATCAATTCGAACCGCTGTTTACACTGGAATCCTTTCGCGTGACCATCGAAAAAGACAGGGACCGACCCTGCAGTTCCCAGGCCACAATGAAGATATCCGTGGGAGGTAAAGAGGAGATCACCGCCGCCGAGGGTTACGGCCCCGTCAGTGCACTGGACAATGCCTTGCGAAAAGCCCTGGATCGATTCTTTCCGGATCTGGACACCATGCGCCTGGTGGATTTCAAAGTGCGTGTAATCGACGGCAATCGTGGCACCGCTGCCAAAGTCCGCGTATTTATCGAATCCCGGGACCAGGATCAGATCTGGAGCACCATCGGGGTTTCGGAAGACATCATCGAAGCCAGCTGGCAGGCACTGGCAGACAGCTTTCAATCCAAGCTGGCAAGAGAAAATCAAATTCGCAGCAATAAAATTCCCGAGCAGGAAGAATTGCCGATTTTTAACACCAAAGGAGCTAGAAAATGACCGATCGTGTAATTATATTTGACACCACATTAAGAGACGGTGAGCAGTCTCCGGGAGCCAGCATGAATACCGCTGAAAAATTGCGTCTGGCAACCCAGCTGGAAAAACTGGGTGTCGATGTTATAGAGGCGGGTTTCCCGGCAGCCTCCGAAGGTGATCTGGAAGCAGTTTCCCGGATTGCCGGCAAACTTGCAAGAACCGAAGTCGCCGCCCTGGCCCGCACGTCCAAAGACGACATCGACCGGGCCTGGAAGGCTATCAGCCATGCTGCCAAACCAAGAATCCATACCTTTATCGCCACATCCGACATCCATATGGAATATAAGTTAAAAATGTCCCGGGATGAGGTCGTAAAGACCGCTGTTGAAGCCGTCAAATATGCCAAAACCTTGACCGATAATATTGAGTTTTCCTCCGAAGACGGATCGCGCAGCGACCGCGATTTCCTGTGCCGGGTATTCGAAGCGACCATTGATGCGGGCGCCACAACCATTAATCTTCCCGACACCGTAGGGTATGCAGTGCCGGAAGAATTTGCAGGCCTGGTAAGCTATGTCATCAACCATACCCCCAACATCCATAAAGCGGTATTCAGCGTGCATTGTCACAATGATCTGGGGCTGGCAACCGCCAATACCCTCGCCGCCATCAAGGCCGGAGCCCGTCAGGCGGAAGTAACCATTAACGGTATCGGTGAGAGAGCCGGCAACACTTCCCTGGAAGAAGTGGTCATGGCCCTGCACACCCGTCAGAATATTCTGCCTGCCACGACCAACGTTAACACCGAATTCATCCATCCGACCAGTCGCCTGACTAGCATGATTACGGGCATCATCGTGCAGCCCAATAAGGCCATCGTGGGGGCCAATGCCTTTGCGCATGAAGCCGGCATCCATCAAGACGGCGTTTTGAAAAACCGTATGACCTATGAAATCATGAAACCGGAAACCATCGGCCTGAGCACGAACAAACTGGTCCTCGGCAAACATTCCGGCAGACACGCTCTGCGCGAACATCTCAAGGATATAGGGTATGATCTGTCAGACGAAGAACTCAACCTTGTTTTCGAGAAGTTCAAGGAATTGGCCGATAAGAAAAAACATATTGTGGACGAAGATCTTGAAGTAATTGTCACCGAAGGCATTCTGCGCACCTCCGATGTTTTCCAGCTTGAATACCTGCATGTGATCGCCGGAACGACGGTGCTGCCAATGGCCAGCGTCAAACTGAAGATCCAGGGCCGATCCGTTCAAAGTGCCGGCTACGGAAACGGTCCCATTGATGCCGCTTTTAATACCATTGCCAATCTCACCGGCACCGAATCGGAATTGCAGCGATTTTCCATCAGCGCTCTGACCGGCGGCACCGATGCCCAGGGGGAAGTCACCGTGCGCCTGCGGGAAAACGGCCTGACGGCTCTGGGCAAAGGCGCCGACCCGGATATTATTACGGCCAGCGCCAGAGCCTATGTCAATGGATTGAACCGATTGGAATATCTAAAATCGCATCCGGTCAAAGAAGCAGCGGGATTGTAAACGTGTTGCGGGTTACGGGTTACGCGGTTCGGGTTGCGGGGTGCGTGGTTCGCGTTGCGGGTTACGAGTTTCGGGTCGAACACTCCGCCTTGCGGCCTGCCCGATATGACGGGCCTCTTAGGCCATGCGAGCGGTTCCGCTCTTGAAATAAATCTTGAAGCATGAATATGGAACGCTAATCGCACACCTTCAGACGCGTAACACGCACCCCGCAACTCGCAACCTAGGTCTCCAGCGTCCCGACGATATCCATCACGCTGGCAATGTCTCTTTCGATCAGAAACGCTTCAATGCCATCGATGATTTCGGTGGTGACACCGGGATTGATAAAGTTGGCCGTTCCGACCTGAATGGCGGACGCACCGGCGATGAGAAATTCCAGGGCATCTTCGGCGGTCATGATCCCCCCGATGCCGATGATGGGTATTTTTGATTTCTGGGCCACCTGCCAGACCATGCGCAGCGCCACGGGCTTAATCGCAGGTCCGGATAATCCTCCGATAATATTAGCAATTTTCGGACGACGGGTGTTAATATCAACGGCCATTGCCGAAATCGTGTTGATCAGCGAGATGCAGTCTGCACCGGCTTCCTCCACGGCAGTCGCGATTTCCGTAATATCCGTTACATTCGGAGACAGTTTTACGATCAACGGTTTTGATGTTTGCTGCCGCACAGCTCTGATAACACTGTATGCTGCTTGGGGATCGACGCCAAACGCCATTCCACCGGCTTTTACATTGGGGCAGGAAATATTGACCTCAATTCCATCAATGGCCGCCACCTCATCAATGCGGGCCGCCAGTTGCCAGTATTCTTCTTCGAGCTTGCCATAAATATTGACAATTAGGGGCGGATACAGATTCTGCAAAAAGGGCAATTTTTCTGTGATAAATCCTTCAATACCGACATTTTCAAGGCCGATGGCATTGATCATGCCGCAGGCGGTTTCCACAACGCGAGGGGGTGGATTGCCCCTGGTCGGCTTGAGGGATAATCCTTTAACGATAATGGCCCCAAGCCGGTTTAGATCCATCAGATGATCAAATTCCCTGGCGTAGCCGAAGGTGCCGGAGGCCGTCATCACGGGATTTTGAAGTTTCAATGCCCCGATATTTACTTTTAGATTCGGTTGTTGCATCATGATATGAATTTTCGCTACCTTTAACCGGTAAAACTCGAAACCTGCTGCAACTGGGTTTCAATTAGCAAATTCAAAATTCTCCGATTTATTTTCCAGGCGCTTCTTAATTGCCTTAACCTTGGCTTCCAGGTTCAACAGGTAAGCAGGTTCGATTTGTTTGGGTTCTTGAATCGGATCGTATTCAATGGCCTTGATCCGCGGTATAACTTTGCTCATATCACCGCCTTCTTCGATCAGGGATGTCTCAACCATGTTTAAAAAATCCCGGCAGTGAGTCATTGATTTTTTGAAGTAATTTTTCGCGTCTTGGCCGTCAAGGGCCTGGCGGTGCCCCAAACATAGGACTTCGAATGCCACCGCGCTTAACCGGCTCATGGATTCGTAATACTGATCGTAGTCCACAAGCGCTTCAGAGACAATATATCCGGTCGCATCCGGTATCCCAGCAGCTTCTGAGCATAACAAGACTTTTTTCTGAGGGATGAAATAGCTCAGGCAATCCCGGGTATGCCCGGGTGTTTCAAATACCCGAACGGTTAAGTCCCGGGACATTTCGATGGATTCCCCATCTTTTAACGTAATATCAACCCCGAAAGACTCAAATCGATCGAACTCGGCCAACTCAATTCCGATGCTGTTGGCCAACTGTTCAGCAGCCCGGGTTAGATTCAGCATCAGTGCCAGGGCGTTGGGGCGGCCGAGCACATTTTGGGTTTTTTCGGAAGCTACCACTTTAAGCATCGGAAAAGATTTCTTAAGTACAGCAACCGATCCACAATGATCAAAATGAGAATGAGTCAAAAAACAGTAATGAAGATTGCGATGGCCTAAAATTTGACGGATCCCATCCGCATAGATTTTACCAAGAAAAGCCAGACCGGCATCAAAAATAGCGGGTTTTTCGCCGTCAAGAAGATAGACCGGCATGGCCGGAGGCCCCACCATGTATAAGCCTTCGATAATTTTACCTGCTTTTTTAAAAATCATGAAGCATTGGTCCCGTCTAAAATACATTGCCAAAACAGAATCATTGGCGCTAATATACCTTTCAGATATAGAATATCTTTCAGACGATGGCAAGCTGTTGTTTGAAAGATTGGTTCGGTATGAGGTTTCTGCTCTTAGCCCATATTATGGGAGAATCTATAAGTAAAAAATGACCCGCACGTACACCAACGAAAAAAAGATTGCGTTAATATCCGCCCCCTGGCCTCTTTACAACCGTCCATCCATTCAGCTGGGTACCCTCAAGGCTTATCTCCAATCAAGGTACCCACACATGCGGGTTGACGCTCATCACTTTTATCTGGAGCTGGCCGCATCCCTGGAATACAAACTCTATCAGGAGATTTCAGAGCGCACCTGGCTGGCGGAATGCATCTATGCCTCCCTGCTCTTTCCGGAACGTTTTGAAGCCATTGATACCTTGTTTAATCGAAATGTGAGCTTAAAGCCCATATTAAAGAAAACCGGGTTAAAAAAAATTGCCGCCCAGGCAAAAAAAATATCCGATACCTTTATCGACAGGCGGCCCTGGGAAGATTATTTGCTGGCCGGATTTTCGGTTTCCCTTTGTCAGCTCACCTCCAGCTTGTATTTTATCAAACGCCTCAAGCGAAGGTTCCCGAATCTTTGTATGGTTATCGGCGGTTCGTCTTTTTCGGGAACATCCCCAGAGGCACTCTTTGAATTGCTTCCTGAAGTAGATGTTGTCATAAACGGTGAGGGAGAGCAGCCTTTGAGTCAATTGGTCGGGGGTTTGAAAGAAGGTTCCAACTTAGATGACTTGCCCCCGATCGAAGGCGTTATAAGGCCAAAATCCGTTTATAACGATGAAGACAAAAACACCTTCAGTCAATTGAACAGTCTGAACAAACTCCCACCCCCGGACTACGATGATTATTTTGCCCTGCTCAATTCGTTTAAAGCGCAGAAAGTGTTCTTCCCTGTCCTGCCGATTGAAACATCACGGGGATGTTGGTGGAAAAAAACATCCCCATCGGGCAAATCAAGCGGCTGCGCATTTTGCAACCTTAACTTGCAATGGGAAGGATACCGCAGCAAAGATCCAGCCCAGGTGGTCGACGAAATCGACCGTTTGACCGGAAAACACCAAAGCCTTTCAGTGGCCCTGGTGGATAACGTGCTGCCCAGGAAAAATTCCAAAAAAATATTCGAAAAACTGAGCCTGTTGAAAAAGGACTTGGGAGTATTTGCAGAAATTCGGGCTACCACATCCAAACCTGAATTAAAAAAAATGGCGCAGGCAGGTGTGCAGGAGGTCCAGATCGGCATTGAAGCGCTCTCCACCTCCTTATTAAGAAAGCTCCACAAAGGAACAACTGCCATTCAGAACCTGGAAATCATGAGAGACTGCCAAGCATTGGACATCGCCAATTATTCCAATCTCATCCTGCATTTTCCAGGCAGCGACGAACAGGATGTTACCGAAACCATGCGCGCCCTTGAATTTGTCACTCCCTATCATCCCCTCAAAACCGTGGCCTTCTGGCTGGGGCTGGGCAGTCCTGTTTGGCTTGATCCCAAGGCTTTTGGAATCAGATCCGTCTTCAATCACCCCAACTGGGGTGTCTTATTCCCCAAAAAAAACCTTTCCCGGATGCAGTTCATGATTCAAGCTTACCGGGGCGACCTTGGATACCAGAGAAAAATCTGGGGTCCGGTGGAAGCTAAGGTTAAAACCTGGAAAAAAACCTACAGCGAATTAAATGGCGGTGCGCTGCGCTCTCCAACACTAAATTTGCGTGATGGCCGCAATTTTCTGATTATTCACCAGCGGAACCTCAACTCTGAAACCATCAACCATCGTCTGGTCGGAACCTCCAGGCTAATCTACCTTTTTTGCCGACACCATCGGTCAATCAAACGCATTCGAGACCGCTTTCCGGCTTTTTCCGAAGACAAAATCCTGTCTTTTTTGAAAATGATGGTTAACAAAAAACTGATGTTTGAAGAAAAAGACCGGTATTTAAGTCTGGCCGTAAATGTCAAACGTTTATAGAGTCGAAAAATTGACGGTTTTTTTACAAAGCATCCCTGTGGTTGCGATCTTATTCTTTTATAACTATCTTAAATTTATATATATATTAAATTTTTGTATTTTTGGCACAGAATTTGAATAGTTAAATAGCCATGTAAGAAATACGGCTTCTCAGGTGTGCGTGCATCTTTTCTGACGGACTTCCAAATACAAAGTTGAGAAGGTACCACATGAGAATAACGACATTTAGGGAGGCCTTTCCCAAGAGCAGCGTCAAACGTGACCCTGCTCTTTTTTTTTGCCGCCAGCAGACCAGTCACTGATGTCCAACCTAAACGGAATGCGTTTTTGACAACTTTCGTTAATTCAAAAAAAATCCTATCCCATTCTATTTACCGTCAATTAGGTTCAAGTTTAGTGTTAATATGACCGATAAGAGGTTTAACTATATCTAATAAAAGTGAATTAATTCAAATCAAGCATTGATCGTCTATCGCGACGTGGCTTTCGAGAGGTTTTAATGACTAAAAAAAAGCTAAATATCTCCCTGGATAAAATCGGTCTTGTAATTGTCGGAACCGGTGCATCGCTGTTTTATTACTATCTTGAAAAATCAATGGCCCAGGGCCAGAGCCTGGGCAGTTTTATCACCATCGCCATCATATTGCTAATCAGCATGTTTACCCAGCTGCTGATCAACAATATTAACCGCTCTCGAGAAGCGCTGCAGGAATCAAATGAGACTTTAGAGCAAAAAGTTATTGCGCGCACCAAAGAATTGCACGATTCTGAAGTGTTATATCGTACTATTTTCGAAAATACAGGGGCGGCCACCATCATCATCCAAGAGGATATGAACATTTCCCTGGCCAACTCTGTCTTGGTAAACATGTCCGGGTTTGGCAAAGGAGAAATAGAATTTAAAAAAACAATCGTTGATTTTTTGGATGAAAAAAGCAGCCGCGCTATTCTAAATGATGAAGGGTTTTTGAATAACCAGGAAAACCTCGAATGCAAATTTATCAACAAAGAGCGCGAAGAAAAAGACATTCTCCTGACCATTACAACCATTCCCGGAACTGAGGATCACGTCGCATCCCTGACGGATATTTCAGCGCTTAAAGAAGCCGAGCGTCAGATTTCTCACCAGGCCTTTCACGACACCCTCACCAATCTGCCAAACCGTGCGCTTTTCATGGAGCATCTGGGCATGGCCATCAAGCGCGGAAAACGGCGGCCGGATTACCATTTTGCAGTTCTATTCATGGATATTGACCGTTTCAAACTGGTCAACGACAGTCTCGGGCATTACGTCGGTGATAACCTTTTAAAGGCTTTTGCAAAAAGGCTCCAGGATTCTTTGAGGGATATCGATACCCTCGCCCGTCTGGGTGGTGACGAGTTTGTCATCCTGGTCGAAGACATTGAAAACGAAGATTATGCCAGCATAGTGGCAGAACGCCTTCAGCAGGCGCTCAAGCGCCCTTTTATGGTCAACAACAAGGAAGTTTTTGCACCGGCCAGTTTTGGCGTGGTGCCCAACACCAAAGACTATGATCTGCCGGAAGATATCATGCGAGATGCCGATGCGGCCATGTACCACGCCAAGGAACAAGGCCGGGCCCAATACAAAGTATTTGATAAAAAACTGCATGAAAAAGCGCAGCACCTTTTGCAGCGCGAAACCGATCTAAGAAAAGCGATCCACAGCAAAGAATTTGTCAACCATTATCAACCGATTGTTTCCCTGAAAACAAGGTCGGTGGTGGGTTTTGAATCCCTGATTCGCTGGAATCATCCCCAGCTGGGATTGATTTACCCGGACTCCTTTATTTCGATTGCCGAAGATACCGGTTTGATCATTCCGATCACCCGCCTCCTGCTTCAGGAAGCCTGCAGCGATTTGAAGTCATGGCAGGATCAGATTGCGCATCTCCAAAAATTAACCATGAACATCAATATATCCAGCAAGCATTTTCTGCTGCCGAGCCTGCTGGACGATATCAAAGATGTACTCAAGCACACCGGTTTGCCTCCCGAACATCTGAAACTGGAGATCACAGAAACCGCCTTGATGGAGGATGTGGAAGAGACGGTGCGGCACGTAAATCGATTGCGAGATTACGGTCTGCAAATCGTTATCGATGATTTTGGTACCGGTTATTCATCACTGAGTTACTTGCAACGTTTACCGATCGATACCCTCAAGGTGGACCGGAGCTTTGTGTCGCGAATTCAAAACACACCTGACGGAAACAGAAACATTGTCGAGGCCATAATATCCCTGGCCCACCGCCTCGATATGATCGTGGTTGCAGAAGGGGTGGAAAATCTCGAACAGCACAGCATACTCTTAAACATGGAATGCCAATTCGGCCAGGGATATCTGTTCTCCAAACCTATTCCCAAAGACCAGGTTGATGAGCTCATCCAGAAGATGCTGGAGTTCTCCCGGAAAAACCCGGGGCTATCCTACCCCTTGACCGACGAGCTATCCAACTAATGGTCAGGGAGTTCTCTCCAATTGTTACCTTGTTAAAACCCTATCTAATTTATGCTCCTGCCCTCCCCTCGGGTTGACCCGGTGCGCCAAAATTTGCTTGCCTGTGAATTGTGGTGGTGATAAATTTTAAATAACATCAGAATTTTTTCTAATTCTCTTTTTTTACGAGAAGACTGGAATCGAAGAAATGAAGACAGCAGCACTGTCAACAGAGCAGCAGGCCGGTCAGCGTTTAATGGTCGGCTTTGAAGGAACCGGGCTCAATGAAGACCTCAAGGATCTAATAAATCGCCTCAAAATCGGCGGAATCATTCTTTTTGCCGCAAACCTGGAATCACCTGACCAGATAAAACAACTGTGCCGGTCAATTCAGGACTATGCGAAAATCTGTCAACAGCCGCCTTTGTTCATTGCCGTTGACCAGGAGGGTGGCCAGGTGGCCAGGCTGCAAGAGCCTTTTACGATATTTCCGGGCAATCCCCACATGAAATCAGAAGAGGATGCCGTCCATTTTGCAGAAATCACGGCTGCTGAATTGAACCAGGTCGGCATTAACATGAACATGGCCCCTGTTATGGATGTCTCACCCGAGGGCTCCGGCAGTATCATGGTCGAACGCACATTCGGGGACAATCCGACCTGGGTTTCGCGCCTGGGTGTAAGGGTCATAGAGCATTTGCAGCTAAACAATATTATGGCGGTAGCCAAACATTTTCCGGGTATCGGACGAACGACACTGGACTCTCACATGAATATGCCTGTCCTGCATGATGACCTGCCCATGATGGCAAAGTTTGATTTGATCCCATTTGTGGCCGGTATTCAGAACGGCGTCAGCGGAGTAATGCTCTCGCATATATTTTACACCAAGCTTGATCCGCAATGGCCGGCCAGTTTGTCGCCTCAAATTGCCAAAAACCTGTTACGCAAGCAATTGGGCTTTGATGGTCTTGTCCTAACCGACGACCTTGATATGGGAGCGATATCCAAGCACTACGATATTCATACCGCCATTCATCAGATACTGGCGGCAGATATTGATCTGACCCTCATCTGCCACAAGGGGCCGAATATTGAAATAGCTTTTGAAAAAATATTGAAAGAGATGACCGACTCCCCTGAAATAAAAAAAAGGGGGCTCGAATCAACAGAAAGAATTATGGGGGCAAAAAGAAGATACCTGGGTATGCATAGATAGAGACTTTGCACCCTACAAGTTAAACTTTTATTGCTCTGGAAAAGCTTTATGAAAAACATCGAACATCGAACGTCCAACATCGAACGTCGAATGAGACAAAAGAGCAAGAAGTATGCGCATGGCGAGTTTCAAAACAGTTGAAAGGAGACAGAGCTAGTAAAAAATTGAAATCAAATTGCGGAGCGCAGCGACATCATTATTCAATGTTCAACGTTGGAAGTTCGATGTTCGATGTTCAGCCGTTAGATGTTGGAGGTTCAATTATTTGACCTTAGAAAAAGCATCGTCTCCCAGATCCGCTTCAATTCCGGCCACAAGGTAATGATAACCTACAGCCGCTATCATGGCCGCATTATCGCCGCAAAGGTGAATTGAAGGGATATGTACGCTCATACCCCGGAGGCCGGCATCCGTTCTAAGCTTCTCCCTGAGCCGGCTGTTGGCGGCCACCCCCCCCACCAGCGCAATGCGATCGCAGCCTTTTACGGCAGCAGCGTGGATTACTTTGTGAACAAGAACGTCCATGATTGCTTCCTGGAATCCGGCGGCAATATCCGGAATCTGCTCTTGGATTTGATTCCGGTGAGTGGTAGCATACCTGTTGACAGCCGTCTTAATTCCGCTAAAGCTAAAATCAAAGCTGGTTTTGCCGAGATATGATCGCGGGAATTTTATCCTGGTTGGATCGCCCTGATTTGAAAGGCGATCGATAATGCCCCCACCCGGATATCCCAGGTCAAGCATTTTGGCAACCTTGTCGAAGGCTTCGCCGGCGGCGTCATCTCTGGTCTGCCCCATTAATTCCAGCGTAATATGATCGGTTACATGATAGATGCTCGTATGACCTCCGGATGCCAGCAAGGCCACAAAGGGAAACGCCGGCGGATCGTCTTCCAGAAAAACCGAATTAATGTGACCTTCGATATGATTGACCCCTATCCATGGAATACCCAGCGCATAGGCCGATGACTTGGCATAGGAAAACCCCACCAGCAAAGCACCCACCAACCCGGGCCCTTGGGTAACGGCAATGGCATCGATTTCAGTCAATCGCAAACCGGCTTTGCCCAGGGCTTCGTCAACCACCGGAATAATGGCTTCAATATGCTTTCTCGATGCCAGCTCGGGCACCACTCCGCCGTACCGATGATGAACTTCAACCTGGGAAGAGACCACCGAAGCCAGAATCGAGGTTCCATCCTTGACAACCGCGGCAGCGGTTTCATCACAGGAAGTTTCTATGCCTAATATATTCATATCGTAGGAAATGCTCTTGCGGAGTGGAATAATGCGCAGTCTTTCACCGGTGGATATTGGCCTATTTTCTTGGTACCCTCCGGGTACCCATTTTGCCGGTGCCTCAGCTGTGGCAAGGCGGGTTGCTTTCGGATCCTTTGACCAGCCATCGAAAAAATTTTGATAATCGGCTGTCTGTTTTTTCTGTTAACGACTCTTTTTTCGGTTGATCCGTTTTAGATGCTGTCATTTTCATTCCCAGGTGATCCGTTGACTGGAATCCCTGCATTCCATGATTTCGCCAATCAGATAAGCTTTTTCGTTCATGGCCTCCAAGCGCTGCAATACATCGGTCGCTGCTTCATCAGGGACGATGGCAATCATGCCGATTCCGTTGTTGAATGTTCTTCGCATCTCGGCGTCGGAAACATTTCCGGCCTGCTGTAAAAATGAAAAGACGGGCGGCACATCCCATATTTCCGATTGGATGGAGATATTGCAGGCCTTGGGGACAATTCGAAGAATGTTGTCCTCAATCCCACCGCCGGTGATATGGGCAAGGCCATGGACCGGCAAATCCTTTAAAATGCTTAAAACGGATTCGACATAGATCTTTGTCGGCGTAAGCAGTTCTTCGCCAATTGTTTTGCCGAGTTCCGGGACATAATCATCTATCTTCAATTTGAGCCGGTCAAAGCAGATCTTGCGAACCAAAGAATAACCATTGCTGTGCAGGCCGCTGGAAGCGATGCCGATGAGTCTGTGTCCCACCCGAACTTCGGTGCCGTCGATGATCTTACTGTTATCGACGATACCAACGGCAAAACCGGCCATATCGTATTCGCCATCCTGATAAAATCCCGGCATTTCTGCAGTTTCACCACCGAGCAAGGCGCAATTAGCCTGTTTGCAGCCCTCGCCGATCCCTTTAATGATTTCGGCCACCTGCTCACTTTCGAGTTTGCCCAGGGCCAGGTAATCAAGAAAAAAAAGCGGTTTGGCGCCTTGCACCAGGACGTCATTGACACACATGGCCACCAGATCGATACCGACCGTGTCATGCTTGTCGAGCATAAATGCTATCTTAAGTTTGGTGCCAACCCCGTCTGTGGAACTGACCAGTACCGGCCTGTCAAGATTGGCAAGATTCAATGAAAACAGACCGCCGAATCCCCCAATTTCCCCGATAACACCGGAGCGGGAGGTTTCTTTGGCAATTTCATTGATGGTGCTGATCAGTTTGTTGGCCTTATCGATGTCAACTCCGGCGTCCGCATATTTTAACGAATCGGACATGCTTGCCTCCCGTCAAAAATGTATGATGTGAAGTGGTTTCAAAACCACGCCCTGAGGCGGGCAAGCCTCAGATCACGTCCAAAGATCCGCCTGAGGCGGATTAGATGGGCTTTTGAAAGCACTTCTAAGAAAAGTTCTTGAAAATTAGTCTTATTCAGCTTAAAAGTCAAAACAATTTTTTTGACTTCCTCCCCCCGCGGTTGTATTATTTATAACTTAATCGGGGCATTGGGAAAATGCCCAATCCGCCATGGGAATCGGCCATCAGGCGTCGCGGCGTCGCAAGGCGCCGTTTCTTTTTGTGAACCCTGGCCCTACAGGAAACATTTCCTATGACTAAATTTGCAAGACTTGATCGTCTTCCGCCCTATGTATTCGCCACCGTCAATGAAATCAAAATGGAGGCACGCAGGGCCGGAGAAGACATCATTGATCTGGGAATGGGTAATCCCGATCTCGGAACACCGCAGCATATTGTCGATAAGTTGGTTGAAGCTTCCCAAAAGCCCCAAAACCATCGTTATTCTGCGTCTAGGGGAATTACAAAATTGCGGGCCGCCATTTCCGACTGGTATCAACGCCGTTTTGATGTTGAAATTGATCCCGACACGGAGGCTATCGCGACCATCGGTGTTAAGGAAGGCCTGTCCCATCTGATACTGGTCACCGTTCGGCCCGGGGATGTGGTGTTCACCCCGAACCCGACTTATCCGATTCATCCTTACTCGGCAATTATCTCCGGCGGAGATGTGCGCGGAATTCCGCTGGGCCCCGATCAGGATTTTTTTGATAATCTGATCAACGCTACCAAACAAACATGGCCGCGACCGAAGATCCTCATTATCAGCTATCCGCACAACCCGACCACTTCAGTTGTCGATCTTGAATTCTTTCAAAAAATCGTCGATTATGCCAGAGAGCACAAAATCCTGGTGATTCACGATTTTGCTTATGCCGATCTGGTTTTTGACGGCTACAAAGCCCCCAGTATGCTGCAGGTAAAAGGCGCCAAAGAAGTTGGTGTGGAATTTTTCTCCCTGTCGAAGAGTTACAGCATGCCGGGCTGGCGGGTCGGATTCTGTGTCGGAAACAAAGAAAGCATCGCCGCCTTGCGCCGAATTAAAAGTTACCTTGATTACGGAATCTTTCAGCCGATTCAGATAGCCGCCATAATAGCCTTGAACGGTCCCTACGACTGCGTGGAAGAGATCCGACAGACATACCGGGAGCGCAGGGACACACTGATTTCAGGCTTGAATCGCTTGGGCTGGGACATACCCAGTCCCAAGGGCACCATGTTTGTATGGGGAAAAATCCCAGAACAGTACCGCAAAATGGGTTCTGTGGAATTTTCTAAATTTTTAATCAACCAGGCCCAGGTGGCTGTTGCGCCCGGCCTGGGATTCGGCGAATACGGTGATGATTACGTGCGATTCGCCCTTATTGAAAACTCCATGCGCATTAATCAGGCGGTAAGGGGAATTAGGAAGATCTTGTAATCAACAAGAACATCAAGTGATAGTTCCGAATCAGAAGTATTTGCTTATTCCTGGTAATTGTTATTTGTGATTTCATAACATTTAGTGAAGTTTATAATTTAGGTGCAGTCACATAAAAAGGGGATGTCGTTAAATGAAACAGATAAATATTGGTCTGCTCGGCTGCGGTACGGTCGGCACCGGTGTAGCCAAGCTGCTCATTGAGAACAAAGATCTTCTCACCGCACGGGTCGGAGCTGATTTAAATTTAAAATGGGTGGCGGACATCGACATTGAAACCGACCGGGGCATTCAATTTCCGGCAGGTGTTTTAACCACCGATGCGCAGAAGATGTTGAACGATCCTGAAATTGATATGGTCATCGAAATGATCGGCGGTCAAGGAATTGCCAAAGATCTTATGTTACAGGCCATTAGCAATGGGAAACATATCGTCACCGCCAATAAAGCCCTGCTGGCCGCCCACGGGAATGAATTGTTTGCCGCCGCAGCCCGCAAAGGGGTTGACCTGGCGTTTGAAGCCAGTGTGGGCGGATGTATGCCGACCATCAAGTCCATGCGGGAATCCCTGGTGGGCAACCATATCAAATCAATGTCCGGAATTCTAAACGGCACCTGCAATTATATCTTATCCAAAATCGAAGATGAAGGGATTTCCTTCAAGGATGCATTGGCCGAGGCTCAGCGCAAGGGGTATGCCGAAGCGGATCCAACGCTGGATGTTGGCGGTTTTGATACCGCCCATAAAATTGCCATCCTGGCGGCCCTGGCCTATGGCATGGAAATCAATTTAAACGATGTATATATCGAAGGCATTTCGAGAATAACACCCCTGGATATAGAATTTGCAAGGCAATTCGGCTACCGGATCAAACTGCTGGCAATCAGCAAAATTCAGGATAACAAGGTGGAGGCCCGGGTTCATCCCACCATGATCCCCTTAAAAAATCTGCTGGCATCGATCAGCGGAACGGTGAATGCCATCACCATATGCGGAGATGCCGTCGGCGATATATTATTATACGGGCACGGGGCCGGCATGATGCCCACCGCCAGCTCCGTTGTCAGCGACATCGTTGACATCGCCCGCAATATTTTATCCGGCACCGTCCGCCGGGTACCGCCCCTTTCCTATCAACGCGAGAGCATCCGCAGGATACCGGTATTGCCCCTCGATGATCTGGTGACCCATTATTATTTCAGATTTGCGGCCCTGGATCGTCCCGGCGTTCTTTCAACGATTTCAGGCATATTGGGAAAATACGACATCAGCCTCCAGTCGGTCCATCAGAAGGGCCGTAAAACAAACGGTTCCGTTCCCCTCGTCATGCTTTCACACCGGGCAAAAGAAGCCCATGTCAAGCGGGCACTGGCTGAAATCGGCAACCTGAATGTTGTCAGTGATGAACCGGTGCTCATTCGAATCGAGGATAATGAATTGGATTGATAAATTAACATTCAGAAAGGAAAAATCAGGCTACCATGTATATTGTATGTTCGGATCTAGAGGGCATTTTTACACCTGAAATTTGGATAAATTTTGCTGAAATAACGGGGATTGAGGAACTGCGGCTAACCACCCGGGACATATCCGATTACAATGTTCTGATGAAGCGGCGCTTAGCTATTCTAGAGGAGAACAACCTCACCCTTGATGATATCCAGGCCGTCATCCGGAAGATGGAACCGGTTGAAGGCGCCCTTGATTTTTTGAACTGGCTGCGGTCCCTGGTAGAGGTCATCATCGTTTCTGATACCTATGTTGAGTTCGCCGGACCATTGATGGAAAAACTGGACCGCCCGACCCTATTCTGCAACACCCTGTCGGTAAACGGAAAGGGGGCCATTACCGGCTATAACCTGCGGCAGCAGGATGGCAAGAAAAAAGTGGCTCTGGCGCTGAAATCTCTGAATTACCGGGTAATCGCCATTGGTGATTCTTATAATGATATCACCATGCTTCAGGCGGCCGATCATGCCATATTGTATCGACCGCCGGACAATGTGCTAAAAGAATACGCTGAATTTCCAGCTGCCTTTAACTACGGGGAACTTAGGGAACGGCTTTTGGATATAATGAACCATTTCTAAACTTAAACCTGAGAAAGATTACCTTATCCGAATTTAGAAAGCACAGACGATGTTAAGCTATCGCGCAACATACCGTGTCATCTACGGAGACACCGACAACATGGGCCAGGCCTATTACGGCAACTATTTTCGCTGGTTTGAAATCGGCCGCAGTGAAATGTTTCGATATCTGGGACTGTCATACAAAGAAGTCGAAGACAACGGGATTTTTCTTCCCGTGGCCGAAGCGCACTGTAAATACGCCAGCCCGGCTAAATACGATGAAGTTCTGGTAATTGAAACCGCTCTCGACCCGACAATCAAAGCCGGCATAAAATTCGATTATAAAATATTTCACGAAGACGGGCTCACATTAGTGGCTCAAGGCTATACGCTGCACCCGTATGTCAACACTGACGGTAAAGTGGTACGACCACCCAAATTTATGAAAGAAATCCTCGAAAAAGCGAGGGATTAAAGATTGGGGATTATTTCGATTTGGGATTTTGGATTGCAGATTTCGGATTTTAAAAAGGAAAATGTCTTTTTTTTAACTTAGCCGCGCAACTTGGCTCAAAATTAATCGAGGATCAAGGATCGAGCATCCAGGAACGAGAGACCATGAACATTGATATTTCAAAATTTGATCAAACCCGCTTGATGGTCATCGGTGATTTGATGATTGATGAATACGTCTGGGGAAAAGTTGATCGCATTTCTCCGGAAGCCCCTGTTCAAGTCGTAGCCGTAAAGAATCAGGACTACACCCTGGGCGGGTCTGGCAATGTCGTCAACAATTTGATGGCCCTGGGTGCCAGAGTATCTGTGCTGGGTGTCATCGGCAAGGGAAGCGACGGCAAGCTTTTACTCAATAAGTTAGATGCTCTCGGAGCCGACACCCGGGGCATCATCCAGGAACGCGGGCGGCATACAACCAAAAAAACACGCGTTATAGCCGAACACCAGCAGGTGCTTCGAATAGACCGGGAAACCAAAAAGGAAATCTCGGCCCAAACATTTAAAAGTATCATCAAGCATGCCGAAAAAATCATTCCGGATGTTGATGTGATCCTGATCTCAGATTATGGAAAAGGGTTGATAAACCGCGCGATGATAAAAAGCCTGGTTCAAATAGCTCAAAAGCATAACAAAATCACCATTGCCGACCCCAAAGGACTCGATTTCACAAAATATGCCGGGGTAAATCTGCTCACCCCCAATAAAAGGGAAGCATCGCTGGCCAGCGGTATGGAGATTACAGATGCCAGGACGCTTGCAGAGGCCGGAAAGGTGCTGCTTGATAAATCCGGTATCGAAAAACTCCTGATTACCTGTGGCAAAGAGGGTATGATTCTTTTCGAGAAGGATGGCAAATCGGCTAAAATGGCTACTAAAGCCCGGGAAGTTTACGATGTGTCCGGCGCCGGTGATACCGTTTTAGCCGCACTGGGGATAGGAATAGCGGCCGGCCTGCCACTTAAAACGGCCGTTTCCCTGGCCAACACCGCCGCGGGTATTGTCGTCGGAAAAGTGGGAACCGCCACTGTGACTCAAAAAGAGCTTTTACAGGCCTTGAAGCTAACCGATGCTGAAACCGTTCCCAAGCACAAAACCTTGAAGGAGCTTTCCGAGCTTTGCCGGAAACTGCAAAAAGATCGAAAAAGGATTGTCCTGACCAACGGCTGTTTTGACCTTTTGCATGTTGGCCACATCAAGCTTTTCGCGGCCTCCAAAAAACTGGGTGATGTGATGATCGTTGCCATTGATGATGATGATTCCGTAAGACGCCTGAAAGGTCCCGATCGGCCCGTTATCAGCGTCACCGAGCGCGTTCGCATTCTCAGTGCCCTCGACAGTGTGGATTATATGGTCGTATTTGCTAACAGTGAATTGAATAAAATCATTGAACGCATTCGCCCGGATATTTTGACCAAAGGCAGTAATTACGACTCTGAAGAAGTGCTGGGACGGGATATTGTTGAAAATTACGGGGGACGGGTGGAATTAATACCGATTACCGAAGAGATATCTTCAACTCAGATAATTAATACAATTAAAAAAAGTGATAAATCTCCGCAAAACTCCTGAGGGTATCGTATTTAAAGTCCTTGTCCAGCCAAGATCATCTAAAAATATGATTGCCGGTCTTCACGATGAGGAACTCAAAATAAAGCTGACCGCACCGCCGGTGGACAACGCCGCCAACCAGATGTGCCTTAAATTTCTTGCCAAATCCCTCAGCGTCTCAAGATCCGCCCTGGAAATCATCGCCGGCCACAACAGCCGCCACAAGCAGATACTTTTGCGGTCTGATCATATCAATCCATCCGCTGATGAATACAACAACCTCAAACACCTGATTGAAAAACTGGCTGAATCCTGAATTTCCCAATTGAGCGAAAACCGCTCAATTAGGCGTTAATCCGCCGCAGGCGGATTGGTTAATCGTTATTGAAATTCGATGACAACCTCATTTTATATTCCTATCATGGATGAGGTACAAAAATAGGTTATGAACTCAAATGGGGTTACTTTAAATTGCCTGCCCGGGTTGACAGAAAGCCCTTGACTAATTATTGTTGTTCCGATACAGTTCGACTTTACAAAAAATGATGCGGGGTGGAGCAGTCTGGTAGCTCGTCGGGCTCATAACCCGAAGGTCAGAGGTTCAAATCCTCTCCCCGCTACCAATAAATTCAAAGGCTTACAGCTAATCGCTGTTGGCCTTTTTTATTGGGTGTGTCGTAATTGGGTCATTTTGCCAAATAAGTGGATGACTTTCCCACTCTTTTCAGGCTCTGTCTGATCCACTGATTCTGCCTTCTCTGCAGGCGCTTCTGCCTCACCCGAGATTGCTTTCATGAAGGCCGACCCATCCTGTCGCGTCTTTGACGGAATCCAGGCATAATATCGTGTATAGATCATCTGCAATGATGCATGCCCCATCATGTTTTGAACCCAGCCAAGATCTTCACCTTCCGATAGCATCATCGTAGCGAAAGAGTGGCGGGTCTGAATCGGTGGTCGGTATTCCAATCCGGCTTTCTTCAATGCTGGTTTCCAAACGGCATCGCGGTAATGGTCGGGATTCATACGTTGACCATCTTTGGTCAGGAAAATATATTTTCCCTTGCCCGTTAATAGCCTTTGCTCAGTCAAAGCTTCTAACACCGGAGGTAAGCAATCAATATAGCGCTTTGATTTTTTCGTCTTTGTCTTGCCTTCCCTACCATAAACATAAGCTTTGTTGATGTGAAGCTTGGGTTCGGGTTTCATATCTTCTTTGTAATCCGACCAAGCAAGACCGTCAATTTCACCAGCACGCATGCCGGTATAGAACCTCACAGCTGAATAAGGCCTGTAGTGCGGATCAACTGCATCAAGAATCATTAGAACCTGTTCGTGAGTAAATGGGTTTATATCTGGCTGTTCAACCGATAGATTGTCGATTTTGAGCATCACGTTTTCGTCAACATAGCCGTTTATGTCTGCCATTTTGAAAACAGATCGCATCGGAACCAAAATGTTATTGGTCCGCTTTGATCCGCAATCCAAATCGGATCTGAAATTTACTACATCAGAATATGTGATATCTCTGATGGGCTTATCTTTGAATGCCGGTAAAACGTGTGTGTTCATAGCAGACCTGTAATCACGCCAGGTTGTATATTTCACGTTCTTCGAATGGATTTTTGCCCATTCCTTTACAACCTGTCCAAAAGTGATCTGATTTCCATCATCTGCCTTCAGCTGGAATTCGCCGTACAGGTGGAAATTTTCCATGAGCTTATCCCGTAGCCTCATCGCTTCGGTAGCAACAGTTGTATCCAATGATATTCTGAAACCATCTTTACGGAAATACCAGATATTTCCCCTTTTGAATAAATGATGATAGTTCTTTTTCGCCATGTCATATCCTCCAATCCATATCAGTTTTGGTTGATACGACAGGCTTTCCCTTCTTAATTCCGCTTATTTGTTTTGAATTAGTGCCCTCCCCTCTTGGTTTAAGGTTGTTATCACGGAAATCCTTTACCTCGTCGGCCAAATACAGTACCCGCGTCGAACCTGGTGCCTGCCAACGAGACAGGAAGCCTCTTTTTTCCCAGTTTCCTACCGTGTTTCTCGATACCCTAAAAAGTTCCGCAACCTCCTTCTGTGTTAAAAATTGTAGTTTAAAAATCTCGTTCATACTCAATACCTCGAATTATTTGGTATGGCAATCGCCCTGTGCTGGTTTGTTCCAGATGATGAATTTTGGCTTCATCAATGGCGTGCCCACCGCTTTTGCGGCTTGTGGAGCCCCAAGGTATCAGGGCTCCGTTTTAAATCTCAGATTTTAACAGGCATAAAGG
>Ga0210097_1000008_pt1 | contig 106891 bp, 90 predicted proteins | sample Joice_CattailNLA_2_FD_185521 | JGI IMG/M metagenome (GOLD analysis project Ga0210097, IMG submission 185521) | Wetland microbial communities from San Francisco Bay, California, USA, that impact long-term carbon sequestration - Joice_CattailNLA_D2... | ecosystem: Environmental > Aquatic > Marine...
GAATTCTTAAATTATCTTTCTATTTTTATGAGCTTATGTTTCGCAGTCGATAGAACCCTGGGCACTTTAGCCAAATGGCTTCGTATTCTGGGGTATGATACGCTTTACGAAGCGGATGCTTGCAGCAGGGAGTTTTATGCCCGGCTCGAGGACCGTAGAATACTGATTACGAGAACAAAAAAAATTCAAAAAGCGTTTGCGTCCCATAACCACGTTTTCATCAGGTCCGCCTTTCTTGTTGAGCAACTCAAACAGGTTGTGGATCAAATCGGCATCAATCCGGCCGACATCCAGCTGTTTGCAAGATGCATTCACTGCAACCTTCCCATTGACGAAGTCAATAAAAATGACGTCTATGGTCTGGTACCCGATTACATATGGCAAACCCATGATGCATTTAATCGGTGCCGTCAGTGCGAACGAATCTACTGGTCGGGAAGTCATGGGGAACGGGCTTTGGAACTTATTAGCCAGCTTTTTAATTAATTCTGAAACAAGGAGCCGATCTGGATTGACAATGAGTCCTGACGCGAAAGCCATAGCCCTTGAAGGTCGCTTGAGAGATTGTCGCAATGTCATGACCCTGGGCGTACGACCCAATTTTTCGGACTACAACCCCCGGGAAGTGGATTTAATTCGGCGGGCAGCCAAGATTTATTACCCGTCGCTATTTTACGCTGAATTATTTGACACAATGGGCAAACCGACTTTCCCAAGCTACCACTGTTATAAATTTGTGCAGGACAAAATCAAACAGACGGCCCTTTTTGAACTCTTGAATATCGCCCACCCGCGTACCAGGGTATTTTATGGAAAACGTCAGAAAAACACCATTGTCGATCATTTCGAATTTCCATTCATCGCTAAGATTGCACGGGGTTCCGCAATGGGGCGGGGGGTTTACCTGATTCAGAATCCCACCGACCTCGAAGTTTATCTGCAGCAAGCAGATATTGCCTATATCCAGGAATATCTACCGGTTGATCGTGATATCAGGGTCGTCATAATCGGAAAGCGCACTGTGCATGCCTACTGGCGCCTTGCCCCCGAAAACGAATTTCGAACCAATGTGGCTGTCGGAGGAATAATAAGTCTGGATTCAGTGCCCGGTGAGGCGCTTGATCTGGCCCTGCATATCGGACATACCTGCCGGTGGGACGACGTGGGCATAGATATATGTCGGCATAAAGGAAAATATTACGTGCTGGAAGCAAACATGAAATACGGCAAGGAAGGTTTCCGGCAGGCAGGAATAGATTACACCCAAATGATGGAAGACATGATCGAAAATGAAGAAATTTGAAAACGACCCAATGCTGGTCGAACTAAAAACGTTGCTCAACCGACAGGAATCGGAAACCCTGTCTCCTCTGGCAACTCGCAACACAATGGGCACCCGGCGGACACCTGACAGCAGACTCGATGCCGGGTACCGCCAGGCCTTTTCCGTGGATGCCGACCGTATTCTGCATTCACTGGCGTATGCCCGCTACATTGATAAGACCCAGGTGTTCTACCTGGTGAAAAATGACCACATTACCCATCGTGTTCTTCATGTGCAGCTGGTTTCCAAAATTAGCCGAACCATCGGACGCTTTTTAGGATTAAACGAGGATTTGCTCGAAGCCATAGCCCTGGGACATGATATCGGCCATACACCCTTCGGGCACGATGGAGAACGGTTTCTGTCGAATATATGTTATAAAAACGGTATCGGCTATTTTCATCACAATTTGCAAAGCGTTCAGTTCCTGGACAAAGTTGAGCGCAAAGGCCGGGGTTGGAATCTTTGCCTTCAAACTTTAGACGGCATCCTGTGTCATGACGGCGAAATACATAATGAACGATTATCGCCGGCAACAGGCAAAACCTTTGAAAACCTTGATGCTGAGATAGCTGCCAAACAATCTGACCCCCAAACGGCACTTATACCCATGACCCCTGAGGGTTGCCTCGTTCGGGTGGCCGATACGGTCAGTTACATCGGCCGTGACATTGAGGACGCCATCCGCCTGGATCTGATACGCCGGGAGGATTTACCGGATGAAAGTGTGACCCTGCTCGGAAACACCAATGGCACCATCGTTTTCAATCTGGTAACCGACATCATTAGCAACAGCTATCAAAAACCCTACATTGCTTTTAGTCCTGAGGTTTCCGAAGCTTTGCGACAGTTAAAAATTTTTAACCTGGAACACATCTATTTGAATTCCAGGATAAAAAGGCACACCCGTCAAATTGAAAAGCTGTTTGGAATACTTTTTGAAACCTATCTCGAAGACATCCGGAAACATCGTAAACCGTCCGTGATCTTCAGCCAGTTTATGAAAGATATGACGGATGAATACTTACAAAGCCACCGACCGGCCGAAATCGTGAGGGATTTTATCTCCGGCATGACGGATCAGTATTTTCTGGATCAATTTCCTCCATCGCTGAGGCCGCAGATAGAGGAAATATAAAAAAGGCGCCGGGACTAGAGCTTAGGGAAAATAAAGGTTTCGGTGTCAAGATTCAGATGACAGAAGACAGAGGTCAGATGACAGAAATCAGAAGGCAGATAACAGAAACCAGATGACTCATCTGCTCACTTTGAGTATGGGTCCGGCAATCTGAGCCTGAGATTCTTGTTTACCATCTGTCCTCTGTCGTCTGTCATCTGGAGAGAATATGTATCAAGAGCGTACCTATCGAAATCTAATTAATTCCCCAGAGCTAATCCCTTATAGGGTTGTTGTAAAAGAAACTGACCTTATGGTTTATTGCGCAACAAAGTTGATCAACGAAACCAAAGAACTGGTGCTGGAGCAAAGGGGATACGTCGAAGCGTTTATTAAATCATATCCTGATTTTGCCAGAGCACTCATTCCCTGGCAGCTTGACGTTCCAGGCCCGGGCATTATCGTGAATATGGTAAAAGCTGCCCGGAAGGCCGGAGTTGGTCCGATGGCGGCCATCGCCGGTGCCATTGCTGAGCAGGTGGGTCATGGACTGTTAAAACTGACGGATCAAGTCATTATCGAAAACGGAGGAGACGTATTTATAAAAACTAATTCGCCCGTGACGGTTGGAATATATGCCGGAAAATCCCCTCTGAGTTTGCGCATTGGTATCCGATTGAAAAGCAAATCAAAACCGGAAGCCGTCTGCACATCATCGGGCACCATTGGACACTCCCTTAGCCTTGGAAAAGCAAACGCGGTCTGTGTGGTTGCCGATTCATGTTCGCTGGCCGATGCTGCGGCCACATCAATCGGTAATCTAATTGACTCGCCGGCAGATATCGAGAGCGCGATTAAAGCCGGCAGGAGACTTGAAGAATTAAGCGGAATTGTGATAATTGTAGGCGAAAAAATCGGGATGTGGGGAGATTTGGAAGTTGTTTCGCTGAAGGGAAGGACATAGTTGTTCTCTATTGTTTACTTAGAGAAAAAAGGGTTGAGTTTTATCTCCAAACAGCGTAAGTTGAAGTGCTTTTGAAATTAATGCAACGCTGAACCCTGAACCTGTGAACGGCTACGAATATAGTTTGAGGTAACACGAACGTGAAAACAATGTGGGCCCCATGGCGGATGGAATATATTCTGTCTGAAAAGAACGACCGGTGCATTTTCTGCGATGCCCTTTCCCAAAACGATGAACTGGCCCTGTATAAGGGACCTGATACACTGGTGATGATGAATAAATTCCCTTATATCAACGGTCATCTTCTGGTTGCACCCGTCAGGCATCTGTCCGGCCTGGATCAACTCAACAAACATGAAATGGGCGAAATTCTGGCAACGGTGGATCGGTCGGTGGAGATCTTAAAAAAGGTTATGACTCCCGATGGCTTTAATGTTGGATTGAATCTGGGAAAGGTCGCAGGGGCCGGTGTTGAAGAACATCTGCATTTTCATATCGTCCCCAGATGGTTCGGCGATACCAATGCACTTACCGTTTTTGCTGATGTCAGGGTGATCCCTGAACACCTTAAAGCCACCTGTGACAATTTAAAACCGCATTTCAGCAACCTAAAATATTAATGGAGAAATTGCATGAAAAAAGCCACTCTGATCATCTGGGCGATTATTTTTGGAGTGATTGCGCTATTGATTTTTCAAAATAAGGACCTCTTTTTAGCCAATCAATCGTTGCGGATTAACCTGGGTGTTATGGAGGCGTATCATACTCCTGAGTTGCCCCTGGCGGTCCTCGTTTTAGTATTTTTCCTTGCCGGCATTATTGTCGCGTATCTTTTCAACATATCAGCCCGTTTTAAAGCCAGGCGCACCATCAAAAAGCTGAACACTGCCATCGCGTCTCACAATGCTGAAGTGGCCGTGATGAGGCGTGAAATTGATTCGTTAAAAGGTATCGAGACGCCGGAAGATGGGATGGCAACGGATGCCACCCAAAAACTTTCCGATGACAGCCTCGCTGACAATCAGGCGGAGCAGACCGGCACGTTTTCCATTGGTAACAAAGCAGAGAACCCCACGGAGAATCCGGACGAAAAAACAGATTAAAAAAACTAGCGTCTCGTAATTTCTATAACCTATTGGATGAATTTTTAATTTTTTAAAACTGCGGAGCTTTGTCGCCGAGTCTACAGATCCCCTTTTAATCCATGAGTCTTCCCAAATCTACCCCGATGGTTAAGCAGTACCTGTCCATTAAGGATCAGTATCCGGATGCGATACTTTTCTACCGGATGGGTGATTTTTATGAGATGTTTTTCGAAGATGCGCATATAGCATCCCGTGTGCTCGAAATCACCTTGACCTCACGTAATAAAAATGACGAATCCCCGGTGCCTATGTGCGGCGTTCCCCATCGCGCTGCCCGCAGCTATATCGCACGTCTGATTAACAAAGGTTATAAAGTGGCGGTTTGCGACCAGATCGAAGATCCAGCCACGGCCAAAGGGCTGGTCAAAAGAGATGTGGTCCGGGTCATCACTCCCGGAATGATTATTGAAGATGAACTTTTGGATAAACGATCCAACAATTATGTTCTGTCAGTAAAAAGCAAAGACGGGGCCATCGGCATTGCTTTTCTGGACATTTCCACCGGCACCTTTCGGATCACGGAATCAAAAGACCGGGAAGCCATTATGGAGGAGATACAACGTATATCGCCCAGGGAAATCCTGTTACCGGAATCTTCTAAAAACGACCCGGAATTTTTGCCCATCACGGACATATTAACAGAGATATCTATATCTTATCTCACCGACCGGGCTTTTGAATTTAAAAGCAGCTATGAGCGCCTTACCGATCAATTTAAAACCGTCACCCTGGAGGGTTTTGGTTGCGAAAACTGGAGGGCCGGAATCTGTGCTGCCGGAGCGGTGGTCTTTTACGTTCGTGAAACCCAAAAACAAAAATTGGAACATCTGACCCGCATCGAAATCCACCGGCTGGACAAATATCTGATGGTTGATGGGTTGAGCTGGCAGAACCTGGAGTTGTCCAGAAATATTCGCAGCGGATCCCGGCGGGCGACGCTGATTGGTGTTCTCGATCATACCTGCACTGCCATGGGGGCACGCCTGCTGGCCCAATGGATGCGCTATCCCCTGATCGATTCAAAAGAAATTGGTTTGAGGCATGATGCTGTCGGCGAAGCAAAAGAAACCAGCCAAAACCGCAGCAGCATTCGTGAGAATCTGAAATCAGTTCATGACATCGAACGAATCGGCAATAAAATAGTGATGGGACATGCCAATGCAAGGGACCTGGTAGCCCTGAAACGGTCTTTACAAATGCTGCCGAAAATTTGGTCGCTGCTGTCGGAATTAAATAGCGAGCTTTTCCAGTCGCCGGAAAACATGGATCATCTGCCGGAGGTGGCCGATCTCATCGACCGGGCTATCCGTGAGGATGCCCCGCCTGCAATTAACGAGGGTGGGATCATCAAGCCCGGCTATAACCGGGAGTTGGATGAACTTGTGCAGATCAGTCGTGACGCCAAAGGCTGGTTAGCCCAACTGGAGGTGCGCGAAAAGGAGAGCACCGGGATAAACACGCTGAAAGTCCGCTATAACAAAGTATTTGGATACTACATCGAAATTTCCAAAAGTCGTTCGGATTCTGTCCCGGCCAATTACGTCCGTAAACAGACCCTTGTTAACGCCGAGCGGTTTATTACCGATGAACTTAAATCCTTTGAGATGAAAATTCTCGGGGCGGAAGATCAGCGGGCAACGCTTGAATACGAAATATTTAATCAAATTCGTAAAGAGGTTGTTAAAAACAACCCGGGTATTCAAAAGGCAGCTCGCTTTTTGGCCCGCCTGGATTGCGTGATCAATCTGGCCGAGGTCTCCGCCCAAAATGATTACTGCCGGCCGGATATAACCACCGACGGCCGCATCTGCATTGAAGAGGGTCGTCATCCGGTGGTGGAAAAAATGATCACGGCCGAACGGTTTGTCCCCAATAGCGTTCAAATGGATGATCAGGACAATCAGCTACTGATCATAACCGGTCCGAATATGGCCGGCAAATCCACCGTGTTGAGGCAGGTAGCCCTGGTGGTCATAATGGCTCAAATGGGTTCATTTGTTCCTGCCGCCCGGGCGCAAATCAGCATTATGGACAGGATTTTTACCCGCGTCGGTGCCCTTGACAACCTGTCTCAGGGACAAAGTACTTTCATGGTTGAAATGGAAGAAACGGCCAATATTCTCAATAATGCCACCGAAAAAAGCCTGGTGATCATGGATGAGATTGGCCGGGGGACCAGCACCTTCGACGGCCTCAGCATTGCCTGGGCCGTGGCGGAATATCTGCATGATTTAAACAACAGGGGAGTGAAAACGCTATTTGCAACCCATTACCACGAACTTACCGAACTTGCCCGCACCAAACCAAGGGTAAAAAACTTCAATATTGCGGTTAAAGAATGGAATGATGAAATTATTTTTTTAAGAAAACTGGTACCAGGCGGAACCAACCGGAGTTACGGCATCCAGGTGGCCCGGCTGGCGGGAATTCCTGCCCCGGTAATTAAAAGGGCCAAAAGGATTCTTTACAAAATTGAACAGGGAGAATACAATTCGGGGGGAGCGACCGGTATGCTCAATGGGGAAACGCCGGCTGCGAAAGGACCTGTGCAGCTCGATTTATTTCGCAAGACGGAAAACAAGCTTATCGAACAACTTACCAAAAGAGATATTTCCAGAATGACACCATTGGAAGCGTTGAATTTTTTAAACGAACTTCAGGAGAAATTCAAAACCTGACGGATCTGAGTTTTATTAATAGTTTGAGTTCCTTCATCCATCATGCATAAAAAAAGAATCTACACAGCTTTATTCCTGTTGATCTGCATCGGTATCGGATTCCTGAGAAGTGGCATTTGCGAAGCAATTACGGCCAAACAGGCTTATTTTAATGCCGAATCCTGTTACAAACAACTGCGTAACTCGCCCGGTAAAATCAAATACCGCGACAATTGGCTACGTTGTATTGAAAAATTTCAAACCGTATACCGGCTGGATTCCAACGGCCCCTGGGCACCGGCCGGCCTTTACATGTCCGGCAAGCTTTATAGCGAACTGGCAAAACTTTCCTGGAAGGAGTCAGACCAGAAGGAAGCTCTTGATATTTTTGAAAGAATCAGTAAGCGCTTTCCCGAAAGCAAATATCACGACAAAGCCGAGGCCGAAATTCGAGCCCTCTCCAAATCCCCAATCGCGAACAAAAAGACGGCCCCATCAGCAACCACACCAGCATCCAGCCCAACTGCAGAGGAACCGTACCTGAATGCCGAATCCTGTTACAGCAGTCTGAAGCAAAGTGCACGCAAGATGGACTATCGCCATAACTGGATGCAATGTATTGAAAAATTTTATTCTATTTACCGTCAGGATCCAGACGGAGATCGAGCCGCCCCCAGCCTGTTTATGACCGGGAAGCTTTATGCCGATCTTTACCAAAAATCCAAACGAAAATCCGACCTGCGTGCCGCCCATACCATGTATGAAAAGGTCATTGTCAGCTTTCCGGACAGTCGCTATAAGGTCAAGGCTGGATTGCTCATCGACGCCATGCCCCAATGGGTGAAAAAGGATTCAGAAAGCAAAAGCACTGATCTTGCATCGATAATAGGGAGCGGCACCAGCAATCAAACAGACGGACAGCAACCGGTTGCGGGCGCCGGCAGTTCCGTCTCCGGCAGCCGGGGGACCGTTGAAAATTTGCGGTTCTGGTCCAACCCCAACTACACACGGGTCGTTATTGATGCCAGCCAAGAAACTCCCTATGAACACCATCTGCTGAAAAAAGACCCCTCTATCAACAAACCCCAGCGTCTATACGTTGACCTGGAAAACAGCCGCCTGGGCCAGAATATAAAAGAAAACATCCCGATCAATGACGATTTGTTGAGTAATGCCCGCGCTGGACAATATACCCATGATGCGGTGAGGGTGGTGGTCGATATTAAATCATTTAAAAACTATAAGATATTTTCATTAAGGGATCCCTTCCGAATCGTCATTGATGTGTGGGGTACCGACGATGAAAAGCTGTCTGCGTCCCAACAACCTCCCGTCACCATAAAAAAGAACGGCAAACTTCCCGCCAGCGCACTGGCCAAACAACTCGCCCTCGGTGTCAGTCGGATTGTCATCGATCCCGGCCATGGGGGTAAAGATTACGGCGCACCGGGATATCTGAAAGGGGTTCATGAAAAAGACATCGCCCTACAGATAGCACTCAAACTTGCTAAATTGGTCCGTCAGGAATTGAAATGCGAGGTGTTCCTGACCCGCAGCAGTGACCGCTTTCTGACCCTGGAAGAACGCACCGCCATCGCCAACACCAAAAATGCCGATTTATTTATCTCCATCCACACCAACTCTAACAGAGACCGCAGGGCCTTTGGCATTGAAACCTATTTCTTGAACCTGGCCACAGACGATGATGCCATTCGGGTGGCCGCCATGGAAAATGCGACGTCAACCAAAAACATCAGTGACCTTCAGACCATCCTTTCTGATTTGATGCAAAATGCCAAGATTAACGAATCCAGTCGACTTGCCGGCAATGTGCAGCTGTCGGTAGTGGGGCATTTGAAAACCAAGCGCTACAGTCGAATTAAAGACAAAGGAGTCAAACAGGCGCCTTTTTATGTTCTGCTTGGTGCCCAAATGCCGGCGATACTGGTTGAAACTTCTTTTATCAGTAACCCCAGGGAATGTGAACGGCTGGTGAATCCTCAATACCAGCAGCGCCTTTGTGAAGCCATCGTTATCGGAATAGAAAAATACATCAAAGAGATAACCCCCACAGCCCGACTGAAAGTGCGTCAGGAAATAGCTAACAGCGGCTAAGCTGACACCTGACACCTGAAACCTATTTTTTCTCCTGAAGCACTTATGCCCAAAAATCCAGAAAATTATGATTTTCCGATTAATCCCCTTGTGATCCTGGTTTTCGGCATTATCGGGGTGTCTACCGGTTCGATATTCGCACGTTTAGCAGATGCACCGGCTCTGGTCACCGCCGCTTACCGAGTGGGATTGGCCTCACTGATATTAGTCCCCCTGGCAGCCTGGAAGGCAAGGGATGAATTGCGCAGTCTATCTTTTCGCGACATTAGACTGGCAGTACTTTCCGGATTTTTTTTGGCCCTGCATTTTGCAACCTGGATTTCCTCCCTGGATTATACCGCAATTGCCAACTCTGTGGTGCTGGTCAACACCATCCCGCTCTGGGTTGGCCTGTTCACTCCCTTGATTGCCAAAGAACGACTGGCCAGGGCAACGCTGATCAGCATCATTATTAGCGTCGGCGGCGGCCTTATTATCGGTTTCGGAGATTTTGCAACAGGTGGACGGGCGCTGCTCGGGGATTTGTTAGCCGTCATCGGAGCGATTTGTGCCGCAATTTACCTGCTGATCGGGCGCAATCTACGCCGCAAACTTTCTCTGATATCATATGTGGCCTTATGCTACGGCAGTGCAGCGCTGTTTTTATGGCTGGTCGTGCTAATTTTAAAATTGCCGCTTACCGGATATAGTACCCAAACCGTTACCGCTTTCTGGGCCATGGCCCTTATTTCTCAGATCCTCGGTCACACCAGCTACAACTGGGCCTTAAAATGGTTCAGCGCGGGTTTTGTTGCCGTCACACTGCTGGGGGAGCCCATTGGCGCTACCATAATGGCTTATATCCTATTTGATGAAGGGTTGACCTGGGCGAAATTTATTGGCGGATTGTTCATATTATCAGCCATTTATATCGCAGCAGCAGGTGAGAAAACTTGAGTCGAAAAGATATACGGTATTTTGTGACAGATATCCACGCGAAATAGAGCTGCGATCGAACCATATTCTGGATTCCGGATCAAGTCCGCAATGACGATACAGCAACAAATTCAAACCCCTCACTTTGTTTTCAATTTGACAAAACCGTTGCTATCTTTTATCAAATGGAGAATTCTTTTTAAAAAAACCATCCCCTTTTGTTTACGATTATTTTGGGTTTAACTTATTCAATTGTTACGGAGGTAAAAATGAGGTACGAAAACATTATTTATGAAGTAAATGAAAAAATAGCCACTATCACTTTTAACCGGCCCAAGGCCCTCAACGCCCTGAATGGAGCGCTGATAGGAGAGCTATCGCAGGCCCTGGACGAAATTGCCGCTGATGAGAATATCCGTGCCCTGGTGTTAACCGGGGCAGGGGATAAATCATTTGTGGCCGGAGCCGACATAACCGAACTCGCCACATTTAATTCACTTTCGGCCAAAGCCTTTGCCGAAAAAGGTCACCGCATTATCCATAAACTGCAGCAACTCCCGATTGTGGTAATTGCCGCCGTCAACGGGTTTGCATTGGGAGGCGGCACCGAAATCGCCATTGCCTGTGATTTCATCTATGCCTCGGAAAACGCTAAATTTGGACAACCTGAAATCAACCTCGGCCTTATTCCCGGCTTTGGCGGCACCCAGCGCCTGCCTCGCTTGATCGGCACCAATATGGCCAAAGAATTGATTTTTACCGGCAAAATGATTTCCGCCGCCGAAGCCCTCCAGATCGGATTGGCCAACAGGGTGGTTCCACCGGAGCAGCTCATGGAGGAAGTCATGAAAACCGCCGGGCAAATTGCCTCCAGGGGCAAAGTATCCTTGAGAGCAGCCAAACAGGCTATTAATCGAGGGATGGACGTAGACCTTGCCACCGGTTGCAGTGTTGAGATCGACGCCTTCGCCATCAGTTTTGCCAGCCCGGACGCCAAAGAGGGCACCACGGCCTTCGTCGAAAAACGAAAAGCGGTGTTTAAGGGATCTTTAATGAAATAGATTAAGATTGTGGCTGTCGGCTGATGGTCGCGGGCTGCAGGTTAAATAATTAGCGATATGGATAAAAATAAAATCCATTTGCAACTGGTGTGGGGAATATTGCTAACCCTGATGGGCATCGCATTCTTTTTTAAAATCCCTCAGATCATAGATGACGCAAAGACAATCGAAACTTTTGATGCAGCAATTGGGTTTGTTTATTTTTGTCTTTACATGATAGATCTCATTTTAATAGTTGGAGGGGTAAAAAAGATCTACGCCAACATAAAAAAGTTGAGGGAACGATAACCGATAATTGGAGAAATTCGATTGGTTTCCACCTTCATAAATTCAACCGGCAAATACAGACAGATTCAACATCTCACGTCTGAAGTCGTCTATCGCACCCGCTTGCAGGCTATCTGCAACAGGATAAACTCTGCCAGTAATTTAGATGAAATTTTAATCGATTTAAAAGATGACATCACCTCTCTTTTTGCAGCTGATCGCGTGACCCTTTTCGTCGTCGATGCCAAAAACCGCAAACTGGTATCCCGATTTAAATCCGCCAACGACATAGAGGAGATCCACATACCCATATCTACCAAAAGCATCGCCGGCTGGTGTGCCCTTAAAAACCGGGTCGTCAATGTGAGGAATGCATATGATATAAAGGAACTGGCCGCTATCGACCCTGAACTGAGATTCGATGAACGCTGGGATATGCAAAGCGGGTTTACGACAAGACAGGTCCTGGCCCACCCGATCGTCTTCAAAAATTATCTACTGGGCGTTATTCAGCTGATGAACCGCAAAGCCGGATCTGCGTTTGTGGAAATTGACGAACGATCCCTCAAAGAAGTTAGTGACATCCTTGGGATTGCCCTTTACACCCAGAAAAGACTCACCAAGCGTTATGCCACCGGAAAATTTTATTTTCTCCTGGAAAATCATCTGCTGACCCAGAACGAACTGGAAAAAGCAATTATTCAAGCCAGACAAAAAAAAGTGGCGATTGAATCAATATTAATTTCGGATCTCAAAATTGCTAAAAAGGACGTGCTGGCTTCCCTGAGCCAATTCTATGATGTTGAGGCAGTTGAATTCACCCAAACTATTCCGATACCCGGTGAACTGCTGGCCGGTCTGAAAATGCCATTCATGAGCAAGCATTTCTGGGTTCCCTTGCGCGAAGAAGATAATAAAATTGTCATTGCCATTGACGATCCTCACGATCAGCAACGGATTGGTGAAATGAGAGCTCTTTTTCCAGGAAAAACATTAAAGTTCTGTGTGGCGTTGAAGCAGGATATTCTTGAAATCATCAAGTTTTTTTCCCAGGATGAAAAACAACTGGCTGATATTGAAGAAATTCTGACCATGATGCGGGAGGAAAGCAATGAAATTGAAGAAGCTGAAAACGCGGTCGGTGAAGAAGACAACGCGGTAGTTAAACTGGTGAACAAAATCATCCTGGATGCCCATGCGAGAGGCGCTTCCGATATTCATATCGAACCCTTTACCGGTAAAGAAAGCGCGCGGGTCCGGATTCGAATTGACGGAGATTGTACGGTCTACCAGACCATCCCCTTCAATTACCGCAGTGCTGTTGTCTCCCGCATTAAGATTATGTCCGATCTGGATATTGCCGAACGCCGCAAGCCCCAGGATGGAAAAATCAAATTTAAAAAATTCGGCGGTAAGGATATCGAACTGCGGGTTGCGACCCTTCCAACCCAGGGTGGTATGGAAGATGTCGTCATGCGTATCCTTGATGGCAACGAGCCCCTGCCGCTGGATCAGATAGGTTTTTCCGAAAGCAATTATAAAAACTTTATGGAGGCAATTTCAAATCCCTACGGAATCATATTCGTTTGCGGCCCCACCGGGTCCGGTAAAACCACCACCCTTCACAATGCCATGAGGCAACTCAATAAGACTAAAACCAAGATCTGGACCGCCGAAGATCCGATCGAGATCACTCAAAAAGGATTGCGTCAACTGCAGGTCAATCCAAAGATCGGGTTGGACTTCGCCGCTGCCATGCGGTCGTTTCTCAGGGCCGACCCGGATGTGATCATGGTGGGTGAAATGCGCGACAGAGAAACGACTTCGATCGGAATCCAGGCATCTCTTACCGGACATCTGGTTTTATCAACCTTGCATACCAATAGTGCCCCGGAGAGCATCACCCGCTTGCTGGATATGGGAATGGATCCCTTTAATTTTTCCGATGCAATTTTATGTATTCTGGCCCAGCGGCTGGCCAGAACCCTGTGTAAAAAATGTCGGCAGCCCTATCATCTCTCACTAGTAGAATATACTTCTCTGGCAAGGGAATATGGGTTGAACTATTTCAATGACAAGGCAAATATTCCCTTTAAAGATGATTTGATGTTGAATAAACCTGCCGGATGTGATGATTGCAATGGCTACGGTTACCGGGGCCGGATGGCGCTGCATGAACTGCTGATGGGTACCGATGAAATCAAACTGCTGATTCAAAATAGGGCCAAAATCGACGCGATCAGAACCCAGGCGATAAAAGACGGAATGACAACGCTGAAACAGGACGGAATTGAAAAAATATTCCGCGGCCATCTGGACCTTCTGCAGGTTCGCAAGGTTTGTATCCGCTAGTACCCCCCTGCCTTTTTAAATTTTTTCAGCTGATCCTCATAGTAGCCTCTGTTTTCCTTGGCCAGGGCCAGGGCATGTTGACCGGCTTCAACTGCCTGGGAATACATTTTCTTCACATAATAACTTTCGGCAAGGGTGTCCCAGATGTGCGGCAGATTCTCGAGCCTGACTGCCAGCGTGGCCATAGCCAGCGCTCGGTCGGGATCCCGAAAGCGTTTGTCTTCGCAGGTAGCGTAAAACCAGGCCAGGTTGTTGAGAACTTCCGCATTGTCAGATTCCAGAGCCAATGACTTTTCCCAGGCATCCTGCACGCCGGACCAGTTTCGACGGTTAAAGTAAACTTTTCCCAGCAGGCTATACAGGTCCGGATTGTCGGGAAATTTCTCAATTTGTTTCAGAATTGCTTTTTCATATAAATGACTGGTTACCCTGTCACCGCTCATGCCGATATCCAACTGGTATCCCAACCCTCCTAACAACAGCAGACAGGCCGCATAAACACCTATACTCTTTTTAATTTTGGTATTCTGGCGATCTATCCAGGATGTATCCATCTCGCATTTCTTCAGATAGTCGATGCGTTGGCTGATGCTGAAGTGATGCCAGTTGGGTTTGTCCGCTGATTGTCCGCTTGTAGCGGCAATCTTTTCGAGGGTAGAGATCAATGGTTTGGCACTGTCAAACAGGGCGTAGACATAGGTGTCGGCCTGGCGTTCGAAATTGCGCATAAAAAAGCCGAAAATAAAACGGAAATAAATTAAAAAGACACAGATTATAACCAAGCTGTATATGGCGGATACAAAAGTCGTCTGGCTGAAGCCGGCTTTATTGCCCAACCAGTTGATGGGCTCGGCACTGATGATGCCAAAGACAATGGCATCGACGGCAACGTAGGAAAGCACCATGTAGCCTACAAAAAAAACAAGATAAAACAACAGGTGTTTCTTTTTGACATGGCCAATTTCGTGGGCAATGACGGCATCGACTTCTTCCGGTTCGAGCAGTTGCAGCAGAGATTTGGTAACAAGAATATAGCGGAATTTTTTTATCAGCCCCATTACCCCGGCTGTGATCATTTTGCCGCCGAAAATAGGCCAATACAAAATATCGGAATATGCCAGACCTGCCCGGCGGCATAAACTCTCGATCCGGCCCCGATGGTAACCTTCCTCAATGGGTTTGCACCGCCAGAATTTTTGAATCAAGGCCGGTCCGATAATGGCCACCCCCAGAAGGAAAAAGAGAAAATAGCTCACTTCACCTTCAGTTGTGCTTAAAAATCGTTTGGGAGTCTCAAACGGCAGGGCCTGGATAATATCGGCAATTCCCGACAGGAACAGCCATGGCAATAATACCGGAACAGAAAAAGAGATGTTGGAAAAAACATAGGTAGATCTTGAAATATCTGCCATGTAAAGATATTGATAGGGTCCATAGGCAAAGGCCCAAACAATGGCCAGATAGAAAATAAATAATAAAAGAAACAGCAGTGCCAGAAGGGAAGGGATGGTTTTAAAGGGTGCCATGCCTGCCAGAAACGATGGAATATTCAACCCGTAAATATCGACGGCAAACAGAACAATTGCCATGATACTCTGACGCACCAGGGTCGAATTAAATTGATGGTCGATACGTAAATGTTTTCCTCGGGCGAGCCGGTTCTCGATTTTTTGAAATTGAAAACGGGTTAAAAAAGAAAAAATTAAGATCAGGCAAAAAAAAAGCGTAAAAGATTCGAAGGCCGTAAAATGCGTTTCATCGGATGGTTGGTAAGTCAGATAGATGAGTAAAACAAGGATGAAATATATGAAATTTCCGAACATATTGGTATTAATTGATTAATATAGGTTTCAGGTTTCAGTGTTCAGGTGTCAGTCCTTGTGTCGCTGAAACCTGACACCTGACACCTGAAACCATCACTTAGCATCAGGATTTGAAATACCGTTCCTTTTCACTATATATACACCCGCAGTATTGCTGACGATACATCTGCAGGTCTTTTGATTTTTCAATGCCCTCTTTCCAGCCTGATCGAAAGTCTTCGTAAAAAAACGGAACCCCGGTAGATTTTCCGATGGATTCTCCAATCGATTTTATCAGATCGTGCTTTTGAAATTTGCTGTAAAGCAAAGTGGAGGAATAATAGTCAAACTTGCCACGGTTGGCCAGAAGGGCGGTGGTTTGTAAACGGTCATGATAACAGTACGTGCAGCGGTCCTTTTCACGGTAAACCACATTTTGGATAAACCCTTCCAGATCATATCCATCCTGAATAATTAACCGCAAACCAATCTGCCGGGCATAGGATTCCAGATTCTCCTGCCGTTTTAAACACTCCGAATAGGGATGAATATTATGCCGGTAAAAGAACCCCATGACCTCAAATCCCTTGGCTTTCATTGATTCAACCGGGTAAATGGAACAGGGAGCGCAGCATAGGTGTATCAATATTTTCAATGTCTTTCTCCAAATATGGCGGTCCCGATCCGCACCATCGTAGCCCCTTCTTCGATGGCAGCTTCAAAATCTCCGGTCATGCCCATGGATAGTTCTTCCATGGAAATGTTTGGTATGTTCTCATTTTTGATTTGATCCCGAAGTTGCCGCAAGGCCGCGAAAAACGGTCGTGCTTTCTCGGGGGCATTGAAATAGGGCGGCATCGTCATCAGGCCTTTAACTGCAATTTTTTCCAGTCGGCGGATTTCCCTCACCATTCGCAAGGTATCTTCGATATAGACACCGGATTTTGAATCCTCTTTAGCGACATTGACCTGGATCAAAATGGCCTGGACCTTGTCTATTTTTTTTGCATATTTATCCAGCTCTTTAGCCAGTTTCAGGGAATCTACCGAGTGAATCAGATCAAACATCCGGACGGCATATTTGGCCTTGTTGGACTGCAGATGACCGATATAGTGCCAGGCTACCGGGTGGGCCGAAAGGGTGGTAATTTTTTCTCTGGCCTCCTGGATATAATTTTCACCGAAATCCGTTATGCCGATATCGATAGCCTCTTTGACTATCTCAGCCGGCATGGTTTTGCTGACAGCCACAAGGCGAATGTCCGATTCCGGACGGCCGCATGCCCTGGCCGCCGCTCTGATTCGCTCCTGCACGCGTTGGAGTCGGGCTTTCATAAAATCGATGGCCTCACTAAAAAAATTGAATGGATTCTATCCTGGAATTTCATGATGTCAGTTCAATGACATTTTCTTTGATTAAATAATCCACGACTTCACAAACCGGCAAACCGACGACATTAGTATAAGAACCATTGATGCGCTTGACAAGAAAGGTGCCGATTCCCTGGATGGCATAGGCCCCGGCTTTGTCAAAGGGTTCTCCTGAATTGAGGTACCAGTCGATCTCCCCTTTCGTAAGCTTCTTAAAACGAACTTCAGTTTTAACTGTATCTGAAAAGAGCCGTCCGATTCTGTGGCAGCAGATACAGTAGCCCGTCAGCACCTGATGGGTTTTCCCGCTCAGGCTTTTGAGCATGGTGCGTGCTTCGGTCCGTGAACCCGGTTTGCCCAATATGGTGCCGTCGATTAAAACAATGGTATCGGCGCCGATTACCCAGCTGTCAGGATTTTGCTCTGAAATATCCCTGGCCTTGCATTCAGCCAGCTGCCTGACATAGACAGCCGGGGATGAACACTTCACTGAATTTTCATCAAAACTGCTGGGAATGACGGAAAATTCGAGTCCGGCTTTTTCTAATAGATAACGCCGACGCGGAGATTGTGAGGCCAGAATTAACCTGGGACCCGTGACCGGTTTTTTCATGGGGATCTATTAGCAAATGTCAGTTAATTTGACAAGGATTTCCGTCCGGAAACTCATGGTGAACAACATAAAAAGGTTGCACCAAAGCATTAATCGTCCTATAATTACAAAAAATACGGATACCTATAGTGCTGTTCTGTTTACAGGTCTTGGAATTTCTAATTCATGAAGGAATCCAACAACAAACACTACCGAATTCTTGCCGTCGATGATGACGCAATCATTTTAGATTTATATAAAAGAATTCTAAGTCCGGATAATCCCCTGCCGACAATGCCGCCATTTGAAGTGAAATGCTGCACCCAGGGTGACGAAGCGGTTGATGCTGTCAGAATTTCACTGGAAAAAAAAACCCCCTATGCGGTTGCCTTTGTGGATTTGAACATGCCTCCGGGGCCGGACGGGCAATGGACAGCCGATGAAATCCACAAGCTGGATCAAGGTATAAACATCATCATGGTAACGGGTTATCGGAGTACTGAAACCGGCGGCCAGCAATCCCAGTCAAATATTTCGGACAAATTGCTCTACCTGCAAAAACCCTTTTACCCCCAGGAAATCATCCAATTTTCGACCACCCTCAGCACCAAGTGGCAGGCCGAAAGGCAGCTGCTGGTGCTGCACTCTGAATTAGAAACCTTGGTTGAAAAGCGCACCGCCGAGCTTGTGGAATCCAATAAACTGCTTAAAATTGAAATCGAAAACCGCAAGCGTGTGCAGGAGGAACTGGAACAGAGCTTTAAGAATCTTAAAAAAGGGATGGATTCGACCATCCAGGCCATCGCCAGGACGGTGGAAAAACGTGACCCTTACACGTCCGGACATCAAATGCGGGTTGCAGCGTTAACCAGGGCCATTGCAGGGACAATCGGACTCTCGGAAGATCAGATAGAGGGAGCTTACATGGCGGCGTCCCTTCATGATATCGGCAAAATAGCACTGCCCGCTGAAATTCTGTCTAAACCGATCCAATTAACCGAAATCGAAATCAGCTTGATACAGGCCCATGCCCAAGCCGGTTATGACATCCTAAACGGCATTGAATTTCCGTGGCCCATAGCCGATATCATTATCCAGCATCATGAAAGATTGGACGGCTCGGGATATCCCCGGGGTCTTGCGGGCGATGACCTTTCGATAGAAGCCCGCATTATAGGCGTTGCCGATGTGGTCGAAACCATGGCCTCCCACAGGCCCTATCGGCCGTCTATGGGTATTGACAAAGCCCTGGAGGAAATCACCCAAAATAGCGGAACACTTTACGACGCCGATGTTGTCGCGGCCTGTTTAAAGATTTTCAACGAACAAAATTTTGAATTTTAGAATTAGCGTCATCCACATATCCCTTAAACTTTATCGGCCCACCTTCTTTTTCCTTGAAATCCTTCCATCATTCAGGTATCAGAATAACCAACAAATTGTAAAAACGCCCGGGTGGCGGAATAGGTAGACGCAAGGGACTTAAAATCCCTCGGTCCTTAGTGGCTGTGCCGGTTCAATTCCGGCCCCGGGCACCAATAAAATAAAGGGTTTAGGCGTAATTGTCTAAGCCCTTTTTCATTTAATCCGCCGGAGGCGGACGAGGGTTTAATTCCCCGCCCCTTGGGGCGATTATAAATATTGCAATTGATACCCCGTTGCTTGCTGCGGGGTAGTTCATTTAGTACTTCACAAAAAATGGAACGGCCATCAAAGCCAATCCAATTATGACGATTGCTAAGGTATTTGATAAGAAATAGGGATAAGCACAAAGTGCGACACCAGATAATAATGCCATGCCTCTGCGTTGTTTCCTTCCATATACGATGTAGGCCATCCCGATTGAGCCAAATATGAGTGCGGCAAATATTGTTGCAGGTTCCATTTTTACCTTCTGATGAATTTGATCTCACCTCTGTATTACACGATTTTATCGTAACCTCTTGTAAAGTCAATAAATAGAAAATATTTCCACAATTTATTAGGATCCTGGAGAGAATCTATTGCCCCAAGGGCAAATTGTCTTTGCTTTAACATTTTTGGGGGGTTCTTTTTTTTACTGCCAGGTGGTATAATACATCATAAGATTTCTAAAAAATGCATTTTTTAGATAGCATATAGAAATTGGACAGATTCGAAACCCAGGGGAGATGGATTATGCCGAATGAGAAGCATTTTGAGATCATCAAACAGGGCGTGGAAGAATGGAACAAATGGCGGGGGGAAAATCCGGAAATAGAGCCTGACCTGTCAGACATCGATCTCAGCGATATGAAGCTGAACAATGCCAATCTGAGCGATACGGATCTCAGGAGGTCCGTTCTGGTAAATACAGATTTCCGGGGCGCCAATCTGGTGCGAGCCGATTTAAGAGCGGTCAACATAAATAAAGCGAGCTTTAGCCTGGCTAAACTGCGCGAGGTAAACTTCAGCGAAGCCTATATCAGGGAAAGCGACCTGAGTGAAGCGGATCTTAAAAGAGCCTACTTTATCAGGGCTGACCTCGTCAGGGTCGACCTTTGCGAGTCCAACCTCACGAATGCAGATTTTCGATGGGCTTACCTCATAGGGACCGACCTCAAACATGCCAATCTCACCCAGGCGGATCTCAGGTGGGCTTATTTAAGCGAGTCGAATCTCAGCCAAACAAATCTCAGCGAAGCCAATCTTATCAAGACCAGCATTGTAAAAACCAACCTGCATCATTCCAATTTAAAAAAAGTTCTCATGGCCTGGACGAACTTTGGCGATGTGGATTTATCACTGACCAAGGAACTTTTCACGGCCCGACACTTTGGCCCTTCTTCAATCGGAATTGATACGATCATGCGATCGAACGGGAAAATTCCCGAAACCTTTCTGCGTGAAACAGGAGTTTCCGAAAGCATTATTCAAAACATGGCATTGCTGACTGAACAGGGGCTCTTGCATCAAAGGTGTTTTATCAGCCACTCCAGCAAAGATCTCGAGTTTGCGGAAAAACTTTATTCTGATCTGCAAAACAAGGGGGTTCGCTGTTGGTTTGCTTCAGAGGACCTGAAAATTGGGGATGCAACCTGGGATTCGATATACCATTATATTCGTATGCGTGACAAAGTATTGCTGATTCTATCAGAAGATTCAATTTCAAGCAACTGGGTCGAAAATGAGGTGAATGCGGCACTATCAGAGGAAAATAAACGTAAAAAGCCTATACTCTTTCCAATCCGTGTTGACGCTGCCGTTCTGGATAGCGATCTGACCTGGATGGAATATATCAATAAAACCCGCAATATTTGTAATTTCAGCAATTGGAAAGATCATGATGCGTATCACCAGGCTCTCGATAAATTGTTGGATGATATAAAAATAACTGACTGAAAATTACGATTCAAATGTTTTCCGGCCCTTGATGTGTCCGCGAAATAGGGACGGAACCCAACCTTTGGCCAAGACCCGCATGCCATGCGCCGGGATCATGGGTCTTAGATGTGACCCTTACGGCGAGCCAGTTCGCCCCAACCCAAAACCGGTAGTAAGCTTCAAGGCCCCATTTTATCCCAGGCGGGCTAAGGCCCAAATACGTTAAAAAGTTATAACCCAGCTCAAGAAAGCACTCAAAATGCCGATATACTATTGGAGTTAATCAGGAACCATTAAAGGAACTGGACGAAAGGGATATGATCGAGCCGCTGAAAGAGACCCCGGATAGTAACGATGATCGCCTTCAGGAAAATGAATCCGATACACCTGAAGATATGGTTGCCGATGGTCAGGAAGTCACTTTAGATGGGGTTGATGAGCAGGTGGTGAGCGCTGATGATAATATTGAAACGGAAATTCACCAGAAGGAAGATGTCGGAGAAGATCAAACTGAAAAAATTACCGCAGAGGATCCGGTTCCGGATGAAGTGAAGAAGATCGACAAAAAGGAGAAAGCGCCCCTAAAAAGTACTGCCAAAAGTCAGAAAAGAAAAAAAATTGTTAAGGGAGTTGGCTCATCCGGAAAAATAATCGTATCGGCCATAATTGTTGCTATGATATCGGGCTATATCATTTACAGCAAGCCCGCCTTATTGGGACTGAAAGGGAAGCCGGAAAAACCACTTTCGGTAAAAACCGAGACAAAACAACCTGCAGTACCAGGTCAAATTCAGGTCCGGAAGCCAGAACCACACGGTAAACATGACTTTTTTCTGGCCAAGCTTGAAGAAATCGACCGGCTCAGGGACGATTTGCTTGCCAAAAAAGAAGAGATTTACAGACTGAAACTGCACTACCAAAATGGGATTGTCGAGTTAAAGGATAAAATTGGCCGGGAAATGCGGGAGGCCAATATTTCCTCCTATGCACTGGCTTTAAGAAACAAACGCATGGAGTTCAACCTTCGAACCATTCAGCGCCGTCAGTTTTACATTCTGGGACTTGAGAAACCGGAGCGGTGGGTTCATAAAGGCAGTGAAGAGTTGCTTTTTCTCAAACGCAAAGCCTTACTGGATCTTCAAATGTCTGATATTGCCAGCGGCATCGACCTGGACCGACACATGCGCTATATGAACGCCGCCATTCAGACCTACCAGCCAAGTGCAGAGAAACTTGCTGTAGATCCACCTCCGGCGGTACTAGGATCCCTTGAGACCATTTGGAGCCAAATACTCAACCAACAAGCTGAAAACATGCAGTCACCGATTGGACCAAATGATGAAAAAATTATGGCCGAAATTTGTTCAGGCAATTTTAAACGTATAGCTGAACTTTCCGCTATTACCGCAAACGCAGCCAAGTGCCTTTCCCGGATGAACGGATCAGACATATTTTTAAACGGATTGACACAAATAACCCCCGAAGAAGCCAAATATTTATTTCAATGGCAGGGCAACTGGATCTGCTTGAACAATGTTAAAAAACTATCGCCGGCCGTCGCCCGATATTTATTTAAATGGGAAGGAAGTTGGATATCCCTCAACGGTTTGACAGAATTCCCACCCGAACTGGCCGTGTACCTGATGGAATGGAAAGGCAACCAGCTCGAACTCATGGGCTTAAATTATGATAAATCCAAACCGGATCAAAGAGCATTGAAATACCTCGCGCTGTGGGAAACCATGGGGGGAAAATTGTTTATTCCCGATGGTATCAGAAAAGAGATGCAGCAGGTGATGTAGGTTAGATTCAAAAGGGGAACTGATATGTGGAAGCATCGAAAATGCAGTTTTGCTGTTATTGGGCTGATAATTTTTTTGTTTGGCGCAACCGTATCCGCAACAGGGTACAAAACGACGGAACTCAATCGCAAGATGGCCGAAATTTCGTCTTTGCAACATAGCCTGTCGGAAAAAATAGCCCTGGCCATGGATAAAAAGAAACAACTGGAACAAAAAGCCGCCGACCTCAAAGAAGAGATCAGACAAAAAAAAGAAGAATTGCAGATTGAATCCTATCAAAAAGCCCTTCTGACCCCCAGAATTGACTACAATCTTAAACTTATCCAACTGCTGCTCGGATACGTTAGCAGCTTAGAAGAAAAAATTGATTATATCCAAAATGGTCATGAGACCCTGAGTTTTTATTTTCAACAGGCCCAGGATGATTTATTAATGATCAAAACCTTGAACGATATGGAAGTAGACAAATTGATCGCTCAAATTAATTCAGCTCTGGATGAATATACCCCAGAAACCACCAAGCCCCTGTTCGATGCCAACGGTGTGCCCCTGAAAGAAACTGAACAAATCTGGAACGAACTATTTAACTAGAAGCTGTGTCAATATTAGGATTTTGGTTCAAGGGTTTGAGGTTTTATCGTAATTCCGGAGACCGGCAAGGTCGGTTTTCGTCTTGCCAAAAGACCCGCTCTAAGCTATATTTATATATAGTTTTCCAGATTTAATTTTATCTTCTGCTTGAAAGGATGTTGGTATGCACAGAGCGGCGGTAGTTGTGTTGCTGATCTCATTCTCTTTTTTGTTTTCCGGCTGCAGCCCCCATATAACCCCTGAGGAAGCCAAAGTCCTGGTTGTCTTAGACGAGATACAGCGTGGGGTGGAGTCAAACATTGATTTTAACCAGTTTGAACAGATGATAGAAACCGCCAAGGCAGACATTAAAATTCTTGAGCAAAACAGCAAGAAAAACCCCTGCTTTATGAGCGCGGTAACTAAATGCCTTGCATCCTATGAAATTGCCAGAAAAGCCTGGAGAAAGAAGGCAGAAGAAAAGGATGTAAAAAGGAAAGAGGACATGGAAATGACCCTTGCTTTTTCCCTTTCATTTTCTGCATTGAATATTGAAAAAGCAAACAAGTGCTATAAGTAACCCTCGCACGCAAAGAAGATTGGGGGAAAAATTAAAGCAGTCCCTTATCTATTAACAAAGTCATGGACTGCTGACCGATGTTGGTAACCTTGCTCAAGGCCTGGGTGAGATGATAAGCGGATTCTTGCGCCACGCCTGAATTCAGCATCACCATAGCCGAATTTACGTCCTTTTCGGCCTTCAGCCAGTCCTTATGCGGAGCAGCCTTTTGGGCGACGATGATTTCATTGCCAATCATACTGACCAGCGTTTTGATGATTCTTTCGGCCCCCGGTTTATCCGGCTCAGCCAGCGCCAGATGCACCTCGGATAGCTGGGTTGCCCAGATAAGGGCACTTTTGAGTTTTTCACTCTGTGAGAACGCCAAAATAGCCTGGTTGGTTTCCATCTTATAATTTTGCACTCCTATTATTTTCCCGTTGTCCTAGTCATAAATGAAATTTGATAAATGATAAGCTAAATTTTTGGTTTCAGGTGTCAGGTTTCAGGTGTCAGATGACAATGGAAGGAAGTCAGAAATCAGAGGCATTTAATTTCGAACTGGTCTGGTTTTCAACACGTAACCCGTAACGCGCAACATGATCGGAAACCAACCGCCAGGACTCATAATATCCCTGACACCCGACACCTGAAACCTGACACCTTCTTTATTCCCTGTTAATCGCCGATGCCATATAACCGGCGCCGAAACCATTGTCGATATTGACGACCGCCACATTTGAACTGCAGCTGTTGAGCATAGCGAAGAGAGCCGTCAGCCCCCCGAGGTTAACGCCATAGCCCACACTGGTAGGAACTGCTATAACCGGCCGATCCACCATGCCTGCCACAACACTGGGAAGCGCTCCTTCCATGCCGGCCACAACAATTAATACGCTTGCCTGATCAATGGCTTTGTGATGATTCAGCAACCGGTGAATACCGGATACGCCCACATCAAATATGGTTTCAACCGTGTTGCCCATGGCCTTGGCCGTGAGATAGGCCTCTTTTGCGACAGGAATATCCGATGTGCCGGCTGAAATAATTAAAATCGAGCCACGACCACGATTTTTAACCGTGTTAAGTTCCAGCACAACCATTCGGGCATCAGAATGATAAACTGCTTTTGGGAATCGCGACAGGACAAAATCCGCTTTTGCCGGATCAATGCGGGTAACCAGGATAATATTTTCCTGGTGCTCCATTTTTTCCATAATTCCCACGATCTGCCCGGCCGTTTTGCCTTCGCCAAAAATGACTTCGGGAAATCCTTTGCGCAGGGAGCGGTGATGATCGATGTGAGCATAGGTAATGTCTTCGTAGGCCATATGCTCGAGTCTTGCAGCGGCATCGGCGGCGCTGGTCTTACCACCGGCAACTGAATTTAAAAGGTTGATTAACAGGTCTTTATCCATAATTTGCAAAAGTTCCAAAGCGGTTTATCGGGTCCTCGGTCAGTATAAAATTTAACCGATCAAGGCTATTCGGGGAGATCCTGCTCATCAACGGATCCCGATTTTGATGGGGTTGTGACTTTGTTTGTGACGGTGATTGTCGTCCCGGCGGATTCAGCGGGTGTTGCCTTTTTTGATAAGGATTTCATCGATTTCTTTGGTGATATTGAAATTTTTTGGATGTCATCAATTTTCTTTTGAATCTCATCCAACTTGCGTTTAACAGCATCGATCTCACTCGCAAAGCGGTTCTGATAATCTTTTTTGAACTTTAACAACTCCAGATCAAAAGTTTCTCTGCTGATTTTGCCGTTCGCCAGAGCTGCCACTGATGCCTGCAACTGATTGTAGTCAGTTTTAGATTGCTCTGCAGTGATATCTACTTCTGCAAGTTTTTGGTCCATCTTAGTGTCCAAATTTTTTATTTCCGCAGATACCGTCTTTAATTCACCGCGCAGCAGCGCTAGCGATTTCAGTTCTTCTTCAAGGGATTTTATAGTTGTATTGATTTTGGAGAAAGCGGCGTCCTGACTTTTTTTATCCGCTTTGGAAGCTGTCAAATCTGCTACCGTGCTGCGGGTTTGATCAAAATTTTCATTCAGGGATTTCAAATTTTGGTTTAAGGCATCAACATGTTTGTTAAGGGCCGTCAGTTTGCCAGAAACCGTGGTATCAAAATCTTTGTCCTGGGCTGACAGGGTCGTCGAAAAAGTGATTAATTTTTCATTGAATTTTTTTGAGATTTCCTCGAGTTCCCTTGAGATCCTTTGAGCTTCCAACGACCCGGTATCCTGACTCTGGCTCACCCTCCCGATGAGATCGCGATAAGCAAAAAATAGGGCCACGCCCACCAAAATAGGCAGAAGAATCGTCAACAGCGTAACCCGTTGACCTAATTTTTCAACCCGCAGATCTTTTATTTCCTCATGGTAAAAAGCTTCGGGATCTTGTTCGTCTTCGCTGAATTTAAATTCAGGGGGGATTTCTTCAACCATTATTCTTTATTCCCATTCTATCGTGCTGGGCGGCTTGGAACTGATATCGTAAACCACCCGGTTAACCCCGTTGACTTCATTGATGATCCGATTTGAAATCCGACCCAGAAATTTATGAGGCAGCCTGGCCCAATCCGCCGTCATGGCGTCCTTGCTTGTTACCGCGCGAATCGCTACGATATTTTCATAGGTACGTTGATCGCCCATTACACCCACACTTTTGATCGGCAGCAGGACAGCGAACGATTGCCATAACTTTGTATAATATCCGGCTTTTTTAATCTCATCAAGCAAAAGATCATCAACATTGCGTAATATATTCAAGCGCCGTGGGGTAATTTCGCCGATAATTCTGATGGCCAACCCCGGTCCCGGAAACGGCTGGCGCCAGACTAATTCATCCGGCAATCCCAGTGCTTTGCCCAGCAGACGAACTTCATCCTTAAACAAATATTTTAAGGGTTCGATAAGTTTGAGTTTCATCTTTTTGGGAAGGCCGCCGACATTGTGATGGGATTTGATGACGGCCGTCGGACCGCCAAAGGCGGACACGGATTCGATCACATCAGGATACAGGGTTCCCTGGGCTAAAAAATCGGCTCCCTTAATTTTGCGGGCTTCCGCTTCAAAGACCTGCATGAAAATACGGCCGATGATTTTACGCTTTTTCTCCGGATCTGTGACCCGGGTCAGGGCCTTTAAAAATTGGGTCCTGGCATTTACAAACCGGATGTTGAGGTGCAGGTGCCGTTTAAGGGTTACCTTAAGTTTTTCAGCTTCCTTTTTCCTGAGCAAACCATTATCAACAAATATACAGGTCAGACTTTTGCCGATGCTGGTGTGAATGAGAACGGCCGCCACCGAAGAGTCCACACCGCCGCTTAAGCCCAGGATAGCTTTTTTATCCCCCACCTGCTCCCGTATATTTTCAATGGATTGTTTGGCAAATGATTTCATGGTCCAGGACCGTTTGCAGCCGCACACATTATAAAGAAAATTGCGTAACATCTTTGTACCCATTTGCGTGTGGACCACCTCGGGATGGTACTGGACACCGAAAAGCTTTTTGCTGGCATCGGCGGCAGCCGCGAATTTGGAGTTGGCGGTAGAAGCAGTCGTTTTAAAGCCGGCCGGCAATTTGGTAATAGAATCACCATGACTCATCCAGCAGGAGCTCTTTTTCTTGACACCTTCAAAGAAACCTTCGGGCTTCTTAACTTCAAGCTCGGCAAACCCGTATTCGCGCTTGCCGGTTCTTTGAACGCCTCCGCCCAGGGCCGCCACCATAAACTGCATGCCATAACAAATACCTAATACCGGAATACCCAGATCAAAAATGCCCCGGTCGGTTTTGGGACTGTTTTTTTCATAAATGCTCGCCGGTCCACCGGACAGGATAATGCCCTCCGGGTTCAAGGCTTTTACCTCCTCGATTGAAATGCCTGGCGGCTCAATTTGACAATACACATGAAGCTCGCGAACCCTGCGTGCAATTAACTGATTAAACTGGGAGCCAAAATCAATTATCAGAATCATAGTCTACCCGCTGTTAGAATTGAAAAATGCCATAAATATTCAATATTCACTATTCAATTGCCAGGGATCTTGGAAACGGTTTGCCAAAACAGGCTGAATATGTTAGAGACGGCTGCAAAAGTCAACCGCTAAATGAAAAAGATAATCACGCAGATATATGAGGTACAGGATCCCGAAGAAGCGCAGGAACTGATTAATCTCGGCATTGACCATATCGGCAGTGTCATCGTTTCCGAAAGGGATTGGAAGGTTCCCGGCGTGAGAAAGACCACCGAACTGGTCCGTTCTTCATCAGCCAAAAGCAGTTTGATACCGTTGTACAACACACTGGATTCGGTTCTGCGCACTCTGGATTATTATCAACCTGACATTGTCCATTTCTGTGAGGCCTTGACCGACCGGAAAGATGTATGGGGCTTCTGTCAGAAATTGATCCGGTTGCAGGAGAATGTTAAAAAACGATTTCCGCAAATCCTGGTTATGCGCTCGATTCCAATTGCACAGTCCGGAAGGCGGAATTTGGTAGCCACTCTTGATTTTGGGAAAATATTTGAGCCGGCAAGTGATTTTTTTCTAACGGATACCATACTTGTAAACGGCTCGGATCAAGATGCCGAATCTCAGCCTGTAACGGGTTTTGTAGGCATTACCGGACAGACCTGCTGCTGGCGCACGGCCGCTGATCTGGTGGCCGCAAGCAGCATCCCCGTTATACTGGCCGGCGGTATTTCACCTGACAATGTGACGGATGGAATTCTGCAGGTCCGGCCGCAAGGCGTCGACAGCTGCACCCAGACCAATTCCCTGGATGAAAACAGAGTTCCCATACGTTTCAAAAAAGATCTTCAAAAAGTTAAACAAATGGTTGAGGCCGTCCGAGCGGCCGAGAAGGCATTAACGGGTTGAAGGGTTCAGGGTTCAGAGGTTCAACAGCATGCAAAAAAGCGGTTTGGTAATATTGAAGCATTGTATCCCTGACAGTAGGCTTGGAAACCTGTAATCGCTTCATCCCGGAACCAGGAACACAAAACCTTTGAATCCTGAACCCAGAACGGTGAACCCACATAAAAGAGGAAATTAGAAAAATGATTGAATGTAGCGATCTGAAAAAAGGAGTTAAAATTGAAATAGATGGTGAACCCTATGTTATTGTGCAGTTTGAGTTTACCAAACCGGGAAAAGGTCAGGCCCTTTATAAATGCAGATTAAAAAATATGGTCACCGGTACCCAATTCGACAAAACCTTCAGGTCCAGTGAGAAGTTCAAGCAACCCGATCTGGACGAACAGGAGATGGAATTCCTGTATACAGATGGAGGGAAGTACTGTTTTATGAATACCTCCACCTACGAGCAGGAATTTCTTAGTGCCGAGCAGGTCATTGATGCCGTCAATTTTCTCAAAGAAAACACCATTTGCAATATACTTTTATTTGAAGGCACTCCCATCGGAATATCCTTGCCGATTTTTATAAATTTAAAAGTGGAAAAAACCGACCCCTGGGTCAAAGGTGATACGGCCTCCGGCGATTCAAAACCGGCAACCCTGGAAACAGGCTATGTCCTGCAGGTGCCGCCCTTTATCGAAGAAGGAGAGCTGTTGAAAATCGATACCCGCACCGGCGCCTACGTGGAAAGGGTTAAAAAATAACAAATCCAGTTTCGGCCGCCCTGCCTATTATAGGTGTCAGGACCTAAGTAGGTTTCGGGTTTAAAGAGGTTTCAGGTTTCAGGTGTCAGGTTTCAGCGACTGGAAATGGAGTCGCAAACCGGTTAACCGATATTTTAGCCCTGCACCATGATAGGTGCAATCACCTTACAATTTTATTTCTTGCTGCATTTAACACTCCTTGCTGTCAATATTCCCGAAGCTCCGATTTCCACTGACACCTGAAACCTGACACCTGAACCCTATTTTGCAAAAAGCCAAGCAATGCGTAAATTTCAAAGTTCAAAGTCCAGCATCAGCGAATACCTGCAGTCACTTATGAACTCAGAGCGCCTGGGAGCCCAGGTTGTCTTTCAAACTGTCCTGCCTAAGACCCCGGCCCTGTGGTCTGAATCAATCACCCAATACTCGCCGGAAATCCAACAGTCCCTTCGCGCAGTAGGGATAAGCAGACTGTATCTGCACCAGAGCCGGGCCATAGATAAAATTCGCAGTGGAAGAAATGTCATCGTGGCCACGCCCACGGCCAGCGGCAAATCCATGATCTATAACCTGCCGGTCCTGGAAAGGTTTCAGACCCATGCGAGTTCCAAAAATCTCTATATTTTCCCGCTGAAGGCGCTGGCCCAGGACCAATTGCGGGCTTTTGAACAAATGGCTGTCCATTTCGGAGAAAACCAACCGACGGCAGCCATTTATGACGGTGACACTTCCGCCTACCGCCGTAAACGCATTCGGGAGGCGCCTCCCAACGTAATATTAACCAACCCTGAAATGCTACATCTTTCCATTCTGGCCCATCACCGGAAATGGGAGCATTTTTTTGAAAATCTGCAAACCGTAGTGGTAGATGAAGTTCATACCTACCGGGGCGTGATGGGTTCGCATCTATCGCAGATTTTCAGGCGTTTCCACAGAATCTGCCGGCATTACGGTGTATCACCGACCTTTGTTTTCAGTTCTGCTACGGTCGCGGACCCGGCTCGGCTCGCCCGGCAGCTGACCGGTCAATCCGCTATCGCCATTACAGAATCCGGAGCCCCGCGGGGCAAGCGCTATCTTGTTTTTGTCAATCCGGAAACGGGTTCGGCCCAGGCAGCGATTCTGCTTTTAAAAGCAGCGCTTTATCGAGGGTTACGAACGATTGTTTATACCCGGTCACGCAAACTTACCGAACTGATAACGCTTTGGGCGGCCGAGCAATCCGGAGATTTTTCCGGGCGCATCAGCGCCTACCGGGCGGGATTTCTACCGGAAGAACGACGGGACATCGAAGCCCGGCTTTCAAGTGGTGATCTTCTGGCGGTAATCTCCACCAGCGCCCTCGAGTTGGGAATCGATATCGGTGATCTGGACCTGTGTATTCTGGTGGGGTACCCCGGTTCGATGGTATCTACCTGGCAGCGGGGCGGGCGGGTAGGGCGCAGCGGACAGGACTCGGCTTTAATCCTGATTGCCGGAGAAGACGCCCTGGATCAGTTCTTTATGAGAAATCCCGGAGATTTCATGAACAGGCCGCCCGAATCAGCGGTAGTCAACCCTTATAATCCACCGATTTTAGCCCGGCACCTGGAATGTGCCGCCGCCGAGCTGCCTTTAATGGCCGGTGAGTCCATGATCACCGACGGAAAAATCTCAAAGATTGTCGCCGATCTTGAAACCACAGGCAAACTGCTGCGCAGTGCGGACGGCAAATTTTTGTATTCACAAAGGAAAATTCCCCACCGCTATGTGAAGATCCGGGGTTCCGGCAATCAATTTCAAATCATCAGCGCAACGACCGGTAAAAATAAAGGTGAAATCGATGAATTTCGCGCTTTTCGCGAAACCCATCCCGGCGCTATATATTTGCACCGCGGGGATACCTATATCGTTGACAGCCTTGACATCAATACCCGTACCATAAAAGTATCCAGAGCAGATGTGGACTATTTTACCCAGGTCAGGGGATACAAGCAAACGGAGATCCTGGAAATCTTCGAACAAAAATCAGTCGCGGCAGCCATCGCCTTTTGCGGACGGCTAAGAGTGACCGATCAGGTCACCGAGTATGAAATCCGGCGTATTTATGGGAAGAACTTAATCAAAAAAGTTGCCTTAAATCTTCCGCCCCAGATCTTTGAAACCGAGGGGCTGTGGTTTCAAATTCCCCGGACAATTTATGATGCAGCGGAATCAAGGCGGCTTGATTTTATGGGAGGCATCCATGCCATGGAGCATGGCGCCATCGGCATTTTCCCACTGCTGGTGATGGCCGACCGCAATGATCTCGGCGGATTGTCGACCCAATATCACCCTCAATTAACGGGCCCGGCCGTATTTATTTACGACGGAATTCCCGGTGGCGCCGGATTAAGCCGTGAGGCATATAAACGGGCGGACCGTTTGCTGGAAAACACCTTAAACGCAATTCAAGGATGCGCTTGTAAATCCGGATGCCCATCCTGCGTGCAATCACCGAAATGCGGTTCCGGAAATCGTCCGATTGATAAAGCGGCAGCAATTTTCATCCTGGAGCAATTGAAGCACCGGGAACAGCCGCATGTGCACAAGGGCCATGGCCTGCACCCCCAAAGACATCCGGCTTCTCCAATCCACCCCCATAAAAAGGCATCACGAACGATTCACTATGGCGTCTTCGACCTGGAGACCCAGCGTTCCGCAGCCGAAGTCGGGGGATGGCACCGGGCGGAATTGATGAAAATAAGCTGTGCGGTATTGTATGATTCAAAAACAGACCAATACAGTGATTATTTAGAAAACCAAATCCCCCGGTTCGTTGAGCACTTGCAGACCTTCGATCTGGTTATCGGCTTCAACAGCAAACGGTTCGATTATCAGGTACTCAAAGGGTATACTGATTTTGATTTCATGAAACTTACCAACCTGGACATCCTGGAAGAAGTGAAAAAATATCTTGGTTTTCGTTTATCCCTTGACCATCTGTCTGCAGCAACCCTCGGCGCGCACAAGACAGCCGATGGCCTCCAGGCTCTTCAGTGGTGGAAACAGGGGAAAATCCTCGAAATTATCACGTACTGCCGCCAGGATGTTAAAATCACCGGAGACCTGTATCGTTACGGCCGAGATAAGGGGCATTTGATATACGAGGATAGGAGCAATAAAAAAATGCGGATTCCGGTCAACTGGCAGTGACTGGAAGTCTATTCGGGGGACGCTTGGGGGGCAGGATGGTCTTTGCTTAGAATTTTTTCTCTTGATTTAATGCGCTTGCGTTCATGAAATTGCAGCTTGGTGGAGCCGATTTCAATTATATCAAGATCGTTTAGAATCATCTCCTGCTTGACCTTCTTTTCATTCACTTTCGGCCGCGATATACCACTTACATAGCTCAAGTAGAATCCATCCGGTCTTCGGCTGATGGTTGCCGATGTGCGTCCGACCCAGAAACCTTTAACGACAATATCCGAATCGGGATGTTTTCCAATTTTGGTGATCGATTTGCGGCATTTGTATTTGCCGCCGACGCCATCCAGGAAACTCAGGATACCGATGGTCTCCCTTTTTTTTCCGCTAACGGGAGGGTCGGCCGCTTTCGGTTTGCTCTTATCGACCATGGAACGATACTGGGTTGTATCCATCACCATGGTCCTTTCAATCCCATCGGTCCCGTCATCCGGAAACTCCTCATCCTCGGAATAATCGAAAACGAGAGAATGTTTCCCGATATTGATAATGTCCCCGGGCTTCAGCCAATGGGAGTTAACCAATTTCTCATTAACAAAAGACCCGTTTTTGCTCTGAAGATCAATCAACACAAACCCGTCACCCACCGAATCTATCTTGGCATGATGGCTGGATACGGCCAGGTTTTCGATGATGATATCATTATTTCGCTTCCGGCCGATGGTCAGGGAATAGCCCCTGTGTACGGGATAATTTTGAAGCGTTTTATTTTTAAAAATTAATTTTAATGTCGGCATATTCGCAGTCTCGAAATCCACCTGCTTTTGGCTGTAGCCCTAATTCGTGGATAACTAATTATTAAAATTCTAAAATCATCCGATTCTAATTTTATTGGTAATCCTGAAAAATATTCTTTTCGCCATTGCAGCAAGGCGCTTGAATTTCATCGATGTGTTTTTAACCATTTTGACCTTCAGCACGATGGCCGTGATATTGTCATCGCCGCCGCGATCATTGGCCAGATCAACTAGTCTCCGACAGGCTGCATCGGACCCATTGCCGTCAACCAGCTGCTTTATCTCCTCCGGGGATGCCTTATCGCTCAAGCCATCGGAGCTAATCACCAGGATATCATCTTTAAAGCATAAAATTTCGTAAAGGTCTGCTCTAACTGATTCTTCTGTGCCCATGGCCCTGGTCAACACGTGTCTGAATTCCATTCCCAGTTTTTCGGCATTTTCCGGGTTGAGGGCTGCCTGTTCGGCGAGTACGGTATGGGGAACTGACAGCAGCTTGACATGGCCGTCGCGGATGAGGTAGATCGGGCTGTCACCGACATTGGCAGCAATGAATGTACCATCGGTGAAATACACAGCCGCAACGGTTGAACCCATCCCGCGATAAGAGTTGTTGCCACGGGCTGCTTCATGAACGACTTTATTTGACAAATGGATCCCGGAAAGAAGCCGGTTTGCCTCTTTGGAGAGGATTTCATCGCAATAAATAGGATTTTCGTCGACCTCAGCTTCTTTGCAGCTTTTGATATAGTTGCTGATGGTTTCGACCACCAGCTTGCTGGCGACCTCACCGGCCAGATGGCCTCCCATGCCGTCAGCGACTACATAAAGACCCAGGGTATCTTCAAGAAACAGGGCATCTTCATTGGCCTGCCGCTTTTTACCCCTGTCGGTTATGCCAGCTGATTCAATTACGATCATATTGATTTATAAGCTTGAAATTCAGACTATTGGTTTATATGCTTAAATGTCCTCGGCCTGGAGGTATTGATAAGATGGTTATTTTGTCCTGATGTTGTCATCATATAATGCTAAGCAATATCCGTCAAGAATTCAGTATATTATAAATTTTCACCCGAGCATTAACCGGCATGGACATGTCAGATGAAGGTTGGGCGGATTCACCATGTGAGGCCAATCCGCTCTGGGTCAGATCTTCCATCCCGGGTGCCTTTCTGGAATACGGCAACCCCAGCCATCAAAATTTTACTTCGATATCAATTTCTTATATCGTCCATTTTGGAAAAAACATTAACTTTTTTATATATATAAAATCTTTCCAGGTATGGGAGAAATCATGCTTACCATCGGCCTGCTAAAAAACACGGTACAAAAATATGCCTGGGGATCTACTACTGCCATACAGGAGCTTCTGGGAGAGAAGGATTTCTCCCCCGAACCGGTGGCTGAGCTATGGATGGGTGCCCATCCCAGATCACCATCTCTGGTCAATTATGAGGGACAGTGGATATCTTTGGCTGACTTAATCGCCAAATATCCCCGGGATATTCTGGGGAATAAGGTTGCTAAAAAATTTAACAACCAGCTGCCTTATCTCTTTAAAGTGCTGGCAGCGGCCAAACCGCTTTCCATCCAGGCCCATCCCGGACTGGTCCTGGCTAAAAAGGGATTCGCAAACGAAAACAATAAGGGAATTTCCCTAAATGCCGCCAATCGAAATTATAAAGATGACAACCACAAACCGGAGTGCATTTGTGCCTTATCTTCTTTCTGGGCCCTGTGCGGTTTTCGCCCTACCGGCGAAATTCTCTCCCTGATCAATAAAATCTGCCCGATCGGGCTAAATACTGAATCAGATCGGTTAAAAAGTCATCCTGATTCAAATGGGTTGAAACATTTTTTTAGCGATTTGATGTCCATGGACACCGAACAAAAAAACCGGGTGATTGATGAAGCAGTGCAAAATGCAAAGCAGCGATCAGATGAAAATCCAGAATTTTACTGGATGACAAAGCTTGCCGGCGAATATCCTCTCGATATTGGCATACTTTCACCGCTTTTTTTGAATCTCATCCTGTTAGAACCCGGGCAGGCCCTGTTCCTGCCGGCCGGAGAACTTCACGCCTATTTAGAAGGCGTCGGGGTTGAATTAATGGCCAATTCCGATAATGTTTTGCGAGGAGGACTCACACCCAAACACATCGATGTGCCGGAGTTGTTGAAAGTGCTTAACTTCGAGCCCCGCCAAATCGAAATTCTGCAAGCATTGAAAAAGGACAAAACAGAAAGGATCTATGCCAGTTTTACCGAAGAATTCATTCTATCTGCCATATCAATATCAGAGGGTGAAGTTTACCGAAAGTCGAAGTTAAGAAGTGCAGAGATCCTGCTGTGTACCCAAGGTGAGGCCCAACTTGCGGATAACGTCCGCAACCGGGTCCTCTATATGAAAAGAGGTGACTCTGCCATCATTTCCGCTGCAGCTAATTCTTACACCATAAAGGGTGACGCCGTCTTTTACAAAGCTGCGGTCCCGGTTTAAAGCGGTTGTTAAAAAACGTGGCATAGTCGACAGAATAGCCGGGGAACTGTCAATTTTGCATCGTTTTTCTTCTTTTTAACTAAATTATGCCATAATCTTTATTGACAACTTTTGCCAAATCAGCCAAATATTTTAGCAAACAGAAGTTAGATATAATTTCATCGCTTATAATCTCTTGACAAAACTTAAAGATTTAATTAGCTTGGCGCCGTTAATGTGATTTATAGCGCTTTTCAAACTTGAGTCCCTTTTGACCCACAGGAGCAACTGATCTATGACACTGACAAAAGCAAATATTGTTGATGCCATTCACGATGAACTCGGGTTTCCTAAAAACCGATCCGCCGAATTGATTGAAATCCTGCTTGAACAGATTAAGAACAATTTGGAAAATGGCGAAGATGTCCTAATCAGCGGATTCGGAAAATTTTGCGTTAAGGAAAAAAAGGCGCGAAGAGGAAGAAATCCTGCAACCGGTGATGACATGATGCTGGCGCAACGTCGGGTGGTCACCTTCAGATGTTCCCATTTATTAAGAGAAAAGATTAACAGTCTGTAACAACTTTAATGAATGGTATTATTATCAGATGGCTGACCTTAACGGCTGCCATCGTATTTACATCCTATCTGCTTGACGGCATCCATATAAGTGGATTCTTATCGGCACTTTTAGCTGCCGCTATGCTCGGCATCCTAAATGCCTTCTTCAGGCCGATTGCTCTGCTGTTAACCCTTCCGATCAATATTTTATCCCTCGGTTTCTTTACTTTTGTCATAAATGCGCTGATGTTAAAAATGGCGTCCGGAATTATCACCGGTTTCGACGTGACCGGTTTCTGGTCGGCCATATTCGGATCATTGTTGATCAGTGCTATCAGTTGGTTGCTGAACTCATTTATTAATGACCGCGGAACAGTGACCTTCTTGAACTCGGAACACAAAGCCCGGCACCCGCAGGGTCGCCCATCCACAAACGACACCATCGACCTGGAAAACAAAGGAGATGATAGGTGGGAATGATATTGGGAATGTCGAAGGGCGAACGTCGAAGGGTGGATGTCGCTTCGCTCCATCGTTTTTAAAATTTAAAATCGATAGAATTCCTTCATTCGACATTTATCCGCCTTAGGTGGATTCTTCATTCGTCAATCGTCATTCTTTGCCTGCCACGCCTGCTTCTTCAAAGGTCATTACTTCTTTAAAAATACTGACGGCACCTTCAATGATGTGCATTGCCAGCGCTCCGCCGGTACCCTCGCCAAGTCGCATCCCGAGATCCAGAATGGGATCCAGTTTCAGGTAATCCAGCATAAACCGGTGACCGGACTCCTCGGAGCAATGTCCGGCAAACAGATAGTCCGTCACAATGGGGCATAGCGCATTGGCAATCAGTGCGCCGGCTGTGGAAATAAAACCATCGATTACGACCGGACGCTGGTGATACGCACCGGCCAGCAAACACCCGGCGATGCCTCCGATTTCAAACCCCCCCACTTTTGCCAGCACATCCAGGCCATCATCGGCTATCGGCCTGTTCAGCGTGATGGCGTGTGAAACTGCATCCCGCTTGCGCGCCAGTCCTTCAGCATCCACTCCGGTACCGCGGCCGACCATTTTGTCCAGACCGACATCGCAGATAACGGCGCCAATGGCGGCTGACGGCGTGGTATTGCCAATACCCATATCACCGGTTCCGAGGATCTCAACACCGTTTTGGAATAGCCTGGCTGCTTCCTGGAATCCGAGCAATATCGATTGCGCCGCTTCCTGGCTCGACATGGCCGGGCCTTTGGTAAAATCCGCAGTGCCGGGTGCAATTTTGTGGGTAATCAGATGATCGCTTCCCGGCAAATCCAGGTCGTTCAATTCGGCGATAATGCCCATATCCACAACAAACACCTCGGCGGCGACTTGCCGGCAAATGGCATTGATGCCGGCACCACCGGCAAGAAATGTTTGAACCATGGCGCCGGTCACTTCCTGGGGATAGGCGCTGACCCCTGCACTGACAACACCATGATCTCCTGCCATTACCAGAACTGCCTTGCGTTTGATTGACGGCTGCAGCGTCTTCCGGATGCCGCACAGCCGTTCTGAGATCTCATGCAGCCGCCCCAGGGCTCGGGTGGGCATCACCAATTGAGCAGTTCTTTCCCTGGCCCGGTCTATCCATTCCTGATCGATGGGTTGAATACCATCTATAATTTCTGTGAGATTCATTCTAAGATTCCTCCTATTTGAAATAAAAAACCTTCCATTGTCTGCCTCCAAAGAAAAATTCAGCGCTCCCGGTGCCAAAAAAAATCCCCAAGCGTATCAAACGCTTGGGGATTTACCTTCTCCTCAAACATGAACCTTATGGCAGGTCTTCTGACTTTCGGATCAATCTATTCCCCGCGCCTTCCCGGGCCCGATGCGCAGCGCGCATCAGGAGTTATTCGACAATCGATGGTCGAATAATTAATCCCAGTGGCATAATTCATTATCAAATTCTAATTTACAGTTACCGAATAGCCAATAGCTGATAATGAAATCGGCGGGTTTCGTTCCCGATCACAGCGGCGGGTCCGTACCGGAGTTGCGCCGGTTTCCCTTTTAGCCCCCGGAGGGTACCATAAAGCGTCACGATCAATTTTTGCAGTTGTGATAAATTATCCGGAAAGGGTTGTCAATGTTTTTTTAATAGACTCAGAATGCACAATAACCTTGACACGATCTGCCATTTTATATATTCAATACACGTTGAGGTGCATAAGCTTAATAGGGAATCCCGTGAAAATCGGGAGTGGTCCCGCCGCTGTAACCCCGGCTTTTCACTGAAAAGCGTGAAAAACCCTTTTAGCCTCGATTGCCACTGTTTCGATTGATCGTTATGGGAAGGTTGCTAAAAGGGCGGGGGAGCCAGAAGACCTGCCTTGGCATATTGCTGTCTGTCTGCGGGCATCGGAATAGCTGACAGCAATCAAAGGGTTAAGAAAACTGGGTGCAACCCTTCAAGCATTTTTCAGCTTGAAGGGTTTTTTTATTGGTAAAGCAAAAATTTCACAGTTAAGGTACCATGCCTAAGATGTCGCCAGACTCAAAAAAGCTGCCGCCTGGTTTTCAAAATCGTTATATCTATTCGACGGCAATCCAGATTTTTTTATTGATCATCGGACTATCCGCCGTAATTATCGTTTCAACGGGTATGGGCTATATAAAAATACCCGTTGCTGCGGTTGCAAAAATTATTCTGACCAAAATATCCGGTCAACTGTCATTGATCGAAGGCCTGGACAAACTATTTGCGGTGGTTGTGATCGATGTGCGGTTGCCGCGTATTTTAAGCGCCGCGATTGTTGGGGGGGGACTGGCAATATCCGGAGTGATTTTCCAGGGAATTCTCTTAAATCCACTTGCCGATCCCTATACACTTGGAGTTTCAGCCGGTGCGGCTTTGGGTGCCTCTCTGGCACTGCTGCTAAATATCGGACTGCTGGGAAGTTACTCGGTGCCTCTGTTTGCGTTTGCCGGGGCAGTCGGCACCTTGTTCTTTGTCATCTATCTCTCGTCGTCAAGCGGCGGCGTATCTTCAAACAATTTGATTTTATCCGGCATCATCGTCGCTGCCATACTTTCGGCCGGCATCAGTTTTTTAAAATATATAGCGGATGAGCAGGTAGCGGTAATTATCTTCTGGCTCATGGGAAGTTTCGGGTCCAAGACCTGGATGGATGTGTTACTGATATTGCCGCTGGTGGGCATCGGGTTTTGTGTTTTTATCTTTTATGCCCGGGATTTGAATTTGATGTCCCTGGGAAATCGCACCGCTTCTTCTCTGGGGGTGGATACCAGAAGAGTCACCATTACGTTGCTGATCACGGCCTCTCTGGTAGCTGCAATTTGTGTTTCTGTTTCAGGAATCATTGGATTCGTAGGGCTTTTGGTTCCCCACATGATGAGACTGATCGCCGGTCCGGATAACCGTCGTCTGGTGCCGGTATCGCTCCTGGCCGGTGCTATCTTGCTGCTGGTAGCCGACACCATTACCCGGGCGATATTGCCCTCGGAAGTACCGATCGGTGTTCTCACGGCTTTAATCGGCGGCCCGTTTTTCTGTTATATTTTCCGCAAACAGCAGACAGCCAGGAGGGGTGTGTAGGAACTTGCATTCAGTTATAATACCTTTGTGTCTATGGAAAATATATTTGGCTATAACCCAAGCGGAATATTGGAGTAATGGGAAAAGCGGGAGTTCCAATACTCCACCACTCCAGTACTCCAATGAGTTTTTTTAATGCCTTTTGAATTGAACCATATCAGCTTTAACTACGCGGATAGAAAAGTGATCGACGATATCAGCATTGCCCTGGTCCCCGGTAAATTTTACGGGATCATCGGACCCAACGGCAGCGGGAAGACGACGATGGTGGATTTACTGTCCAGGCATCGGCTCCCGGCAGAAGGACTTATAAGTTACAACGGCAGGCCACTTTCATCGTTTTCAAAAAAGGAACTTTCCCGAGAAATTGCCCTGGTGCCCCAGAATTTTTATATAAATTTTCCATTTACGGTAAAGGAAATTGTCATGATGGGGCGCTATCCGCACATTCCAAGATTTGGCGCCCCCTCATCGGATGATTTAAATATTCTGCAGAATGTTATGCGGCTGACTGAAATAAATAAATTTGCCGATCGCTATATCACCGAATTGAGCGGGGGAGAAAGACAGCGGGTGGTATTCGCCCGGGCTCTGGCCCAGGATACGCCGGTGTTGATACTGGATGAGGCCACGTCCAACCTGGACATTAATTTTTCGATAAGCCTTTTTAATATCGCCGAGCAGAGAGTTAAACAAAACGGTGACACGGTGGTTGCAGTCATGCAGGATATCAATCTGGCGGCAGGGTATTGCGACTGCCTGGTCTTTATGTCCGACGGCAGGATAGCAGCCCATGGTGCGACAGACAGCGTATTGAATTCCGAAACCCTGCGATTGGTGTTCAACGTAGAGGCCAAGGTATACCAGGAGTCATATTCCGGATCGCTGCAGGTGGTATTTAAAAAATAAGAAATGTCCAACAAACAGATCCATACCCTAATCAGCCTTCTTCCGGCGGTCATATTGATATCAGTTGGATGCCCGGGTTTGAACAAGGCAATCGGGGCTCCTTTTCGGATTGAAGGCCATAACGTGATTATCGACCAGGCCGGAAGAAAGCTGACCGTCGACAATCCTTTTAAACGCATTATATCCCTTTACGGTGCCCATACGGAAAACCTGTTCTACCTGGGGCTGGACGATGAAATCATCGGTGTATCGCGGCATGAGACCTATCCGCCGCAGGCTTTGTCCAAGCCGGTGTTTTCATATCGGGAGGATCCTGAAAAATTTTTAGCCGTTCGCCCCGATCTGGTCATCATCCGGCCGATGATCGATCGCGGCTATCCGCAATTTGTCTCAATGCTGGAAAAAAAAGGCATCGCCATAATTTCACTGCAGCCCGGTAATGTGGAGGACATGTACGTATACTGGCAAATCCTGGGCCTTCTCAGTGGTAAACAGCAGCGGGCAATGAAGATGATATCGCAATTCAAGGCTGTGATCTCAGATTTTAAATTGTTGACCGACGCGAAGACCACGAAAAAAAGAGTGTATTTTGAAGCCATCCACAGCAAAATGAAGACGTTTAGCCCGGATTCGATGGCTGTATTTGCCCTTGAAACAGCCGGCGGTATCAACATCGCAACGGAGGCCAAAGCGGTGCGAAACACCAATATCGCCTATTATGGTAAGGAACGCATTTTATCTCACGGTCGGCAAATTGATGTCTATCTGGCCCAGACCGGTGCCATGAACAAGCCCACCAAGAAACTTATTATGAATGAACCGGGTTTTCAAACCATCAAGGCCGTGGCCGAAGGAGAGATCTATTTTATTGATGAAAACATCGTGTCCCGCCCGACAATGAGACTGCTGGACGGCATCTCTCAAATTGGAAAGATTCTATATCCGGAAGATTTTAGCAACAACGGGAGGCAATCATTAAAGGAGTAGTTATCGCCGGGACAAAGAGCGGCTCGGGAAAAACAACATTATCCCTGGGCATCATGGCAGCCTTGGTAAAAAGGGGGTTTGAAGTTGCGCCGTTTAAAGTGGGGCCTGATTTCATTGACCCGGGCCATCATAGCCGGATCACCGGGGTGACTAGCCGTAATCTGGATGGCTGGATGTTGTCGAAAGAATATAACCTGGAATGCTTTGCAAGAAACACCCGAGACAGCGATATGGCCGTCGTAGAAGGCGTCATGGGCCTTTATGACGGTTACGACGGTAAGAGCGAGGCCGGCTCAACCGCCCAAATGGCAAAATGGCTGGGGCTCCCCGTCGTGCTGGTGGTGGATGCCAAAAGTATGGCCCGCAGTGCCGCCGCAGTTATAATGGGTTTCGAGCGCTTTGATCCGGGGTTGTCTTTTGCAGGTGTGATTTTTAACAATCTCGGCAGCCACCGGCACCTGAAATATCTGGTCGATGCGGTCGGGGACAATGTTGGAATTCCGTGTCTGGGCGGCCTGGTGATTGACGAAAAAATCGCAATTCCGGAAAGGCATCTGGGACTGGTAACCCAGGAAGATCATGCGTTTGGACAGGAAACCATTGATCTTTTGGCAGATAGCGTTGAAAAAAGTATTGATCTGGATTTTCTGGTGAAGAATTTGCCGAAAATTAACCTTTCCAGGCGCCTTGATACACTTTCATGGGGTGCCGTGGAGAAAACCGTGCGAATCGCCGTGGCCAGGGACAACGCCTTTTGCTTCTACTATCAGGATAACCTTGAGTTACTGGAAGGGCAGGGTGCAGAACTTGCTTTTTTTTCACCGATTGCAGGCGACAACCTGCCCCAGGATATAGACGGGCTTTATATCGGAGGGGGATATCCGGAACTTTTTGGGGATAAACTGGCTGAAAACACTGAACTTCGTGCCCGGATCAAGGAAAAAAGTGACGCGGGTATGCCGATTTACGGAGAGTGCGGCGGGTTTATGTATTTGTGCGAAGCCCTGCTCGATCAGCATGGCAACCGCTATCCCATGGCAGGCTGCTTCCCGTTCACAACCAGAATGTCCGCCCGGCTCAAAGCCCTTGGATACCGGGAAATTACACTGACACGCGATGCGGTTATCGGAAATCAGGGGATGATCGTTCGGGGCCACGAATTTCATTATTCAGAGATCATGATAGACACACCGGATGTTCAAAACGTCTATCGGATTTCAGATAGATCAGGGCTCGATAAGCCGCCGGACGGCTATGTGGTTGGGCGAACCCTGGGAAGTTATAGCCACCTGCATTTCGGCAGTCAGCCGGAAGCAGCGCAGCACTTTGTCAAAAATTGCCTGGCCTATCAGCGCCAAAGGGAAAAGCGGATATGAAACCTGACGAAATAGAAAAATTGAGCTTTCAGATCATTGAACGGGAAATCGGGGCTCACAATTTAGAGGCTGAACAGTGGTCAATCGTCCGAAGGATGATCCACACATCGGCTGATTTTGAATACAAGGATATGGTTCGGTTTCATCCGGATGCCATAAAATCGGGACTCGATGCCATTCGAAGCGGCAAAAAGGTCATTACCGATACGAACATGGCCCGGGTGGGTATCCGCAAAAAGGAATTAGACCGGTTCGGCGCTTCCACCGTCTGTTATATGAATGATCCGATGATTCACCGCGCTGCCAAAACAGCCGGCACTACCCGGGCCAGGGTTGCGGTGGATATGGCTGTTGGCGAAATGGAAGGCGGCATTTACGTCGTCGGGAATGCGCCGACGGCTTTGATGCGTCTCACCGAACTTGTAAAAGAAAAAAAGGCACGGCCGGCCTTGATTATCGGATTGCCGGTGGGATTTGTGAACGCCGCCGAATCCAAAGCCGCGCTAATGGAACTGGATTATCCCTATATATCTAATGTGGGCCGCAAAGGGGGATCAAATGTAGCGGCCAGCGTTGTCAATGCTCTGGCCATCATGGCATTAGAAGCATAGAGCCAAGGGCATAGCGTGGAGAACGGACAAATAGTCCCTCCTGCAACGCTATGCCCTAGGCGCTTTGGATTCACAATTCGAAGTTGAAAAAGATTTAGAGGACATCATGACAAAAAAAACCGGAACTTTATATGGCATCGGTGTGGGGCCGGGCGATCCTGACCTGATCACTATAAAAGCTGCGAAAATTCTAAATCAGGTCGATATTGTATTCGCAGCGTCCTCCACAAAAAACAATCACAGCCTGGCGGTCAACATTGCCAGGGAGCATATCCCCGACAGCGCAACGATAAAAATGCTCAGGTTTCCAATGACCCGGGATAAAAACGAAACCCGCAAAGCCTGGAAGGAACATGCCCTTACCATCATTGCAGAACTTGAAAAGGGACAGAATGTGGCCTTTTTAACCCTGGGCGACTCGATGACCTATTCCACTTATGGCTATATTTTAAAATATGTTCAAACGCTGGCCCCCCACCTGGAGGCTCAAACAGTGCCCGGAATCACTTCTTACCAGGCAGCGGCTGCCCGTTTGAATACACCGCTGGTGGAAGGCGAGGAATCACTTATGATAGTTTCCGGCGTTAAAGGGGGAAATCGTTTGCGGGAACTGTGCGGCAAACCGGAAAATGTCGTTTTTTTAAAAGCCTATCGCAACGTGACCGACATCAAGGCCGCGATTGACGAATCCGGAAAATATTCCAGTTGTGTGGGTGTCAAGAGCTGCGGACACCCGAATGAGGAAATTATAAACGATATCGGTGAATTAAGCCGATGCAAGCCCGATTACTGGACCCTGATTTTAACCAAACAAGCGACCAATAACGGCACCAGCGAAGGATGAGCGGAGAACCCTGCGGTGAACTCTGAAGCTGCTAAAAAAATTGAAACCATCGGTACCCGATCTTTGATCGTATCGCTGGCAATTTCGTTGATCATAATTTCCGGTGCCCTGATTTTGATTAATGGGTTAAACGCCGCCCAACTTGTCTCCAGGCTTTTGTGGCCTCTGACACGCTTGATGCTGCTGATTGCCATCGGGTTGCTTGCCGGGCAAATCATCGAGGTTGCGGGCTGGATCAAACCGATGGCTGTTTTGGCCCGGCCTCTGTTTCGATTCGGCCATCTGGGTGATCACTGCAGCGCGGCCTTTACGACATCATTTTTTTCAGGTGTCAGCGCTAATGCCATGTTGCTGGATTTTTTCAAAGAGGATCATATCACCCGCCGGCAATTGTTTTTATCAAATTTTATCAATCAACTGCCGGCATTTTTCCTGCACCTGCCGACGACATTTTTTATTGTCATTCCCATCACCGGCTGGGCAGGGGGCCTGTATTTTTTGATTACCTTCCTGGCCGTCGTGCTGCGGACGGTTTTATTTCTGGTATACGGCCGCTTGATGCTGCCGGCACCTGCTAAAAACACCGCTGGCCTATCAGAAATAATGCCGGCGAGTGAGAAAAAGGCCTGGAGCGATATCTGGAACCGCGTTAAATCCCGCCTGCCCAAAAGAATTGCAAGAATTACGGTGTATGTCGTTCCCATATACACACTGGTATTTGTTTTGAATGCAGTGGGCCTGTTCAAACTTTTACGAGAGGCACTGGTCGGCTATGTCGTCACATCCTTTATTCCGATGGAATCCCTGTCGGTGATTATTTTAAGTTTTGCGGCTGAATTTACATCCGGTTTTGCTGCAGCCGGTGCGTTGCTGGATGCAGGGGTATTAACTATCAAACAGACTGTTGTGGCCCTTTTGATCGGAAACATCCTGGCCTTTCCTGTACGAGCCCTGCGGCATCAGCTGCCCCGCTATATCGGAATTTTTTCACCCAAGATGGGCACCCAGTTATTACTTATGGGACAGGGGTTGCGGGTAGCAAGCATCATTGTTGTGGGACTTATTTACTACTATGTGTCTTAGTGCCTTTGTGGCAAATTATTCCGGCTTCACCAATTTAGAAACTGATGAAAAAAAAACTTCGCACAGGATTTACCACCGGAACAGCTGCAGCGGCTGCCACCAAAGGCGCGCTGCAAATGATTCTGGAGGGCAAAAGGCCTTCCCGGGTGCAAATCACGCTGTTAACCGGCGACGATATCCATATCCCGACCCATGTGTGCCGTTTGGAAAAAGCGGGGGAGGCCGTATTTACGGTAATCAAGGACGCCGGTGACGACCCGGATGTCACCAACAAGGCGGAAATCGGGGCACGGGTATCGGTTCAGGTCTGGAGCGCTAAGCAGTCGATCGGGAAAACGCCGGAAATTGTTATCCGCGGTGGTGCTGGGGTGGGTCGTGTCACCAAGCCGGGCCTTGAGGTTCCCCCGGGCCGGCCGGCGATTAATCCCGGCCCCGTAAAAATGATTACCCGGGCCATCCATGATGTTCTGGAAAAACACCGCCAGGTCAGCAGGGTAGAAACCGAAATATTTGTCCCGGATGGAGAAAAACTGGCCGCAAAGACCCTCAATGCCAGACTCGGAATTCTGGGGGGCATATCCATTCTGGGAACCACGGGCGTTGTCCGGCCCATGTCCCATGATGCCTTTATTGCAACGATAACTTCGGCGTTATCTGTTGCGCGGGCTTGCGGACTCAATCGGGTGGTTCTGACCACCGGCCGCCGTTCTGAAAGATTTGCCCAAATGCTTTGGCCGGCTATGGCGCAAGAGGCATTTGTTCAAATTGGAGACTTTTTCAAAATGTCTCTTGAAGCCGCTTCCAATCTGGGTTTTGAGCAGGCCACCCTGGCTGTTTTTTTCGGCAAGGCGCTGAAAATGGCCCAGGGTGTGCCCCATACCCATGCGGCCAAGGCCAGTCTGACCCTGGACAAATTGGCCGATTGGACGCTCGAGATCACCGGCAACCAGAGATTAGCGAACCATATTTTAGCGGCTAATACGGCACGCCATGCTTTTGACATCATCGGCCGGGATTATCCCGGGATTATATCTCAGGTCGGAAAACGAATCATCAAATCAGCTCAACGGTTCGCCGGCAAAGATATCATTATTCAGAATATTATTTTTGATTACACGGGAAGGGTGGTTTTTGATTCTAATATTCAGGAGATTCAAACTGAGTAGGATCATTTGTCTTGTTTAGGATCTTTTTAGAATCGTTGTAACATTAGGTTTCAGGTGTCAGGTGTCAGTGACTGCCTGACAACGGAGTAAAACAAAGGAGAGCACAACCGGAAGTAGCCAATCGGATTATAGCTATCAGTTCCTTTCATTCTGCAGGTTCGATCCTGACACCTGACACCTGACACCTGAATGTATGGGCATATTTAAATCATAGACACTTTGAAGAACAACAATATCTGAATGAGATTAGGGATGACCACACTATGAACCCAGTAACCATCATCGGAGTGGGAATGACTTTAGAGGACCTGACGGCCAAACACCTGGAAATCATCGAAACCGCTGATATATTGGTCGGGGGTAAACGTCTGCTGAATCTTTTTAGCGAATCGCGGGCCCGCAAAAAAATCATTGGGAAAGATATCGACGGGGTCGTTAATTTTGTCAGGCAGAAGATGGAAAAAGAAAAAGTCGTCGTTCTCGCCTCCGGCGATCCCCTGTTTTTTGGCATCGGACGCCGATTGGTAAATGCCATTGGCGCTGAGAACACCAGGGTATACCCAAACATATCTTCCGTATCAGCCGCGTTTGCACGCATCCAGGAATCCTGGGACGATGCGCGGGTGATTAGCCTGCATGGCCGTAAAAATGAGGGTCGTCTTTTAAAGGCTCTGGAAGGAGAAAATAAAATAGCCGTCTTCACCGATCCTAAAAACAGCCCAAGCTGGCTGGCTGGCCGTTTGCTGGAAAATCAAATTTTAAATTATAACATATGTGTGCTGGAAGCCCTGGGAAGCAGTTCGGAAAAAGTCAACTGGTACACCCTGGCCGAAGCAGCAAGGCTGAAATTTGCGGACCCCAACATGGTTGTGTTAAAGCGCAGTCCCATCGTTACGAAAGCTCAAGAGCGTCTCTTTTTGGGTGCGCCGGACAACTGGTTCGAGCACCAGAAGGGATTGATTACCAAATCCGAAATAAGGGCCATCACCCTCTCAAAGCTGCACCTTGCAAGCGAGCATATCCTGTGGGATTTAGGGGCCGGAAGCGGTTCCGTTGCCGTGGAAGCCGCGTTGTTGATTAAAAAGGGCAAAATTTTTGCAGTCGAAAAAAATTCCGAACGGGTAACGCAGATAAAAAATAATAAAAAAATATTCGGTATCGGCAACCTGGCGGTTATTCAGGCCGAGTTGCCCCAGGGATTGGAAGAATTGCCCCGCCCTGACCGTGTTTTTATCGGGGGCGGGGGCAAGCAGCTGAAATCCATTATTACCGCTGCGGCGCAATATCTAAAGCCGAAGGGGGTGATGGTCATCAATACCGTCCTCATCCCCAATGTCGACTCCGCCCGGGCAAGACTGGAAAAACTGGATTTTGAAACCGAAGTTATTCAGGTTCAAATCAATCGCAGCCGGCAAATGCCCTGGGCCGAAAGACTGGAAGCATTAAACCCGGTATGGATCATAACCGGAATGCGGAGAGCGCAATGAGGAATTCCGAATTGAATAACCCTGTTTTATTTGTTGGGGCCGGACCCGGGGATCCGGAACTTATTACTGTCAAAGGCCAGAAGGCCTTAATGGAAGCTGATCTTGTGGTATATGCAGGATCACTGGTCCCCCAGGCACTGCTCCAGTGGACCCGCAGTGACATACGCACCGTAAACAGTGCTTCGATGCACCTTGAGGAAATTCTTGCTGAAATCCAGTCGGCCCACGCTGACGGCAAACGGGTGGTGCGATTGCATACCGGCGACCCCAGTCTTTATGGTGCCGTCTATGAGCAGATGTCGGAGCTGCGTAAACGGCAGATTCCCTATAAAATTATACCGGGGGTGACGGCGGCATTTGCAGCAGCGGCGGCCCTGGGAATCGAATATACGTTGCCGGAAGTATCGCAGACCTTGATTTTAACCCGCATGGCCGGTCGCACGCCGGTGCCGGAGAAAGAAAATCTGGCGTCACTTGCCAAGCACCAGACCTCCATGGCCATTTATTTGAGTATGTCCGTTATTGACGAGGTCTCTAAAATCCTTTGCGATGCCTATGGTGAAAATTCTACCTGTGCCGTCGTATATCGCGCCAGTCAGCCGGAAGAAAAAATAATATTAACCCCCTTAAAAGAACTTGCCGCCCGGGTTGCAGTCGAAAAAATTAGCAAACACGCCCTGATCATTGTCGGCAGGGTTCTGGCTGTCCATCCGGATGATATGCAACCCAAATCGAAGTTATATGATAAGAAGTTCAAGCACGAGTGTCGCAGTTGAATTATGATGGTGTCACCGAAACAAACTAAATTAGCTGTCTGGGCGGTTACGCCCAACGGCGCCAAACTTGCCGACCGGCTGGCAGACAGCTTGCCGGATGCCGATATTTACGTTTCGCAAAACCTGGCCGAAAAAAAATCTTCACACCTTGTGTTTGAGAGACTCTCTGCGACTCTGGAAGAAAAATTCCGGCAATACACCGGCCACATCTTTATCATGTCGACAGGAATCGTCGTGCGGCTTCTGGCGCCGTTGATACAAACCAAGATCAAGGATCCGGCGGTGGTCGTGGTGGATGAGCGCGGAAAAAATGCGATCAGTCTTCTATCCGGTCATATCGGTGGCGCCAATGAATTAACCCGGAAAATTGCGCCAATTATTGAGGCCAATCCGGTGATCACCACGGCGACGGATATCAATGAAGTCCCGGCCATCGATGTGCTGGCCATGGCAAAAGAGCTTGTGATCGAAAATCCCGACGCCATCAAAACCGTGAACATGGCGCTTCTCAAGGGAGAAAAGATCCGGGTCCACGATCCATTTTATTTTTTGGCAGACAGCCTGCCGAATTCCGAATCCCGAACCTATCATGATTTTATGTGTTGCATTCATAAAAAGTCTCAACAAACTGAAATAAAACATAATTCATTCGTTTACATCGATGATGCTATTGTTGAGTTACCGCCCCAGGTGCTGATTTTAAGACCACCCAGCCTGGTCGCCGGAATCGGGTGCAACCGCGACACCGCCGGGGAAGAGATCAGCGCCCATCTTAGAGCAGTGCTCGAATCCCACCGGCTGGCATCAGCCAGTTTAAAATGCCTTGCATCCATTGATGTAAAAGACGACGAAGCCGGATTGATCGCGGTTGCGGAAACTCTTGACCTGCCGGTCGTCTTTTTTAAGCGTGAGGAGCTTAATCAGGTAAAGGGAATCAAAAATCCATCACCGGTGGTTGAAAAACATGTTGGAGTAAAAAGCGTATGCGAAGCAGCCGCAATTCTTGCAGCCCGGAACGGAACCCTGATCGTACCCAAACAGACGAGCAAAAACGTAACCCTGGCCATCGCCCGAATCAACTTTTCGTCATCGGCATCGGCCCGGGCAGCCGGGATCATTTAACCAAACGAGCGGTTGATGTCCTGGCGGCTGTCGATGTCGTCGCGGGCTATAAAACTTACATCGAATTAATTCGCCCCCTCATTGAAGGCAAAGAGATTGTCAGCACGGGCATGACCCAGGAGGTCAAGCGCGTGGAAGCCGCTCTGGACAGGGCCCTGGCCGGAAAATCCTGTGCCATTGTTTCAAGCGGAGATCCAGGGATTTATGCCATGGCCGGGCTGGTATTTGAAACCTGCAAAACAAAGGACATCCCCATTGTTCCGCCGGCATCCAGGGCAACCAAACCTTCAGATCCAAAAGCGCTGACGGTTGAGATTATACCCGGAATTCCGGCACTTTCGGCCGGCGCATCACTGCTCGGGGCCCCCTTGACCCATGACTTTGCCGCCATCAGTCTGAGCGATCTGCTGACTCCATGGGAGCTGATTGAAAAACGCATCGATGCGGCGGCCGGCGCGGATTTCGTGATTGTGCTCTATAATCCCAAAAGCAAAAAACGGTCATGGCAGTTGCAGCGTGCCCAGCAAATTATCCTTAAACATCGCAGTCCAAGCACACCGGTGGGGATTGTCGTCAGTGCCATGCGCCAAAACCAGAATATCGAAATTGTCTCTCTGGACAGGCTTCATGAGGCTTATGTGGACATGCAGACAACCGTATTTATCGGCAGCAGTGCCTCGAGCCGATATCGGGGCTTCATGTTTACGCCGCGAGGTTATTCGGAAAAATACAAACTATAAAGAGACGGCTAAAAATGACAAAAGGCTATGTGCAGGTTTACACCGGGGACGGCAAGGGAAAAACTACGGCGGCTTTAGGGCTGGCGATCCGGGCGGCCGGAGCCGGTTTTAAGGTCTTCATTGCCCAGTTTTTGAAAAAAGGTGACTACAGTGAAATTAAAGCCTTGGAGCGGTTTTCAGATCTGATCACCGTGGAGCAGTTCGGGTTGGGTCGTTTTGTCAGGGGCAAACCTGCACCCGAAGACATCGAAGCGGCCCGCAAGGGGTTGGAAAGTGTAAAAAAAATCCTTGCTTCCGGCAAACACCAGATGGTGATTCTTGATGAGGCCAATGTGGCAGCGGTATGCGGTTTAGTGTCCATCGATGAACTTTTAGCAGTGATTGAACAAAAACCACCCCATGTGGAACTGATTTTAACCGGACGCGGAGCGGCACGCCGGGTCATTGAAAGGGCAGACCTGGTGTCGGAAGTTAAAGCCATAAAGCATTACTTTAACACCGGCGTCAAGGCCCGGGTTGGAATCGAAAAATAGCGGTTCGTGCTCGAGTACAGCACCTTAAGGTAAATATATGGAAGAATCAAAACAAGAAGCCCCCTGTATCGCAATTTTAGGAACCGGATCCGATGTGGGCAAAAGCATCATCACCACGGCCCTGTGCCGCTATTTTGTAAACCGGGGCATCCGGGTGGCGCCGTTTAAGGCCCAGAACATGTCCAATAATTCCGGTGTCACACCGGAAGGGCTGGAAATGGGACGGGCCCAGATTGTTCAGGCGGAAGCGGCCAGAATTGCCCCCCATGTGGATATGAATCCGGTCCTGTTGAAACCCACCAGTGAAATCGGTTCCCAGGTGGTATTGCTCGGCAGTGTCAGTGAAAACACCACGGCCGTCGATTACCACAGCAAAAAGGAGACGCTTTTTAATACCGCGGCCGAGGCGCTTAATCGCTTGCGTCGGCATTTCGACCTGATCATCATGGAAGGGGCCGGCTCCTGTGCCGAAGTCAACCTGATGGGCAATGATATTGTTAATTTGCGTATGGCTGAATATGCCCGGGCCCCGGGGGTTCTCGTCGCCGATATTCACAGGGGAGGCGTTTTTGCCCAAATAGTCGGAACCCTGGAATGCCTGCCGCCTGCCCAGCAGGACCGCATCAAAGGATTTATCATTAACCGTTTCCGGGGCGATATTCGCCTGTTCGAAGACGGTGTCCACTGGATCGAGCAAAAAACCGGAAAAAAGGTATTTGGCGTCCTGCCCTGGTATGATCATATCACTATCGAACCTGAAGATTCAGTGGTCATCGAGCAGCCAAAACAGATATTTGAAAACCCCGGCAATCAAGCCGCCGTTGGTGTCATTCGTCTGCCCCACATATCTAACTTCAACGATATTGACCCGCTGTCGGCCCTTGATGGGCTTGCGGTCTGCTTCCTGGAAAAGATTCAGGAACTGTCCCATTTCAACGCGGTCATCCTGCCCGGTTCGAAAAACACCCGTTTCGACCTGAACTGGCTCCATTCAACGGGCTGGGTGGAATTGATCAAAGAATACGCCGCCCAGGGCGGCCATGTGATGGGAATCTGCGGGGGTTATCAAATGATGGGCAGTTATGTTCACGACCCGGACGGTCTTGAAGGAACCCCCGGTAAAACGGATGGGCTCCGGTTGTTGCCGGTTGAGACTTACTTAAAAGCGCCTAAGACAACGACGCTGACCCGATTTTCCTTCAGGGGTATCATCGGGTCGGGATATGAAATCCACATGGGACATACGAACAGGGCCGGAGGTGAACCTTTGTTTCAGGTTGCCGAACGCAACAACACCCCATGCGAAGACGAAGATGGATGCCTTGATCCTGATTCCGGAAATATGGGCACCTATATCCATGGCCTGTTTGAAACCCCCGCAATCACCGCTTTCTGGTTGCAGCATATCGGCCTGGAAAATCTGCCGACATCTGATCTGGGTGGCCTGGACGCCCGAAACCGAGAATATGAATTGCTGGTTGAACATTTTGAAAAGCATATCAATGTCGCAGAAATAGTTGAGACTGTTCTGGGGTCCCCCCTTCGCCTGTCAGGCTTCGGAGGGCAGGCAGGGTGCAAAGGTTCAAAATGAAAAAAAACGTATTTATAATTGGCGGTTGCCGGAGTGGCAAAAGCCGGCAGGCATTGATGATTGCTGAAAATCTGGCCCGGGAAAAACGGGTATTTATTGCCACCTGCATAGCTTCCGATGACGAAATGAAAGACAGGATCGCCAAGCACCGTCAGGAACGCAGCCGGCGCTGGCATACCGTGGAAGCGCCCCTGCACCTGCCGGAGGCAATTCTTGAGGCCGGTGGGGCCGCCGGCGTGCTTCTGGTCGACTGCCTGACCTTATGGATCAACAACCTGTTGATGGAAAAGCATGATACGGATCAAATAACGGATCAGGTTCAAAGCTTAGCCCGCGCTGTTAAGGCGGTGGCCTGCCCGGTAATCCTGGTGTCCAACGAGGTCGGAACGGGTATTGTTCCGGAAAATAGCCTGGCCCGGCTTTATCGGGATCTGGTCGGATCGGCCAATCAAGTCGTTGCCGAATGTGCCGATCGGGTGATCTGGATGGTAGCCGGCATACCGGTGACTATAAAAGGGTAGGTTTCAGGTGTTCCGCCGCAGGCGGATCAGGTTTCAGGAAAGAGGGTACAAAGGTTCAGGGTTAACGCTATTAAATGCTTAATAGCGGGAACTTAGCAACCTTTAACTCTGAACCTGAATCTCATATCTGACACCTGAAACCTGACACCTGAAACCAAATATTAGGAATCTTCTCGAACAAAAAGAAAAATCCATACCGTTGGATACTTGCAGCAGCAAAGGTTAAGACAATATATGCGACACTTGATCTCGGCCATACAATTTATCACCATCATCCCAATGGGTCGGGCGGATACCTTTGAGCCGCCCAAAATGATACCGTACTTTCCGGTTGTCGGTCTTTGCCTGGGCATTTTGACGGCTTTATTTGATCAACTGGCAACAGCCTTATGGAGCAGGCCGGTAGCTTCGCTGCTGGATGTCCTTTTTTTGGCCGTGCTTACCGGCGCTTTTCATCTGGATGGACTGGGTGATTCGGCGGACGGGCTATTGGGACAACGGCCCAGGGAAAAGGCATTGACCATTATGAAGGACAGCCGCCTGGGAACCATGGGCCTGGTAGCAATAGTGTTCGGTCTGGCCTTGAAGTGGGCCGGTATCGCCGGGTTGGATGCAAACCGCGTATTATTGCTGATCATCGTGCCGGCTTATGCTCGCGCCGGCATGCTTTTTGGAATGCGTTTTCTCGAATACGGGCGGCCGGATGGCGGCACCGGTGCGGATTTTTTCAAAAACAAGCTGGAGTGGACGGCCTTCTGGGGTTTAACTGCACCGGTAGTGTTATCCGGGTTTCTGGGGTGGCCCGCATTCCGGTTAAATCTGAGTTTTGTCGCTTTGACTGCGGTATTAATCTGGTATTACAAACGTCGGGTGGGATGCATCACCGGCGACATGCTCGGTGCAATGGCGGAAATTCTGGAGTCGGGCCTGTTTTTGCTGGTTTCCCTGGGAGGGGCTGGATAATGATCGAATGGCTGATCCCATGGTATATTCTCCCGGCGGCATTTGCCCTTGATCTCCTGCTGGGGGATCCTCACTATTTGCCTCACCCGGTGCGCTGGATGGGAAAGGCGATAGCAAGACTTGAGCCGCCTTTTCGCAGAATCCGCTTAAACCTGACCTTTTCCGGTGCGCTGTATGCGGTCGTACTGATCCTGGGAACCTGGCTGCTGGCATTTTTGGTTTTAGCAGCCGCCTACAGAGTTCACCCCTTCCTTAAACCGTTACTTGAGATCATCTTGATTTACTACTGCATTTCAATTCGTTCGCTAAATGACGCCGCGATGGAAGTGGAACAATGCCTTTCACAGAAGAAGGTTCAGGCGGCCAGGGGAAAAGTTGCCATGATCGTTGGCCGGGATCTAGATAATTATGAAGAAAAGGGACTTGCCCGGGCCACCGTTGAAACCATTGCCGAAAACCTGGTTGATGGGGTCACTGCCCCTTTATTTTTCGCAGCCATCGGCGGCGCCCCCCTGGCCCTGGCCTATAAAATGACCAACACCCTGGATTCCATGGTGGGGTACAAAAACCAAACCTATCAAGAGTTCGGCCAAGCGTCCGCCCGAATTGATGATGTTCTTAATTACCTGCCGGCCCGCCTTGCCGTGCCGGTAATTGCGCTGGCAGCCCAGTTCCTGTCCGGCTGCGGAGAACAGTCTCTAAGAACAGCCGTCTGTGAAGGCGCCAACCACACCAGCCCCAATGCCGGCTATCCGGAGGCTGCCTTTGCCGGCGCCCTGGCGTTAAAGTTGAACGGCCCCAATTACTACAACGGAAAACTGGTGAATAAACCTTACATCGGCGTGCGCTTCGGTCCTTCCTCACCGGGCCACATCAAAAAAGCCTGCGATGTCATGGTACTGTCCTCGTTTTTATGGTTGCTGGTTGTTCTGTGCGCCTGTATCGTTTTTAAGTAGTTCTTGAGGAGTTGCTCAATTTTATCCTTAAATTGGGGTGTTATGAGTTATAAGGTTTCAGGTGTCAGTTTGACCTTCAGAAGATCTGATATAAGTAGATAGGACCTCTGTGCCCGCCGTATCCAGTTCAACGCGTATTTCAGAATATGGTCGGCACAGAGGTCGACCCTACTGAACTTTGCCGTAACTGACACCTGATCCGCCTGCGGCGGAACACCTGAAACCTTAAAAATGAATCAATGAAAATTAATGATGAACAAGCAATTTCAGGATTATCCTTCCTTACCCAAATCGTACAAAGGCAAGTTCCCTTTCAAAATCTGCACCACCTCCTTTATTTATCCGGATCACTATATCCCCAATGTGAAGATGCTGGGTCCCTATCTGGATGAAGTCGAGCTTTTGTTGTTTGAAAGCACAGGGCGCGATGCCCTTCCTTCCAGGTCAGTTATTGCAGAACTTGGCCGTTTAGCCGGCGAATTCGATTTGAGTTATAATGTTCACCTTCCCACGGATATATCCATAAGCGACTTGAATCTTGATCGGCAAAGAGACGCAGTCGAAGCCATGGTTCGGGTGATAGAACTGGTGCAACCCCTTTGCCCTTCAGCCCTGGTCCTTCACGTCCCCTATATTGACGAGTCATTGAAAGACGACAGCTCAAAACGCTGGCAGGATAGAGTTAACAAAAACCTTGAAAAAATACTGGCTGTGGTTGAAAATAGGAAGATCATCGCGATTGAAACTTTGGAATATCCCCTGGAACTTCTGGAAAGCATCATTGTTGATCTGGATTTATCGATCTGCCTGGACTTGGGCCATCTGATGGTATATGGCTACGATGTAAAAGAAGTCTTTAATAAATATGCCCTTAAAACATCTGTCCTTCATTTGCACGGTGTTGAGCACAACCGCGATCATACGGCATTGAGCCGGTTGTCGCCTGAATTAATTGAAACTGTGTTGGGAGTCCTAAGAAGATTCAGCGGAGTGGTGTCTTTAGAAGTTTTCTCCTATGACAACCTTATTTCTTCCCTGCAATTTCTAGAAAATCACTGGGAGAGAGGACTTCCGCTGGTTTATGCGGGTAATGCAAAGAGAAAAACCACGAATGCAGATCAAGCAAAGAATTGAACAGTTTGTAAAAAGGGAAGGGAGGAGGCCACGAATCCTGGTCAGTAACATGGGTAAAAAATGCCACGATCATGACACCAGGCAGTTGGCCGCCTTTTTGGCCGAATCGGGATTTGATGTTGATATTAGCCCCCTGTACCAGACTTGCCGGGGAACAGCCCGGATGGCGATTGAAAATGATGTACACGTAATTTGTTTTTTAAGCGCTGAAAATAGGCATAAAAGCCTGATCACCGACCTGACAAGGCAGCTTCAAGCAGAGCATGCTGAAAATATCAGAATTGTAATGGGTGGTGCCATACCTCAATCTGATTACAGGTTTTTGTATGCTGCCGGTGTCGATCTGATTTTAAGTTCGGTACCGGCAGACGGGGCCGCTTTAAATCAACTCTTCGATTTGTTCGAATGATATGGAAACGGATGTTAGCATGAAAGTTCAAGATTACATTGACGGTGTTTTAGCGAAGAACAGACGGATAGTTGCCAAAACAATCACTTTAATTGAAAGCTCTCTTCCCTCACATCAAGAAATGGCAAAAGCCATCGTCGATGCCCTCCTGCCCCATGCCGGCAAAGCGGTGCGTATCGGCATAACGGGAGTGCCCGGCGTCGGCAAGAGCACTTACATCGAAAGTTTTGGACTACAATTGGTGAAGCAAGGTCATCGGGTGGCGGTGCTTGCGATTGATCCCAGCAGCTCCAAAAGCGGCGGCAGCATCATGGGGGACAAGACTCGCATGGAAAAGCTTTCTCTGGAGCAACAGGCCTTTATACGACCTTCTCCAACCGGCGGCACATTAGGCGGCGTCGCCCGGCGTACCAGAGAAACAATTGTCGTCTGTGAAGCGGCCGGGTTTGACGTCATCATTGTGGAAACGGTTGGTGTTGGTCAATCTGAAACCACCGTGGCATCAATGGTCGATTTTTTCCTGGTGCTGATGTTGGCCGGAGCAGGAGATGAGCTTCAGGGCATAAAAAAGGGGGTCCTCGAACTGGCGGATGCGATTGCCATTAACAAAGCCGATGGCGACAATATTCAAAATGCCCAAAAAGCCAAAATAGAGTATGAAAAGGCACTGAATCTTTTAACGCCTTCATCTAAAAACTGGTCACCCCCGGTTTTGACCTGCAGTGCAGTCACCATGGACGGTATCGAAGACATCTGGCAGACCATTCTAAATCATAAGAAAAAACTTGAGATCTCCGGTGAATTGAGGGAGAAACGCAGAGGACAGGCCCTTGACTGGTTGTGGGCCCTGGTGGAAGAAGGACTGAAAGACCGGTTTTACAGGAATCCGAATGTTGAAAAATCTTTGCCGCAAATTATTAAAGCGGTTGAAAAGGGGAAAACCGCACCCACGATTGCAGCCGATACGCTTCTTAACCTCCATGATCAGTAGTGATAGGTCCCCTGGTAACGGTAACTTATTGACAAAGAGGACGGGTTACCCCATATTGAATACCGACTGCATGCCTTACAAAAGCCTTTTATGATCTATGTCTCAACCTGTCTATCAGGTTACCGGGGATAGCATCAACGAACAGACACTCATTTTATTCATACCTTCAGGGAGATGCAAATGGCAAAAGCGCATAAGGTTCTCATTCGGCGTTGTGATGAATATGATCCTGTCAAGATTGCAGGCATTGTCAAAGAGGGGATGCGGGAACTCGGGGTCACACCCTGCGGTAACATTTTGCTAAAACCCAATGTCGTTTTGGCCCATCCGGAGGTTTTTCCCTATGCGTTTACGCGCAAGGAGTTTCTGGATGGAGTCATCACAGCGACAAAAGAACTGGCCCAAGATGTAAAAGAGATTTCCGTGGGTGAGCGCTCGGGCATCACTATACCGACTCGCTATAGTTTCAAAAACGCAGGATATCCGGAAGTTATAAAAAAACATGGGATAAAGACCCATTATTTCGATGAGGTCAAACAGGTTCCGGTTAAGATACAAGGCGCCCAGGTTCTGCGAAACCAGCTATATATGCCCAAACCTATTGCCGAGTGTGACTTTCTTATCAATCTGCCCAAATTCAAAGCCCATCCCTGGTGCCGGCTTACGCTTAGCTTGAAAAATTTTATAGGAATTCAGGATGATCGCCATCGTCTGGTGGATCATAATCAGTTTCTGGAACATAAAATTGCCGACCTGCAGGCCGTCATCCAACCCCGGTTTATTGCCATCGATGCAATTACAGCCGGACAAAAAATGATGCTGACACCCACCCCATTCCCCATGGGTGCGATTGTAATGGGAACGAATTCATGTGCCGTTGACACTGTCGGATGCCATATGGTTAACGTAGATCCAAATGATCTTATTCATTTGCGATATGCCTCTGAAAGAGGGTTCGGCCCCATGGACATCAGCCAAATCGAAGTTGGTGGTGATTTCCCCCTCGCTGAAGTGCAGGAAAAAACAAAAACTTTTCAATTCTGTCTGGAACGGGTTGATGACTATTTTTCTGAAGCCCCCAACCTGTCTTGCACTGTCGGAACTTTTCCGGAGAGACACTCAGCAGATTACTGCTGGGGAGGATGTCCCGGTGCCCTTCAGGAAGCCATGCACATTTTCAGGGGGTTTTACCCGAATGTGGATAAAGAAATGCAAAAGGTGCGTTATGTGGTCGGCAAGGTGGAGGGGCCTTTGCATTTGGAGGATAATGAACGGGTCATTTTCGCCGGCAGCTGCACAAGCTGGGAAGGAGAGATAGATGGAAAACATGTCAAAATTGAGAGCAGCTATAAAACAGCCAGCGAAACCGATGAAACCAAAACGGAATCCAATGATATGCTGTTGAAATTTCTGAAAGCCCAATTTCACTCCCTTGTGAAAAAATCATCCCGCTATATCCACGCCAAAGGGTGCCCGCTTTCCGTTGCCCAACATGTCAACTATTTATCGTCCATGGCGAAAATTAAAAATCCCAATTTTGATCCGAAACTATTTGTGCAGGCCAATATGACCTATTATCAAATGCGATTTCATCGTTTTATGGCTCGTTTTGCAGGTTAATTGCCAAAGATAATATCTTGAATCTGGCTGCTGGTAATGGCAAACCAAATGAAACCATTTTGCTTCACCGGGCAGCGCGATACCCTGGAAAGACCGATTGCATGGCCGGACTAAGCGTTTATACCAGCAACCGCCTGGAAATCCTCGCAAAACAGCTTGCGGAAACTGTTCAAACTCCATTGCCGACACCCTTTACCCCCGAAATCATCGTTGTCCAGAGCCGGGGGATGGAACGCTGGATTTCCATGGAGCTTGCCGGATTAAACGGGATCAGCGCCAACTGCTCCTTTCCTTTTCCCAATGCCTTTTTGGAAGATATTTTTAAAAGACTGGCACCGGATCTGCCCGATATCTCTCCCTTTGATCCCGAGACGATGAGCTTTCGGCTCATGAAAATCATTCCCCAATGCACCGGGCTGAAAGGATTTGAAGACCTCAAAGCCTATCTGGCCGATGACCGCAATCATCTCAGACTGTATCAGCTTGCGGGCCGAATAGCCGATCTTTTCGATCAGTATCAGGTATTCCGCCCCCGATTACTGTTCCAGTGGGAGCAGTCCAAAGAAGAAAAAAAGCCTCCCTATGGGTGGCAGGCCGGACTATGGCGTGAGATGGCCCGCGGTCATGAGAACCTGCATCGTGCCCGCTTGAGGGAAAACCTCTTTGAGCAGATCAGGGACTTGCGCATTGATCCCACCCGGCTTCCGGTGAGGGTTTCGCTTTTTGGAATTTCGCATCTTCCCCTTTTCCACCTCCAGGCCTTCGCAGAATTATCCCGACTGATCGACGTTAATTTATTTCTAATAGATCCCTGCCGGGAATACTGGGCGGATATTATTTCGGACCGGGAGATCAAAAAAATTCGCCGCAAAAACCCTCAGGTCGCAGAAAACATTGAGTGGTATCACTTTGAAAAAGGAAACCGGCTGCTGGCCGCCATGGGAGACCTGGGGCGGGATTTTTTTAAACTGATCAGCGATTTGGATTGTGAAATTTTCGAACAATTTGAAACCCCGCAAGAACATTCCATTTTGAGCTGCCTGCAGGCGGATATTTTAAACTTGAGAGATAGAGAAATCAACAGAGCCGGTGGGCCGGCCGGATCAATATCTGGTAATGAGCAGATATCCGGTTCACAACCTGAAATTCTGCGATTATCCGAGCAGGATACTTCCGTTCAGGTTCATTCCTGCCACAGTCCCATGCGGGAAATCGAAGTGCTGCACGATAATCTGCTGGCTATGTTCGAAGAAGATCCGGCGCTGTTGCCAAAAGACATCATTGTCATGACGCCGGATATTGAAACCTATGCACCGTACATCCATGCCGTCTTTGATTCTCAAACCGACAAATCCTTGCGGATCCCATACAGTATTGCCGATCAGAGCCCCCGCACTGAAAGCCGGATGATAGAAGGTTTTTTGGCTTTGCTGGACATCAACGATGGCCGCTTCGGAGCCGTCCAGGTGATCTCTTTATTGGAATTCCCCGGAATCAAGGAACGGTTCGACCTGGCGGAATCTGATCTAGAAGTCATTGAGCGGTGGGTCGCAGACACGCAAATTCGATGGGGCATTGATGCCGATAGCCGCCTTAAGGCAGGGCTCTCCGGGTTCTCAGAAAACACCTGGCAGGCCGGACTGGACAGGCTGGTGCTCGGATATGCCATGCCGGGTGAAAACCGACACATGTTTAACGGCATTTTGCCCTATGACAACATTGAAGGCAGCGATTCCCAAATCCTGGGCAATTTTTTAAATTTTATCGGCCGCCTGATTGAATGGTCAGCAAAACTGGAGCAGCCCGGAAACCTGAGAAAATGGCAAATGACCCTGACAGCCCTTGTCGACAGCTTCTTCAGGGCTGAAGAAAAAGAAGAAAGGGAACTCCAGATCTTACGTAATTTGCTGGAAGATCTGGGCGACCTAGAGAATAACGCGGATTTCCATGATGATATAGAACCGGCCGTCGTCAGATCATATCTGAAATCACGACTGGAGCAAAACAGGTATGGATCAGGCTTTTTAACTGGGGGGGTTACCTTTTGTGCCATGCTGCCGATGCGAAGCATCCCATTCAAGATCATCTGTCTGGTCGGGATGAACAATGCCGCCTATCCCCGGGATTTTCAACCGCTGAACTTCGATCTTATAGCCAGACATCCCCAGGCCGGCGACCGGTCTCGCCGCAACGATGATAAATACCTCTTTCTTGAATCCATCATTTCAGCCCGCAAAAAGCTTTATATCAGTTATGTGGGACAAAGCATCCAGGACAATTCCATCTTACCGCCGTCTGTGCTTGTCAGCGAGTTGCTCGACACGATTGAAAAGAGCTTTGCTGCGTCCGGCGAAAACCCACTTGAAAAAATCGTAACCAGGCACAGACTGCAGGCTTTCTCGCCATGGTATTTTCGCCGCGGAAGCGGGCTTTTCAGTTATTCAGTCGAAAATATGCTTGCCGGCATGGCTGAAAAAGTAGAACCACTTCCCTTTATAGCGGCCAGGATTCCCCTGTCACCGGAAGAGGTTGCGGAATGGCAAAAACTCGACCTCGACTCCGTGTGCCGGTTTTTCAGCAACCCCGCCCGGTTTTTCATACAACGGCGATTGGGGATATGGCTGGAGGATAAAAGTTCACTGTCGGACGACCGTGAAAATTTTGTACTGGTTACCCTGGAAAGATATCTGGTTGAACAAAATCTGCTTAAAGCCCGAATGTCGGGATCAGCTCTTGAAGACTTCAAACCTGTCCAAAAGGCACTGGGGCAACTTCCCCATGGCTATGTCGGGGATTTTCACTACAACGAAATGAGCATTGAGATTGAAAATTTTGTTTCCAGAATAGAACCCTTTACCGGCGCAGCCCCCAGGCAGCCGGTCGAAATTGGTCTTAACATTTCAGGATTCGATCTGCGAGGGCGGGTGTCTGGAATTACGGAATCCGGCCTGGTTAACATCCGCTACGCCCGTAAAAGAGTTAAGGATATCCTGGCATCCTGGATTTACCATCTTCTTCTGGGTCTTGCAGCCCCTCCGAAATACCCGCAGACCAGTTTTCTCATATGCAAGGATTCAGCGCTGCAGTTTACGCCGGTACCGGATAGCAAAGCCTTTATTGAGGATCTTCTTAACTTGTTCCGGTGGGGATTGGAGGAACCGATCCATTTTTATCCTGATACCTCCCATGAGTATGCCGAACACAAACTCAACAGGTCAGGATCTGATCAATCGGCGCTGGCTCGAGCCGGACTGAAGTGGCGGGGCGAAGATTCGCCCAAAAAACACTCCCCGGTGGAATCTGACGATCCCTATTACGACCTGTGCTTCCGCCGGATGGATCCCCTGGATGATGAGTTTAAAAAGATTGCCTTGAAGGTATTTGAACCGCTATTTGCATATAGTAAGGAAATTTTGCTTTAACTCTACAGAGACGTGTAATTTTAGATATTCGGTATTCGAATTTAATTCTTCCAAAACGTTATCAAAGCTTGATAAACATCGATTACAGATGCTTGAAATATACAACTAGATAAAGGAGACCTTCCATGGCTTTAATCGTACAACTGCATGAAGGCGCAGCCATCAATAAATGTGCGTTGGATCAACCCAGATTGAGTATCGGCCGCAGCCCGAAATGTGACATTTTTATTGATGATGCTGTGGTCAGTTCTGAGCATGCCGTGATTGAAACAATAGAAGACCCGGATTCCAAAGGGGCTGTTGACTATTATTTAGAGGATCGGAACAGCACCAACGGCACATTTTTAAATGATGAAAAGATCACCCGTCAAAAATTAAACCATGAAGATATCATTCGGGTAGGGTGGGTTAGCTTTAAATTCATTGACGAAACAAAAGCAGACCCGGATCAAACCGCTAAAATCCATAAAAGCTGGATTCCAGGCGTATTTTATACAAAGCAATGAAGGTTCAGGGTTCAGGGTTCAGAGGCTCTATGCAAAAGCGAATAGCGAATATCGAATGTCGAATAATGAAAGTCGAAGGAATGAATTCTGTCTATTTATAAAGAAGATTGAGCAACGTGAAACCACCCTTCGACATTCTGCGGTTCATTATTCTGCGGTTCTGCGGTTCGCTGTTCACCCTCTGAACCCAGAACCCTGACGCTGAACCCTCAGTCCTGAACCTTTAAACCAATAACTATCAGTTATGGCCATCACTTCTCAGATAACAGTTACAGTTAAACCGGAATTTTATAAATCAACATTGAAAACGGGTGCGCTCGAACCCGGCAGCACCCTGAAACTGAAAATTATTGAGCTGAAGGGAGACCGTGCGCTGATTGATTTCGGAAGTTTTCGTACAACCGCGGATATAAAGATACCCGTTACCTTGGGCGAAGAATTAATGGTCCGGGTGCTTGAAGCCGGCAAACAGCTCAAACTGGGCGTCATCATCGCGGATCAAAAGAATCCCCTGTCGGCCGAATTATCCGGCCGGCGCCTGGAATCACCACCCACGGAAAATATAAATAAACTCCAAAATGATTTATCCCGGATTCTAAATCAGGCTGCAGGTCCGTCGGGCGGCACAAAATATCCTGCGTCAATATTCAATGTTTTAGCAACGTTAAATGCTTATTTCGAACCTTTTGAATTAAAAGAAATTATTGCCGGATTACTTCCCCGGCTCAAGTCCCACTTTGAAAACTCAGGTATTTTTTTTGAAAAATCCCTTGAACGGATAATTTCTCAGGTCCTTGAAGATAAAGACGGCGGATCGACCAAGCGCCTGGCTGATCTTTCTGAGGTCAAATCCGTCTTCAACCGGGACCTCAAGCCCAATCTTTTATTGTTGCAGCATTTCATCGAGGAAAAAGAAGCCCTGCAAAAAATATTCGGACCAAGGACTCTGGCGATACTGAAAGGGGCCATCGATACCTTGTTGTCCGACATAACCCAGCAACAGGGCAGGGCGATAAGCAGGCTGGAATCAGTTGATCCATTTCAGGTGTTTACGTATACCCTGCCTTTAAAGGAGGGAGACCAGACGGCCAAGCTGAAGGTCTTTTATGAAAAAAAACAAAAATCAGGCTCCAAAAAAGGGTTTCAAGTTTCCCTGCTGCTGTCTATGGATCGATTGGGAGACATCCGTACGGATTTTTCTCTAGTGGGAAAAGATTTGAACATAACCTTTTATGTGGCAGAACCGTCGGCAATGATCGAGATACAGGAAAACTACCAGGAATTGGAAGAATTGCTCCACGGTCTCTTTGACCAAGTACAGCTAAAAGTCAAAGTTTCCGAGAAAAGAATCAGGGATTTTGATCGGCCGGATGTCCAAGTGGAAGGCAACCGAAAGGTGGATCTGCGGATTTAGTCATGGATAAATCTCCCAAAGCTGTCGCCTTGAAATACGACCGAAAAAAGGACAATGCCCCCAGGGTCATCGCCAAGGGCAGGGGAGAGATTGCCGAGAAAATTATCGAAGTTGCCAAGGCGCATAATGTGCCGATGTACGAAGATAAAAACCTGATCCAGATACTGGAAGCCCTTGATCTGGAAACTGAGATACCACCGGAGCTCTACCGGGCGGTGGCCGAAGTGCTGGCGTTTATCTATCGACTTAATGGAAGGAAATAATCTCTTCTTTGTATACATGTTGATACCAAGAATTGACTTCTAGGTTTCAGGTGTCAGGCTTCAGGTGTCAGGTGGCAAAACACAGATGGCTGAAGATGCAAGGCAGAGCGCAAAGCGCAGAGGGCAAAGCGTTAGGATTCTCTGATATATCTGATTTGCCGGCCTGTGCGCTATGCCGTTTGTCCGAATCTCGCAACCCGTAACACGCAACCCGCAACGCGTAACTCGAATAATGAAACCATTCAATCTGATAGATGCTCCCCTTGCAGGGAGCAATTTGATAGAAGCCAGTGCCGGTACGGGAAAGACTTACAATATTGAAGGTCTCTTTATTCGGCTCGTCCTGGAGATGCAGCTGCAGGTCGATCAGATTCTGGTCCTGACTTTCACCAACGCGGCTACCGAAGAGCTTAAAGACAGAATTCGAAACAAACTGGTGCAGGCCAGGGATGCATTTGCGGCCGGAAGCAGCGCCGACTCCCTCATCAAATCACTGTTAAAAACATACCCTGATCAGAAAGCAGCCGGTGTGCGGATACATGAAGCCCTGATCGATTTCGATCAGGCGGCTATTTATACAATTCATGGGTTTTGCCAGCGTATTATCCACGAAAATGCCTTTGAAACCCATAATCTATTCGATACCGAACTGGTTTCAAATCAATCCCACCTCATCCAGGAAGTCGTAGATGACTTTTGGAGAAAGACCTTTTACACGGCAGCAACGGAATGGATCAGTTTTGCTCTGGACCGGATTAAAAATCCGGGTTATTTTATTCGGCTTCTGGACAAAGTCAAAACCCCTGACGTAAAAATCGTGCCCGAATCCTCGGAACCTGCGCTGGAAGCTCTCCAGCCCTTTCGCAGCGCGCTGGACGCCCTAAGAAAAGCCTGGCCTGCCTCCCGGGAGGCAGTCATCCAGGCCATGATGGATCCGGCCCTGAACGCCAATATCTATGGCAGCATGAAGGCCGGTGCCGATCACCCGGGAATGAGCGCAAGGGCGCTCAAGGTGATCACCCTGGCAGAGGCCATGGACCACCTTGCCCACCCGCAAAGTTCGGGATTTCCCCTCTTCGATAAATTCGAAAATTTCACGACTGCCAAACTGACCCGAGCTACCAAAAAAAATAACCGCACGCCCGAACACGAATTTTTTAATCTTTGTGATCTTGCCTTTACCCGGGGCGAGCTTCTGAAGGCCGAATTTGAACAATCCTTGATGTTTCTAAAAACCAGACTGTTTGCTTTTGCCGGGTCCGAGTTGCGGAAAAGAAAAAAAGAAAGGAACATCCAGTATTTTGATGATCTTTTGATAACGGTGTTAAACGTTCTTAGAAGCGAAAACGCCAATCAGCTGGCGGCCAATATTCGTCAGCGATACAAGGCTGCCCTGGTAGATGAATTTCAAGATACCGACAGCGTTCAGTATGATATTTTATCCCGCATTTTCGCTCACGAGGACAGCCTGCTGTTTATGATCGGTGATCCCAAGCAATCCATCTACAGCTTCCGGGGGGCTGACATCTTCTCTTATATGAAAGCCGCCCGCCGCACCGATGCCAAATTTACGCTGTTAAAAAACTGGCGCTCTGAACCAAAGTTGCTTACGGCCATCAACACCCTGTTTTCTGGAGTGAAGAAACCGTTTATTTTCGATGAAATCCCCTTTGAAGAGGGCAAACCGGCGCGGCAATCCTTAAAAGATATTGAACTTAAAGGCCCACCATTTATTCTCTGGTATCTGGATTCAGAAAAACTTACCGGAACCGACAAACCCGTTACCAAACCTCCGGCGACCCGGTTGATTGCGGATGCCGTGGGATGTGAAATATGTCGGTTATTATCAAAATCAATACCGGTTGCGCCGGGCAAAATCGCCGTACTGGTCCGCACAAATGACCAAGCCCAGCTGATAAATGCTATTCTGACCGCCCGGGATATCCCATCAGTTCTTTATACTTCGGCCAACATTTTTGATTCCCGGGAGGCCATGGAAGTTGAACAAGTTTTAAACGGCATTGCCCATCCGGCCGAAATCTCCTATCTTAAAGCAGCTTTGGCCACAGAAATTATGGGTACCCGGGCCGCGGACTTGGTATCCGGTGATTTTGAATCCCGATGGTGGGAATCCCGCTTAAACCGGTTCAGTGAATACCTTCAAATCTGGGAGCAAAATGGATTTATTCGCATGTTTCGGCTGTTTTTAGTCCGGGAGAGGGTCAAGGATCGGCTTTTAAGTTTTCCAGACGGTGAACGACGCCTAACCAATGTTTTGCATCTGGTCGAATTGCTGCACCGGCATTCCGCAGAAAAAAATACCGGCGTCGCCGGCCTGTTGAAATGGCTGGCTGAACAGCAGGATCCGATAACTCCCCGGCTGGAAGAAAATCAACTGCGTCTTGAAAGCGATGAGAATGCCGTCAAGATTGTGACCATCCATAAAAGCAAAGGATTGGAATATCCGGTGGTGTTTTGTCCCTTCGGCTGGGAAAGCTCCTTAATCAATGACAAGGAATTTGCTTTCCATGATATTGCCGATAACCTTCAACTGACGTTTGATATAGGCTCCGAATCCCGCGATCAACATCTGGCCCAGGCCCGCAACGAGCTGTTGTCTGAAAATCTAAGACTGCTTTATGTGGCCCTGACCCGGGCCAAACAACGTTGTTACCTTGCCTGGGGACATATAAACCGCGCGGAAACATCTGCGCTGGCCTACCTGCTGCATGGCGGCACCGATCAATCGGCCGAATTTTCAGCCGAAGATCAGACTCTCCTTTTAAAAAAACAATTCAAGGCCAAAACCAACGCTGAACTTTTTGAAGATTTACGACAGCTTGCAGCAAGGTCCCAAAACAGCATTGAAGTGGTCCCATTGCCCATATCAACAGATTCAGATAGGCTCGTTATGCAAGGGTCGGCGCCCGAAGAGCCGCTTTTCTGCCGCCAGTTCACCGGAAAAATAGATCATTCCTGGAAAATTTCAAGTTATTCTTCTCTGGTATCCACCGGGGCTTCCGATGTGGACCTACCGGATCGAGATGATTCCCTGGACAGGTTAGAACCGGACCGAACGACTTCCCCCGAAGGATTCGAAGCGCAAAGCGCACCCAACGGCCTCTCGGTTTTTGCCTTCCCGCGCGGCGCCCGGGCCGGTAGCTTTTTTCATGACATCCTTGAACATCATGATTTCGCCGGGAACCAATCAGACCATCTGAAACAGCTGGTTGCCGGCAAACTGCAGCAATACGGATATGACGCCAAATGGCTGACTACTGTCAGCACGGCCATATCAACGGTCCTGGCGGTTCGACTGCATCCCGATCTTTCGCAGTTCAGACTGTCGTCTTTAAAAGCCGCAGACCGGATGAATGAAATGGAATTTTATTTTCCGCTAAACCCCGTGACACCCGGCAAATTAAAAAAGCTATTTAAAAAACTCGGGCGCCGCAACCCAGGCGGGCAGTTTCCCGCCCGCCTTGAAAGGCTTTCCTTTGCCCCTTCTCGCGGGTTCATGAAAGGCTATATCGATATGGTTTTCCGCCATCAGGGGCGTTTCTATCTGCTCGATTGGAAATCGAATTATCTTGGGCCGGCCTTTGAACACTATAATCAGCTATCTCTGCATAAAATCATGGAAGCAAATTACTACACCCTGCAATACCACCTCTACACCCTGGCATTGCACCAGTATTTGCGATATCAACAACCGGATTACCGCTATGAAAAGGATTTCGGCGGCGTTTTTTACATATTCATCCGAGGCGTCAACGAGCTTGAGGGACCGGAATACGGTGTTTTCTATGACCTGCCCGATCCGGATCTAATTCATTCCCTGGGCCAAACCCTTATTCCCGGATACAACTGATTTGATGGGGTTTCAGGTGTCAGGTGTCAGTCGATCCGTTGGTCGGTGAAACGGACAATTTGATAATATTAGAGAAATCGAACTGCAAAATCCTAAACGCAGCCAGGCTGGTTCCTACTGGTTGTGTCGGCAATGTCTTATGCTGACACCTGAACACTGAAACCCAAATTATTTAGTGAAGTCAATTTTATCGCATCATGGCGAACGCGCGTATACATAACTCAATATCTACATTAAGTGCAGCTGGACTATTTTCTGAAATGGACCTTCATTTTGCCGGGTTCATTTTACGGTTCTGCGTTGATCCGGATCCGGATATATTTCTGGCGGCAGCACTGGTAAGCCGTGCAACTGCTAACGGCGATATCTGCCTCAATCTCGATTCCGTGTCCGAAACGCTCCTTTTAGAAGAGCAGGCGGGCCATGGCCCGGTCTTCTGTCCCCCGTCCGTGAAATGGCGCCAACAATTGAAGGCGCACACCGCGGTTGGCAAACCCGGTGACCGGTGTCCGCTGATCCTGGATGATCATAACCGGTTGTACCTCTACCGCTATTGGGAATATGAGACAAAGCTGTCTTCCGCCATTCATGATCGAACCACAGGGGAGCTGTCAGATTTTAATCCGGGGAAAGTTAAAGCCTGTCTCGACCGGCTGTTTCCGGCTAGCGATGAGGGCGTCGATTACCAAAAAGTTGCCGCCGTCACTGCATTGCTAAAGCGCTTTAGTGTCATCACGGGGGGGCCCGGCAGCGGTAAAACCCATGCCATTGCCGGCATACTGGCACTCATATTGGAATGCACCGGCCGGGACAAATTAGATATCAGTCTGACCGCTCCCACCGGAAAGGCGGCGGCCAGACTCGGGCAATCCATCCTGCAGGCCAAAGAACATCTTAATTGCAGCCGCTCTTTAAAAGACGGCATCCCCGGCGAGGTTTTTACCATTCACCGTTTGTTGAGACCCATTACCGGCACACCATATTTCCGTTACAATGGCGACAATCTATTACCGGCGGATGTCGTCGTGGTTGATGAAGCCTCTATGGTGGATCTGGCCCTGATGTCAAAGCTATTGCAGGCCGTTGCACCGGATGCCCGACTGCTCATCGTGGGCGACAAAGATCAGCTGGCCTCGGTTGAAGCCGGCTCGGTGCTGGGCGATATTTGCGACCGACAGATCATTCATGGCTTTTCTAAAGATTTTCTTGAACATATTGAAGAGTTAACCGGTATATCGAAAAAATATTTCACCCAGACGTCAGCAAAAAGCTCAGGGTTGCAGGACTGTATTGGCATACTGCAGAAAAGCTATCGGTTTTCTTCCCAAAGTGGTATCGGGGCAATCAGCCGGGCCATCAATCTCGGCGATATTGAAAAATCCATGGCATTGCTAAAAAATCCGTTGGAAACCGCTGTCAGCTGGTCGGAAATTAGCTCCCAAAACAAACTGAGCAGTCAACTGGCTCCGATCATCATCGATGGATACAGAAAATACTTGACAATAAAGGATCCCATGTTAGCTATGGATGCATTTAATGAGTTTAAAATCCTGTGCGCGCTTAAAATTGGCCCGTTTGGTGTAAAGTCGGTCAATAATCTGGCCGAGCAAGTCCTGATCCGTGAAAATCTCATTGGCGACCATTCGGCGGGAAGTCATCCGTGGTACAAGGGCCGGCCGGTCATGATAACCAGGAATGATTACAGCCTCGGACTTTATAATGGGGATATCGGCATCACCCTGCCGGATCCGGACGCCTCCGACGATCAATTGCATGTCTATTTCCAGGATGCCTCAGGAGGTGTCAGGCGGTTTCTTCCCCACAGACTCCCGGAACATGAGACGGTCTATGCCATGACCGTGCACAAGAGCCAGGGTTCGGAATTTGATCACGTAATCCTCATCCTGCCGGATAAGGATTACCCGCTGATGACCCGGGAACTGGTCTATACCGGACTGACAAGAGCCAGGCAGAAAGTGTCTATCTGGGGAGCTGAGCCGGTGCTCACAACCGCTATTTCACGCAAAATCGAACGATCCTCCGGATTGCGCGAGGCATTGTGGGAATAAAAGTGTTCAGGTGTCAGGTGTCAGGTTTCAGTATTACCTTCCTTTTTCCTGACACCTGACACCTGAAACCTAAGCATGGAGCCATACAGATGAAAAGAACAGTTATTCGTGGGACCGGACGCTACCTCCCGCCGCGGGTGGTAACCAACGAAGATATGACCCAATGGATGGAAACATCGGATGAATGGATCCAGCAGCGAACCGGCATCAAGCAGCGCCATTGGGTGCCCCAAGAGGGCGGTGTGGGATCATCCGATCTCGGGTTGGCAGCTTCTCAGATTGCCATGCAACGCGCCGGCTGGAAGCCGCAAGACATCGATTTGATCATTTTTGCAACCCTGAGTCCGGATATTTTTTTCCCGGGGCCCGGATGCTTGATGCAGCATAAACTAGGACTGGAGGCAACGCCGGCCCTTGACATTCGACAGCAATGCACCGGTTTTCTTTATGGCATCACCACCGCCGATGCCTATATCCGCAGTAATCTGGCCAACAGAATACTTCTCGTAGGCGCCGAGGTTCACAGTACCGGACTGGATATTTCCACCCGGGGCAGGGATGTGGCGGTGATATTCGGTGACGGCGCCGGAGCGGTCTGCCTGGAAGGTGTTGAATCGGATGAAGCGGTTGGGGTTCTGGCGTCAGCCCTGCACGCCAACGGCAAGTTTGCCGAAAGCCTGTCGACTGAGTTGGGAGCCTCCCGCAATAATCCCCGGCTCACCAAAGAGGCTATCGACGAGGGACGGCATTTTCCAAAAATGGACGGCAAGACCATCTTTAAATTGGCCGTTCAGAAACTTCCCGAAGTGGCCGCTGAAAGTCTGGCAAAAGCCGGACTTGCCCTCGAGGATATTGATCTGTTTATTCCCCATCAGGCCAACCTGCGCATTAACCAGTTTTTCCAGCAGTCGATGAAATTGCCTGAGGAAAAGGTGTTTCACAACATCCAGCGCTACGGCAACACGACTGCCGCCAGCATCCCGATTGCTTTTGATGAAGCCCTGGAAATGGGAATTATCGGTGATGGCAGCACCGTTATGTTCCTTGGCCTTGGCGCCGGTGTAACCTGGGGAGCCGTTATTTCAAAGCTGGTTGGTTAGCGTTCGATTGAACCAAGGTTGACAGGGATTCGTATAGGTGCTACCAAATAATAAAACAGTTCGGTCCGGGGGAAAAAACAGGCGCAGCCATGTCATCCCCGAACAACCGTGACTGCATATGTCCATCGTTGCCGATTTGCATGGCTCGCCGTAACCCGAAAGGAGGAGCTATGGGTATCTTGGGACAGTTTTTTGGCGGCAAGCACAATTATCCCTCACTTGATTCATCAGCCCCGGCTGCCAAGCAGTTAGAAGCCGTGCGTCCCCCACTTGAAAAACTGGTAAGCGAGACCAAGGATCCGCTCGAGGTTGTTCCAGCTGAAGATTCTGTTTATGTCTTTGTCGGGAAGCCTCCGAAGAAATTTGGGATCGCCTGGATCGAGGATGGCGATAAAATCGTCAACTTCAAATCTCTGTTAGATGAAAAGGGGCTTTCGCAGGAAAGCCTCCAAAGCTTGAGCGAAAAACTCAGGAAAGCCTACATCGCACACCAGGACAAACCCCGGTACGTGACCAGAATAAGCGATCGTGAAGTCGTGGTTATTCCCTCGACGTCGTTGTTGAACAATTTGAAAAGCGTGGTAGAACAAACTGTCGCTTAAAACTGACGGTTGGGTCGGGATATTGATCAAGTTCGCCGGGTGCAGGATATAGCCTCGGATAAAGTTGCGTGGATTTTATCCAGAAGGCTGCATTTAGGCGCACATTTGGGGAAGGTCTTTTTCTGAACGCATTTTTTGCAGGGGCTCTTTACGAGATATCCGATTTCAAAATCGTATTTATATTTGAAATTTTTTTTGGTCATATTTTCTCTCCAAGCGCCAAAGGAAAGACAGAGTTTTTAGCACAAGATCAATCATCTCACAAGTCTAATTCTTTTTTAAAAATCGGTTATATTCGACCATTTTGGCAAATGATTTCACCGCCCGTTCCGGGGTTGGATAAAACACCCCTTTAAATTCATTGCCGGCAACCCGATAAACGGTCTGATTGTTCTCGTCGGGCAGCAGGCTGACGCCAAAAATGGGCTTTTGAAATTTTTCCATTAATTTGACAATGTGCTCGATATATTCCTTTTCAAATTTGAGAAACTGTTGATTCACCTGATCAACAAACGCTTCATCATATTGGGGATCGGCCTTCAGTACCGATTCGCCGAATCTTTTCACCATGATCCTGCGGCCCATTATGCCCAGATTGATGACTGCGTCACAGCCGTCCCATTTCATCAGTTCTTCCAGGGCGGTCAAGGGGATTGAGGGATCGCGGTCTCCCACAAGATCGATGGGATTTGATCGGCTCCAGTAGGCCGGCAGCATCCGATCCATTTTGCCTATCAATTTCGCTGAAAGTTCCGGTACCTCCAGACCGTATTCCGCACACAAGTCAGCCGTGACAACCCCCCAGCCGCCGCCCAGGGTAACGATGGCGGCCCGTCTGCCTTCGGGAAGCGGCAGTGAAGAAAAAGCCGCCGCCAGATCGAGAAGGTCCATGGGCTCCTGGGCCAAAACGACACCGGCCTGCCGGCAAACAGCTTCGAATATTTTGATATCAGAGGTCAGGGCGCCGGTGTGACTGGCCGCAGCCCGGTTGCCGGCGTCGCTTCTGCCCCCTTTCAAAAGTACGATTGGTTTTTTTAAGCCGACACGGCGGGCGCTTTCATAAAAACGTCGGCCATTTTTAACACTTTCGACATAAAGAATCACCGTGCGGGTCAGGGTATCCACCTCAAAGCCATCCAGATAATCCTCAATTGTCATCATGGCTTCATTGCCAGATCCGCAAAAAGCCCGGATACCGATACCTTGCTGTTCGGCAAATGCCAGCAACTGGATTCCCATATTCCCGGATTGCGCCACCATGGCAGTGGAGCCGGGCCGGGGCATGACAGGCGAGCCGGTGCAGTAGAGATTATTATGGGGGTTGCATATACCCATGGTGTTGGGACCCAACACCAGGACCCCTGCCTTCTGGGCGGCCATAACCAGTTCTGCTTCCAGATGCTTGCCGTGCGCTCCGGTTTCCCCAAAACCGGAGGTGATCAGGAGCATATTTTGAATCCCTTTTTTCCTGAATTCAGGTATGAGATCCAGGACCCTGGCGGCCGGCACGGTTACCGCCGCCAGGCCGATCTTTTCCGGTATCTCGGCAACGGATCGAAAAACTTTTCTGCCCGCGATGGTGCCGCCTTTCGGGTTGACCGGGTAAATTGAACCTTTATAGCCGCCACTGATGGTATTTGCCATCAGGGTGTGACCCCATTTTCCGATCTGAGCCGAAGCACCCACGATGGCCAGGCTTTTGGGATAAAAAAGCGAGCCGATGGCATCCGGGGATATCGGCGGCAGAAATTCGATTTCTTCGTTTCCGCCACCGGTGACCACCAGGGCATCCACAGCCGTCACCCGACCCTCCGGGGTTACCAGCAATGGGTTTATATCAATTTCAGAGATTTCCGGATGCGATTCTCCGATCCGGGATAATCCCAGCAATGTTTGAATCAGTTCATCTTGGCGGACAGCTTGTTCGCCTCTGAAATCGCCCAGAAGTGCTTTACCTTGAATTTCCGTGAGCATTTCCGAGGCATCATTTTCAGTCAGGGGTGCCAGGCGAAAAGCGACATCCGCAAAAGCTTCGGTGAACACCCCGCCCAGGCCGAACATGATAACCGGGCCGAATTGGCGGTCTTGAAACAATCCGGCCACGAATTCCCGTCGGCCTTTAATGTGCGGTTGAATAATAAACCCTTCCAAATCAGCCTTTGCTTCAGCCGTAATGAATTGCGCGGCATTCTCGACATCCTGAGGATTGAGAAGGTTTAAATGCACAAGGCCCCGCTCTGTTTTATGCAAAAGGGAAGAACCAAATCCTTTCAGTACGACGGGGAATCCAATTTGCCGTGCTGCATCGACGGCATCATTCGAATTGGTCGCAATTGTCTCCGTTATTGTCGGCACGCCGAACTTTTTTAGAAAATTTTTGGCCTGGTTTTCATTTAAAGCCTTTTTTACAGGCTGGTTTATTTTAGTGTTCACTGTGGTTGCGTTTTCCTAATTATTTGAATTAATTATAATATATGTTGTCATGGTCTGGTGCCCATCCGGTTGGAAAAATCTCACCGGTTATAAGCGGAACTTCTTGAATTGTCATTATTAGCGCAGTTAACAAGTCGGGTCAAGATTTCTGAAAAATTGACAATAATTTCTGGTAGCGCTAAACTGGAATATAATTGAAAACCGATAACAAAAGCCATCTATCGGCAAAAAATGGGAGACTGCGTCCCCCCTCATTATCCTGCAGCACCGCTGGCCGTCTATCAATTCAGGAAAAAAACGCTTCATGAACTCATCCCAAAATCGAGCTGATTCAAAATTGAAAATACCAAAAGAAGCGTGGATATGTCTGCTTCTGATCCTATCGATCCTCGTTATATACTGGCAGGTGGTTGACTTCGAATTTGTAAGTTATGATGATGATGTCTACGTCACTCGAAACCCCATGGTGCAACAGGGTTTGACGTTGGAAAGTGTCAGGCGGGCTTTTGGCAGCACCCACGCTGAGTTTTGGCATCCGATAACATGGCTGTCACATATGCTTGATGTCCAGATTTTTGGCTTGAATCCAGGTGGTCACCATTTCAGTAATTTGCTGTTACATATTATAAACGCCCTCTTACTTTTCTGGATCCTCAGGTACTCAACGGGACATCTGTGGCGGAGTTACGTAGTCGCCGCATTATTCGCATTGCACCCTTTACACGTAGAATCGGTGGCGTGGGTTGCCGAGCGCAAAGATGTGCTCAGCACCTTTTTTTGGATGCTGTCAACCCTGATGTATGTCTGGTACGTAAAACGTCATGGGATTAAACGATATCTGTTGGTTATTATTTTTTTTATTCTGGGCCTGATGACCAAGCCGATGTTGGTGTCCCTGCCATTTGTATTTCTTCTATTGGATTTCTGGCCATTGGAACGTCTCAAATCAGCTTCCCCCGTCAAGGTTGAAAAAGTACGTCAGTGGCAGCAGGTATATTGGTTGATTATAGAAAAAATACCCCTTTTTATCATTACAACGGCTTTTAGCGTTGTGACTTTCCTTATTCAGAAAGCCGACAGCCACCCGGGTTCTTTTGGACATTCGTTAAATGACCGCCTGGCAACCTCAATGGTTTCTTACTTTAATTACCTGCTCAAGACATTGTGGCCCTTCCATCTATCTGTTTTTTACCCTTATCCTGACGGTTATCAAATCTGGCAGGTTGCAGGCGTTTTTATATTTATTGCCCTTATCTCTTTTTGGATCTTGAAAGCGGCTCACCGCTACCCCTATCTGCCTGTGGGGTGGTTATGGTATCTTGGTACTTTTCTGCCCGTTATCGGAATTGTTCAAGTTGGCGCCCATGCGATGGCCGATCGCTACACCTATATCCCCTTGATAGGCATTTTTATCATGGTAGTCTGGGGATTTAACGACATGTTGACAGATCGGCGGCACCAGAAAACAGTGACATTCACTTTTGCGCCCTTATTAGTTTTATTTTTTATGGCCGTGTCTTCCGTTCAAATTGGATACTGGCGCAACAGTACCCTGCTATTCGAGAACGCTCTCAAGAGCACTCAGAACAACTATTTGGCCCACAACAACCTGGGCAATATCTATTTTAGAAGGGGCCTAATTGATGAGGCCATGAATTATTACCTTAACGCCATCCAAATTGAACCTGCCTTTGCCGTTGCCCACAGCAATCTGGGAGCCACTTTGGTGCGCAAGGGGAAGATACAGCCGGCCATTGATCAGTTTAACCTGGCGTTACGCATAGATCCGGGCCAAAATGATGCCCGTCAGAATCTTAAAAATACCCTTGTGGCCAAGGATGCCATAATCGAGGAAACCGCAGCACAAGAAAAAAAAGCTCAACTTGAACCTGAAAATTATAAAATTCATTATAAACTCGGCGCGTTGTATCAATCGCTCGGGAAAACGGATAAGGCCCTAAAACAGTATAAAAGCATCCTGTCGATACATCCGCGGTTCGTGCCGGCCATTGAAAATCTGGCCAGCATTCAAGCTGAAAGGGGCGACTATCGTGAAGCTGTTTATTGGTATCAAAAAATTATAGAGATCCAGCCTAACAATGCCGATATTCAATATAAAATCGCCAAACTATATGCTGATCAAAAACAATTTGATGATTCCCTTTTCTGGTTCAAAGAGGCCTTAAAGCAAGGATTCAATAATTGGGAACTCGTCAAATCTGACCGAAACATGAATCTGGTTGTTCAAAATATAGTAAAACCAAAATAGGCCGGTATCAGACTCTAACTTTACGCCACTGCTCATGTGTGGTATGAAAAGTGATACAGAACCGAATAATCATTTAAAATTACAAGGAATGCTTATTCAATGCAGATCGGGATTGGATATGATGTTCATCGACTGGTGACGGGACGCCGGCTGATACTCGGCGGTGCGCTGATTCCCTTTGAAAAAGGATTGCTGGGACACTCGGATGCGGATGTCCTGGTACATGCGGTTTGTGATGCCTTGCTGGGATCGGTCGGATTGGGCGATATCGGCCTGCATTTTCCGGATTCCGACCCCCAATACAAAGATGTATCCAGTTTAAAACTGCTGGCCCAAACCAACGCAATGGTTCGCCAAAAGGGTTTTACCATCCGCAATATCGACACCATTATTTTTGCCGAGGCCCCTAAAATGGGTCCGTATCGAGAAACCATGCAAAAAAATCTTGCCCACGCTGTTGAAGTTGCCCCCGGCTGTATTAATATTAAAGCCACAACCACCGAAGGACTTGGCGTCATCGGAAAAGGGGAGGGCATCGGAGCCATGAGCGTGGTGCTTGTATCATGATTCCTGTCAGATAATATCAACTTTTTCGTCATTTCTGCAATTTTCAGGATAGTTTCGGCTTTTCATGGTGTCAGGTTTTCCGCCGGAGGCGGATCAGGTGTCAGCAATCCTTTTATTGAGGAATTGCGAATCCAGGAATTTAGGTATTAACTGAAGTATGTCCAAGTTCGAATTAATTTCCGATTTTAAACCTGCCGGTGACCAGCCCCGGGCAATTGAAAAATTATCCCGCAATTTGCTGGCTGGAAAACGCCAGAACGTCCTGCTGGGGGTAACCGGTTCCGGCAAAACCTTTACCATGGCACATGTTATCGCCAGGGCAAATAAACCGACGCTGGTCATCGCCCCGAACAAAACCCTGGCGGCTCAACTTTATAGTGAATTCAAACAGCTTTTTCCGAATAATGCCGTTGAATATTTTGTAAGCTACTACGATTACTATCAACCGGAAGCCTATATCCCATCCAGCGATACTTACATTCAAAAAGATTCGTCAATTAACGAAATGATTGACAAATTAAGACATTCAGCCACCCGCTCAGTATTGTCCCGCAGAGATATCATCGTTGTCGCAAGTGTATCCTGTATTTTCGGACTGGGCGCGCCCGAAGATTACCTGGGCATGCGCGTTGACCTTGAGGTCGACATGGAAATCGGAAGGGATGCGTTTCTTTTCAAACTGGTTGCCATGCAGTATGAGCGCAATGATGTCGATTTTCACCGGGGAGTATTCAGAGTAAGGGGTGACCGGGTGGAGGTTTTTCCGGCTTACGAAGAAGACAAAGCCATCCGCATCGATTTTTTCGGGGATCAGATTGAGTCCGTTTCAGAAATTGACCCTTTACGTGGCACCGTTTCCAAACGATTGCAGCAGACAACCATATTTCCGGCCAGCCACTATGTCACCCAGAAGACAACGCTCAAAAAAGCCATGGCTTCCATCATCGAAGAGTTGAAGGCGCGGATGGAATACTTGCGTAAGGAAAACAAACTGATTGAAGTCCAACGAATTGAAGAACGCACCCAATTCGATCTGGAAATGATACAGGAGCTCGGGTACTGTAACGGAATTGAAAACTATTCCCGCCACCTGACCGGCCGCAAACCTGGAGAACCACCGCCAACCCTGCTGGACTATTTCCCGGAAGATTTTCTGCTGTTTATCGACGAAAGCCACATCGCAGTGCCGCAGATACGGGGAATGTACCGGGGCGATCGATCCCGCAAACAGACCCTGGTAGAATATGGATTTCGGTTACCATCCGCACTGGACAACCGCCCGCTGAAATTTGAAGAAAGTGAAGCACGCATATCGCAGGTAACCTATGTCTCGGCCACACCGGCGGAATATGAAATTTCAAAAGCCAACGGGGCCCTGGCAGAACTGATCGTCAGACCCACCGGGTTGATTGATCCGCTAATCGAGGTTCGCAGTGCCAAAAACCAGGTGGACAATCTGCTTGAAGAAATCTCTATCCATCAGAAGCGCCATGAAAGGGTTCTGGTAACAACCCTGACGAAACGAATGGCGGAAGATCTAACCGAATACTATTCGGACCTGGGGATCAAGATACGCTATCTTCACTCCGACATCGGCACCCTTGAACGCATGGATATTATCAGAGACCTGAGAATGGGCAAGTTTGATGTTCTGGTGGGAATCAACCTGCTGCGTGAGGGCCTTGATATCCCCGAAGTTGCTCTGGTGGCGATCCTGGACGCTGATAAAGAGGGTTTTCTGCGTTCAGCACGATCCTTAATTCAAACCTGCGGTCGTGCAGCCAGAAATGTGCGGGGCAAGGTTATTATGTATGCGGATAAAGTGACGCGATCAATGCAACAATCCATTGATGAAACCAATCGCCGGCGCAAAATTCAGCAGGCCTATAATCAACGCCACGGGATTACGCCTGAAACCATTCAGAAGGACATTACCCGAATTTTTAATTTCGAAAATGAAAAGGAAGTCACCGCCGTCGATCATGTGGCGGAAGCCCTCGAGACTTATAAATCGCTGGATGATATTGATGCGGCCGTAAATTCCCTTGAAAAAGATATGCACGAAGCGGCCAAAAACCTTGAGTTTGAGAAAGCCGCCGATTTAAGAGACCAGATCAGGGCCTTGCAGAAGCTGATAGTTTTGGAAGTATAGGTAATTGACTGGTTGATTGGAAATACAATGTATCAGGTTTCGGGTGTCAGGCCTCCAAGATGTAAAATCGAAGAAACTGACACCTGAAACCTGAAACCTATATTTTTTTTATCTTGAAATCACCCATGCCCCCGGCAAATAATATCCTAAATAAGCTAACACGCATCAGCACTGAGCCCGGTGTCTATTTAATGAAAGATGCATCCGGAACGGTGATTTATATCGGCAAGGCCCGGAATTTAAAAAAACGATTATCTTCCTATTTCAAAACATCCGGGCACCTGGACCTTAAAGCCGGCATACTGGTGAAAAAAATAGATGATATCGAGACCATCATCACCGAAACGGAAAAAGAAGCGCTGATCCTCGAGTCCAATCTCATTAAAAAACACAAGCCGCGCTATAACGTCATCCTAAAAGACGATAAGCGCTATCCTTCCCTGCGAATTGATCTAAACGAAAAATACCCTAATTTTTCGATTGTTAGAAAAATGGGTGTTGATGATGCCAAGTATTTCGGGCCGTTTGCTTCCGCCCATGCTGTGCGTGAAACCCTGCGAACCATCAACAAAACGTTTAAACTGCGCAAATGTAAGGCCAAGGATTTTAAAACCAGAACCCGGCCCTGCCTCCATTGCCAGATGGAAGGATGCCTGGCCCCGTGCTGTCTCGATGTCGACCCGGTGGTTTATCATGAACAGGTTGGTGAAGCCGTCATGTTTTTAAAGGGCCGAACGCCGGATCTCCTACGTAAGGTAAAAAGACAGATGGAAGACGCCGCCGGGGTCCAGGAATTCGAAAAAGCGGCCAGGCTGAGAGATAAGATATTTTCCCTGGAACGAACCATAGAAAAGCAAATTGCCGTTTCAACCGATTTTAAAGACCGGGATGTCTTCGCCCTGGCCCGATCTCCGGAATTTTCTGTAATTACCGTTTTAGCCGTACGCAATGGATTCCTCACCGGAACACGACACTACAACTTTTCCGAGACCATATCCACGGAAGAAGAAATGCTGGCGGCCTTTATCAGGCAATATTACGATCGCCACCCGTTTGTGCCTGATGAATTGCTGACTTCCCTGGAGTTGGAAGATACCGGCCTGATCGAAGAATGGTTGCGGGACATCAAAAAGGAAAAAACACATATTTTTTATCCCCAACGCGGTGAAAAGGCACGGCTGGTAAATCTAGCCGTCCACAATGCGGAAAATGAATTAAAAAATATCCTTGCATCGCATTCCGCTGAAATGAATCTTTTGTTGCGTCTTCAGAAAAAACTGAAAATGACCAAATTGCCGGCCCGAATAGAATGCTTTGACAACTCCAACATCTCCGGGATCGAGCCCGTAGCGGCGATGGTCGTGTTCGAAAATGCCCGGGACCAAAAAAACCTCTACCGCAAATACCGGATCAAAACAGTCAGCGAACAAGACGACTATGCCTATATGGATGAAGTGTTAAAGCGCCGTTTCGGCAAGGGCGACGACTCGAAACCGTATCCGGACCTGTTAATGGTGGATGGCGGTAAAGGCCAGCTTAACATCGCTACGGCGGTTATCAGAGGTCTGGGGCTTGAGGAAAAATTTGAGGTGGTCGGCATCGCTAAAAAGGATGAGAAAAAAGGGGAGAAGCAGGACAAAATCTTCAAGCCGGGCAGGGCCAATCCATTAAGCTTTGGCAGGGAAGGGGATCTCCTGCTGTTTTTACAGCGCATCCGGGACGAGGCCCACCGTTTTGCCATTAGCTTTCATCGCCGGCGACGCACAAAGAAATCCCTGCAATCTGCCTTAGACACGATTGCGGGCGTGGGCCCCAAAAGAAAGGCAACCCTGCTGAAACATTTTCAGACCCTAAAAAATATCCGGGCAGCCGATCTCGATGAAATCAGTTCACTGCCCGGCTTTAATCGCCGCACAGCGGAATCAGTGCTGAAGGCGCTGTCCACTATATAGGTTTCAGGTGTCAGGTTTCAGTAACGCAAGAGCTAAGATCTGATTAAAAAATCTCTTTCCTTCTTTGTCTTGGGTGCTCGCCAGAACTATCCCATCGTCTTCAAAAGATCCTTGAGCTCCTGAACCGCATTCGCTGATTTCTGCAGGGCCTTCTTTTCTTCGTCTGTCAGGGTTATCTCAATGATATCCTCGACCCCCTTGGCACCCAGCTTCACCGGAACGCCGATAAACAGGTCCTGTTGGCCATACTCTCCCTGCAGATATGCTGCACAGGGCAGGATCTTCTTTTTATCCTTTAAGATCGACTCTGCCATTTCGACCGCGGCGGATGCCGGTGCATAATAGGCACTGCCTGTCTTCAGGAGGGCCACGATCTCTGCTCCGCCGTTACGGGTCCTTTCCACGAGGGCATCGATGCGATCCTGGGCCATCAGTTCGGTGATTGGAATGCCGGCGACGGTTGAGAACCGCGGTAAGGGTACCATGGTATCCCCGTGTCCACCCAGCACAAAGGCATGGGTGTTTTCAACGGAAACATTCAGTTCCATGGAAATAAACGCTCTGAAACGAGCGGAATCCAGCACGCCGGCCATTCCGATGACTCTTTCCCTGGGAAAGCCTGAGGCATCAAGAGCTACATGACACATGGCATCCAGCGGATTGCTGACGATAATAAGAATGGCTTCCGGCGAACGGGTGGCCACTTCCTTGGTGACCGCTTTCACAATACCGGCGTTGGTGCTGATAAGATCATCACGGCTCATGCCCGGCTTTCTCGGTATGCCGGCTGTGATGATGACGATATCGGATCCGGCAGTTTCCTCATAGCTGTTGGCGCCCGTGAGGTGGCAGTCATGTTTTTCTATGGGAGCCGCCTCGCTCAAATCCAGAGACTTGCCCTGGGGAACGCCTTCGACGATGTCCACCAAGACGACATCGCACAATTGCTTTTCGGCCAGACGCTGAGCTACAGTTGCACCCACATTTCCGGCACCGACGACGGTAACTTTCTTATCCATTTTTCATTTCCTCCTCTATTTAAAAAATACATTTCCCCAGTGGAAAAAATGCATGATTGTTAACACAAATTATTGTATTGTCAACCAAATTTATATCACCAGCGCTTATTGACAGGGGATATCAAGATAGTATAAGTATTACTAGATTATACCTAAATAGTACGGATGATTTGTAATTTGTCTTTCAGACCCGGTTTGATTGTGATAATATAGAAAGTTGAATTTTTAAGAGTTAATTCAGATGGCGATTGTTAATTTAAAGAAAAGACAAATCGAGTGTAAGATCGTATATTATGGCCCTGGTCGGTGCGGTAAAACGACCAACCTTGAATATATTCACAAAGCTTTTAAAAATCAAGTCAAGGGAGATATGGTTTCCATCAACACCGATGGCGACCGAACTCTCTTCTTTGATTTTCTTCCTCTTGAACTCGGAAAGTTAAAGGGATGTGATGTTCGGGTTCAGTTATATACCGTCCCGGGACAGGTTCGCTATGCGTCGACTCGAAAATTGGTATTGCGGGGAGCCGACGGTGTTATTTTCGTCGCCGATTCCCTTGAGGTCCGCCGTGAAAAAAATATGCTGTCGCTAAAAGACCTTCAGCAGAACCTTAAGGAATACAACATCAGCATTTTTAAAATACCCCTGGTTATGCAATTTAACAAACGCGACCTCACCGATGCCAATATTACCCTGATGCCGCTTGAAAAAATGCAGCAGGATTTAAATCGACAGTTAAAGGCTCCTTCCTTTCCCGGCAGTGCCTTGAAGGGTGAAGGTGTTGGAAAAACCCTCAACGCCTGCCTGAAGTTGGTATTAAAATCAATTCAAACCGAACTTAATTTGGGTGGTTAATTTATCGATATGTCCGGCGATGTAGCATTTGCAGGCAATTTAAGTTTTCTCAATCTGGGTGAGCTGCTGCAGTTACTCGGCACAACCGGCAGTTCCGGCTCGGTAACCATACACAACGCCCAGGCTGCGCAGCCCGGTTTCATTTACATTGACAAGGGCAACCCGATTAATGCCGCCAGCGGTTCCAAGACCGGCCTTGATGCCCTGTTCTCGATGTTTGGCTGGTTAGACGGCCAGTTTGAATTCGTCCAGGAAGCTGTCAGCTGCGAAAAAACCATCACCAAGAGCCGGATGGAAATTATTCTGGATGGACTGCGAATGCTAGACGAGGGTCAGGTGGAGATCCTTGGAGCGGCGACTGCAGGATCAAAGCCCAGCGACACGGCAGCTAAATCAGGGTCACTGGCCTTGATAAAAGGTCCCCTGGTGGACTATTCCTACGTGGTTGATGAAGAAAGCTTTTACGACGGTGATGAAATCGTCCAGGAAGGCAATCATGGCAACTGGATCTGGGTGATACTGGAGGGAATTGTCGAAATCTCCAGGGAAACCCCTAAGGGAGCACTCAGTATCCTCAGGATTGGAGACGGCGCTTTTCTGGGAAGCGTCGCATCGCTCATCCAGGCTGATAATGTGCGCAGCGCCACGGCTAAGGCGATTGGAAATGTTCAGCTGGGCATGCTGGATTCACAGCTGATGACCAGTGAACTGGCGGGCATGTCCCAGGATTACAGGGAATTTGTCAGAGCACTTGATATGCGACTGAAGCAAGTATCCAGAATGGCCGTTGATATTTATTCTGAGGACCAAAAGGTTATCGAACTCATCAATGAAAAAAAGCCCCTCATCAAGCAGGGGCAGGGTGAAGACCGCCTGTTTCGAATTACTTCCGGCACAGCAATTGTAGCCCGGGAAACCGACAGCGGCGTTGTGCCCGTGGCCCGCCTTGAAAAAGGTGATTTTTTGGGTCGTTTGCCTTTTTTGGATTTAGGCAATGAACCCCAGGCGGCCTCTGTTTTTGCATCACCAAACCTTAAATTAGCCGCGTTGGACCCCAAAGGGTTGCAAAAAGAACATGAAAAGCTTTCGTCGAACCTACAAAGCATATTGGCGCATCTGGCAACCACAATTTCGGTGACGACACTGATCGCCTGTGACTATTATAAAAAGAAGTTTGCCAAATTTTAATCCCCAAAAAAAGAAAATGCCATGACCTCTGAAAACAAAAGAAAACACAAGCGTATCCAGTCCCTTAATCTGTCTTATATATGTTTGGATGAGGAAGAGAACATCGTCAAACAGGGTATGGGCAGGACACTGAACATTTCCGAATCAGGGATGTTGCTGGAAACTCATTTTCCGATCGAACCGATCCATGTTGTACAGCTGACCATCAGCCTGGAAGAGGAGCTGCTTGACCTTAAGGGCAAACCGGTTCATGTCCGATCCAGCGACGAAGGAAAATATGAAATCGGGATTAAGTTTATTGAACTGGATCGAGGCGCTTCTGACCTTTTAAAAAAATTTGTCAGGGGCGGCGGCGTCCCAAAAGAATCATCGGCCAGCCATGACGAATAATCGACACCGCACATGAGAAAAGGATTTTGCTCAATGAGAACACCTGTCGGCGAAACGGATTTTCCAGATTTGAACCTGGCCAGGAGGGGAAAAGTCAGGGACATATACGACCTTGGTGACAACCTGCTAATGGTGGCCACGGACCGCATTTCCGCATTTGATGTGATCATGCCTGATCCGATTCCGGATAAGGGAATTATTCTTACCCAGATTTCCCTTTACTGGTTTGAGATTATGCAACCGATTGTTGCAAACCATGTAATTTCAGCCGACGTCAATGAATATCCGGCGGTTTGCCGGCCTTATGCCGAAACCCTTCGCGGGCGCAGCATGCTGGTTAAAAAAGCAGATCCTCTGCCAATTGAATGCGTTGTCAGGGGTTACCTATCCGGTTCAGGATGGAAATCTTATCAGGAATCCGGCAGAGTTTGCGGAATTCCCCTGGCTGCCGGACTGCAGGAGTCAGACCGGTTGCCGGAGCCGATTTTTACACCCTCAACAAAAGAGGAACTTGGCGCCCACGATATCAATATCAATTTTGAAGAAACTGTGAAAAGAATCGGCCACGAGCTTTCGTCAAAGGTCAGGGATTTAAGTCTTGCGATATATAAAAAAGGCGCTGAAATGGCCGACCAGAAGCAAATCATCATTGCCGACACCAAGTTTGAATTCGGTCTGGTGGGCAACGACATAATTCTCATCGATGAAGTGTTAACACCGGATTCATCCCGCTTCTGGCCCAAAGAATCCTACCAGCCGGGTGGCGCACAGCAAAGCTTTGACAAACAATATGTCAGAGATCATCTGATCTCCATTAATTACAACAAACAACCACCCGGACCTGAGTTGCCGGATGATATTATACGCAATACGCGTAAAAAATATCTGGAAGCACTCATCCATCTCACCGGCGACAGCCATGGGTTGGGTTGAAAAACGAACCGCAAAATTTCGAATATCCAACCGCAGAATTTCGAAGGATAGAATCGCAATGCTCTATCTTTTTTAATAATCGACAGGACACCTTACTTCGATCCGCCTGCGGCGGAATATTCAGAATTCGATATTCGATATTTGCTTTTTAATAAACCCCACAAGGCCAAAGTCTCTTCTTCGATCAATAAACTGCTTCGACGGCCAGCGGCGGCGCTGAGATCTGACACATAGCCATCATTATGCCAACTAAAAACCTGCCATCCGCTCAATTGAAATCGGTACCGCTGAGCCGAATAGATACAACAGACGAAACCTTCCACATCACGACCCGAACACGTGTTGATGACCTGCTGGCATCCATCCGGCATGAAGGACTGCTGAACCCGCCCTTTGTGATCGAAAAGGCATCAGGTTTTACGATTGTCAGCGGGTTTCGCCGCATCTGCGCCTGCAAAAAGCTGGACCTGGAAGAAATCACGGTCCGTGTTCTCGAGCCGGATTTAAATTCCCTGGAATATCTGCGTCTTGCCATTGCCGACAACGCGCTTCAAAGACAGTTAAACCTGATAGAGACATCCAGGGCTCTGCACAAACTTTCGGCCCATTTAAACTCCGGCAATCGTTTCATCGAATCAGCATCATCACTCGGCCTGCCGCCAAATCCAACAGTTATAAAGAAGGTGAAAGACCTGTGTCTGCTGCCCGAAATTATTCAAAGCGCGATTCTGGCCGAAACCATCTCACTTTCCATGGCCGTGGATCTAAAAAAGATGACAACGGATTGCGCCGTGGCTTTTGCGCAGCTGTTTATCGAATTCAAATTGAGCCTTAACAAACAAAGAGAAATCATAACGCTGGTCAAAGAAATCGCCCGGCGAGACAGTATCGCAGAACAAAAGGTTCTGGAAGACCGGCAAGTTCAGGATATTATCATTAACCCCGACCTTGACCGTAGCCAAAAAACACGTGAATTAAGAGCCTATTTAAGGCAGCGCCGATTTCCCCATATTGTGGAAGCTGATGACAGATTCGAATATCAGCGCAGACAACTTAACCTTGGCAATGACATCAAATTAATTCCCCCGAAGGATTTCGAAGGTACCACCTACACCGTAATCTTGTCGTTTAGCAGCATCGCCCAACTCAAAGCGCTACACACCGCCCTTCATCGGATAATTAAGCATCCCGGTCTTACAAAAATTATCGAACGCAAAGATAATTCCTCCCATTAGTAAATGAACAAATATTACTTGACAAATAGTATCTAACAATTGTAGCCAGGATCAAGAAATAAATTTTCTTCATAACATTATGGGAATACAGGAAAGAAGACGGCGGGAACGGGAAAGAAGGCGCCAGCAGATTATCGTGGCGGCCAAACGGGTTTTCTCTGTCAAGGGGTTTTCAAAAACCACCATGGAAGACATTGCCCGGGAAGCAGAGCTGAGCCCCGGAACCCTGTATCTGTATTTTAAAAACAAAGACGAACTCTATGCTTCGCTTTCCTTACGCATCTTACAATATATGAATATCCGGCTGGAGGACGTGAAAAAAGAAAAAGACCACAACCCTGAACAAAAAATCGCCTCGATTAAAGAGGCACTCTATGACGTCTACCAGTTTGATCCCATGATTCTGATCAACATGTTTCACCTTCAATCCAGCGAAACTTTGAAAAATTTATCTACGCCGCTGCTTGAAAATATAGCAGAATTATCCCGCAATTCTCTCCAGACCCTGGCCGACATCTTTAAAAACAGTTCCGGCCGCAATAGGTTTTTGACCCGCCAGCCGACTGCTATCGCTGACATTGTTTGGTCACTGTTTACCGGTATTGTTCTTTGGGATGAGAGCAAGCGGATGATCGATGATGACAAGGATTATTTAAAGCAAACCCTCGATATCGCTTTCGAAATATTTGCCCGCGGAATATCCAAATAGCCAGTTAGTGCCAATCCACCCCCAGACACATAGCCTTGAGCCCCAACATTTTCTGTCTATTTAGATTTAAATCACAAATAACAAACGCATTCAATTAATGGGAATTTAGTTTGACATTGCCTTGTCACTTGTCATTTGGTATAGATCGTTCCCCTATGTCTATTAAAAAGCTTTACATTGACCGGTTAATAGCCGATTCGCCCCAAGTCCGTCTCATCGCTGAACGGCTTGGCCTGGCGGGTGAAATTGTACCGGACGCCCAAACAGTCTTCGACGCCGTTTCAGCGGCAGCAGATCCGGTGCGACAAGGCAAAAAAGTTCTGTTTCTTACCCGCAATAAGGGATCCTTCATTAAAGAATGCCCCGGCACACGCGATTATACATGCTGCGGTTATGAGATTTTGCACATTGGATCTTTCTGTCAGATGGACTGCGTCTATTGTATCCTGCAATCCTATTTCCATCCGCCCGTGCTTCAGTATTTCGTTAATCACGATGATCTTTTCAAAGAACTCAACGCCATTTTTGCCGGAAAAAAACTGCATCGAATCGGGACCGGTGAATTCACCGATAGCTTGATCTGGGAATTGTGGACCGACCTATCATCCCATCTTATTCCGGCCTTTGGCGCCCAAAAACATGCCGTGCTGGAACTCAAAAGCAAAACCACCGCTATTCAAAACCTGGGGCAATTGCCCCATAATCGAAAAACCATCACATCCTGGTCAGTTAATACCCCGAAGATTATCGCCCAAGAAGAACGGGGCACAGCATCACTCACGGCCAGATTAAAAGCGGCCGCAAAATGTGATTCCTGGGGCTATCCGCTGGCTTTTCATTTTGACCCCATCGTCCTCTACGAGGGCTGCGAAAAAGATTATGAACGCACGATAAAGAAAATATTTTCCTATGTCTCGCCGGCTAAAATTGCCTGGATCAGTCTCGGAAGTTTTCGCTTTATGCCGGCCTTAAAGCCACTGGTTGAAAAACGCTTTCCAAAATCCAAGATTATATATGGTGAGTTTATAACCGGGTTGGACGGTAAAATGCGGTATTTTAAACCCATACGAATGAAAATTTATCAAAAAATCATCGCCTGCATCCGGGACCAGGCACCTCAGACATTTATCTATTTTTGTATGGAAGACGAGGAGGTATGGCAAAAATGCCTTGGCTACACTGCGCCCGAGCGCGGGGGTCTCGACCATTTGCTGGACGAGCAGGCTGTCAATCATTGTGGGGTAATTAAGAACTGAAGCGCAAAGGCAAACGAGGATCTTCTTAAATTGCGGAGCAGAGCCACATCATTATTCGATGTTCAACATTGGATGTTCGATGTTCGCTGTTCAATTTGTTCGGTCTGTCGGAGGATAGGACAAACGTCCCGGAGGAAATACTGGCTTATCTTTCTTATCCTTTTTGCATCTGCCGGGACTGTATCCGCCCAGACATGGGTTACCGTCAAGTGGGTCAATGACGGGGATACGATTGTCTTAACCGATGGAAAGCGAGTACGCTACATCGGCATCAATACACCGGAAATAGATCATGAAAAACAGAGAGCGCAACCCTTTGGCTACACTGCCAGAACTTTTAACAAACAAATGGTATTAAACCGGAAGGTTCGCCTCGAATTCGACCTGGAGCGTCATGATCGCTATGGGCGACTGCTGGCATATATCTTCCTGCCTGAGGAAATGTTTTTAAATGAGCAGATGCTGCAAAAGGGATATGCCTTTTTTCTGTTTCATAAGCCCAATTTAAAATACAACCAGCGCCTGATGAAAGCCCAGCAGGAGGCAATGAAAGCCCGGAAGGGATTATGGAATAACTGGAGTGAACCAAAGAAGCGGTACGTCGGAAATCGAAATTCCAGGCGATTTCATATGGAAAGCTGCCCCAATGCCCGGAAGATAAATAGGAGCAACAGGACCTATTTTTCAACCAAATGGGATGCCTTCATGGCCGGTTATGCCCCGGCAGGTGAATGTATTAAAGAATTCTGGAGTTATGGATCGAAAATTAAATAAGGGTCGGGGAGAAAATCGCCGACCCTTATTTAATTTTTACTTTTCTTTTTCTTTATTTTTTGCTTCCACTATTTTCTCTGCGATGTGTATCGGCACCTCATCATAATGCGAAAACTCCATGGTATACACGCCGCGGCCACCGGTCATGGATCTGAGATCCGGCGCGTAAGTTAAAAACTCCGCCATCGGCACATTGGCTTTGATGACCTGGTTTTTTCCGGCATTGTCCATACCCAGAACTTTACCGCGCCTGCTGTTGAGATCCCCCATTATATCACCCATATAGTCTTCGGGTGTCGTAATCGTAACATTCATAATGGGTTCCAGGAGAACGGGCTGAGCCTCTTCACATGCTTTTTTGTAGGCAATAGAGCCAGCAACTTTGAAGGCCATTTCTGATGAATCAACGGCATGATAGGAACCGTCATCCAGAGTGACCCTGAAATCGACACAGAGAAATCCGGCCAGAACACCTTTTTGAGATGCTTCGATGATGCCTTTTTCAACGGCCGGAATGTATGTTTTGGGAATCGATCCACCCACAACGGCATCGACGAACTCAAAGCCTTTGCCCCGGGGCAGGGGTTCCATCTGAATCCAGCAATCACCGAACTGGCCATGACCGCCAGTTTGTTTTTTATGCCTGCCCTGGACCCTGACTTTCTTTTTTATCGTCTCCCGGTAGGGCACTTTTGGGGTGTTCAAAACAGACTCGACGTTAAATTTTCTTTTAAGTTTTTCGACCGCGGTTTCAATATGAATCTGTCCCAAACCCGATAAAAGGATTTCTTTGGTTTCAGAAACCCGGTCCAACTTCAGAGCCGGATCTTCTTCCAGCAGTTTGGTCAGCGAGATGAAAATTTTGTCTTCATCTCCCTGGTTCTTGGCCGCAATGGCAAAAGATATCAGGGAGGGCAGGGGTTCGGCGCAGGCATAGACGATCTTGGCGGCATCATCACAAAGGGTATTGCCGGTAACGGTTTCTTTAAGCTTTGCCACGGCAACAATAGCCCCGGGACCGGCACCGGTTGCTGGCTTTTGCTCTTTGCCGGCAATCGTCAGCAATTGATTAAAACGTTCTTTTACTTCCTTGCTCGAATTGTAGAAGCTACCGTCGCTGCCGATAGTTCCTGAAATCACCCTGAATATGGTCAAACGCCCGGCGTATGGATCTGCCAGGGTCTTGACTACAAAGGCTGAAAAAGGCGCATTTGGATCCGGGGCACGCTCAATCTCATTGCCATTTCCAGGATCCGTACCCTTTTTGGGACCGCGATCCAGGGGAGAAGGGAGCGCATTGATAATTAAGTCCATCAGAAGATCGATGCCGATATTATCGGTAGCGGCGCCACACAACACCGGCACAAAGGTGCGATTCTGGGTGCCGGTTCTCAGGGCAGTCCTTAAATCCTCGTTGGAAAGGGTTTCGCCTTCAAGATAGCGCTCAATCAATTTATCATCGGCCTCGGCTATGTTTTCGATCAGGTTTTCTTTTTCCCTTTCAACCAGTTCCTGCATGTCAGCCGGGACATCGGTTTTCTGGGCCCTACCGTTTTCATCGTAAACATAGGCCTGGCCGCTGATTAGGTCGACAACTCCTTTAAAGCCGGCTTCCACACCGATGGGCAATTGCAGGATAATCGGTTTGGGTTCAAAAATGTCGGCCGCATCTTGAAAGGCACGGGAAAAATCAGCCCGTTCCCGATCGAGCTTGTTGATGAAAATTGCACAGGGCTGATCGTATTCCTTCGCAAACTCCCAGGCCTTCTCGGTCTGAACCTTTACCCCATCTACCGCATCAATGACAACGACCACGCCATCGGCCGCCTGTTGGCAGCTTAAGGTATCAGAAAAGAAGTTTTGATCCCCGGGAGTGTCAATGAGATTGACGGTATGTTTTTTCCAGTTGAATTGATGAAACCCGGAACTGATACTTGATCTTCGCTTGAGTTCCTCGGGTTCAAAGTCCAAGGCGGTGTTGCCGTCTTCTATGCGGCCCATCCGCTTGATCGTCCCACTGTCATACAGCATGGCTTCCGCAAGAGACGTTTTTCCGGCTCCTGAATGGGCCACCAAGGCTATGTTTCTCAAACTTTCAACTTTTTCACTCATTTAAGCTCCTCTCTTTATTGATACCCCAAATTTTGACCTATTTGAAAATTTTATAAACTGGTATTCCTAACCGTTAAACTGGAAAAAATCAAGTCCAAAATAAGATCAAAACAGACGGTTCTGGCCTGTGAAATCCTAAAATAATTGACTATTTTCGATTGAATATTCAATAGTCAATTCTCCGCCTCAGGCGGATCCGGGTTAGAACGTAGGAGAATGAAAAACTCACGGTTACCTTTGGGACCGAGGATAGACGACGGTATGACATTTTCGCACTGAAGGCCGGTTCCGGTAAAAAATGAGGACAATTCTTCGATCACGCTGTCGTGAAGTTTGGGATCCCTGACGACGCCTCCCTTTCCCACCTTATCTTTGCCGACTTCAAATTGTGGTTTTATCAACGCCAATATAAAGCCTTCTTCTTTCAGAAAGACCCTCACCGCCGGTACGACAATTTTCAGAGAGATAAAAGACACATCAATGGTGGCAATATCAACGGCCTCGGGAATCATTTCGAAGGACATGCGCCGGATATTGGTGCGCTCAATAGCCACGACGCGAGGATCCTGCCTTAATTTCCAGGCCAGTTGCCCATATCCAACATCGACGGCGTATACGCGTGCCGCTCCATTTTGCAGGAGACAATCGGTGAAGCCCCCGGTGGAGGCACCCACATCAAGGCAGGTGCAGTCTGTGACGCAGAGGCTTATTTCCTTCAGAGCACCTTCGAGTTTCAGCCCACCCCGACTGACATAGGGAATATCGCCTCCCTTTAATTCAATGCTGTCATCCTCTGAAATCAGAGTTCCCGCCTTGGCGGCAGGCAGGCTGTTCACCAGGATTTTACCGGCCATAATCAGGGCGCGGGCACGTTGCCGGCTCGGTGCCAGCCCCTTGTCAACCAGCAACAGGTCGAGTCTTTGTTTTTTGACATTCAAATTTGATACATCCTGGTTACCGATACATAGGCTCTAATCTGGCTTCATATACTAACGGATTGGAGTAAAAAGGTGTCAGGTTTCAGGTGTCAGGTGCATGGTCTCTGGATGTTCGAAGGAGAGCTTGCAGTTTGGTGATCAGAAACGGCGTTATCCACCATCTGTTTTCGGTTTTGTGTCACCTGACACCTGAAACCTGACACCTGAAACCTTTAGGCTAAGTATGAAATATGCTAATCGCTAAGAACCCCCCTGGCCCATTATCCTGACCGCTGCCTTAACGATGGCGGCTGCATCAATGCCATATAGAGATCGCAAAAGTTGCTGGGGTCCATGCTCGACAAAGGTGTCTGCCACACCGATCCGTTCAATGCGCAACCCATAGATACCGATATCATTCAATGCTTCCAGAACGGCGCTGCCGAATCCACCCTGCAGGACATTTTCTTCCACGGTAATCACCCGCGGGATCCTTTTTACCAGGGATGAAATCAGCTCGACATCGAGCGGTTTGACAAATCGGCAGTTCACCACGGTGGCTGAAATTCCCTGTGCTTTTAAAAGGTTGCCGGCTTCAAGGGCATCACCGACCGACTTGCCGATAGCCAGAATGAGAACATCGTCTCCATTTTCCAGTATGTGTCCCTTTCCCAGGGGCAATGGTTTGATCACCTCGTCCAGAGGAGTGCCGGTGGCAGACCCCCGGGGGTATCGAAAGGCAATGGGGCCGTCATGCTCGATGGCTGTGGCCAGCATGTGCTGCAGCTCATTTTCGTCTGCGGGGGCCATGATGACCATATTGGGAAGACACCTGAGATACGATAAATCAAACAGTCCATGATGGGTGGCGCCGTCTTCACCGACGATGCCCCCACGGTCAATGGCAAAAATCACCGGCAGTCGATCAATACACACATCATGCAGGACCTGATCAAAGGCTCGCTGCAAAAAAGTGGAATAGATGGCCACCACGGGCTTTAACCCCTCGGTGGCCATACCGGCTGCAAAGGTAACCCCATGTTGTTCGGCAATGCCCACATCAAAAAAACGATCCGGGTAGGCCTGGGCAAATTTAGCCAGACCGGTCCCCTCAGGCATGGCAGCTGTTACCGCTACGATGCGTTCATCCTTTTCCGCCAGCCGGACCATAGCTTGGCCGAAAACCTCGGTATAAGAAGGGACAGCGCTTTTGGGATCGATGCAGTTGCCGGTTTCGACCTCGAAACACCCGCACCCGTGAAAATAAACCGGATTTTCTTCGGCTGGAGCATATCCTTTGCCTTTGCAGGTAGTCACATGCAGCAGGACAGGTTCTTTTAAATATTTTATATTATTTAAAATATCAATTAGATGGTTTAATTTGTGTCCATTGATGGGGCCAAAATACTCGAAATTAAAGGCTTCAAAAAGCATCCCCGGCGTCGTGAAGGCCTTAAGCGATTCTTCCGTGCGCTTGGCCCATTGATAAACATCGCCGCCGATTTTCGGCAGTGACTTTAAAAATTCCCCAAATTCTTTTCTGGCTTCCTGGAGTCTCTTGCCGGACAGGGTGCGGCTTAAAAAAGAGGATAGGGCGCCCACATTGCGTGAAATAGACATATCGTTGTCGTTTAAGATAACAATCAGCTCCCGGTCCTTAAATTTATCTCCGGCCTGGTTAAGGCCTTCGTAGGCAAGACCGGCGGTCATGGACCCATCTCCGATAACGGCAATAACTTTGGACTTTTCCCTTTTTAAATATTTGGCATGGGCCACACCCAGGCTGGCCGATATGGAAGTGCTGCTGTGGCCGGTTGAAATTGTATCATAAGGACTTTCCTCAATTCGCGTGAAACCGGCAAGGCCTTTATGTTGACGCAGGGAATGAAAATTATCGCGACGTCCTGTCAGCAATTTATGGGCATAGGCCTGGTGTCCGACATCCCAGATCAATTTGTCATGGGGCGTGTCAAAAACATAATGGATGGCGATCGCCAGTTCAACGGCACCGAGACTGGAGGCAAGATGGCCGCCGGTTTTGGATACGACTTCAATAATGACCTTGCGGATTTCATCGGCCAAGACCGGAAGATCTTTTCTGTCAAGCTTCTTTAGATCAGCCGGAGAATTAATTTTTTCCAAAAAACTCAAATTTTTTACGGCTCCTTAACGTTTTCTTTCAATAATATATCTTGCAATGCCACGCAGGGGATCTGCATTTTTATCAAAAGTTTCAAGTGCTTGCAATGCTTCTCGCACAAGTTTTTTTGAAAATTCCCTGGCCGCCTGAATACCCAGTACGGAAGGGTAGGTACTTTTTTCCCGTTGACGGTCGGTCCCTACAGCCTTACCCATCAACGCCGGATTGCCTTCCACATTTAATATGTCATCAGCTACCTGAAAGGCAAGACCGATTTTACGGCCATAGTCACTGAGCAAATCTGTCTGCCGGCGATCCGCACCTCCAAGCAAAGCGCCGCTAGCCAGCGAAGCTTCTATCAGTGCCCCGGTTTTTAAACGATGCATGGTTTCGAGCGCATCGGCAGAAAGTTTAATGCCTTCTGAAGCGATATCCAGCATTTGGCCCTGGATCATACCCTGATAGCCGGCCGCCTCAGAAATTAGACGGATAACCTTCAACCATCGGACAGCCTGATTCCCATCGTCTGGCGGAACGGAGGAAAGCACCTCAAAAGCCAGAGTCAGCAGCGCATCACCTGCCAGTATAGCGGTAGCCTCGTTAAAGGCGATGTGGCAGGTGGCTTTTCCCCGACGCAGTTCATCATCATCCATGGCGGGTAAATCATCGTGAATAAGCGAGTAGGTGTGGATCATCTCCAGGGCGCAGGCTGCTGTCAAAGCATCTTCCGGCACGCCGCCCACAGCTTCACAGGCGGCCAGGCACAGGACCGGTCGAATTTGCTTACCGCCGGCCATTAAAGAATATTTCATGGCCTTTACGAGGGTTTCAGAAGAATGAGAACCCTGAAGCACCCTTTCCAAAGCGGCGTCAATAATCTGATTTTTTTGCTTAATATAAGTCTTTAGTTCGAACATAGGTATAAAGAAATGCCTAGTCCGCCTGAGGCGGATTAGCTCATTCTTGTCCGCCTTCTTTCTGGCGGATTATGCATTTTCAGACTTCATCTTCTGCAACGAAGCCGTCATTTTGACCGGAAAAGGGTGTCTCTGATAACTTCCCATCCGAAGCCTGCATAAGAATAGTAATTCTTTTCTCGGTTTCGTCCAATTTTTCGGAACAAAATTTTGAAAGCTGAATGCCGTCTTCAAATGTCTTAATGGCTTTTTCCAGTGGCATATCGCCGGATTCCAGATCTTGAACAATTTGTTCAAGCTGTTTCATTGCCTGCTCAAAAGTCTTTTTGGCCATCGGTGGATTTTCCTTTTACACGGCAAAAGATGCGGCCTTTCGCCACCATTACCTCAAGATCCTGGTTCAGTGAAACCGTATGGGGATCTTTTACCACTCTGGCGTCCGGGATGGTGCGGGTGATACTGTAACCCCGGGATAAAATGGCAATGGGACTCAAGGCGTCTAATTTGGCCGCCAGTTCACGAATTCGAATTTTATTTGAATTATTAAATATTATGAATGTTTTAAAAAGGTTATTGTAATTTTGATCAAGTTGTTTTTTAATTTTTTGTATTAAAAATCGGGGATTGTTGGCCTTGAGCCGGTCCGCCCGGAATATCAGATTCTCGCGATCGCGCCGGATTCGGTATCCGAAGGTACGGTTCAAGCGCAAATAAAGATCATCGATACGAAGACGCAAATCTTCAATTTTACGGCGGGGATCCGCCAGACGTTTGGATATTTGCTGAACCCTTATTTTTAAGCCACTGAAATAATATTTAATTTTTGATAGGAGGAGGGATTCAATCTCTTTGCAGCGGCGTTCAAGAGCTGATTTTTCCGGGACCACGACCTCGGCCGCGGCCGAAGGTGTCGGCGCCCGCAAATCGGCCACGAAATCAGCAATGGTATAATCGGTTTCATGGCCCACAGCCGATATGATTGGGATCCTGGAAGCAAAGATTGCCCGGGCGACCGCCTCTGAATTAAAGGCCTGCAGATCCTCGAGTGATCCGCCGCCACGTGCCAATATGGCGACATCGCATTCGCCCAGGCTGTTGAGCAACCCCAAGGCGGAAACAATTTCCTCGACAGCGCCTTCGCCCTGCACTTTAACCGGGAAAATCTGGATGGTGACATTGGGAAAGCGGCGGTTGACTACCTGCAGGATATCATGGACAACAGCACCCGATTTGGATGTTATCACACCGATTTTATTAGGAATAAATGGCAATTCAATTTTGTTTTCATCCTTAAAGAGTCCTTCCTCAGCCAGCCTGTTTTTAAGCTGTTCAAAGGCGACCTGCAATGCACCGATGCCCGAGGGTTCCAGATACTCCAGAATGATCTGATAGGTCCCGCGGGGTTCATACACGCTGATACGCCCCATACCGGTAACACTCATGCCATCTTCCGGCTCAAATTTCATTTTGCGTTGCTGTCCTCGAAACATCACCGCACTGATCTGGGAAGCCCCATCTTTTAAAGAAAAATAATAATGACCGGAGGCAGGGATGCGAAAGTTGGAAATCTCACCAAAAATCCAGATAAACGGAAAGCTTTCTTCCAATAGAGTTTTTATATTAGCGTTAAGCTCGGAAACGGAATAGATTTTCCGTTTGATCCCGTTGCCGGGATTGAGAATTGGATTATTGTTTTCGAACATCACAAACTTTCAATTAGAGTATTGGGTGAATCAATCACCGGCCCCGGGTTATTTTATCAAGGTCTGATAAGATATATTATGTAAACTTTTAAGTACAACCACAGATACCGGGCCATCAAAATGCCAAAAGGCTCCGGAAGATCCCCTTCCGTCACTTTTATTCAGTTTTGGATTTTTCAGCATGTTTATCTATAATTTCCCGGATAGCCGGAATGAGGTAAATGTTATCAGTGGGCATTTTGGCAAGTTGAGTGGCCAGGATTTTGACCTTTTTGTGAATGGATTTGTGCTTGTCCATGATAAAGATGTCCTTGCCTTTAACGGTGCACAGACCGCTTTTTACCTTTATTCCGGCTGTTTGCAGATTCTGTTCTGAAACGGTCACCGCCAATTTTTCAGCCAGATCCTTGAGTTCCTGGTATATTTGTTCCGGTTTCATGTAACTTTTGATTTTAGTTGTTCAAAAATGAATTAACCATGAATAATTGCAATATCCAGATCTTGAAAATATCGTCGACTGTGTTATATTTAGATCATTGATTTGCGGCATTTCAGTCGATTTCTAGCGGTTAAACCTTTATTCAGGAGGAAATAAATGGATTCAGTATCCCTTAAGCAGACGCAAATTCAAACGCGCGTCAACGAATTTATCCGCAGTGTGTATAACTGGATGGCAATCGGTCTGGGGCTTACCGGCTTTGTAGCCTATTACGTCGCCAACACACCTGCCCTGGTCCAAGCGATTTTCGGAAACAGGATATTGTTTTTCGGCCTCCTTATCGGAGAGCTTGCCCTCGTGTTCATTATCAGCGCCAGGATACAGAAAATGCAGGCCTCCACAGCGACAGCCCTGTTTGTTGGATATTCGATTTTAAACGGTGCAACCCTGTCCTTTGTTTTTCTGGTGTATACCGCTTCATCCATTACTTCAACATTTTTTATCTGTGCGGCAACCTTTGTCGCCTGCAGCATTTACGGATGGACCACCAAACGGGATCTAACCTCCATGGGCGGCTTTATGACCATGGGGCTGATCGGCATCATCATTGCCTCCGTGGTGAACATGTTTTTCCGCAGTTCAGCGATGAGCATGATTATCAGCTACATCGGCGTCATTGTTTTTGTGGGCCTGACGGCCTATGATACCCAGCATCTTAAAACCATGGCCGTCAATCAGCCTGACGACCTTGGAGCCGGGGTGGTCAGAAAAGGCGCTATTTTAGGAGCCCTTAAGTTGTACCTGGATTTTATCAATCTCTTCCTGATGCTTCTCAGAATCCTGGGTGGCGGACGGGATTAAGATCCAGGCTTATTACAAGACCGTGCGTTGAAAAGGCGAATATTGAATATCGAATAAAGAATGTTCCGCCGCAGGCGGATCGAAGGGCGGTTCGATATTCAATATTCTGCGGTTCGCTGTTCCGGCCACCCGAAGTTTCATGAGGTTTGGATGTTCTACCTCAGGAAAAAAACCTTCAGCTTCTAACAACAGGTTTTCAGATAAAAGGCGCTAAACGCCTATATTTACTTTAATAATATCAGCCAGTTGTTTGCAATAGCGCTGGGTTTCGGTCGCGCTTGGTCCTTCTACCATAACCCGACAAAGGGGCTGGGTTCCGGAATAACGCACCAGTACCCGGCCCCGGTCTCCCAGCTCGGATTCCACGGATTTTATGGCACCGGCCAGGGCGGGTATGGTATTGATATCCGGTTTGCTTTGAACCTCCACGTTGATCATCACCTGGGGATATATGGTCATAACTTTTCGGAGCGCCGACAGGTTTTGGTTCGCCGACTGCATGGCTTCGATCAGCTTAAAAGCGGTTAAAATCCCATCACCGGAGGTGTGATCATCGGCAAATATCATATGACCCGAATCTTCCCCGCCCAGAATGGCCCCGGAGGCAATCATTTTCTCCATGACATAACGGTCCCCGACCTTGGTGGTTTCGTGACGAATCTCCATATTCCGAAGGGCAGCGCCGAGGCCCATATTGCTCATCACGGTGCTGACAACGAGGTTGTTTTTTAACTTTCCCTTTTTCTTCAGGTCTTTGGCGCAAATTGCCAGAATCTGATCACCGGATAAAACTGCGCCTTTTTCATCCACAGCAACCAGCCGGTCGCCGTCGCCGTCAAATGCCAGGCCGATATCGGCTTTGGTTTCAAGCACCCGCTCAATCAATCCTTCGGGATGTTCAGAGCCGCATCCGTCATTAATATTTTTACCATCCGGCTCAATTGCAAGGGCTTCAACTTGCGCATCGCGTTTGGAGAACAATTCAGGCGCTATCAGACAGGTAGCACCATTGGCACAATCCAAAATAATTTTTAATCTTTTAAATGATGTATCCGATGATAAAATACTGTTAAGAAATGCAATATAGCTTTTTGTCATTTTGTTATCGATAGAAACCCGGCCTGTCTGCGGCGCCGACTGGCTCCGGTTGGCCGGAGGGGTATCGATCACCAACGCTTCGATTTGGGATTCTGTTTCGTCGGAAAGTTTGTAGCCGCTGCCGTCGAAAATCTTGATTCCATTGTCATAATACGGATTGTGGGAGGCCGAGATAACGATCCCGGCGTCGGCCTTCAGCCGGGGTGCCAGAAACGCCACCCCGGGGGTGGGAATCACACCGGCGAGGCCGGCATCCGCCCCGACCGAGCTAATGCCGGAAACCAGAGCCGATTCCAGCATCAGTCCTGACAAGCGGGTATCCCGCCCGACAATAATCGTGGCTGGCTTGCCGATACCTTTGAACGTCATGGCAACCGCCCGTCCCACCCGGACGGCCATTTCCTCGGTCATGGGGTATTCACCGGCCTTGCCGCGAATACCGTCTGTTCCAAATAGGTTACCCATTATTTTTTATAACTCTCCAAATCGATTTAAATTTTTTAAAATTTGAAACCCGCCAGAGCGGATAAACCCCGACCATCGCTCAACTTGGATAAGATTTACCTGAAAGCCCCGGCATCATCCTGCGGGCCTGGGCCAGAATATGATCTACAATCCCCTGCAGCCAGCGGGTACCCCCGGCGGAATCGGCCGGTTCAAGGCCCTGGATAACCCTGATGTAATCTTTGCCGCAGGCCGCAATGCCCTGATGGACGCTTTCAAGGAAGGTGTCCATGGTTTTGGCGTCACCCGGGTTGGAAAGCGGGTCCTGGAGAAATTCTTTCAATTCGAACCAGCCAGCTTCGGCTTTGCTCAAACAAACGGCTTCCAGCCGGTTTATGCGTTCTGAAACTGCGAGGCTCACTTTTGCGTCAAGTCCCTTTAGCAGCGCTTCGGGAAACCGTTGGGCCACAAATAGCCCCCGCACCTTTTGATACCAATGCTTCAGGGCAATCAGATTGGCGATATAGGTGATGTTGTTGATGATGATTTTTCTGCCGATGCGAAAATTTCCCGGTTGATAGGGAACATTGCCGCCCTTCCCTGCCCCGCCGAAAATGAGCCGGTCTGGCCTTGGTTCGTCTTTGCGGATGATGGTGCCGGCTGCGACGGTGAGACCAAAACCCAATCGGCAGGGCCCTACCAGCCCTCCCTGACCACCCAGAAAGATGGGCCTCTGGTTTAACATAACTCCCCGGGGTACATCTCCGATTAAGGATGCCGTCGCTTTGTCCTGGTTGGGGGTGAAGTTAAAATGAATATAAGAACTGCCGACCTCACTGTGATCCTTGCGGCTGGTGCCGCCGGCCATCAGGCAATCACAAAAATTAATCAAACTTCCCAGGGTAACGAAGGGCAGAAGAATGGTGTGCTTGAGGGCCACTGTGTGGGCAATGCTGGCCTGCTCTTCCAGAATGGTCGCCTCACGCACCTGAGCCCCCAGGCCGCATTTGACATTATCCAAAAAAACCGATCGGTTGAAGTAACCCCCTTTAAGCTCAACATCAGGGCCGACCTGACAATCATCAACGGTAACGGGTGCTTCATATCCCAGCTTCGCGCCGGGAAGGATCAGAGTGTCTTCACCATAAATCTTACACCCGGCGTAAATGACAACTCCATCGCCGGAAAGGCGATCGATTTCGACTTCGGGTCCAATTTCGACGGCACCCGGATTGGCAATTTTTGCACCCTTTTTAATGAGTTTGTCAATTCTGGCAGTGCTGTCGCTTATCATCTGAGATTTTGATTTCAAGATCAGATCCTCATCTTGGATTCCGGTTTGGATTTGTTGTTCAGTTATCCTCCCAGCGCGGGATATTTTAATTTTTATATATGATAAAAGCGACTTAGGCAATTAAAATTTTACTATAAGTTGAATTTTGCTGTGGCCGGAAAGGAACCGGAACAGCCATTCACCAGAGTAACCAGATAATTTCGGCTGGACAAATATGATTGGCGATTATAGGCTGAAATTTAATAGAACCTATATTGCGCTCAACTTAGATCCTTTTCAACATTCTCATTAGGCACAACGTATGAAAAATCCTAATTTTCTGATCCTGGTGCTGTCGATTCTCACCATAACCCTGTGCGTTGTTTTTATCGTGATCTACAAAATTCTTTCCCGATTTAAAAGCCAGGCCAGGGGAAATCCGGATGGCGGCAAATCAGCAGATTTCAAACTGTCAGCTCCGAAAAAAATGCCGGTAGTTGAGCGGCTAAAATTAGAATGCCCGGCCTTAATTGAGAGGCCCCAAGGATTTACAAAAGTCGGAATCAAAGAAATCAGCATCAACAGTGCCTTTGTCACCTGCCCTCGCCCCCTGCCTCTAGGCGAAATATTTCAAATCAAGATTTTTTTTGAGGAAGAAAAATCTCTGACCCTCAAAGCGGATGTCCTGTGGAACAACAACAATGTGACCCAGGATCAAATTGTTGCCCGGGGAATGAAAGTTAGATTTCTGCAACTATCCGACGATGAGCGGCAGGTTCTTAAAAATATTGTTTCAAAAATCCAACCGGGTCCTTTGCTTGTTAACCTACCGTAAACTCAAGGTAATTTTGTAGACAATCAGGGTGCTTTGTGAGATAATGAACACGATAATAGAGTCAATTTATGGATTTTTCAGAAACTCCCCCTTCATCAGGTGTATCAAAAATTGCCATGCTGGGGACATTTCCGCCCTTGCGAGGTCTCAGCAGCTACTGCTTTGAGCTATCCCTGGCCATGGCGGAGCTGGTTCAAGTGGAGTTTATTTCTTTTTATAAGCTATATCCCGGATTTTTATATCCGGGTGGCGGTTTAAAAGAGGATGATTCCTTTCCGGCCGCAGCGCATGCTCGGTTGAAGGTCAATCGCCGCCTGGCCTGGTATAACCCGATCACCTGGTTTCGGGAAGCGTTGTTCTCCGGGGCCGACCTACTGCACGCCCAATGGTGGAGTCTGCCCCTATCGATAATCTATGGATGTATTTGCGCAGTGTTTAAACTGCGGGGCAAGCCGGTTGTTTTCACGGTGCACAATGTCCTCGGTCACGAACGGTCCCGGCTTTTTGAGACCGTTTCGCGCTGGCTCTTCAAACTGGGTGATCATTTCATTGTCCACACCCGGGAGGGCCGCCGACAAATGCAGGTCCATTATGGCATACCCGGCGACCGTATCAGTGTAATTTCCCACGGCAGTCTTGATTTTCATGTTAGAAAGCGGGCCGATCGTGATAAAATCAGGCAGGAATTGAATATTGAGCCCCGGCAGAACCTCATCCTGCTTTTTGGAGCCATCCGCCCTTACAAAGGCGTTGATACCGCCCTGAAGGCCTTTTCCCGGGTATTGTTGGAGGTTCCGGATTCCATATTGATGATCGCCGGCAAATTGTGGCAGAAATGGGACCCGTATCAAAAGCTCATTGACAAAGGCGGAATCACCAAAGAGGTCAGAACTTATCTGGACTATATACCGTCCGCTGAAGTTTATCGATATTTTGAGGCCGCCGACCTGGTAATTCTTCCTTACCACCAGTTCAGCAGCCAAAGCGGTATTGGCGGTACGGCGATCTCTTTCCGCAAACCCCTGATTGTTACGGCTGTGGGAGGCTTGCCGGATTTGGTCCGAAATTCCGAATATGTTGTCCCGCCCAATGACCCGGAGGCCTTGGCCCGCAAAATGATTGATTGCCTGACAGGTCAGGGCCGGCTGGCGGCCATGGCCGCAGACGCTGAAAAAGTGGCCGCCGAGATGAGCTGGTCTTCCATCGCTAAAAAAACCCGTGCAATTTACAATACTTTGCTGGCTGCCGGAGAATAACAGAAAATATGTTAACCTACCTCAAAGAATTAGTGCCCAAAATGCTCCGCTACCGGTTGACAAGACGGGGACTGGTAGGTCCCGGAAGGCCCATTAATCTGACCTTTTCGGTGACCAACGTCTGCCAGTCACGCTGCAAAACCTGCAGTATCTGGGAACTTTACAAAGAAAACCCGGAAAAACGAAAAGAAGAATTAGCCCTGGACGAAATCGAAAAAATATTCCGTTCCATGGGGCACATCTATGTATTCAATATCAGCGGCGGAGAACCCTTTTTGCGATCGGATATCACGGAAATTATTGCTGCCGGCTGTCGATTTCTGTCACCCGGTGTGGTTCATATTCCCACGAACGCTATCGCCAAAGAACATATTGAAAGCCGGACCATTGCAATTCTTGAGTTTCTCAAGAATAACTGCCCGCAGACACAGCTCACCATAAAACCCAGTCTGGATCACATCGGATCAAAACATGACGCAATACGAGGGGTGCCCGGGAATTTTACCAAAGTATTGGATGTATTCCAGAGTCTCAAAGAAATACAATCTGATTATTCCAATTTTCATGTGGAGCTGGGAACGGTCATTTCGCGCTGGAATGTTGACGATGTGGAGGAGATCGCACAATATGTAACCAATCTGGGCGTTGACAGCTATCGCAATGAAATCGCTGAACAACGATCGGAAATGTTTAATACCCAAAATGACATCACGCCGGATCCGGAGCAGTATGAAAAAGCCATTGACTTGTTTGTGCGCCAGATCCGGGAAAACATGGCCAACCGAAACCTTTTTCAAAGAATTACCAATGCCTTTCGCCTGGTATATTACAGTCTGGCCATTCGAATTTTAAAAGAAAACCGGCAGGTGATTCCCTGCTATGCCGGTATCTCCAACGTGCACATGACACCCTATGGTGATATCTGGGCCTGCTGCACGCTGGGCTATGACAAACCCATGGGGAATCTGCGCGACTATGACTATGATTTCCAAATGCTCTGGAACAGTGCCGAAGCCAAAAGAGTGCGGACCTATGTGGGTCAAGGACGCTGTAATTGCCCCATGGCCAACCAGACCTATTCCAACATTTTAATGCACGGCCCTTCCCTTTTTCGGGTTGTGAGCGAAATTCTAAAAAGCAGATAAAAGATAAACCTCTAATACATTCGGACACGGATTGGCACAGACAAATTAAAAAAATAGTTAGCCACGAATTGGCACGAATAACCACGAATTATAGCAACAGTTAAATTGGAAAAATTAATTCGTGAAAATTCGTGTTAATTTGTGGCTGATTTCAAACATCTGTATTATTGCTTAAATTATTTTATCCAAAGAATCCGTGTTCATCCGTGTCCTGAAGGCTATCATCGATGTCGCAAAAAAAAATTCCCTTTTACCGCTCGCTCAGGGTTCTGACCCCTTTGGCGCTGATGGTATTTGTAATTGTTATCTCCGGGGCCCTTTTTCGAATAATGGGAGATATGATTGTTGCAGACGAAAAAGCATCGCCCGCCGACGCCGTTGTGGTCCTTAGCACCGGTATTGAGTACTATCCGCGCCTGATCCAGGCCGCTGATCTTTATCGTCAGGGACTGGCTGAAAATATAGTGATTAACGGTGATCGCAAAACGGACACTTTGCGGGACCTGGAGCGCAAGGGTTTTAAACCGTGCTGCCCCTGGTATGCGGATTCGGTAAGCATCCTGGCCTTGCTGGGCGTTCCCGAAGATAAAATCATCCGGATCAGCAACGAAGATGCTTACGACACGGTGAGCGAAGCGGATGCAGTCGGCCGGGAGCTGATCAAGAGAAAATGGACCGCCGTAATTATCACGACCAGTAAATACCACACCCGGCGGGCAAAATTCATCTGGCAAAAAATGTATAAAAACCGGAT